>Ga0126377_10001297_pt1 | contig 16305 bp, 13 predicted proteins | sample PanSoiMetPlot_22_FD_92647 | JGI IMG/M metagenome (GOLD analysis project Ga0126377, IMG submission 92647) | Tropical forest soil microbial communities from Panama - MetaG Plot_22 | ecosystem: Environmental > Terrestrial > Soil > Tropical forest > Bulk soil | place: Panama | collected 2016-02-17 | reverse complement strand
CCTGAGCCCTGAGGCCTATCATACCTACATGGGGCTTCGTGAGACGACGGCACAGCACGAGCACGTGCTGGCGCAACTCAACGAGGAGCGGGTATCGGCGCTCGTGCGCATCAGCAAGACCCTCGAGTCGCTGCTGGCGCAATTGCACGCCGCGCATGCCCGGGTTGCCGATTCAAGCGGCGAGGCACGAGCGCGCGAGGTCATCGCGTATAACGACCTGCGCCGACATGCGGCGCGCTATCGCTGGTACCTCGAAGTGCAGCGCGAGTCCCTCGGCCTGCGCCACCATCACCGCCTCGACGAGTTCTACAAGGTCCCTCCGGAAATCTGAGGAATCAGGAAGCAGGAATCAGGAATCAGGCAGCAGGCAGCAGCCTACTTGCTATTCGCCTTGCGGCGCTCGGCCCAGTATTTCTTCATGCGCCGGCTGACTTCTTTCTTTTGCGCGGCTGTCATCGGCTTCCGATTCCGCACTGTTCCCGACGCCGCTGCCGTGGAGGCCCCGCCGCGCCGCAGGCCTGGAAAGGCGCGATAGATAGCGGCGAGTTCCTGAGTAAGTTCGGAGACGCGGGCTTCGGCACCGCGCCTGGCATATTCCTTTAGATCGAGAGTGGCCAAAAGGAGCCTCCATATATGGGAGAAGGAGCAATCTCCCATCGTATCAGGTCCTCTTATGACTTGAATGAAATAACTGAAGCAGTAGTCGAGACTTCTTTCATCGGTCGTTTGCCAGCGGTATAGAACAGGCAAGTGCGCGAATGAAGTCGAGATTGATAACGCGTGTCTGGAAAAGGGATTATCCCGCAAGCAACGTCATGAGTTCCTCAGGATGTGCCGCCCTCATTAGTGCCGTCTGACGATCTAACTTCTGCCCTCTTACCAGCGAGGCCAGCGACTCCTCGAGTGTGAACGACCCGGCCTTACGGGTAATTGTGATCTCCTGATTGAGATGCTGCAGCGCGTTCTTTCGAATGTGCTGCCGGGCGCCATAGCTCACCATCAGCAGCTCGGCAGCCGGAGCCAACGCACCGCTCGTCGTGCGAAGCAGCGTCTGAGTCAGCACGCCGGCCAGTGCCATCGCCAGTTCCTGTCGAACCGCGTTCTGACGCTCGGCAGGAAAGCCGTCGGCGATGCGACCGACCGCTGACGCCACGTCGGTGGTGTGAACGGTGGCAAAGACCAGATGGCCGGTTTCGGCAGCCGTCACGGCGATCCGCATCGACTCGGGATCGCGCATCTCGCCGAGCACGATGACATCGGGCGCCTGGCGCACGGCGGCGCGCAGGGCGGTCGCGAAGTCGGGGGAATCGACGCCGATCTCGACCTGCTCGATGAGGCACGTTCCGTGCGGATGCTCGTACTCGATCGGGTCCTCGATGGTGATGATGTGCCGCTCGTCGCGCGCGTTCATCTCAGCCACGAGCGCAGCCAGCGTCGTCGTCTTGCCCGAACCGGTCGCGCCGCCGATCAGGACGAGACCACGCGGCAGGCGGCTGAGCACCGAGATGTCGTGTGTGAAGTTGAGCTGAGTGAGTCGAGGGATGGTCATCGGCAGCGCTCGCAGCGCCGCCGCGGGTCGCCCGCGTTCGTAATGCAGGTTGACGCGGAACCGTCCAAGACCCGGGCGCGCAAACGCAAGATCGACCGACTCGCCGCCGCGATAGCGCTCGAAGAGCCGTGTCGGCACGAACGACGCGACCGCCTGGAGAATGTGCGTCGCCTCGAGCGGCTTGGACGATGCGGCGACGAAGGCACCGCGCGCGCGAATAGTGGCCGGCGCGCCCGAGACGAGCAACAGGTCGGCGCCCGCCAGCTCGCGGACGCGCCTCAACCATTCCAGCAGCGGCCCCTCGTCCACGACCTCGTCACTCGTGCGTCCGGTCTTCTCGGCGCGGTCGAGTGACGCGGGCGCCACACCGAGTCGGAGCTCGGACACCAGCTTGTCCAGATCCTCGATGGGATCGTCGTCAAACATCGACACACAGTGTAGGCGGGTCTTGCTCTTTAGACCCGCCGACCTGCAGTCCCGCCGAACTGTGTCTGAGCCACGTCGATCTGTCTTGCTTTCGAAGCCCCTCGACTGCTATTAAAGCGGCGCCTGGCGCCTGGCGACATATCAGTGCGGAGGGTTCCGCACGACCCCGGTCTCCGCCTTCGCCCTTCGGGCTACAGCGAGACAGGCCTTCGTCCCGCGATGCATGGAGGAACCACCAATGAACTGGCGTACCCCCGTTGCTGCCTTCCTGATGCTCCTCTGCGCCGTATCCGCACGTGCGCAGTTCGACTCGGCCACAATCTCCGGCGTCGTCAAAGACTCGACCAATGCCATTCTCCCCGGCGTCGACGTCACGCTGACGAACGTTGGCACGAAGAACGAACGCCGCGCAGTTACCAACGAAGCCGGACTCTACACGTTCCCCAACGTTCCGGTCGGCGAGTACCGCATCACCGCGTCCCTTTCTGGCTTCAAGGGCGTCACCAAGGACGGTGTGCAGGTGAATGCGGGACTCAACATCAGAGTCGATGTCGCGCTCGAGGTCGGCACGCTCAGTGAAACCATTCAGGTGCAGGCGGCTACCACGCTCGTCGACACCTCGGTGATCGGCCGGACGCTGCGCTCCGAGCAGATCGCCGAGACGCCGCTCAGCGGGCGCCGCGCATCGCAGGTCGCGCAGCTGGCGCCGGGCGTGGTCGGCGGCAGCATGGGTGGCTCGGTGCCGCAGGGTGTCGGCACGTTCGCCACTGGCTTCACCTCGATCAACGGCGGCCGGTCCGACGAGTTCATCACCACCATCGACGGCGCACCATCGATTCGAGTGCGCGCCGCCGGCGGCTTCATGATGGGCGCGCAGAACTTCGACACCGTCGCCGAAGTGCAGGTGCTGACGACGAACTACCAGGCCGAGTACGGACGGTCGTCGGCCGGGCAGCTCCGGCTGGTGACGAAGAGCGGCACGCAGAATTTCCGCGGCAACGTCTTCTGGTCACATCAGGACGACGCGCTCGACTCGAACACGTGGTCGCGCAAGAAGAACGGGCTCGAGAAGTCGCCGCACAACTACAACGCACAGGGCTTCACGCTCGGTGGCCCGCTCTATATCCCCGGCGGCTTCAATAGCAGCAAGCAGTCGCTGTTCTTCTACTGGGGTGAAGAGTGGCAGCGCGATCGCACCGTCGAAGAGCAGACCGCGATCGTGCCGACGGCTGCGATGCGCAATGGCGACTTCAGCGCGCTGCTCGCTCAGGGACGCGTGATCCGCGATCCAGCCACCGGACAGCCGTTCCAGGGGAACATCATTCCGGTCGAGAAGATCAGCCCGCAGGGGCGCGCATTGCTCAATGCGTTCCCGATGCCGACGCCCGGGTTCTCGCAGGGCGCGAACAACTGGATCGGCAACCCCTCGGTCTTCAACAACCAGCGCAAGGACAGCCTCAAGATCGACTGGGTGCCGAACACCAGTCATCGACTGGCCGTGCGACATACGTGGGCGCCGAACGTCTGGAACGATCCCGAGCCGATGGGCGTGTACTCCACGATCTGGGATTACCCCGGCCGCACGCTCGCGGCGACGTTCACGAGCACGCTCTCGAATTCGCTGATCAACGAGTTCTCGTTCTCATGGGGTTCGACCAGCCCGTCGAAGTACTTCGGCCAGCGCAACTGCGACTACTGCCCCGGCGGCGGCGATGCATTTCTCTATCCCCGGCAGCAGGACGTCGGCATCAACTATCCGTATCTGTTCCCGGGCACGAAGCTCGATCCCGACAAGATTCCCAACGTCTCGATCCAGGGACTCACGGCGATCAACAACGCCGCGTATCCGGGTTCGTGGAACGACTTCGTGTTCCTCTGGGCCGACACCGTCACGAAGATCTACAAGAACCACGCGCTCAAAACCGGCGTCAGCATCGAGCGATCGGGCATGAACGATCGCATTCAACTCAGCTTCGCCCAGGCGCCGGCGACGACGAATCAGAACGGATCGTTCCGCTTCTTCGACACCCGGCCAGGCGCCAGCGGCAACGCGATTGCCAACACGATGCTCGGCCTGTTCGACGACTACACCGAGTTCGGCAACAAGCCGAACACGAAATGGCTGGCGATGGCGTACGACGCGTTCGTGCAGGACAGCTGGAAGCCGACGCGCGATCTGACGCTCGAGCTCGGCGTCCGCTATTCGTTGTGGCAGCCCTGGGGCACCAGGAACCTCGCGATGGCGTCGTTCCAGTCGCAGTTCTACGATCCGGCGACTGCGCCGCTGATCGATCGCGCCGGTGGCTTCGTCGTGAGCGGCGACCGCTTCGACGGCGTGGTGCTGCCCGGCGACAAGCCGACCGACGACGCGCTGCAGGACTTCCCGCAGCTGGCGGGACTGCAGCGTCTCTATCACGGCGTGCCGAACGGCTTCTCCGACACGCCGACCAACGGCTTCCAGCCGCGCCTGGGAATGGCGTACGCGCTCAACGACGTGACGACGTTCCGGGCGGGCGTGGGACGCTTCCTCAACCGCGTGCAGATCAACACGACCGCGGCCTACGGGTTCAACGCGCCGCTCTCTGAAATGCAGACGGTCATCAACGGCATCGTCGACGCGCCCGGCGGCGCCTCGACGCGCAACTTCCCGCTTGTGGGTGCGATGCAGTCGCCCGACTTCACCAACCCGACGTCATGGGCGTGGAACACGACGGTCGACCGGCAGCTGCCGTGGCAGATGCGTGGCACGCTGTCGTACGTCGGCCGCAAGGCGTCGAACCTCGAGCGCGCGCGCAACATCAATCAGCTGCAGCCCGGGACCATTCAGGCCAATGCTGGTGTCAACGCCAACGCGCTCCGGCCGTACCTCGGGTTCGGCAGCATCACGCTCTACGAGACGACCGGGCGGTCGACGTACAACAGTCTGCAGACGCAGGTCGAACGCCGATCGACGCGAGGCCTCGGCTACAGCGTGGCATACACGTTCTCGCGTACGAAGGACGACGGCAGCGGGCGCGGCGACATCCTGCCCAACGCGTTCACCGACGCCGGCTACTACGGCATCTCGGATCTCGATCGTCCACACGTGCTCGTCTCGCAGCTGCGCTATCGCTTTCCGACCTTCGAGTCGTCGGCGGCGCCGATGCGATGGGTGCTGGGCAACTGGGATGTCACCGGGATCTTTCAGGCACAGTCGGGGGCGCCGTTCAGCGTGCGCACCGCAGTCGACGTCGCGGGCGTCGGGCCCGGCAGCGGCAACCAGTTCTACGAGCTGGTCGGCGATCCGAAGGCGGTGCGGACCGAGTGGGACGATGCAACCTCGAGAGCCACGTGGTTCGACAAGAACGCGTTCCGTATTCCCACGACCGGCACGTTCGCGACGTCGCAGGCCAAGAACATCCTGCGTCAGCCCGGCTTCTGGGACATCAACATGTCGTTCCGGAAGGGCTTCGCGAGCGTCGGCACGCATCGCTTCGATGTGCGGCTCGAAGTGTTCAACATCCTCAACCACACGCGCCTCGACAACGCGGTGACGAATCCCACCTTGCCCGACTTCGGCTTCATCACATCGCGTGTCGGGAACAGGACTATGCAGGTGGGGATGCAGTATGTGTTCTGAGTGAGACCCGTTCACGAGGTTCATGCGACGCGTGAACCTCGTGAATTCATTCGCGGTTTCTGAACTGCACGTCAGGGTTCATTCAGGTTCCGTTCACCTGACGAAGAATTCATAAAGACTTCAGGTACTCGGGTGCGGGGTCGCCGCTACGCTGAGGTATATGGCGACCCTTCTCTCATTCTGTCAGTGGCTCGGCGATACTTCATTCAGCATCGGCATTCGCGAGTCCACATGGACCTATCCGGTGATCGAGTCCGTACACGTGCTCAGCTTGTGCGTGTTCGTCGGCTTGCTGTTGCTCTGGGATCTCCGACTCGTCGGTATCACGCTGCGCCGGGTGGCGGTGTCGGAGGTCTGGTCGTGGTTGATCCCGTGGATCACTCTGGGCGCGGTGCTGATGGTGATCAGTGGGGTGTTGCTCTTCGTCTCGGATCCGGTCAAGTTCTACGGCAATATTTTCTTCCGCATCAAAGCGTTCGGTCTCTTCCTCGCGCTGCTCAACGCCATCATCTTTCATCTCGGCGTCGAACGTCGGCTCCCTGAGTGGGACACCGCAGCCGTCACTCCGCGCGGGGCCCGGGTGGCGGGCGCCGTCTCGATCGGCTTGTGGGCGGTGATCGTCGTGACCGGCCGTTTCGTTGCGTACAACTGGTTCCCACCGCTGGTCTAAGGAGCGTTCCGCATGTCAGCCCTCTTTCAATGGATTGAACATTCGTGGCTCGGCGTGTCGGTCAACGGCTCGCTGTGGGCGTTCGCGGCGTTCGAGGCGGGGCACCTGCTGGCGCTCGCCGTGATTGGCGGCGCGGTGCTGGTCGTCGACCTGCGCACGCTCGGCTGGGTGTTTCGGCGTCAGTCCGTCAGCGAAGTGGCGCGCGAAGCGCGGCCATGGCTGGTGGGCAGCGTGATCGCGATGTTCCTCACGGGGATCCCGCTGCTCGCATCGCTCGCGTACTCGAAGTACTACTTCAACGAAGCGTTCCGGCTGAAGATGTATTTCCTGTTCGCCGCGCTGATCTTCACGTTCGCTGTCCGTCAGCGAATCGCGATGAGCGACGACGCACGTGCCAACTCGCGCATCGCGAAGGTCGTTGCAGTGGTGTCGGTGCTGCTGTGGTCTGGCGTCGGCATCATGGGACGGGGGATAGGCTTCTACTAGGAATCAGGAAGCAGGAATCAGGAAGCAGCAGGAAGCAGGATACAGGAATCAGCATGCAGGAATCAGGATGCAGGCCTGGATTGGCCGCTGCCTGATTCCTGTCCGTTGAGCGGCACACACAGCGTGACGAGCGTGCCGCCCTCCGTTGGACAATCGAGTGTCAGCGAACCGCCGTGCACTTCAGCGGTTCGCCTGGCAATCGGGAGGCCCAGCCCGCCGCCGCGTGCTTTGGTCGTGAAGAACGGCTCGAGGACCTGCCCGCGAATGTTCTCGGGGATGCCTGGGCCGGTGTCCCGCACCAAAATCTGAGCCGACGCGTGCCGCCGGGCGAGCGTGACGCGGATTCGGCCGTGTCCTGACATGGCCTGTGCCGCGTTCAGCAGCAGGTTCAGTACCGACGCCCGGATCATCTCCACGTCGACATTGACGATGATGTCGTCGCCGTCGACGATGAAGTCGATCTGTTCTCCGGCTGGATCGCGTCGCGCCATCGCGATGGCATCCTGTACGAGTGGACGAAGTTCAGTGGGGTGCAGGCGAGGTGCGCGCGGGCGCGCGAAGATCATCAAATCGTTGATGAGATCGTTGAGCGAGTCGATGCGGGCGATGATGTCGCGCATGACCGGAACGTCGACGTCGCCGACGGCCCGACGCGACACCAGCACCTGCATCGCGCCTTTGACTCCGGCGAGCGGGTTGCGCACTTCATGCGCGACGACTGCCGCCATCTGGCCGACGCGGGCGAGCGCGGCCTGACGCGTCAGCTGCTCTTCGGCGGCCTTGCGCGCCGTGATGTCGGCGCGGATGGCGATGTACTGATACGGCTTGCCGCGATCGTTGAGGAACGGCACGATCGTCGTGTCGACCCAGTAGAGATGCCCGTCCTTGGCGCGGTTGCAGATCTCGCCGTGCCACACGCGGCCGTTCGCGATCGTCACCCAGAGGTCGCGGATGAACTCTTTCGGATGATGTCCCGAGTTGATGATGCGATGGTCCTGCCCGAGCAGTTCGTCGCGGCGATAGCCGGAGATCTGACAGAACTTGTCGTTGACGTAGCTGGTTTTTCCGGACACATCGGTCGTCGCGACGATCGCGGCATGATCGAGCGCGCGTTTGATGTCGGTCAGCTGCTGAACGTCATCGGGCGGGGTCACGGGTGCTCGCGCGGGTGAAAGGCCTCTGGCAAGTATAGCGACCAGCGGGCGACGAAGGTGGGGACTAGTTCGCGGCGACGCGGAACCCTCCCGATGCGATGACGTTCCGGATGCCGGACTAGCAAGGCAGGTGCGCTCTCGCGTCGGCACGCCCATTGCGAGAACGATCACAGCGATGTTGCCACGTGAACATGGTGCCTACGGGCAGTTGGCGTTTCCGCTCATTACCTCGTTTGCCGTCGCCGGGTTCTCGACGGCAGCGACGCTCATCGGCCTGAGTGCCGTGGCCGCCTTTCTGGTGCACGAACCACTGCTCGTGCTGCTCGGCCGGCGCGGTGTCCGCGCGGGGCGGGACCATCGTCGGGCGGCGATCGGTGCGCTCGGGGGGGCAGGCATCTTTGCGATCGGGGCCGGCCTCATTGCCGGTGTCGTGATGCCGCCTCCGATGCGATGGTCGCTCGTGCTCCCGCTCATTCCGGCGGCGTGTTTCACCATCGCCATTGCTCTGGGTCGAGAGAAACGTGCGCTCGGCGAAGTGGCCGCCGCATTGACGTTCTCTTTCGTTTCTGTCCCGATCTGTCTGGCGTCTGGCGCTCCCATGCGTACCGCGCTCAGCGTCGCAGGCACGTTCGCGTCCATCTTCGTGACGGCGACGTTGGCTGTTCGAGTCGTGATTCTGCGTGTGCGCGGCGGCGGCGATCCTCGCCGCGAACGGGCGACGCGCGCCGCCGTGTTGATGCTGGCACTCGTGATCGGGGTCGCTCTTCTTGCCGCTCTCGCGCGTCACGCAACATCCTGGCCCACGCTCGCTGCCGTCGCGCCAGGGCTCGTTGGCGCCGCATGGCTCTCGCTGTTGCCGCCGCCGCCCACGCGTCTTCGCACGGTCGGATGGACGCTCGTCACGACATCCGCGACAGCCGCAGCGATTCTGATTGCAGGTTTGTAATGGGGTCGGGAGTCATTTTGGCGGGTTCCCGGAAATGACTCCCGACCCCATTTTCAGCAGCCCCACCATCGTGGCCGACCACGCGGCAATGGCGACGTAGAGAAATACGCGTGAGATCACCAGCAGAAACGGAGTGTCGATCGCGTGCGCGAGACGGAACGTGCACACCGCGTACATGCCGAGTGGAAACACCGCGCCCCAATACAGCGGGTCGTAGGTCAGCGGGAATCTTTTGTACACGTGCCGCCAGATGCCGAGGATGACCAGCATCGGAATCCACCACGTGGCGGTTGCCCAGAAGAGCAGCGTCAGCCCTTTCAGGAACGGGAGCAGGTCCGTCAGGACGGGAGAGTTGGCGGCCGCGCCGACGAGCGTCGCTCCAGCCAACGTGGAAATCGCCACCGCACCCATGTTGATCCAGTAGGGAGGCGCCAGATCGGACGCGCTCATGGCGAAGAACGTGTAGCGGTAGAAGATCAGCGAGATGATCCAGATGTACAGCATCCCGCCGCCGAGCCACATACAGAGGCTGAAGAGCAGGACAGCTTGCGCGTTTCCCTGCATCCCGACAGCCACCTGCGCGCCGAGCACGCTGACCGACTGTGCTGCGACGACCGCCAGCAGCCATGCACCGTTGATGCCCTCCGACAATGGCGGTTTGTCCGCCTTGATCGTCAGCACTGTGAACACGGTGTAGGTCACCACGGCCCACAGGACGATCCCGATCGCCCAGAGCGCGGCGGCAAGATGCCAGGCGTTCTGGACGATCAGCGCCCCGCTTCCGAGCACCTCTGTCGCCGCGACGATGGTGAAGAAGCCGACGCCACGCCCGTGATGTGAGATGTCGGCGACGACGCGCGCGGGAAATCTGACGATGCGGATGACCGTGAGAACCCAGAGCGTGATGTAGAACGCGACGTTCGCCCACCACAACACTACGGCCAGCCACGGAAATCCAATCAGTTGGTTGCCGTTCGAGACGATGCCGGTCGCCATCACGAGCGCGAACGACGCAGGGTGCATCGACGCGATGAATTCGGCGCGCCGGTCAGTCACTGTCTCGCGCGATCGATGTGGTAGAGATACCGCAGCAGCCCTGCGTTGAGCGCGAGGCACGCGAGGCTTGCGCCTGCTGCCGGCCAGATCACCGACTCGTCGCCACCGAGATACGCGTTCATGGTCGCGGTGAGCAGCCAGAGTTGCAGCACCACCAGCATCAGCACGAAGGCAACCATGCCGTGGATGATCGTCGTCCGCTGCTGGCGTGTGAACGGGCGATGCACGTTCATGCCGGCTACGTCGTCCTCTCTTCGATGCCGGTCGCGAAGATCTGCTTGCCGCGAACCTCCAGGTGAACGATCGGGAGCGGACGTCTTGGAGGGCCTGATATCGGCCGGCCCATTGCCAGATCGAAGTATCCCTCGTGACACGGACAGTGGATCACCCCTGCCTCGACGCGTGGACGTACAGCGCACGACAAGTGGGTGCACTTCTGGCTGTAGGCAACGAGCACGTTCTCCTGCGGCCGCACCAGCACACAATCGTCGTGTGGGCCGGGGAACGCGAACGTCACGATGCCGCCGACCGGCAGATTATCGAGCGACGCGATCCGCGTGATCTCTGCCCGCCCGCGGCGCCGCCGCCACCAGTTCTGCGCGGCGATCCAGAACTGCCCGACAGTGAACGCCAGGCTCGTGAGCACCATGAACTTCATGAAGTCGCGGCGCTCGACGTAGTGATCCTGCGGCCAGTCGATCGGAAAGTCCGTCCGCCACGACGGCTGCTCGTCCATCGGCCTCCAGTTGGGAGCGATGGTGATCTGGTCGTCCTCCTTCAGCCGCGTGTAGAGGCTCGCGGGCGTCGTGCCGGTCAACCCTTCACGAGCAGGCGAATCGATCCGCACGTCAAGCGGCTGGCGCGGGTCGTCACTCAGGCGCGAACGAGGGTCGTCGGTCATGGGACTCCTTTTGCGCAGGGACTCATACCGTGACGTCGGCAAATGGATCGCCGCCGTCGTTCGCAGAATCGGTCGCGGGCTGAGTCGCGTCCGCAGTCAGCACGCGAAGCGTCACGGCGCGCTCGCGCGGCTCGTCGTGCATCGCCGCGGTCACGTCGGCCAATGGCGATACGGACGCCAGTGCGCGCGGCACCATCATGAACACTCGCGTCGTCACGACCTGGGCGCCGAATTGGAAACGGTTGATCGGCGTCGACATCGGCCGGAGCTGTTCGACCTGCTCGCGCGTCCCGAAGAAGAGCGCCTGGCTCGGGCAGACCGTAGCGCACATCGGCTTTTTGCCGACACTCGTCCGGTCGTAGCACATGTCGCACTTCATCATGATCTGCCGGTCTTCGTACACCTCCGGGACGCCGAACGGGCATGCGACGACGCAGTTGCCGCACGCGATGCAGCGCGGCTTGCGCGCCGATTGAACGACGCCGTCGCCGGTGCGCTTGATCGCATCCGCGGGGCAGACTTCTGCGCAGGTCGGCTGCTCGCAGTGCATGCAGATCACCGGGACCGTCTGCACGCTGCGCGAGCGCTCGATGAACTCCAGGTGGATCATCGAGTCGCCGCGATGCGTGTCGCACTCGGTGCACGCCTGCACGCAGGCCTGGCAGCCGATGCATCGATTGGGATCGACGAAGAAGTGGAGGTACTCGGGCTTCGGCATCGAGAGAAGCCTATTGCTGCGGTTCCAGGGTGGCGGCATACGCCGGCGGCCCATCGGCTTTGCGCACCCGGCATCCGCACACTTTGTATTGAGGGATCCTGCTGATGGGATCCTGGGCAGCCACGGTCAACCGGTTCACGCTCTTCGGTCCGGCCCAGTGATACGGGATGAAAACGGTGTCAGGGCGAATGGTGGTGACGACCATCGCTCGCAACGTGATCGATCCGCGTCGCGTCTCGGCAATTGCCCAGTCACCGTCAGCAATTCCTACCTTCGACGCGAGCCGCGGGTGTATTTCGATTCTGGGCTCGGGATACTGCTTCACGAGCGGGCCGATCCGTCTCGTCTGCGTGCCGGAGAGGAACTGACTCACGACGCGGCCGGTCGTCAGAAACAACGGGTAGTCGTCGCTCGCATCATCGACAGGCGGACGATACTCGGCGACGTTGAAGCGCGCCTTGCCGTCGGGAAAGTAGAACGGACCGGCGCCTCTGGCGATGGGGTTGTAGCTCCCCGGCTCGAACAAGCGGGGCGTGCCGGGATGATCGACAGGCCGGCCGGTCTCCGGATCATCGCTGTAGCATGGCCAGAACACACCCATCTGGCGTTCGAGTTTTTCGTAGGTGATCCCCGAGTAGTCGGCGACGCCGCCCTTGCTGGCAATGCGGAGCTCGTCGAAAATTTCGCGCGGGCTCGTGAACGTGAAGCCAGTGGGCCTGCCGAGTGCCGAGGCCACGTCCTGGATGATTCGCCAGTCTGGCCGCGCCGCTCCGGGGCAATCGACGGCCTTGTTGATCTTGATCACCCGGCATTCGACCTGTGTCACCGTCCCCTCATCCTCTTCATGAAGGCTGCCGGGTAGGACGATGTCCGCGTGCCGCGCGGTGTCGTTGAGAAAGAAATCGATCGACGTGAAGAACTCGAGCTTCTCGAGACATCTGGTGATGAACGTGCTGTCGGGCAGCGAGACCTTCGGGTTGAAGCAGATCGACAGCAGCCCCTTGATCTCGCCCGCGTCGATCTTGCGGAACATCTCGTAGGCATCGACGCCGGGTCCTGGCAGATCCGCCTCGTCCATGCCCCATACGCGTGTGATGTACTTGCGGTGCTCGGGATTGCTGATGTCGCGCCATCCGGGCAGCTGATCGCACTTCTGTCCATGCTCGCGGCCGCCCTGTCCGTTGGCCTGGCCGACGATGGTGCCGTAGCCGCTTTTCGGCCTGCCGATCCGTCCGCTCGCGAGCACGAGATTGATGGTGCCGAGCGAATTCTGCACGCCGTTCGAGTGATGTTCGATGCCGCGCGCGTGAAACAGGAAGCTGCTCTTCGCAGTGCCCCAGAGCTCGGCGGCGCGGCGAATCGATCGCTCTGGCACCCCGGTGACATCCGCGGTTCTCGCCGGCGTCCATTCGCGGCAGTACGCTGCCACCTGATCGAAACCGGTCGTGTGCGTGTTGATGAACGAGTGATCGAGCCAGTTGTGCTCGATCATGAGCTGCAGCACTCCGGCAAAGAGTGCGGCGTCGCGGCCCGGCTTGACCGGGAGGAACAGATCACATGTGCGAGCCGCCGGTGTGATGCGAGGGTCCTGAACGATGATCCTCGCGCCCTGCTCGCGAGCCTGCCACAGATAATTCGTGGTGATCGGAGAGCACTCAGCGACGTTCGATCCCGCCACCCAGATCACGTCGGTCCCCACCATATCGGACCAGGGGTTGGTGGTGCGATCGATGCCGAAGGCCTTCTTGTTGGCCGCGCCGGCGCTCACCATGCACAGGCGGCCGTTGTAGTCGATGTACGGCGTGCGCAGGCACATCCGCGCGAACTTGCCCAATAGATACGTCTTCTCGGTCGTCAGGCTCGCGCCGCTGAGGACGCCAATCGCGTGGCGACCGTGCGCGCTCTGGATGCGATCGATCGCCGAGGCGACGGTGCGAATCGCCTCGTCGTACGGAAGCGGACTGAAGCCATGCGGCGAAGCCGGATCGCGCCGAAGTGCCGTGGTGAGACGATCGGGATGCGCGCCCTGCAGGTACCGTTTGACGCCTTTCGGGCAGAGCATCCCGCGATTGAACGGAAACTCTTCCCACGGCTCGAACCCGATCACCTGATTGTCTTTGACCTTGAGTTGAATCCCGCACTGCTGGCCGCAGAAGCAGCAGTGAGTCTTCACCAGGCGATCGGGCTCGACGCTCGTCGACAGGCGAACGCCGGTCATGGCGGACAGGTGTGGCCCGAATCCTTCGATGATCTTCAGCTCGTCGAGGGGAAGAGTCGCCACGTCAGGTCACTCGCTGCGCCACATCGCGCCTTGTGCGAGCCCGAAGAGGGCGCGTCGGCAGCGCGGGCAGATCTGCTGATAGTGTTCGGCGCCGGTTGCGTCCGGCATCTCGTACGAGAATCCCAGACTCCGTTCGACTGTGATGAGGTCACGGATCATCGCGGCCGGTGCATACGCGCGTCCGCAGCGACGGCATGCGGCCTGCTCGCCGCGGGCGCCCGCCTCCTTGTAGAAGCTCACGCCGAGTTGCGCCGGTCGCTGGAAGATGTGAAACAGCTTGCCGAACGGCAGATACAGCAGCGTGAAGATGACCGTCGTCGCATGGAGGATCGCGAGGAAGTCGTAGGCATAGCCCTTCATCCAGGTGTAGCTGGCCGTCAGCAGCAGGCCGGTTGTGCTGATCGCGAAGAGCAGAATCAGGGGCAGGACATCCTGGCCAAATTGCTGCACGGCAACCGCGCCGTGATCGATCATCCGGCGCCGGAACGCCAGCATCACGCCGCCGATGACGAGGAACGAGGCCCAGACCAGTCCGTGAAACACGATGAACGCGATCGCAGAGTCGACGGGAAAGTCGAGGAGCGGAAAGCCGAAGACATGCGCCCGGTAGATGTCGAGATGTCCCGGGACCGTCGTGAAATGAATCCAGCCCCAGACGAGGGGAAACGTGATCGCGGCCGCCAGCACGCAGCCCCACATGATCAACCAGTGAGCGAGCCCCCGCATGTGGCCGCGACGGAAGATGAATCGATTCAGCGCGAACTCGAGCGCGAATCGACGCAGCAGTTCACGGAGATTGCCGGCCACATGGGAAGGTGAGGTGAAGACCTCCCACCCGCGCCGCCAGTAGAGACGAGTCGGCGGACGCTGCAGCCACATCGCATAGCGGTAGGTGATACCGAAGGTCGCGAAGAGCGTCGCGAATGTGTAACCGACGAGCGCCGCGTCGAAGTGGTCGAGGGCCCGCGAGCCGACGATGATGAGGACAGCGAGCAGGATGCTGGCGACGAGCCCCCACGCCCCTGCTTTCACACGTTCGCGTGCGATGCGCATTGGCGAACGTCAGCCTACCCCCGTCGCATGCCGAGAGCAACGTGAACTATTCCGTAATGGGGTCGGGAGTCATTTCGGGGGTGGTAATGGGGTCGGGAGTCATGTGGAACGCTCGGCAATGACTCCCGACCCCATTACGGATTCCGAAATGACTCCCGACCCCAATTCCTAGAACGTGAACTCGGCGCTGAACTTGGCCATGCGTCCCGAGAGGATCGAGATCGGCTGCAGCCAGGTGCCGCCGGGAATGAAGTTGTTGTTGTAGGTCAGGATCGCTCCCGAGTTCAGCGCGTTATAGAGATCCACGCCGACCATCGTCTTGGTGTTCCCGAACTTCAGCAGCTTCGCCGCGCGGAAGTCGAGCTGATTGACGCGGTTCCCGTACAGCGTGCCGGGCTCGATCAGATTGATCGTGACGTTGGCGGGATCGCCCGCCGGTCCGCGCCCGAGCGCGGCAGTGATCACGGAGTTCGGCGCGGCCCAATTCGCGGCCAGGAGCGGCCCGGGCTTGCTCTGCATCACGCCGCTGAGCTGCACGTCGACCTTCGGGATGACGTAGGTCGCGAGTCCTCTGAACTGCGTGAGGATCCCGTACGCGACGTGACAATACGGGCTCGTGGGACTGACTGTCGATCCCGCGAGGCCGGCGCCGAGCGCCGAGCTGAGTTCCGGCAGATTGGCGCGGACGTCGCACGCATCGGCAACGGTCTGACCCGTGCTCGTGCCGCCCTGGAAGTTCAAGCCGTTCCCCATGCGCACGTTCAACGTGACGTCGATGCCATTGAAGTACTGCGACCACTTGCCGTAGTTGCTCGAGTCGGTCACGGTGTTGAGGATCTGTCCCGCCAGCGCGCGATCGACATCGAGCAGGTTCGAGATCGGGTAGCCGCCGCCGCCAGGTAGACGCGGATCGGACGGCGCCGTGATCGTGTAGCTCGTGTAATTGGCAGCCGCAGCCAGGGTGTTGTCGTTGACGGTGAAGCCACGGAACGATCGCCGCGAGTACGCCACTTCCACAGACGCCTTCGGCAGCAGCTGCTGCTGAATGGAAACATTCACGCTCCAGTCAGACGGCCTGACGCCCCAGCCCTTGAGCAAATCGGGATCGTAGTTGTTCGTCAGCACGTTCTGTCCGAACCGGAGGTTCGAGAGCGCGCCGCAGGTGTCGCCACCAGCGCTGTTCGCGTTGGGGTTCAGCAGATCGCAGTCGGGTTGGAAGTTCCCATTGCCGTCGGTCCAGCTGCGCGTGACGCTGCCGGTCGCGAACGCGCCGCCGGTCACCGGCAAACGGCTCGTCGGGTTCGCCCCCGCGTAGTTGCCAGCGGTGCCGACGCCCTCGAGGTATTTGCCGAAGCTCGCCTTGAGCGCGGTGTGGCCGTTGCCGAAGACGTCCCAGGCGGCGCCGACTCTCGGCGTGATGTCGTTGTAGCTGTCGACGCCCTGCGT
>Ga0126377_10001296_pt1 | contig 16309 bp, 13 predicted proteins | sample PanSoiMetPlot_22_FD_92647 | JGI IMG/M metagenome (GOLD analysis project Ga0126377, IMG submission 92647) | Tropical forest soil microbial communities from Panama - MetaG Plot_22 | ecosystem: Environmental > Terrestrial > Soil > Tropical forest > Bulk soil | place: Panama | collected 2016-02-17 | reverse complement strand
GCTGCTCGCCGGTGGCGGCGGTGGATATGCGTTCGCCGACATGCGAGCGACAGCCGCGGCCGTCCCTGGATTGGTGTTGATTCTGGTTCTCCTCGGTGCCGGCTCCAAGGCGGGACTTGTGCCGCTGCACGTGTGGCTGCCGCTCGCCCATCCGGCGGCGCCGAGCCATGTCTCGGCGCTAATGAGCGGGGTGATGACCAAGGTCGCGGTCTACGGTTTCATCCGCATCGTTTTCGATCTCAATGGACCCCCCGCGTGGTGGTGGGGCATCGCCGTCATCCCCATCGCCGGCATCACATGTGTGCTGGGCGTGCTCAGCGCCCTGATGCAGCACGATCTCAAGCGGCTGCTCGCCTATCACACCGTGGAAAACATCGGCATCATCTTCATAGGCCTCGGCATGGCCTTGGCCTTCGCGGCCCACGGCATGCCCGCCCTGGCCGCGCTGGCGCTCACCGCAGCGCTGCTGCATGTCCTCAACCACTGCATTTTCAAGAGTCTGCTGTTCTTCGGCTCAGGCGCCGTGCTAGCGGCGACGCGCGAGCGCGATATGGAGCATCTCGGCGGCCTGATCCATCGCATGCCGTTGACCGCCTTCACCTTCCTCGTGGGTTGCGTGGCGATCTCAGCTTTGCCGCCGCTCAACGGTTTCGTCTCTGAGTGGCTGACCTTCCAGGCGATCCTGTCCAGCCCCGAAGTGCCATCGTGGGGCATCAAGCTGATCGTGCCAGCTGTCGGCGCTATGCTCGCCCTGTCGGCTGCGCTGGCGGCGGCCTGCTTCGTCAAGGCCTTCGGCGTGACTTTCCTTGGCCGGCCGCGCACGCTGCTGGCGGAAAAAGCGCAGGAGGCCGACAGCGCCTCGCTTGCCGCCATGTTCGCCTTTGCGATCCTCTGCCTGTTGGCAGGTATCTTTCCCGGCTTCCTCATTGATGGAGTGGCGCCGGTGGTGGAGAGCCTCGTCGGCGGACGTATGCCTGTGCAGAGCGCCATAGGCTGGCTGTCGATTGTGCCGATCGCCGAGAGTCGCAGCTCCTACAACGGCCTCTTGGTGTTCGTCTTCATCACCATCTCCACGCTCATTGCCATCGAGATCATTCACCGGTTCGCGTCGCGCAGCCTGCGGCGCGGCCCGGCATGGGATTGCGGCTTTCCCGAGCCGAGCCCCGCTACCCAGTACACCGCCGACAGCTTCGCCCAGCCGATCCGTCGCGTGTTCGGCGAGGTCGTATTCCTCGCCCGCGAGCGCGTGGACATGCCGGCGCCAGGCGATGCCCGGCCCGCACGGCTCACCGTGTCGCTGCGCGATCTGGTGTGGGATGCGGTGTATGCGCCGGTCGCCGCCGCGACCTGGTTCACGGCGGAGACGCTTAGCCATCTGCAGTTCCTCACCATCCGCCAATACCTGAGCCTCGTGTTCGTGGCGCTCGTCGGCCTCCTCTTCGTGCTCATGCTCGTGATGCTGGTATGGACCTGATCCTCGATCTCATGGCGCAGGGTCTGCAGATGGGGCTGGTGCTATTGCTGGCGCCGCTGCTCCTGGGCTACACGCGCAAGGTCAAGGCGCGTCTCTTGCGCCGGCGCGGCTCCCCGCTGCTACAGCCCTATCGCGACCTCTTGCGGCTCATGCGCAAGGAGGTCGTGCTGGCCGAGAACGCGTCCTGGCTGTTCCGCTCCAGCCCCTATCTGATTTTCAGCGCTACCTGGGTAGCCGCAGCCCTGGTGCCGACCTTCGCCACCGGGCTCTACTTCAGTTGGACCGCAGACCTGATCGCCATCACGGCGCTTATCGGCTCCTCACGCTTCTTTCTGGCGCTCGTGGGGATGGATGTCGGCACCAGCTTCGGCGGCATCGGCTCGAGCCGCGAGATGCTGTTCGCTTCGCTCGCCGAACCGGCCATGATCATGATCGCCTTCACGCTGGCGCTGCTCGCCGGCACCACCCAGCTCTCGGTCATCGCCCAGTTCATGCTGACGAACGGCAGCCTGCGTGTGTCGCTGGCGCTCGCACTGGCCGCGCTCGTCATTGTCGCTATCGCCGAGAATGCGCGCATCCCGGTCGACAATCCGGCTACCCACCTCGAGCTCACCATGGTGCATGAGGCCATGATCCTCGAGTACTCGGGCCGACACCTCGCCGTGCTCGAGTTCGCGGCCGCCCTCAAGCTGCTGCTCTACCTATCGCTGATCGCCTGCATCTTCGTGCCATGGGGCCTGGCGCCGGCCGGCGCTGGCCTCACCGGCTACGCCATCGGTGTCGCCAGCTATCTCGGCAAGCTGGCCATCGGCGGCTTCCTGCTCGTCATGCTCGAGACCTCGATTGCCAAGATGCGCGTGTTCCGCGTGCCGGATTTCCTAGGCATCGCCCTCATGCTGGGCCTGCTCGGCATGCTGCTGCTGTTCGTGTCACGGAGCTTCTGATGAACGGGCAAGCTCTCGATATCGCGCATCTGCTGGCCGGCAGCATGGTGCTGGTGAGCTTCCTGCTGCTCTACCAGGACCGCATGTTCGGGCTGCTCAACGTGTTCGCCTTGCAGGCTGTCATCCTTTCGGCCTCGGTCGCCTGGCAGGCCTACATCCAGCAGGCGCCGCACCTTTACGTCCCGGCCGCCATCGCCCTGGTGCTGAAAGGTCTGATCATCCCGTTAGCACTGCATCGGATCGTCATCCGCCTGGGCATCCACCGTACTATCGAGACCGTGGTCGGCATTGGCCCCACCATGCTGTTCGGCATGGGCCTGGTGGCGCTGTCCATGGTGGTCATGCTCAAGGCCGCCGCCGCCGCCGATCCGCTGGCGCGCGAGGATCTCGCCTTCGCCCTGTCCGTCGTGTTGCTCGGCCTGCTGATGATGGTGACGCGGCGCAACGCGGTGAGCCAGATCGTCGGCTTTATGTCGCTGGAGAACGGCCTGATCCTGGCCGCCACTGGCGCCAAGGGCATGCCGCTGGTGGTGGAGATTAGCGTGGCGGTCTCCGTGCTGGTCGCCTTCATCGTCATCGGCGTCTTCCTGTTTCGTATCCGCGAGCGGTTCGATTCCGTGGATCTGCAGGCGTTGGACGAGTTTCGGGGGGAACGGCGGTGAACGTGCATCTGGCCGAGCTGGCATTAGAGCCACTGACCGCCGTGCTCATCATTCCGGCTGTAGCAGCAGTGCTGCTCGTCCTGCTGCCTGGCTATTGGATCTCGGCGCGCCTCAATGTTCTGGCTGCACTCAGCACGTTCATCTCCGCTCTGTTCCTGCTCTTCGAGCGGCCACCGCCTGGCACCTATCTGTTCGTCGACGACCTCAATGTCGTCTTCATCGTGCTGTCCACATTCGTGGGCTTCACCACCAGCGTCTTCAGCGCCAGCTACATCGCCCATGAATTGGAGATCAGCCGCCTTACGCCGCGTTACCTGCGTTTCTATCACGCCATGTACCAGACCCTGATGTTCGCCATGAACCTGGGGTTGCTCGCCAACAACATCGGCCTGATGTGGGTGGCGATCGAGCTCGCCACACTGACCACGGTGTTGATGGTCGGCATCTATCGCACGCACGAGGCGCTCGAGGCGGCGTGGAAGTACTTCATCCTGGGCAGTGTGGGCATTGCGCTCGCCCTGTTCGGCACGATTCTGGTTTACATGGCCGCGCGCCCCGTGATCGGCGAGGGCCAGGACGCCATGGTGTGGACGGCCCTGATCCAGAAGGCGGCGGGCTTGAGTCCGGACCTGCTCAACGTCGCCTTTGTGTTCCTGATGCTTGGCTATGGCACTAAGGTCGGGCTGGCGCCGCTACACGCCTGGCTGCCGGATGCCCACGCCGAGGGCCCGACGCCTATCTCCGCCGTGCTTTCCGGATTGTTGCTCAACGTGGCGCTTTACGCGCTCCTGCGTTTCAAGATGCTGCTGTCGGCCAACCCGGCGGCACTGGCGCCCGGACCGCTGATGGTGACGATGGGCCTCCTGTCGCTGATCTTCGCCGGCTTCATGCTGTACCGGCGCCGCGACATCAAGCGTCTGTTCGCCTACTCGTCGATCGAGCACATGGGGCTGATCACCTTTGCCTTCGGCATGGGCGGCGCGCTCGCCAACTTCGGCGGCCTGCTGCACATGACCATGCACTCGCTCACCAAGTCGGCGATCTTTTTCGCCGTCGGCCACATCGCCCAGGCCAAGGGCACGCAGAAGATCGCCGAGATCCGCGGGTTGACCGAGAGCCACCCGGTGCTCGGTTGGGGTCTTGTGCTAGGCGTGATTGCAATTGCCGGCTTGCCGCCGCTCGGCATCTTCATGAGCGAGTTCCTGATTGTCAGCTCCACGTTCGCGCGTGAGCCGCTGCTGGCAATCCCGCTGGTGTTCGGCCTACTCATAGCCTTTGGTGCGCTGATGCTGCGCCTCAACGAGGTAGCCTTTGGCGAGGCGACCGGCAGCGTCGCACCGGTCAAGGCCTCCTACCTGCCGATGTTCGCACACCTCATGCTGGTGCTGGCGGCAGGCATCTTCCTGCCTGGTCCCCTCGTGGCCTGGTTCCAGGGCGTGGCGCGGCTGCTCGGGTGAAGGGTTGTTCGATGGCGTGGCTTGAGGAGGTGCTGCAACAGAGGCCGCCCACCGGCGCTCAGCGTCCCTATCCGCGCATCGTGGTGGACGCTGAGATATGGCATGGCGCCGGTAGGGAGCTGGCCGAGATGCGCGCCACGCTGCTGAGCCTCTGGGGTGAGCCCGATGCGGTGCATCTGGCACTGGAGCAGAACGACCGCATCGGCGTCCTGAGCCTTGCCTGCCTTGGGAAATCGTTCCCCTCGATTGCTCGGCAGCATCCGCCCACGCTCCGCCTGGAGCGCACAGTGCGCGACCTGTATGGCCTCGAACCCGTCGGCTGCCCCGATACCCGACGCTGGCTTGATCACGGCCGCTGGGGTGTGCGCCATCCTCTCGGCGCCAGACAAACCGCACCGGCTACGGGCGATCCTTACGCCTTCCTTCCGGCCGAAGGGCCACCGCTGCATCAGATCCCGGTCGGTCCCGTGCATGCCGGCATCATCGAGCCCGGGCATTTCCGCTTCTCCGCCAACGGCGAGACAGTCGTGCGCCTCGAAGAGCGGCTGGGCTATGTGCACAAGGGGATCGACCATCTCATGATTGGAGCGCCACTGGAGCGGGCCGCCAAGCTCGCCGGACGCGTCTCCGGCGACAGCACCGTTGCCTACGCCACCGCCTTCGCGTGCGCCGTTGAGGACGCGATCGGACTCGAGCCCCCGACCCGCGCCGTTTGGCTGCGCGCGCTGATGGCCGAGCTCGAACGGCTCGCCAATCACTTCGGCGACATCGGCGCCATCTGCAACGATGCCTCATTCTCCCTGATGCATGCCCATTGCGGCATCTTGCGCGAGCAGGTCCTGCGCGCCTCCGACATCTGTTTCGGCCATCGCCTGATGATGGATTGCGCAGTGCCGGGAGGCGTGAGGGCCGACCTCGGCAAGGACGGCGCGGCGGCCACGCAAGCGCTCTTGCGCAGCATTCGCCAGCGCTTTCCCGAGCTCGTCGAGCTCTATGACAACACGGCATCGCTGCAGAACCGCACCATGACGACCGGCATTCTGACACCTGAGCTGGCACGCCAATACGGCGCTGGTGGCTTCGTCGGCCGCGCTTCGGGGCGGTCATGGGATGCGCGCAAGGGGCCGGGTTACGCGCCTTACACGGATCTGTCATTCGACGTGCCCGTGCGCAAAGAGGGCGATGTCGACGCGCGTGTGTGGGTCCGCATCTTGGAGCTGGAGCAGTCGGTGCGGCTGCTCGAGCAGATCCTTGAGCGCATTCCTGATGGCCCGGTGCGCCGCGAGATCGGTGGCTCGGCCCGGCGCAAGCCGTCGGCGGAGGGCCTCGCTCTCGTCGAGGGTTTCCGGGGCGACATCCTGGCCTGGGTGCGCGTCGCCGCAGACGGCAAGATCGCGCGCTGCCATCTGCGCGACCCCTCCTGGTTCCAGTGGCCGCTGCTGGAGGCGGCCATTGCGGGCAACATCGTCGCCGACTTCCCGCTCTGCAACAAATCCTTCAACTGCTCCTATTCCGGACACGACCTTTAAAGCTGCCGGCCATGCGTAAGCTCTTGTTTCAAAGCCTTCTGCAACCTGCACTGACCGAGCGGGCGCCCCCGAGCGACGCGGCCGCGCTTGCCGAGCTCGCCCGCAGTCTCGATCAAGGGGCACGACGTCGACTAGGCCGCAGCCTGTCGATCCGCGAGGTCGATGCCGGCTCCTGCAACGGTTGCGAGCTGGAGATCCATGCGCTCAACAACGCCTTCTACGATCTGGAGCGCTTTGGCCTGCGCTTCGTCGCCTCCCCCCGCCATGCTGACGTGCTGATGGTGACGGGGCCTGTGACGAAAAACATGCGCGAGGCGCTGGAGCGGACCTATGCTGCGACCCCCGATCCCAAGTGGGTTGTGGCAGTCGGCGATTGCGCCCTCGACGGTGGTATTTTTGCCGGGGGCTATGCCTGCGTCGGCGGGGTCTCGTCTGTCGTTCCAGTGGACCTGCACATTCGCGGCTGTCCGCCACGGCCGATCGACCTGCTGAAGGGCCTCATCGCACTGGTCGAGCACGGCGCCTCTGCAGCGAATTCACGCTGATTGGTGCACGAGGCGGCCTCGACATCCGTTACAGGTACGACGACCGCAGCCGAAAGTCGCCCCAGCGAAATAGGTCCCATAAACCTTAGCGCGAAGCAGGCAGGTGAGCTAAACGCGGGAAATTCCGCATCTTGCCTTCGCCGTGGCGGGGCTGGAAACCTGGCGTGGTCGAAAGACTGTGACACTCGCAACCGAAAGCGCGAGCCAACAGGCAACACAAACTTCGAGCCAGCTCTCGACCCTACCTGTGAGCGGCTCCAGGGGAAATTCCCTGGGCCGACTCGGCAGATTTTGACGTCGGGTTCAATTGGGCAGAATTTGCCTCGATCGGTATCTTTTGAAACAAATTGTTGGACCAGAATGGCATTCACCAAAGACTTTCCGCCGCTGACCCAACGCCTGCGAATTCTAGGCCTTGGTCTTGATGCCGATGACTGCTGAGTGCACATCACCCAGTAGCTCTCTACGAGTCTCATGAAACCCGACTTCTTGCATCCACCCGGCGCATTCCGTCCCCGTGTATTCAAACCCGCCGCTCGTTTCGATCAGCATGTTTAGGCTGGAAAGCAAGCCGTGTGGCTGCAGCCGATCGTCGTCGATGAGAGGATCATAGACGATAAGTACCCCACCCTCCGGCAGGGCGTGCCAAGCTTTTTTCAGCAGCAATTTCTTGGTCGGGAGATCCCAATTGTGCAAAATACGTCCCATAACCAAGACATCAGCCACGGGCAGCTTGTCGACAAAGAAATCGCCCGGATAAAAGCGCAGCCGTCCACTTAGCCCGTGCTCCTTCACGTAGCTCGTGAATGCAGGCGCAACTTGCGGCAAGTCAAAGCCGCCGCCAGTGAGATGCAGATGAGCGCGAGCAATCTCGACCGGCACACAGCCTTGTGCTGTGCCAATGTCGATTACAGTTTGGAAGTCTTTCCAGGGGAATTTTGCCGCGAGTGCCTGGGCAGCAAGTAGGCTGCCAGCGGTCATACCGCTCAAGAACATCTTCTGCGCGGTGTTGTCGGTATAGAGCGCGGGATAGCTGCCCGTCGCCAATGCTCCGCTCTGCGGCTCACCGGTCTGCAACGCTCGTGTCAGCAAACTCCAGTTCTGGTAGTGCCGTGCATTCAGATGTTGCAACAGGCCTCCGATATAGGTGCGCTTGCGACGATCTAGGTAAAGGTCGGTATCCGGCAAATTGGCATAGGAGCCGTCCGCGTTACGCCGCAAGAGCCTCAAGGAGACAAGGGCATCAAGAAAGTCGCGGGCGCTACGCGGGTGCAAGCCGATGCGTGTCGTCATCGTCTTAAGGTCGAGCGGTCCGTCGGCCAACTCTGTAAACACGCCAAGCTCAACAGCACTAAAAAGAGCTTTGGCTTTCCAGAAAGCATATCCGACGCTGAGGATATGGTCCGGTGGTGGTACATTGACCCCTGCGAACCCGGTTTCGCTCGGATGGGAACATCCCCCGTTGGGGGGGGACGCTCCGCTGAGTTCAGTAGTGATCTGCTCGTTTCCCATTCACCCATCGCTGAAATCAGTTGATGTTGATATTGGCCTCCCGCACAACCCGGGACCATTCCGCCGATTCCGCCTTGATATGCGCGGCCAAGTCTTCGGGCGTGCTGGCAAATGGAGTGAAACCAAGCGTCGCCAAGCGGTCCTTGACATCGGGGAGTGACACGATTTGCCCGATGCGGCGATTGAGCAGATCAATGACGTCCTTCGGCGTTTCGGTAGGTACCAGGATGCCCACCCAGTAACCGACCTCGTGGTTGGGGATGCCTGCTTCATGCAGCGTAGGTAGATCAGGCAATAGGTGGGACCGCCTCTTGTCGGCTACCGCCAATCCGCGCAGGCTTCCTGATTTCACGTGCTCAGCGACCAACGGCAAGGTGATGTGGAGGATGTGCGTGTGTCCTCCCAGGGTAGAGGTGACCGCCGGGCCGCCGCCTTGGAATGGCACTTGGACGACCTCAACACCGTGTGTCAGTTTGAACAACCGCTCGCAGGCGATGTGCGGCGAGGTTCCGTAACCCGGGCTCGCATAGGTGTACTTGCCCGGATTGGCCTTCAGGAGAGCAATCAGCTCTTTCATGTTGTTCGCCGGCACCGAAGGATGAACTGAGATTGTTTCCGGCGCAGCGGCGACTGATCCTACCGGCGTAAAACTCTTGAAGGGATCATAGGGAACCTTTGCCTTGACCAGCGGCTGAACGACGAAGTCCTGGTTCATGACTAGGATGGTATAACCATCGGCGGAGGCACGTGCCGCCGCTCCCGTCCCGACAGTGCCTCCTGCACCAGGGAGATTTTCCACGTAGAACTGCCCGCCAGAGAGCTCTGATAGCTTTTGAGCCACAATGCGTCCAATGACGTCGGCGGCCGATCCGGCCGCGTACGGCACAATCACTTTCACCGGCTTTGCCGGGTAGGTCTCGGCTCGAGCGAATTGTTGATTGGCGGCCAGACCAAATAGTGACAGCGATGCCAAGATACAAAGCGATAAGGACGACTTCATCACAACCCTCCATTGATTTGTGTGGTTGTAGTGCTGTCGGGCCCGACGCAGACGACCAGCTTCACTGCTGACGGTAGCAGGGATAGCCGAAATCGCCCATAGCTGCTAATTCTAAGACTTGATCATCACATAGCTATTTCGGAATGGGCTGGTCATGCAATGGTCGGACCGAATCGGACGGCGGCTCAAGTTGCGAGACCTGCACATTCTGCTTGCCGTTGCGAAGTCAGGCAGCATGGGAAAAGCAGCGACCGAGCTCGCCGTTTCGCAACCGTCAGTATCCAAGGCGATTGCCGATGTCGAACATGCGATCGGGTTGCGACTCTTCGATCGTGGACCGCGCGGGATCGAGCCGACGATTTATGGTCGCGCCTTGCTGCATTGTGGCGTCGCCGTATTCGACGAACTTCGGCAGGGGGTAAAGCAGCTCGAATTCCTGGTGGATCCGACTGCCGGAGAAGTGCGCATTGGTTGCAACGAAACGTTAGCCGTCGGCTTCGTATCCGCTGTTATCGATCGACTGTCACGCCACTACCGAGGCGTCGTATTTCATCTTGTGCCCGCGGACCGCGATACGCTGCTGAACCGTGAGCTGCCTCAGCGCACCATTGAGGTCGCGGTGACGCCAATATCGGCGTTAGGTCTGGAAAAGAACATCGAGGTGAAAACCCTATTCGACGATAGGTTCGTCGTAATGGCCGGTACAGAAAGCAAGTGGGTCGGCCGACGGAAGCTAGCTCTCGCTGATCTCATCAATGAACCTTGGGTTTTGCCGCCGCCCAATACCCTGCCGGGCTTGACCATCGCCGAGGCGTTTCGGGCCCAGGGTTTGGAGCCCCCACAGGCCCACATTGTCTCATTCTCCATTCCCCTACATCTGCATTTGCTGGCGACAGGGCGGTTCGTCACGATGCTGCCGATGTCGATGTTGCGCTTCGGCAAGCACTTGCCCCTCAAGCTATTACCGGTCGCAACACTCAAAAAAAATTATTCGACTGGAATCATCACCTTGAAGAAGCGAACCTTGGGGCCGTTGGCCCAACTCTTCATAGACTGCGCCCTGGATATGGCGAAGCCAATGAGGAAGTTTGGTTAGAGAACTCGCAGCGGGAGCTCCCACGCGAATTGGGCCGCGGCGGAGCCTTTTCGTATCGTCAGCATCTGCTGAGTGCGCTTTAGGACCTCCGCCGGCCCGACATGATCGCCGCCGTGCCGAAGCTGTCGGTGGAGTGCCATCAAGGGTCTCAAGCAGAGCAGCAAGTTATGAGCGGATCAGGGAGGGCGAAGCTGCAAGTATTGTGCTCTCAACAATTGGGCCCGCAATGAAACCCGCCATTGGGATCGATGGCGAAGACCCGCTTACAAGGCGGCAAATTGGCAATGTAGGCGCGTTTGAGGTCAATTCGCAATCGCAGCTGCGCCTCAGCCTCGTCGAGCGATTGACCTGCAGCGAGAAGGCGATGATCACCGCAAAACTCTGCTAGGATCCATCCCCGTCGAACAGTTCTAAATTCGGCGCCACAGTCGTTGTCGAAAGACGCTGCCTTACAGTGGCGTACCGCTGTTGCAATCGCCACGGCCATGGACGCATGGGTGTAAACACCAAAAGCCCCGCCGCGCGACATTGTCACGACTGTCCAATCACCATCTTCGGCAGCTTTGGCGTCAACGGTGAGGGCGAGCAAAATGCAGAATGCGTGGAGAGCGTGATATTTCTTTTTGCGACTCATGGCCTCTCCCCCCAGCCAATCGAGCGGCGAGGCAAATACTCCCGATGAAAAGACGTGCTAGTGGACGGAAGCTGGCGCATGAGCACCCTTCTGCACGCCAACCCCTCCGCCCCATCTAGCCGTTTGATAAAGGCTTCCCGCACGAGCGCCGCCTGCTCGGCGTCTTCACGTGTTGCTGCGGTTACCATGATCTTGTGGGTGCCGCAGAGGTTGGCGATGACCCAACCGCCGCGCGTCGTGACGAATTGAGCACCGCAGTCGCTCGGGCCGCCTGCCATCGCCCGGCAATCGTGGATGGCCGCTGCAATGGCGGGCCCTTGCGAGCCCGCGGTGGCTAAGCCCCACGACCCGTCTCGGGCCATCGTCACGACGGTCAGCTCGTCCAGATCCACAGCCTTCGCCGGGACAGCTACGGACAACAGCAGGAGTAGGGCGAGGGCCACGATGAGAGCCACCGTCACGGCGCCGTTGCCGCCGCCTTGGGTCCGCAAGTGCGCGTGGTCCGCCACGGCGAAATCGCCGCTTTCGACGGGCCGGCGATTGAAATCTGGAGTGTTCTGCATCAGCGCCACGCTGCCAAGGCGCCGGCAACAACGCATTCAGGCCGTCTTGGTTTGCCGTTACCGCGGTCTTGTTTTTCGCTCTAGATGGACTGTGCTAGGGTCCGCCGTGTGGGCAGCCGGTGGAGCGGGAAGCTTGCGCTATCTTTTCGAAGACTTTGCACTCGACACCGAGCGTCGCGAACTGCTGTGTGGAGCGGACGCGGTGCCCGTGGAACCGCAAGTCTTTGATCTGCTGGTTTATCTTATCTGCAACCGCGAGCGCGTGGTCAGCCGGGACGACCTTCTCGCCTCGGTCTGGCAGGGACGTCTCGTATCGGAGTCGGCCCTGAACACACGCATCCACCTGGCGCGTTCTGCCATCGGCGACAATGGCGGGGAGCAGCGCCTGATCAAGACCTTCCTCCGGAAGGGTATCCGTTTTGTCGGCACCGTAAGAGAGGACCCGGGCACCGTCAGTGCGGTTGCGAGACAACCCCACGCTGGCACGCCAAAGTCGATTGCGGTGCCACGCTCTCTGCCCGATCGACCTTCGATCGCCGTGCTGCCGTTCGCCAACATGAGCGGCGACCCGGAGCAGGAGTATTTCGCCGATGGCATGGTCGATGACATCCTCACCGCCCTGTCGCGCGTGCGCTGGCTATTCGTGATCGCGCGCCAGTCGAGCTTCCTTTACAAGGTCCGGGCCGCCGACGTGCAGCAGATTGGCCGCGAGCTCGGCGTGCGCTACGTGGTCGAGGGCAGCGTGCGCAAAGTCGGCAACCGCGTGCGCATCGTGTCCCAGCTGATCGGGACGGAGACCGGCACTCACATTTGGGCCGATCGGTACGAGGGCGACCTGAGGGACATCTTTGCCTTGCAGGACGAGATCACGGAGCGGATCGTCGCGGCCGTGGAAGAAAACGTTCAGGCCGCCGAGATCAAACGCTCGCGTGCCAAGCCTACGGATAGTTTGACCGCCTATGACCTCTACCTGCGCGCGCTGCCGGCCTATTTTGGGCAGACCGAGGTCGACTACAAACGCAGCCAAGCGCTATTGGGCAAGGCCCTTGAGGCGGACTCCGATTATGCCGAGGTTCTAGGCACCCTGACCGACAGCGTCACTGGTGCTACTTTGCAGGGTTGGCAAGGGAGCTGGAGTCGTGGAGGGCAAGAGGCTTGCCAGCTGGCCGGTCGCGCGCTGGCTGCGGGACCGGACAATAGCACCTGCGTGGTGAGCGCCGCGTTTACCTACGGCATTTTGTTGAACCGATTCGAGGAGGCGCAGCAGCTGGCAGATCGGGCGCTGATGCTCCATCCGAATTCCGTGCTGGTGCGCAATAGGGTCGGCGCGGTCTACACCGTCTGCGGCGAGAGCGATAAGGCGATCGCCCAATGCGAAGCGGCCCGCCGCATGAACCCGCTTGACAGAAAGAAAGCGGCCACCGCCACTTTCGTGGTCCTCACGTCCGCACTTTACCTTGCGCGCCGCTTCGAGGAGTCCCTCGAGGCCGGCAGGCGCGCGTTGGCTCTGGCCCCGCAAGCGAATACCGCTCGCAAGTATGTCGCCATTTCCCTCGCCCAGCTTGATCGCATCGAGGAGGCACGAGCTGAGATTGCCGAGCTCATCAAGCACCAGCCCAGCGCATCACAAGCATGGTTCAAGCAACGCGCTTTCCCCCACAAATGGATGCAGGAGCTGCATCTGGAAGGTCTGCGCAAAGCTGGCCTGCCGGAGGAATAGGCGGGCCGAAGCTTGGCACGCGGTTTCGTGGTGCAGCGTCCATACCTGACCTGATGCTGCACAGCCACTTCGTCTCAGTTGTGGCACGGGCTGACGAACTGCCCCCTGCCGGCAGTCACCTCTACCCAGCAACGGAGTGCGCCGCGTAAAGGCGCGGTTTTTCGGCATGGGTTGGATAAAAATAATGTTTCGAGCCCTGGTCGCCGCCTCCGCGGCCTTCACGTGCTCTGGCGAGTCTATGATTGCAATCGCGTGTCCCAGGTTCTCGGCCGGGCCGACCCGCGGCGCCGATCGCCTGAACGGGCAGGCCGTGCTCGCAGGACCGCGTGGTGGCGCACCTGGTTGAGGGGGTCTCAAGCAGGATGCCGGGAGCTCCCATCGGGCGAATCGTCTTGCCCTGTACGTGCCGTTCGATGCCGCGATACGCGGTCTCGGTCGCTTGCCGCACGCATGTCGCCCATCAAGGCTCAACGAGTGCGTTGCGAATTGCGTAACGAACAATATCGGCAGAAGACGAGAGCCCTAGCTTCTTCATAACCGCCGCTCGTCGCGTCTCCACTATTTTGAGCGAAATGCTAAGGGTGGTCGCGATCTCCTTGTTCGTGCAACCTTCGGCGATCCATTTAACGATTTTCCGTTCCTCATCACGGAGCTTGGAAGCTTCCTCTATAGGGCGCGCTAGGTACGCATCGAGGAGCGCCTCGGAGACCTTACCGGTAAAAAAAGGCTCGTGCGCCGCCAGGCACTCGACCGCATTGATGAGATCGTATTTGAAATCCGATTTCAAGACATAGGCGCGCGCCCCTGCCTTTAGCAGTTCCGTAACGACAAGCTCCTCATCGTGGATGGAGAAGATCAGGACTTCGGTTTTGGGCAGACGTTCCCGGATTCTCCTGGTGGCTTCAGCGCCGTTGATCAGGGGCATCGAGTAATCCAGCACAGCGACGTCTGGTTTGATCTGAAGCGACATGCTGATTGCATCCTTGCCATCAGCTGCTTCGGCTACGACCTCCCAATCGGGATGCGATTCGAGAATGTTCCGAAGGCCTAGTCGGACGGTGTCATGATCGTCGGCAATAAGAATGCGTAACATGTCGTTGCGCCCCCGCGCTCGTCCGAAGAAGATTGCGTGCAGGTCTTGGGGTGCCCAACCTACGGCTTTTCTCAAATCGAGATCAGCGGGTAAAACCCTGACTCGGGTTATGGCCCGACCTAGTAAGCCATGCCTGCTTCCCCTTCCTTCAGATTGAAGCGGGTCAGTAATCATCAAACCGTCCTTTCCCGCTGCGCTGGCGCTCGCACATTTTTTGAGGCCGCCAGCGTCTCTGATCGAGCGCCCTTGCACGGCGGTAGGTGCGGTCGTTAGGTGCCGCTTTTTGTCCTGCATTCGCCGGCGCTCGCGCTCTTTCTTAAGCCATTCCTCGTCGGCTCTCAGTGCGCCCGGCCGGTGCGCTTGAGGGCTTCTCGCGCTCAGGGCTGCGCATGCGCCATGACTGCATACCGGCGGGCTACGCCGAGGATCTCCGCGATTTGGGCAGGCGACTTTCCCGCCTTCAGCAGGGCCTCGATCTGGCTTTCTTGGCGATGCGTTGGGTCATGCCGAGCGACCTTTGGCCCGCCCCGCTGTGGGCTTCCAAATTCGAGCCGGGATAGGTGGTGAGAAGCCAAGCAAGACCTTCCGTCACCCAAGCGGGGGTCTCCTACGGGTCATTGGCAGGCTGTGCTTGCTCGCCTCGGCCTTGCCGCAAACCTTGCAATCATGGCGCCGACGGTCGTGGGCAGGCCGGCCCTTTCTCACGTCACTTTCGCCTCCCGATGCTGGCGTTCGCGGTCGAATGTAGGGTGCTTAGGCGTCGCCGCAGCGGCGGGCGTTCGATTGGAAATTCTCCTAAAAAGTCATGCAATTCGATGGAACAAAAATTGCAAGAAATTCGTGACAATCTATTGATTTTGCTCAATCGTGGCGGCCCTGCTGGGACCGCGAATTTTGCTTTGCGCCGCGCTTTTTTTTGGGCCGGGCGGGACGGCCAGGCCGGGCCCTGCCGCCGGCGGTGGCAGGGCGGATGCAGCTTGGCGCCGTGCCGAGGATTTGCTAGGGCGCGCCTGGCGGCAGCATCCCCAACAAGCTGTCGACCAGGAGCACGAGAATGACGGCAGTCGAGGCAGCGACCCGCGAGGCGGGGCAGGATTTTATTCGCGATATTGTCAAGGCCGACCTCGAAGCCGGCCGGCAGCAAGGGATCGTGACGCGCTTCCCGCCCGAGCCCAACGGCTATCTGCACATCGGCCACGCCAAATCGATCTGCCTCAACTTCGGCATTGCCGAGGAATTCGGTGGCCGCTGTCATCTGCGCTTCGATGATACCAACCCGACCAAGGAAGAGCAGGAATACATCGACGCCATCGAGCGCGACGTGCGCTGGCTCGGGTTCGACTGGGGCAAGCATCTCTACCACGCGTCCGACTACTTTGAGCAGCTTTACGATTGGGCTGAGCACCTGATCAAGGCCGGCAAGGCCTATGTTGACGATCAGAGCCAGGAAGAGATGCGCGCCAACCGCGGCACGTTGACGGAGCCCGGCAAGAACAGTCCCTATCGTGGTCGCAGCGTCGCGGAAAACCTCGATCTTTTCCGCCGCATGCGTGCTGGTGAATTTGCCAACGGACGGCGCGTGTTGCGCGCCAAAATCGACATGAGCTCAGGCAACATCAACCTGCGCGATCCGGCGCTCTACCGCATCCTGCACGCCCCTCACCCGCGTACCGGGACCAAGTGGTGCATTTATCCAAGCTACGATTTCGCCCACGGTCAGTCGGACGCCATCGAGCACATCACGCATTCAATCTGTACCCTCGAATTCGAGGACCATCGCCCGCTCTATGATTGGTTTCTTGACAATCTGCCGGTACCGTCACGGCCGCACCAGTACGAGTTCGCGCGGCTCAACATAAGCCACACAATTCTGTCGAAGCGCGTGCTGACCGAACTGGTGCGTGGCGGCTACGTCAGGGGTTGGGATGATCCACGCATGCCGACGCTGGCCGGCCTGCGCCGCAGAGGCGTGCCGCCTGCCGCCATCCGCGATTTCGTCAAGCGCATCGGCGTTGCTAAGGCCAACAGCGTGGTGGACGCGGGCATGTTCGACTTTTCCGTGCGCGAGGTCTTGAACCGG
>Ga0126377_10001295_pt1 | contig 16309 bp, 16 predicted proteins | sample PanSoiMetPlot_22_FD_92647 | JGI IMG/M metagenome (GOLD analysis project Ga0126377, IMG submission 92647) | Tropical forest soil microbial communities from Panama - MetaG Plot_22 | ecosystem: Environmental > Terrestrial > Soil > Tropical forest > Bulk soil | place: Panama | collected 2016-02-17 | reverse complement strand
CGCGTCTTACGACGCACTATGGGACGCAAGGCGCCTCGCAAGCGCCTGGCCCGCCGCGTCATGTGCGGGCCCCAACGGATGCCGCTGCATCCGTGCGCCTGTCGGCGCTCCGCCCACCCCTCGGAGGTGGGTGCAAGTTTCACGACCCGGGCGCCATCGCGCCGCGGGAACGAATACGGCTGTTTGACAAGTGAAGAGATGAATGTCGCAACGCCGGGTGTCGCCGCACGCCGCGCTGCACGTGCCTGCGCCCTCTCCCGCAAGGGGAGAGGGCGCCATCGGCACCGGCGTCCGCCGAGCTACTTCTCTCATTGGCCGAGCCGAAACACCAAGCCCGTCTCTATCTCGACGGCCTTCCCCTCGATCTCGTAGGGCCGCAATTTCCACTGACGCAGTGCGACTTCGATACTGCTCCGCTGTTCCGCAGTGCCACGGACTACATGGACATGCTTCACGCCGCCGTCTGTGCCGACGATGATCCGCACCGGTATGGGCGTGGCAATCGAGCCGACGATCGCCGGCTCGACCCTCGACAGCAGGTTTTCCCCGGCGGCGTAGTCCCTGACACAGCGCGGAACGGATGCGGTCGCATCCTTGCCGCCGGCAAAGGACAGGCGATCGAGGCTCTCCGTCATGCTTGCCAGCCCCTCGGGGTCTCGGGCGGTGAAAGTGAAGCTGACGAGGTGGCAGCGGATCTCGGTGACGAACATGGCGCGATAGAGTCCGACCCCACTGAAATCGACCCGCTGAATGCGCCGGTCCGCGATCCGCACTTCCAGCGGCTCGCGGTCGATCGTCATGCCCTCGACCTGAGACATGGCTTGCCGGATGTCGTTCGCCGCCGAGGCGGCGTCGCTGGGCGGATCCAAGGCGAAAAACATGTCCTGCGCCGAGATGAGAATCGTCCCGTTGCCCTCACTTTTCGGGGTGAGCGTGCTGAGCACATAATACCCGGTATGCGACGGGTCGGGCCCGATCAGCCCCTCGGTCCAGCCTTGCGGCAATGGATAGGACAGATCGAAATATTTGCTCGTGTAGGCTGCGTTCGCGACCTTGCCGTCTTCGGGATTTGCCACATGTGACGTTACGGTGCCGAACGGGGCACCGTAACGCCAAGCCAGCCATCCCACGAAACAGGTCGCTACGACTCCGATCACCACTCCGAGATGCAGCAACCGTCGCATGGCGGTGTGCTGTGGGGCTCAGAGTGAACGCAGGAAGTTCACCAGCGCCTGCTGGTCGTCACGCGACAGCAGATTGAAGTTTTGAATCACCTGGTTGGCTTCCGATCCGCGGCTGGCATGCTGCTGGATCGCCTGGTAGATGTCGTTGGTGCGACCATCATGCAGGAAGAAGATGCGCTGGCCGACGCCCCACAGCGGCGCGGTGCGGAACTCGCGGCCGTTCGCCTCGCCTTGCGATACTCCGTCGGCCAAGCGGTCCCCCATGTCATGCAACGCGAAGTCGCTGAATGGCTGGAATGTCTTTTCACTCAGGGCGGCAACGTTCGCCTTGCCCGAGGTCAGGCTTCTGACGTGGCAGGCCTGACAGCCGACATTGGCGAAGACCTGCTGCCCGCGCGCAACCGTCGCGGTCGTCGACGTGGCGGTTGCTCCAGTCGTGGCCGTCGCGCCGGAAGCGGACGGAAGGACGCTCGCGACATTGGTGGTTGCCGACGCAACGCTGGTCGTCGTTGCCTGCGCGACCGGGGCGGTTGCACCGGCCGGTGTGGGGGCCGCCAACAGCCGCATGAAGGCTGCAAACAGCACGATGTCGGACTGGAAGCTTGCCGACGGGCTGGGGGTGCCTTCCGATTCCAGCGGGGTTGGGCTTTCCGGATGCGAGGTGAACTGGCAGGCGGCATTGCCCTCACGCTCGTTCGGGAACAGGTCGTTGGTCACGCCGATCTCGACATTGTAAGCCTCGCCGGAGAACAGCAGCAGAGACTTGTTCTGCGCCTTCCAGCCGAATCGGGTGATCGTGCCGTCGTTGCCGTTGCGGTTGAAGCGTCCCGAGATGCCGAGGGCTCGCTTTTGTGCCCCGTTGGCCGCCAACGCCGCCTGGAGCCCGGCATCGGTGACGCTCTCCACCAGCCCGAGGCCGAAGGTCGGCGTCGGGATGCGGAAAACGACGTTGTTGCGGAAGACCGCACCGGCGAAGTCCGGTTGCCGGATGGCACACCCCGGCGCATCCGCGCGTCCCGTGATGACGAATAGATCGTGCACGCCACCGTCCGGCGAGCCATCGGGGTTGCGAACGAAGCGCGCCTCGCGAACCGGGCCGTTCGCAGTGATGAAAGACGGTATGGTGTTTCTGGCGCCGTTCTTGGTTGCGACCTCTATCTGTGGATTGACGGCCGGACTGGAGCCGCCGACGGACGGCTGCAAATGGCAGCCCGAGCAACTGTCGAGGTTGAAGCGCGGGCCCAGGCCGTCGGCCACCGCATCGACTTCCTGAAACACGTCCTTGGCAACATCGAAGAAAGCCTTTTCCGCGTCGGTGAGACCGGGAAGCGCGTCGCCGGCTCCGGCAGGGCCACCGCGGACACCCGGATCGAGTGTCCGGGTCGCCGTCGTGGTTGTCGCTGCCGTCTGCGCCAATGCGAATTGCGGCAAGGAAACGGAGCCCAGCAATACCGTTGCGAGGCCCGCAAGCGAACACACATACGCGACTCTGATCTTGGCCATGTGAGGTCCCCCCATGCACTATGGACGTTTAGAAGAGAACCAAATTTTTCGACAATTATGGGACCGCAACCGTTCAAAACATTGAAGTGATCATGACGATCTAAGGTGAATTGAACTTTGATAAAGGTATCTCGCGTATCGATTTTACCTTTCATGAAAATGCATTACCTTTATTGCCGACTTCATGGAACATCTGCAATGCGTCGACAGAAAAATTATTATCGATGAGCGCCGGCTATAAATTCTTTTGATCACAGATTTAGCAATAACGACTTGCGAACAATCAACGTCGACCCCGAGAACTACTTCGACATCGATCCGCTACCCAAGTAGCGCACTTGCATAAAATACCAGCCAGAGCGCCGGACAGAGGAACGCGCCGAATGGCAGCTTCGTCGCTCCTTCAATCGGTTGTCCGCGCAAATGCGCTGCCATCACGGTCACGAGCGCAGCGCCCGCCGCAAGGGCGAAACACATCGGAATGACATCGAGCGGCAGCCATGCCCCGATTGCCGCTCCTAATTTGACGTCGCCGAAGCCGAGGCCCTCCCGCTGCCTGATCCGCGCATAGCAGCGGCGCAGCAGCTCCAGGACGATCGCGACACCAAGCGCCCGAGCGAGCGCGGCGGAGAGCGCGAGCCATGCATCATAAGTATTCGCGTTGTGCGAATAGGGCGCGAATACATCGAGCAGCGGCGCGGCGGCGATACCCAGAGCGGCGGCGCCCAAAGTAACGGCATCCGGCAGCAGATAGGTTCTTGCATCCACATCCGCTCCGGCGATCATCAAGGTCCCGAGCAACGTCGATGCGATGGCGAATGGCCAAGGCAGGAACATTGCCGACGCGAGAGCGATAACGGCGCTCCCGCCGGCGAGAAGCACGAAATTCGGACGCAACTCCTCCTTCGATTCGATTGCCTCGATTGCTTCACCATCGATCATTTGCGCAGCACCGGGCCCGGCGGTGGAGGCTCGACCCCGGTACCGTTCACCACCGAGCGCGCGCTGCGCATCATCTGCAACTTCTCCCGGAACTCCGCGGTGACGGCGCCGGCGTCTATGCTGTTTCGCATCAATTGCGTCTTGATGAAGATGATGATTTCCGAGCGTTGCCTGGTGCCGGTCGTATTGCCAAACAAAGCCCCGAGCGGGCCGGCGTCGCGAAGACCGGGAACTCCGGCGCGCGAATTCTGTTCACGCTCGCTGATGAGGCCCGCGAGCAGCACCGTCTGGCCGCTGGTGACCGCGACGGTGGAATGAACGCGCCGCTGCGAGATCGTCGGCGTCAGCGTCTGCTGGTCCGGATTGACGACGTTCGAAATCTCCTGGTCGACCTCGAGTTGGATGGTGCCGTTGGCGTTGACGTGCGGCAGAACCTTGAGGATGACGCCCGTGTTGCGCATCTCGATGGTATTGACGACCGGAGTTCCCGAATTGGAGAGCACCGTGGCGCTGCTGGTCGTGATCGGTATCTCATCGCCGACCTGCAGCAGGGCCGGCTGGTTGTCGAGCGCCACGACCGACGGCGAGGACAGCACCTTGACCTCGGTAATCGTGGCGAGCGCATTGAGGATGACGCGCGGCAGCGCCTCCGATCCCAGAAGCACGTTGAGGCCGGGCGTCGTTCGCTGCAGCACGGCCGATTGGGCGGCAGCTTGGGCGGCGCCGAACAGGCCCACCGAGCCCTTGTTCTTGCCAAGCCCGACGTCCTTGCTGGTGAGGAAATACTGGATGCCGTATTGCAGATCATCGGTCAGCGTGACCTCGGCGACCGTGGCCTCGATCGCGACCTGCAGGCGCGGCCGGTCGATGTCGCGCAGCGCCCGCTCGACGACGCGGTAGTCCTCCTGGTTGGAATAGACCACGATGGAATTGTTGGCGGCGTCAGCCGTGATCCGCACGTTCTGGAACGTGCCGCGCGGCGTACCACCGCCGCCGGCGGCCGGCATGCCGGCGCCACCTTCCTCGTCGCCGCCCTTGCGATCCGAGAACGACTCGAAGGCGGCCGCGATCGGACTGCTGCCGCCGCGGCTGGCCGAGGCGGTTTGCGTCGTACCGCTTCGTCCCGTCGTCGCGCCGCCGCCGCCGAGCGAGTCGAGCCGCGACTTGGCTGTCTCGGCCCCCGGAGCGATCTGGTTCGCGGGCTGATCGGCGGTCCCACCGGACCGTCCGACGAAAATGTCGTTCAGGATGCGAGCCACACGGGTCGCGTTGCCATGCTTGAGGCGATAGGTCCGCAGCGTGGTGCCGGTGGTGTCGGAGCGGTCGAGGCGCTGCACCCATTGCGTCGCCTCCGAGAGCATCTTGGGATTCTTGGTGACCACCATCACCGCGTTCATGCGCGAGATCGGCTGGAAGCGAACGACCCCCTGCCCCACGCCGCCCTCGTTGCTCTCGAAAATCCGCTCGAGCTCGCCGATCATCGTCTCCGGCGACGTGGACTTGAGCGGGTAGACCCCCACCGACTGATTGCGCAGCCATTCCACGTCGAAGGTGGCGATCACATCGAGCGCGGCCTGGCGCTCGGCGGTCGTTCCCTGGACCAGCAGCAGGTTGCGCGATGGAATGACGCGGATCGCACCGGGCCGCGACAGAAATCCCTCTGTCGTCTTCGCCACGGTCGCCGCCGACGTATAGCGCAGTGGCACCAGCGAAACGCCGTATCCCGCCTCGCCGGCGCCCTTCTGGATCGTGCCATTGCCGCCGGTTTCCGGGATGGGAACGATCTTCACGAGACTGCCTTCGCGCACGATCGCGGCGTTCGACATCCGCAACACACTTTCGAACGCCGGCAGCACATCCTTGCGCGGGATCGGCCCGACCGACGCCAGCGTCACGCTCCCCTGGACGCGCGGATCAACCACGAAATTGAGCTTGAGCACATCGCCGAGCAAAGTCTTGGCGACGGTCTGTACGTCGGCACCGTCGAAGTTGATCTCGACGCCTTCACCCTTGACGAACGCGGCCTGCGATGCAGCCAAACGGGTTTCGGGATCCCGATCGCGCTGCGGTTCCGGCTCCGTCCCGGAACCCGGGAAGATGAGCGGCTGCGACCCCTCGCTGGTCGTACCGGACCGGCCGTCGATCGCGGTGGGAAAACGCGGGCTCAGGTCGGCATTACGTACCGGATCGATCGCGTCCGGCGATCCGTTTGGCAACAAACGCCCATCCGATGCGACGTTTATTCCGGCGCAACCGAGCACGGTGCAGAGCAGCGCGGTCATCACGGCCGCGCGCGCGCCGTTCGATATCCACCGCCCCCTTATGCGTTGCACCCCAATACTCCCCCGCCCTTCGTACCTGCATCCACACACCATCATGGATCGCGGTGGTGCGAGTGCGATGGCCCCATCATTGTCAGCGTCAAATTCTGTCCGCGCGCGCGTTCACCTCGACTGCTCGTGTGGGTGTGACAACGTTCTCGCTTGACGATGGAGTTTGTGCGGCGAGCGCAAGACTCTTTGCGGCTAACCAGAGACCATTTTGCAACTTTGCAACTAGAGAAAATTATTACGTCGAAAGGTATTTGAAAAACTTTGTGTCGAAGCGAATAGCTAAAAAGTTTTGCTTATGAGTGCAGAGATCTATTCACGAGGTTTTCGACGTTTCCTCGGAGCGGCCGTTTGCGCCTCGACCGGTGGCGACGCCGTTTGCTGTGCGTGACCTTGTTGCGGTGCAGTTTGCTGCTCGCCTGCCGCGGTCGATTGGAGCTCATCAGGTGACTGCTTACCGCGCTCGTCGCTGAACAGCGTGAATGTGGCGTGGCGGTCGTCGAGCGACAACACCAGGCGACGCCCCTCGATCTGGCTGACCTTCCATCCGCCGATATCGTCACCGATCTGCACGCGCTCGAATTTTCTTCCCATGCCGGCACGAACGATGGCGCGCGCGCCTTCGCCATCCAACACGATACCGACGACCGTGACGTTCGGTGGCGGAGGCGGTGGAACTACTTCCGGCGCACGCACGACCGGCGGCGGCGGAGGCGGTACCGGACGGCGGGTAGGAGAGAACAGCGGGCGATCGCGTGTCGCCGACAGGCGATCGAGCGATTGTGCTTGCAAGGGGTTGGCGAGAACGCCGGCCGGCCGGACTTCGGTTTGCGCATCGGCGCCAGCAGCGAAAAGCGATGCCGACCAGAACACGAGCAACGCGGTATTGGACAACGGGTGTCTCATGGTGTTCCCCGCCGCCAGAACGCACGCAGAGTGAATGTGGTGCGCAGCAGTGGATCTTCGGGCGGCCGGCCGCTCGCAGCGCCTGCCGGCTGCATCGTCAGCGCCTCGACCACAACATAAGGCGTGCCACTCTCGAGCTGGTAGAGCATCGCCTGCAATGCCTGCAAGCCTACGTCCACGGTTGCCTGCAGCCGGATCGTGTCGGGCGGATCCTCGCGCTTGGCCGCATCCAGGCCGGACGAGACGAGACCGGCCTGCTGGGCGCCGACCACTTGCGCCAGATAGGCCTGCAACTGCGCGCCGGCGAGGCCTTGTGTTGGCGCATCCAGGAATGCCGCCGCCGGCGCCGCGACCGGCCCCGAGCCGGGCGCCTTCGTCCGCGACTTCGCCTCGAGACGCGAGACCGCCTCACGGCGCTCGGCAAGCTCGGTCGCGGCGTCGGATCGCGCCCGGAATGAAAGGTCCAGCGCAAGCACGCACACCATGAGCAGCAGCGCGAGCGCCGCAACGGACATCAACTGCTCCCGGTCGAGCTGCATGTCCCTCATTCCTCCGCCACCTTGATGCGCGGCTCGACTCGCGCTTCGATGTGAAATCTGAAGAGCTTGCCGTCCGGCCCTCGCGTCGTGGGTGCGAAGAAGCGCACATTGCTCAGGTGGCCGGACTGCTCGAGCGGCGCGAGCAGAGCGGGCGCATCGTCGGCCAGACCGATGACGCGCAGCGTCCCGCCCTCCAGGCGAATTTCGGTCAGGTAGGCGGTATCCGGCAGGGCGCGCGAGAGGGCCTCGATCGCGATGACACTGGCGACGGAGGTTTCCTTTACGGCCCACGCGCGCTGCGCCGGAGGGAGCGACGCCATCGAGGCCGGCGTCCGCCCCGTCTGAATCTGCTTCTGCAACGCCTTGGAGCGGGCCGCCAGCGCCCCGTTTTCGTCGCGAGTTGAGGATGCTGAGACCAGCGCCCACAAGGTCAGGACCATGGCTGTCCCGATCGTGGCGGCAATGCCGATGGCGATCCGCCGGCGCATGCCGCCGAGGTTTTCGCGCGATGCGTCTGCGAGCCGCGACCATAGCGCAACCGGGCCGGCCGCCTGCACGCCCGCTTCGCGTGCCACAATCCGATCGACCCGCAGCCCGATCGCGGCAAGCTCGTCGCATGCGCTGTCGATGACGGCACGCGAGGTTATCAGGACGCGCACGTCGAGGGCCGCGGCATCTTCCGCGCTGGCCTCAGCCGCGAACCCGTAGACCGCCTGATCGGCCGGCCAAGGCGACAGACGCTCGAGCTGGTTGCGCACTATTCCCGCAAGAAATTCCTTGGCTTGCGCGGGAACATTGGTGCGGCGTGTGACGATCCGGTCGGCGGGAAGCTCGAGGACCACGAAGCCGTCGCGAGCAGCGCGCGCGATGTCGTCCGGGACCGCCGTTCCCGCCGTAAGGACTACGCCCGGGGATGCCTCCTGCGATCCTGCATCCGGAATGATGGCGTCCCGGTTGGGCTCTCCAGGCCGGATGACGAGCCGTCCGCCCTCGTCACGGATGATCAGCGAGCGTCCTTCGCGCCGGCGTGCGCGCCAAGCCAGCAGCAGCGCGGCGAGGACATCGATCCAGCGCATTATGATTGCAACGACCTGCATCTCTCTATTCATCCTCGCTACATCAGCCTGGGCGACCGCGCGGGGGTAAAGACCAGAACACGATAAGGCTCGCTGTCCTGCGCGAGGACGGCGATCACGGCCCGCGCGGCGGCGACATAGCCGTCCTCGAGCCTGGCCATCAGCTCGACTGCGGCCACCCGCTGCGGCTTGGATCCGAGAAATTGCTGCGCCGGCCCCAGAATTTGCGCCAGCCGATTGGCATCGGCGGGCGAGCTGCGACGCGCGGCGAGGAAGGCTTCGAGCCGCGCGCCATCGACGCCGGGCAAGGCCGCGATCACGCCGCGCGGCGCGGTCAGCGGATTGACGGTTTCGCTGCCATAGACCGTCGTGAGCGGCATGATCGCCGCCAGCCATTCCGGCCGCATTCCGGGCATCTGGCCCAGCTGCCGAACATCGGTAAATGCCTGCTCCGGGCCGGGCCTGGTCGCGCCGCTGGCCGGCTTGCTCGGAGCACGCAGCTCGACGACACGCCGGGCAACGCCGTCCGCTGCCGCCGGCGGCGCGCCGACTGAGCGCAGCAGTGCGGCGAGGACCTCCACAGGAGCCTTGCCGATATCGATACGGCCGCCCTCGTCGTCGAGGTGCGCGCGCACCGAGCCGGTCGAGAGCGTGAGCGTGATCTCGACCTCTCTGAGCGGTGCATCGCCAAGCGTCTCGATCGTGTTCGCGGACGCCTCGAGGCCAGCGGTCAGCAGCGCGTCGGCTTGCACACGATTGCGATCGACGACCATTACACCGGCAAAGCCGCGGAAGGTCACCGACGCCGCCATCGCCAGCGCCGACAGGAGCGCGATCGACCACAGCACGGTCACCAAGACGACGCCACGACGTGGGTTCTTGCGCTTCATCGCGTTGCTCCGGCGGCGTCGGCCAGGCACGAGACGGCGGCGGTGGCGCGCCCGCACGACGCTGGCGCATTGGCGCGGACGACGAAATCGGCTTCACCGAGCAAGTCGTTGCCGGTCGCCCGGTCGCGCAGGATCAGGCGGACGAAGCGCGGCAGCGCCGCTTCTCCAACCCAGCTTGAATACCAGGCCAGCCCGCGGTCCGGCGTCAGCCGGCCGAATACGAAGGTGATATCGAGCTTGCCCTCGATCAGGACGACTGGATCTTGCGGCGCGATATCTTCGAAGCGGGTGCGCGGACCGGGCCAGGCAGCACGGCGCCGCACCAGACGCATGACCTTGTCCTCCTGCTCGACCGTCAACACGACAAGCTCGTCTCCCGGCGGCGCCGATGCGACGCCCGCGGCGCCGACGAACACGACCTTCGCCGGCTTGTCGCCGTCCCCTTGCTCGCCCGTGAAGGCGACGGCCGTACCGTTGTCCGTTCTGCGGGCTACGAAGCGCGCCGACCCGAAATCGGCGGTGAGCCGTTCGACCGCCAGCATGAGCCGCTCGGCCTCGCCTACGCCGCGGGTTCCCCGGTCGAAATGCAGCGCGACATCGTGGATGAGCGCGGCCGTTGCCATAATGATCACGGATGCGATCGCAAGGGCCGCCACAACCTCGATCAGGGTGAAACCGTCGCGCGCCCCCGCTTGTCGCATCCGCGTCACTCCGCTTTGCCGAGCCGCATCGTCTCGGCAACGACGACCTGCTGCGGCCCCCAGGCCACGCTTGCGACGACCCGATAGGCCGACCATCTCGGGCGATCACGCGGGCTAGCCGTTGCGACGACCATGGGCTCGGTGACAACGCGCCAACGCAAGCTGCCCATCTCTCCTTCGCGCAAGGAGTTCGTCAGGCCTGCGCGATCGAATGGCGCATCGAGCAACGTGCGCAGCAAAACCTGCGCAGCCACCCGGTTCTCGGCGTCGGTCATGATGCGGCGCGCCTGGAACAGGTAAGGACCCAGCGCTGCCGCAAAGGCGAGCACCAGCGCCAGGGCGACGAGCGCCTCGATCAGCGTGAAGCCCGCGCGCCGCTCTCGGCCGTCAGCGCGGCTCGATCGCGACGCCGCCGGTATACCAGTTGACGCGGATCTCATATTCGGCCTTTTCACGCGAAAACTTGAGCACGGCTCCTGAAGATGCCCCGTCCGGATGGAAGCGGACGACAGCGAAGCGGTCCGTCCGCAGTTCGTTGACGCCGAGGACGTCGACTGTCACGTCGCGCGGGACTGCAACGACGTCGCCGCCGTCGCCGATCAGGATGCGGCGCTCACCGTCAAGCGACACGTGGCGTTCGCGCCCCGTCAGCATCGCGCCGAGTCGCTCGCGACGCATCAGCGCGGCGGTTTCGAGCGTGACGGCTTTGAGCCGCGCGCGCCCGCTGCCTGGAATCATCGTGATCGCAAGCGACGCAACCAACGCAATGATGAGCATGACCGCCACGCTCTCGATGAGCGTGAAACCGGCCTTGCGCTCATTGCTGCACGTTCGAGATGTCGGTTGCGGTGCCCGCGCCGCCCTCGCGACCGTCGGAGCCATATGACAGGATCTCATAGGGAGGAATCCGCTCTACGGGGGATCGATACTGATAGGGATTCCCCCACGGGTCGGCCGGCACGCGGCCCCCTTTGAGATAGGGCCCGTTCCAGATCGCAACGTTGGATGGCCGCTGCGTGAGAGCATCGAGGCCCTCCGAGCTGGTGGGGTAACGCCCGGTGTCGAGGTAGAACAAGTCAAGCGCCGAGCCGAAGGTTTCGATCTGCAATCGCGTCGTCTTCACGCGCGATTCGCCGAGATAGTTCAGCACGCGCGGCCCGACGAGGCCGAGCAGCAGACTGATGATCGTGAGGACTACCAGGATCTCGATCAGGGTGTAGCCGGCGCTCGCGGCGGAGAAGGCGCGGCGAACACGAACAGGCGAAAATGGAAGCAGGATGCTGGTCATTGTGCGAGCTCCGTGATGCTCAGAAGCGCGCTCATGATCGAGATGATCAGAGCGCCGATAACGACACTGACGACGACGATCGTCGCCGGCCCGATCGCGCCCATCAGGCGATCGAGGCTCAAACCTAGCCTGTGCTCGTAGAATTGCGCGGCGTGGTGCGCGATGGAGGCGAGATCGCCCGTTTCGTCTCCGACCCTGAGCATGCGCACCGCCAATGGCGGCAGGAGATCGGTGTCGGCCAAGGCCTCGCCGAAACGGCGTCCGTTCCGCACCTGCTCGTGGACGCGGTCGACCGCGGCGACATAGCGCGGCTCGGTGACGACATCGCGCAGAATCTTCAGCGTGGCCGGCAACGCCACGCCGTTTTCGATCAGCAGGCCGAGCGTGCCGATGATGCGCGCGGTGCGGCGATCACGCATAGCCCCCGAGATTCCCGGTATTGACCCGAAGGCGGCGATCACCCTCGCCCGCCACTCCGCCTTGCTGGCGACGAACCAGATGCCGGGGATCAGGGCCAGGCCCAGTCCCAGAAGCACGTCGAGGTTGGCGCGCAGCCACGCCGACGCCGAGAGAACGAAGGCTGCGCCCGCGTTCAAACGCCCCCCGAGGTCCTTGAACACCGGTTCGAACTGCGGCACCACGTAGATCAAGAAGAACAGCAGGACGACGGCCGCCGACACGATGAGGAAGATCGGATACCGGATCGCCGAATTCATCCGATCCCCAAGGAGCTCCCGGCGGGTCCGGTCCTCGACGATCGCGCGCAGCACCGGTTCGAGCTTTCCGGAGGCCTCGCCGGCGCGAACCATCGCGACATAGGCGGGCTCGATGATCGCGGGATGGCGTTCCAACGCTTCGGCGAAGCTGTCCCCCGCCGAGATCGACGCGCGGATCGCGCCGGCGAACGATGCCAACGCCTTGCTGGTGTCGTCGCCGAGCGTCTGCAGCGCAGCCTCGAGCGTCAACCCGGCGGCGATGAGCAGCGCCAGCTGGCGCAGGAAGATGGTGACGTCGCGGGTGCGCGGCGATCGCTTGCCGATACCGCGGCCGCGCGCAAGAACACCCGACCCAACAACCTCGGCATCGATCGGCAGGTGCCCGAGATACTCGATGCGCCGGACCACCTCGTCGCGCGAAGGCGCCTCGACCTCGCCGATGACGATCTCGCCTGCGGGCGTGACGGCGCGATAGCGGAAATTCGGCATCTGATCCGCCTACAAGCTTGCGGTTACGCGAAAGACCTCGTCGATTGTCGTCACCCCGGCCCGGCATTTCGCCACGCCGTCGTCGGTCATGGTCGTCATCCCTTCGGCCAGCGCGACCTTCTCGAGGTCGGTCGCGTCGGTCTTCGGACCGATGGCCTGCCGCACGCGCGGCGTGACTTCGATGACCTCGAACACGCCGAGCCGTCCATGGAACCCGGTAGCGCTGCACCATTCGCAGCCTTTGGGCTCGTAGACGGTGTCGCCGGCCGCAAATCCCAGGGCGGTGTAGCGTTGTTCCTGCGCGATATCGCGCGCGGAGAGACGCCGCGGCTGTTTGCAATGCTCGCAGAGCACGCGCACCAGCCGCTGGCCAACGATCGCCCGAACGCTCGACGCGAGAAGAAAGCTTTCGACGTCAAGATCGATCAGGCGCGGAATCGCTCCTGCGGCGGTATTGGTGTGGAGCGTGGTGAGAACAAGATGCCCCGTCAGCGCCGCGTGAACGCCGATACGCGCTGTTTCCCCATCGCGCATTTCGCCCACCATGATCACGTCCGGATCCTGACGCAAGAATGAGCGCAGCGCCGTGGCGAAAGTCAGGCCTATCGCAGGGTGAACCTGTGTCTGATTGATGCCGGCAATATGATACTCGACCGGATCCTCGATGGTTAGGATCTTGCGCGTCGGCTCGTTGATCATCGAAAGCGACGCGGCCAGCGTCGTGGTCTTGCCGGAACCGGTCGGTCCGGTGACGATGATCATCCCGAACGGCGCCTGCAGCGCGGAGCGCAGGATTGCTCCATCGCGCTGCGACAAGCCGACCTGATCGAGCGCGACCAGGCCCGAGCCCTTGCGCAGCAAACGGACCACTGCGCTCTCGCCGTGCATCGTCGGCATGGTGGCGACGCGCAGATCGATTTCGGCCCCGCCGACGACAATGCGTGCACGTCCATCCTGCGGCAGGCGACGTTCCGTAATGTTCAACCCGGCCATGATCTTCAGGCGCGACAGGATGCCCTTGGCCATGCTCATGGGTGGCGACGTCAACGCCTTCAACAGGCCGTCGATGCGAATGCGCACCTGCAGGACGCCGCCAAACGGCTCGATGTGCAAGTCGGTGGCGCGCTGCTCGACCGCCAGCCGGAGCAGGTCGTCCAGCGCCCGGACCACCGGCGCGCCGCGCGCGAGGTCGCGCAGATCATCGAGGTCGTCCTCGGCCGCCGTCACCTCGGCCGGCGCGACGGCGCTCGGCCGCGCCGCTTCGAGGGTGGTGGCAAGGGCCGCATCGATGTCGTCCGCCGTGGCGACCGCGACCGCCACGGCGCGACACAGCGCAATCTCGGCCGCGCGCACGGTTTCGTCGTCGATCGGACGCGCGATCGCGAGCGTGAGAGTTCCCGATCGGTCCACGTACGGAAAAAGTCGCTCCTCCCGCAGGAAGCGCGGCGACAGCTGCTCGCCGGCGAAGCGGCCGCCCACCAGTTCCCCGCGTTCCACGCGGTTGCATTGGTAGAAGTCGGCGAGCTCGTCGGCGAAAGCCGACTGTGTCAGCTTGGTCAAACCGACCCAATCCAGGTCTCCGGATACCTCGCGGCGGCGCCCCGTGGCCAAGCCGTCGAGACTTTGCGGATCACGCAGCACGCCCTTGCGGGCGAGATGACTGATGAATTCGCTTTGCGGCATGCGTGCAGCCCCCGCCCCGCTTGCGCGATTTGCAAGTCATGGTACGTGTTCTTCGTGGCAACAAAGCGGACCCCGCGCGGGGCGCGGGTTACCTCTCCACGCAATGCTACGCTCTCGAGACTTCCGGTCGAGACATGATCGCCAGCGTCGATTCCTCATTTCAGGCAGCGATCGATGCAATCTCCTTGCCCGGCATCTTGATCGGCCATCGCCTGATCTCGCCGGGCGATGAGCGCGCGCTGATGCCGGAAGAAGCGGCCGCGTTCGCCGCCAGCGTCGCCGAGGTGCGTCGCGCAAGCGGCGCTGCTCGTATCATCGCGCGTGAGCTGTTGACCCGGCTAGGGCATCGCGACTGCGCGTTGCCGAAATCCCCCTCGGGAGCGCCGGCCTGGCCGGCCGGCATCGTCGGCTCGCTGGCACACGACTATCGCGTGGCGGTCGCCGCCGTCGGCAACACCCGCGACGTTTCTGCGCTCGGAATAGACGTCGAGCCGGCAGAAGCGCTGCCGTCCGACCTCCTGGATCTGGTGGCGACGCCGCAGGAGCTGTCGAAGATCGCCGACGATCCCTTCCAGGGACGGCTGCTCTTTGTCGCCAAGGAGGCCGTGTACAAGGCGGTCTATCCGCTCGACCAGACCTTTCTCGAGCATCATGACGTCGAAGTCGATCTTGCCCAACGCAAGGCCGTCGTGCGCAACAGCCGCGTCGTCGAGCTGCGATTTTCCACGTCCGCCCACCTGGTCGCGCTGGCATTCCTGCACGCGTCACGCTGACGCGGCGGTTCGGCGGGGAGCCGTGGAACACCACCAACGCCCATGCTACCCTCGTCGATGGGCGACGCCGGAGAGAGCCGGTGCCGCGATCCGGGAATGAAAGGGAGGAATGACATGTCGCGGGTGTATCTCGCAGGAATGACGGCCGCGTTGGTCGCGGCAGGGCTTACGACGGCGGCACTGGCACAACAGCCGGCGCGGCCGCAGATCGAGACTACGAAGGTCGAAGGGACCGACAACGTCTACATCTTCCGTAATGGCAATCATCAGTCGATGTTCATCGTCACCAAGGACGGCGTGATCGCGACTGATCCGATCGGTTACGGCCGCCCCACAGGCGGGCAGGACTACATCGCCGAGATCAAGAAGGTGACGGACAAGCCGATCAAGTATCTGGTCTACAGCCACCACCATTTCGACCACATCGCTGGCGGCAAGCCGTTCAAGGACGCCGGCGCCACGATCGTCGCGCACCGGCGCGCCAAGGAGCGTCTCGCTCAGCTCAAGGACCCGCACACCCCGCTGCCCGACCAGGTCGTCAGCAACGACGGCTGGAGCATCAAGCTCGGCGGCACTACGCTGGAGCTGAAGTATTTCGGCCTCAACCATTCCGACTCGAACCTGGTGATGTATCTGCCGAAGGAGAAGATCGTCTTCATCGTCGACACGATCCCGGTCGGATCCTTCCCCGGCCGCGGCTTCATCGACATCTATCCGCTCGAAACCGAAGACTTCATCAAGAAGGTGCTGGCGCTGGACTGGGAGCGGCTGATCCCCGGCCATCCCGGCGCGCCCGGCGGCCGGCTCGGCACCAAGAAGGACGCGCAGGACATCCTCAAGCTGATGCAGGAAGCCTCGGCCGAGATGAAGAAGATGGGGCAGGACGGCAAATGCTGGGAGCCGGCCGAAAAGGAATTCAAGCTGCCGGCCTACGCCAGTTGGCCGGGCTATGAGAATGGCCTGCAGTTCGTCGCACGGCGCTATTGCGGCCTGTGGGGCCGCGGTACCTGACGACGCCGCCTCAGCCAATAGTTGGGATTCTCAAGGATCAGGCGCCGCGCATCGAACGATGCGCGGCGTCGCTGCTATCTCGGCTGCGCCCCGGCCGGCGCCCTCGCCGACGGTCCCGTTTTCTGTTCGGTCTTCGGCTCCGCCGGACGTATCAGCCGGGACAGGAAGGCGTCGATATCGGACAAGGTCGAGGGCAACGAAGCCCGCGGCTCCTGCGGGGCAGCGGCCGCCGGCTTATCCGTCGGCTTCTCTCCCTGCTTGGCCTGGCCCGGGGCCGG
>Ga0126377_10001294_pt1 | contig 16314 bp, 9 predicted proteins | sample PanSoiMetPlot_22_FD_92647 | JGI IMG/M metagenome (GOLD analysis project Ga0126377, IMG submission 92647) | Tropical forest soil microbial communities from Panama - MetaG Plot_22 | ecosystem: Environmental > Terrestrial > Soil > Tropical forest > Bulk soil | place: Panama | collected 2016-02-17 | reverse complement strand
GCCGGCGAGCAGGGCGACCAGGACGCGTTCCAGGAGGCGTTCTTGGCCCACGATGACGCGTTTGAGTTCGAACAGGGCGGCTTCCAGGGTGGTCCGCGCGTCGGTGGCGGTCTCCGCGGTCACACGCGGGTCGGGACCCTGGGAGGTGGCCTCCAGCCGCCGGGGATGCTCACTCACGCTACCGCTCTCCTAACGGGGGCCGGACGGACGTTGACGCGACAGGTTCGGCCGCCCGGGTCGGCAGCGCACGCCAGGCTGCGCGACGGCGGACGGCGGGTGATCGTGCAGCACCTACATACCCGGCCAAGGGGCGTCAAGGCAACGGGTACCCGCGCGTCGAGGCTGAACAGGCAGCGCGGCGGCCGCGGGCGGAGGTTGCGGGGAGCCCACGCGAACAGCAGCATCGAAGGCCCCGAGACCGCGATCACCCGCGGTCTCGTCCCACCATCCGGGCCCCCGACACTGCTTCGCGCGAAGCGGTGGCCGCCGGCTCCGTTGCCGGCAGTCACCGGTCGTTCGACAGGCCGATTCAAACCGCTTCGCCTGAGAAGTTCGTGAGATGCCGGTAGGGACGCGCTAAGAATGCGGTCCCATTCCGGTACGGACGAACGCGGATGACGCAAGCCGGTCTTCGGCCTCGCCCGGGGGGTCGATCGCGGGAAGCTCCAGCGTGAAGGTCGACCCCTGCCCCGGCGAGGACCGGACCCTGACCGAGCCGCCGTGCGCCTGCGCCACCCGCCGGGTGATCGCCAGGCCCAGGCCGGAGCCGGGGGTGGCGCGCGCCTGCGGCGCCCGCCAGAAGCGGTCGAAGACGAACCGCTGGTCCTCCCTGGCGATGCCGATGCCGGTGTCCGCCACGGTCAGCACCGCCGTGTGGTCGCGGCCGACGAGCGTGAGCGAGACGCGCTCGCGCTGCCGGCGGCCCGGCCGCCGGCCGGGGCCGTCCTGCCCTTCCTGCCCGTCCGGTCCCTCCTGCTGCTGCCGCCGCCGGGTGTACTTCACCGCGTTCTCGATCAGGTTCCAGCTCGCCCGGCGCAGGTCCTCCAGGTCGCCGCGGACCCACAGCTCCGGCATGGGCCGCAGCACCACCTCGATCTCCGGCTCGGCGAGCCGGGCCGCGTCGCGGTGCAGGTCGGCCAGGAGCGCGTCCAGGCGCAGCGGCCGGTGCACCGGCTCGCTGGCCGCCTCCAGCCGGGCCAGCGCGAGCAGGTCGCCGACGAGCTGCTCCATCCGGTGGACCTCGGCGAGCGCGTCCGCGAGCGCCTCGTCGCGGTCGGCCTGGCGCGCGTGGGGCGCACGGCGCAGGAACTCCACGTTGGTCCGGATGGCCGTCACCGGGGTGCGCAGCTCGTGCGAGGCGTCGCCGACGAAGCGCCGCTGCGCGTCGAGGGTGGCCTGCAGGCTGGCATGCGCCTGCTCCAGCTCGTCGAGCGTCTGGTTGACCGTGAGCGACAGCCGGCCCAGCTCGCCGCGCGGGCGGTCCACCGGCAGCCGCAGGTGGAAGTCGCGCTCGTCGCCGATCCGCTGCGCCGCCTGGCGCATCCGCTCCAGCGGGCGCAGCAGCGCGTCGGACAGCCCGATGCCGATCAGGGTGGCGAGCGCCACCGCGGCGAGCCCGCCGCCGATCAGGATGTTGCGCAGCAGCCTGAGCGAGCTGTCGACGTCGCTCAGCGAGCGCGCGACCGTGATCCGCCCGGTGAACAGCGGCTTGGGTCGGCGGTCGGCCCGGCCCGCCGGCTCCCCGGCCTCCTTGAGCGCGCGCAGGCGCACCAGGTCGGGCACCTCGAAGTCCACCGCGTACAGGCTGAGCGGCCCCTGCGGGGTGCGCAGGTCGACGACCCGGCCGGGGGGCACGTCCGGCAGGGAGGTGCTCACCAGCGAGTCGGTCTTGTACAGGATGCCCTGCTGCGGCCAGGTCTCCTCGACCACGGTGAACGTGTCCGCGGGCGGGCGCAGCTGCTGCATCGCCGGCTTGACCTCCTCGAGGTCCCTGACCACGGTGGTCAGCAGGGGCGCGAGCTGGTCGCCGCGCGCGCGCACGGTCGCCTCGAACTCGTCGTGGAGCTTGGCGTCGACCACGGCGTAGACGCCGAAGCCGAACCCGGACAGGCACAGCGTCAGCAGCGCCAGGAAGGCCAGGGGCAGGCGGGTGCGCAGGGACATCTACGGGCTCTCGCGCAGCACGTAGCCCACCCCTCTGATCGTGTGGATCACCCGCGGCTCGCCGCCGCTCTCGAGCTTGCGGCGCAGGTAGCCCACGTACACCTCGAGCACGTTGGAGTCGCGCCCGAAGTCGTAGTCCCACACGCGCTCCAGGATCGTGGAGCGGGTGAGCACCTGCCGCGGGTGCTCCAGGAACAGAGTCAGCAGGTCGAACTCCTGGCGGGTGAGGGAGATGCCGCGGCCGCCGCGCCACACCTCGCGGGTGGAGCGGTCCATGCGCAGGTCCGCGAAGCGCAGCTCGCCGGCCGAGCCGTTGTGGTGGCGGCGCAGCAGCGCCTTGACCCGCAGCAGCAGCTCCTCGAACGCGAACGGCTTGCCGAGGTAGTCGTCGGCGCCGGCCTCGAAGCCCGCCACACGCTCGGGCAGCTCGCTGCGCGCGGTCAGCATCAGCACCGGCGTGTCGCCGCCCTGCCGGAGCTGCCGGCAGACCGCCAGCCCGTCGATCCCGGGCAGCAGCACGTCCAGGATCACCAGGTCCGGGGCGTGCTCGGCGGCGCGGCTGAGCGCCTCCTCGCCCGAGGTGGCGACCTCGACCTCGAACCCCTCGTACGCCAGCGGACGGCGCAGCGCCGCCCCGAGCAGCGGGTCGTCGTCGACAATCAGGATGCGTGCGCCCATGTCGTCGCGTCCTACCTGCGGGTCCCAGCAGGTCCATTCTGCTCCCGGGGTGCGCGGGCTTGGCAACTGCCCACCACCCCGGCCGGCCGCGGCCGCCGGTCACCTCTTCTGGATCGGATCACGCCAGGGTAGAGTCAATGAGGGGCGTGCTCGTCACAGAGCGTGTTCGCTTGCCGCGGCTGCTCCGGGTGGTCGGAGGTTGCCCATGAGGACGATGTGGAAGGGCGCCATCTCCTTTGGCCTGGTCAACATTCCCGTGCGGATGTACGGGGCGACCGAGGAGAAGAGCATCCGGTTCCATCAGCTGCACGCCACTGACGGTGGTCGGATCCGCTACAAGCGCGTCTGCTCGGTCGACGGCGAGGAGGTCGAGTACTCCGAGATCGTCAAGGGCTACGAGTACGAGAAGGACCACTACGTCACGGTCACCGACGACGAGCTGAACGCGATCCCCGTGCCCAGCTCGCGCACGATCGACATCGAACGGTTCGTGCACGCGGACGAGATCGACCCGATCTACTTCCAGCGCTCCTACTACCTGGTCCCCGAGCCCGCCGGCGCCAAGGCCTACCAGCTGCTCAGGGCGGCCATGGGCGACCAGGGCAAGGTCGCGGTCGCCAAGATCAGCTTCCGCGAGAAGGAGCACCTGGCCACGCTGCGGCTGCGCGACAACGTGTTCGTGCTGGAGACGATGTACTGGCCCGACGAGATCCGCGCCCCGGCCTTCGACGAGCTCGACGGCGAGCTGGACGTCCGGCCGCAGGAGGTCAGGATGGCCCGCTCGCTGATCGACGGGCTGACCGCCGAGTTCGACCCGGGCGACTTCCGCGACGAGTACCGCGAGGCGCTGCAGGAGCTCATCAGCCGCAAGGTCCAGGGCCAGGAGATCACCTACGCCGAGGCGCCCGAGCCGTCGAAGGTGGTCGACCTGATGGAGGCCCTGCGTGCGAGCGTCGAGGCGGCCAAGGCAGGCAAGGCCGACAAGGCCTCCAAGACCGCCAAGGGTGGCGCCGGCCGGCGCCGCGCGGCCGGCGAGTAGCGCCGGCCCGCGCCCGCCGCGGCCGCGCAAGCGCTCGAGGTGCCGGTCCGCCGCCCGAGCGCTCACCGGGGTGCGGCGCGGCGGCGCGCCGGGCCGCTACCGGCGCCGGGTGGCCGCGCGGCCGTCGACCGCCCCGCGCTCCTCGCGGCGCACGCGCAGCCCGTGGCGCTCGGCCCAGGTCCGGCTGTCCTCGGCGCTGGCGATCGACTCCTCCGCGAGCTGGCGCAGCTCGTCGCCCCGGCGCTCGGCGATGCCGCGCTCGACCTCGAGCGACAGGTACGCGAGCGCGCCCGCGGGGATCGGCAGCCAGAAGCTCACCAGCCGGTAGGCGAGCACCCCCAGCGCCGCCACGCCGCCCGGCGCGCCGAACCAGATGAGCAGCGGGATCAGGACCGTCTCCACGATCCCCAGCCCGGACGGCGTGATCGGGATCGCCGCAAGCACGTTCACCAGGCAGAACGCGATCAGCAGCCCGTCCACCGGGACCCATTTGCCGAACGCGCCGACGAACACCCACAGGCTCGCGGCGTCCAGCAGCCAGCTGGTCGCGCCCCATCCGGTCGCGCGCAGCACCAGCCTGCGGTCGGCGGCGAGCACCTGCAGGCGCACCGCCACCTCCCGCAGCGCCCGCTCCACGGCGTCCGGCTCCAGGAAGGGCACGCGCGCCGCGACCGCGCGCACCACCCGCGCGGCGCGCTCCTCGCCGCGCACCAGCAGCACGACCGCGGCGGAGAACCCTCCGACCGCGAGGATCCCCGCGATCACCCCGGCCGCGTACACCGGCTGCGAGCCGCGTACGGGGATGGACACCAGCAGCGACAGCAGGAGGATGACGTTGAGCACCACCGCCGAGCCGATCCCCTGCGTCGCCATGGCGAACGCGGCGTCGCTGCCGCGCATCCCGGTCTGGGTGAGCAGGCGGAAGCCGAGCACCCCGCCCGCCGCGGTCCCGCCGGGGACCACGTGGCTGATCGCGAAGGTGGTGAGCTGGATCCGGAACAGGGTCCAGAACCTCGGCGCGCGCCCCAGCGGCACGACCGCGCGGGTCATGATCGTGTAGGTGACCAGCTTGCCGACCTGCAGCAGCGTGCCCAGCAGGACCAGGTACAGGTTCACCCGCAGCAGCAGCTCGAAGTCGGCCCGCGACAGCCGCGTGGACAGGAAGTGCACCAGGAAGGCGAGCACCACCAGCAGCAGCAGGACCCGCCCGAGCTGCCGTGGGCGCGGCCTGCCGGAGCGGTGCGCGGAGGGGGATCGCGGCTTCCTGGACACCGGCCGGACCTAGCTCCCCGGCCCGGGGAGCCGGCACCGGACCGGGCCGCCGTGGTCGCCTGCCAGCGGCGTCCTGCCTGCTCCGTGGGGTCGCGGCTCCATGGGGGCAAGTATACGGTCGCGCCCGAGGGTGCCCGGCGGGCCCCGCCGCACGGCCCGCCACCTGCCCACCGGCGCGTTCCTTGACGGCGCTTTGACGCGATCCCGCTACGATCCTGGAATGCGATTGCTCGTGGTCGAGGACGAGGCCGACCTGGCGGACGCCGTCGCCCGGGGGCTGCGCCGCGAGGGCTACGCGGTGGACGTGGCCTACGACGGCGACGAGGCGCTCGACAAGGCGTCGGTCAACGCCTACGACCTGATCTGCCTGGACCTGAACCTGCCGGGCACGGACGGGATCGAGGTCGTGCGCCGCGTGCGGCGCCAGGCGGCGGCAGGCGGGGTCACGGCCCCGCGGGTGATCATGCTCACCGCACGCGACCGCATCACCGACCGGGTCGTCGGGCTCGACGAGGGCGCCGACGACTACCTGGTCAAGCCGTTCGACTTCGCGGAGCTGACCGCGCGCGTGCGGGCGCTGCTGCGGCGCGAGGCCGGCCGCTCGGGCGCGGTGCTGCGGGTCGGGGACCTCGAGCTGGACGCCGCCCGGCACGAGGCGCGGCGGGCCGGCACGCGGCTGCCGCTCACCCCCAAGGAGTTCGCCCTGCTGCGGTACTTCATGTCCTGCCCGGGTCAGGTGCTCAGCCAGGAGGACCTGCTGGAGCACGTCTGGGACGAGAACGCCGACCCGTTCACCAACACGGTCCGGGTGACCGTGATGACCCTGCGGCGCAAGCTCGCCGAGGCGGCTCCCGAGCAGCCCATCGAGACCGTCGTGGGGCGGGGGTACCGGCTGCTGGAGGCGTCGTGACCGGCGACCCGGCAGCGGGCGGGGCGCCGGCGAGGGCGAGGGGCCTGTTCGGCTTCGGCGCGGCCCGCCTGCCGGACTGGATGCGCTCCATCCGCGTGCGCTACACGGTGCTGTACTCCGCGGTCCTGTTCGGGCTGGCGGCCCTGCTGATCGGCAGCCTGTACCTCGGGCTCTCGCTCAAGCTGCGCAGCAGCCCGGTGGACCCCCAGGTCCGGTTCCGCGTGACGGTGATGGGCAACGACGGCAGGGCGAGCACCTTCAACGTCGACGCCTACTCCATGCGGGAGTTCCAGGGCTGGATCAACGCGAACACGCTGGCGCAGCTGCGCGACTTCTCGTTCATCGCGCTGGGCGTCCTGTTCGTGGCGAGCCTCGGGGTCGGCTGGATGGTCGCCGGCCACGTGATCGCGCCGATCCAGCGGATCACCGACGTCGCGCGCGAGATCCAGGCCACCGACCTGTCGCGCCGGATCGAGCTGCAGGGACCCGACGACGAGCTCAAGCAGCTCGCGGACACCTTCGACGACATGATCGCCCGCCTGGACGCCGCGTTCGAGGCGCAGCAGCGGTTCGTCGCGGACGCCTCCCACGAGCTGCGCAACCCGCTCGCGGTGATCCGCACCAACGTCGACGTCGTCCTCAAGGACCCCGCCGCCACCGACGACGAGCTGCGGCAGACCGCCACCGTGGTCAAGCGGGCCAGCGACCGCATGGCGCGCCTGGTCGACGACCTGCTCGTGGTCGCGCGGCAGCAGACGCCGCGGATGCGCAGCGAGCTGGTCGACCTCGCGGGCGTGATGTGGGAGGAGACCGACGAGTTCGCCGCGCCCGCCAAGCGCAAGCGGGTCGCGCTCGAGCTGGAGGCCGCTCCCGGCCTGGCGGTGGAGGGGGACCGGGACGCGCTCAAGCGCGCGGTCGCCAACCTGCTGGAGAACGCGATCCGCCACGCGCCCGAGGACGGCACGGTGCAGATCACCAGCGGGCGCGAGGGACGGTGGGCGTGGATCGCGGTGACCGACGACGGGCCGGGCGTCCCGCCCGAGCACCAGGAGCACGTCTTCGACCGGTTCTTCCGCCTCGACAAGGGGCGTGCCCGCGCCGAGGGCGGCAACGGCCTGGGCCTGGCGATCGTGCGGGAGATCGCCCGGTCGCACGGGGGCGAGGTGCAGCTGCGCTCCGAGCCCGGGCTCGGAGCGACGTTCGTCATCTGGCTGCCGAGGTCGCGTGCCGCCGGGGAGCGGGACGGCGATCAGGCCGCGGCGGCGACCGGATGACCGCCGGCGAGGGTTCGCGAGCCCTGCCGAACCTGATCGCAGCCTGAGAAATCCCGCCGCGGGTAACGATTTGGCCTCGAGGAGATCACCAGCGTGCACCCGGGCCGTACTGTACGTGTCGCGAACTCGGATCCGAACGCGGCGCTGGGGGGCGCTCGCGCGGGAGGGTACCGCAGGGTCGACGTGCACTCGGCTGAGTCGGTACACACATAGGTTCGCGTTGCGACGGCCTTGCCGTCCGGTGTGCGGATCGGCGGTTGGGGGACTGCCGAGGCCCCTCGGATGGCGGGCCGTCGCGCCTTTTCTCCCCGAGATCACCGGCGCGTGGCCCCTGCCCGGGGCGGTCGCTGCTCAACCGCAGCCGAGGCCGTTGCCGTCCCCGTCGAAGCGGTGCGGGTCGCGGCCGCGCTCGCGCAACCGGAAGCGGCGCTCGGTGACGTCGCCGCAGTCCAGGTCCGGGGGTGGCGGCGGGATGCAGACGCCCACGTAGGCCGGGTCGCAGCGCCCCGCCGCCCCGCCGGCCTGCGTGCCCGGCGGGGCGCCCGCCGCGGAGTCGCCGCCCCCGGGCTCGCCGCAGGCGCCCCACAGCCCGCGCCCGGCCTCGCGCGCGCCCCGCGCGAGGTCGCGGAACTCCTCGGCGTGCGCCACGTTCGGCGGGATCGTGAGCGGCTGGGCGTAGCCGTCGCGGACCAGCTCGGCGTTGACGAGCAGCCCGTCCCGCGCCCGGTAGACGTACGCCAGCGTGCGCCCGTACCGGTCGCGCGGCTCGACGTCGGCGACCAGCCGCACCCGCGTCCCGGGCGGCAGCAGCTCGGCGGTGTGCCTGGACGCCTCCTTGCCGAAGCACTGCACCGGCTTGTCGGGATGCCTGGTCTCCGGGGTGTCCACGCCGATCAGCCGGACGCTGGTGGAGCGGTCCACCACGACGGTGTCGCCGTCGACCACCTCGCGGACCCGGGCGTCGGCACCGGCCGGCAGGCCGCGGGCGACCGGCCCGCGGTCCCCGTCCGGCGCCGGCCCGCAGGCGGCCAGCACGACGCAGGCGAGCGCGAGCCGGGCGGGCGCCGTCAGGGTCCACCGCCGCCCGCGCCGCCCGCGCCGCCCGCGTCCACCCCGACCCACTCCGGCCCCCTTTCCCGTCCCCGTCCTCGTCCGTTCCATCCTCGTCCGCGCCCGGACCCGCGCACCTCGCCGCGGATCCGGGACTCTATGCCAGGATGGCTGCCGGCCGGTCCGGCTCGTCCACACCCCGGGTCGTCATCGCGTCCGGCGGTCCACAGGCTCGCGGCGCCGCGGCCGGCCCGTCACGCCCTGCCACTAGGATCGGATCCCATGCAGCCGATGGCGCTCCCCGCCGATCTGCCGCCTCAGGAGCTGGCCGGCCGGCTCCCCGGCGGGAACCTGTGCGTGCTCGGCGGTCCCGGCAGCGGCAAGACCGCCCTGCTCGAGGCGCTGATGCTGCAGGCGCACGTCGGGTCGGACGGGAGCGGGCTGCTGCTCGTGCCCTCCAGGCAGGCCGCCGAGGCGTCGACCGCGCGGCTGCTGGCCGCGTCCCCGTCGGACGCCAGCAGCGCGCTCGGCGCGGTCACCTGGCACCAGTTCGCGCGTGGCCTGGTCGCCGGCCACGCCGACCTGCTGGGCTACCGCGGAGAGCCGCGGCCCCTCAGCGGCGCGGACCAGTGGTCGCTGGTACGGGCCATGCTGCTGGAGACCAGCACGGTCGACTGGGGACCGCTGGCGCCGCTGGTCACCACGCGTGCGTTCACCGACGAGCTGGCCGACCTGCTGCTCGCCTGCGAGCGCCGGCTGCTCGGCCCGGAGGACCTGGCCGCGCGCGCGCTCGACGACGGCCGGGCCGCGTGGACGGGCGCCAGCCGCTTCTTCGACGCCTACGAGGAGCGCCTCGCTCTCGACGACTCGATCGACCACGCGGGCCTGCTCGCCCAGGCGGGGGATCTGCTCGCGGGCTGGCCGGACGTGCGCTCCAGGGTGGCCGCGGGCATCGGCACGCTCCTGGCCGACGAGGCGCAGGAGCTGGACCCGGCCCAGCTGCGCATCCTGAGGTCGCTGGCCGGGGCGGGCGTCCGCCTGGTCGCCGCGGGCGACCCGCTGGGGGTGACCGACGCCGTCCGGGGCACGGACACGGACCTGCTCGCCGCGCACGCGGCCGCGCTCGGCGCGCGCCTGGTGCTGCTCCCGGGCAGCCGCCGGCTCGGCGGCCCGGCGCTGGAGGCGGCCAGGCGGCTGCGGCGTCCCGGCAACCGGCCCCACCGCCCGCCCGACGCCCCCGGCCAGGGGCCGGACGCCCCGGCCGCGCCCGGCGGGCCGGAGCGGGACGCGGGCGGGTTCGGGGATCCGCTGGCGGCCGGCGGGCCGCCGACCCACGCAACCCGCCTCGAGGTCCTGCAGGCGGCGGGACGTGCGGAGGAGGCCGACGCGGTGGCGCGCCTGCTGCGCCTGGCGCACCAGCACGACGGCGTCCCCTACGGCCGCATGGGCGTCCTGCTCGCCTCCCGGCAGCTCGGACCCCCGGTCACGGGTGCGCTCGACCGGCTCGGGGTCCCGCACCGGCTCGGCGCCGGCGAGGGGATGCTGGTCGACGAGCCGGCGGTGCGCACGGTGCTCGACCTGTTCAGGCTGGCGCTCGACCCGCAGCGCGCCGAGGAGCTGCTGCCGTCCCTGCTGACCTCCTTCCTCGGCGGGCTCGACCCGCACGACCTGCGCGCGCTGCGGCGCGCCGCGGTCGTCGCCGACCGGCCCCTGGCGGCGCTGCTCGACGAGCTGGACGGCGCCACCGGCCTGCCGGCCCGGGCGCGGCGGCGGGCGGGCGCGTTCCGAGCGCTGCTCGGGCGGGCGCGCGGCTGGGTGCGGCTGGACGCCGACCGCGCCTTCTGGGAGCTGTGGCGGACCGCGCCCGCGTTCCGGCGGCTGGTCGCGCGCGTCACACGGGACCCGGCCGACGCGGCGGCGCAGCGGCGGCTCGACGCGCTCGTCGCCTTCTCCCAGGCGCTGGGCCTGTTCGTGGACGGCCGTCCCGGCGCCACGATCGCGACCTGGCTCGACGGCGCCGGCCGGGCCGACCTCGCAGGCGACCCGTGGCTGCGGCCGAGCCCCGTGCGCGGCGACGCCGTCTCGGTCCTGGGCCTGAACGCCGCCAGGGGCCACGAGTTCGACCTGGTGGTCGTGGTCGGCTGCCAGGACGGCGCGCTGCCGCGCACGGCCTGGCCGGAGGGCGTGTTCGAGCCCTGGCGGCTCGACGGGGACCTGGACCCCGTGGCGCGCGCCGGCGCCCGGCTCGACTTCGAGCGCCGGCGCTTCACGCTCGCGCTGACACGCGCGCGGGACCGGGTCGTGTGCACCCTGTCGCGCTCGGAGGGACGCCAGGTGCCCTCCCGGTTCCTGGCCGAGGCGGGCGTGGAGCCCGTGCCGGCCGCCGGCCGCGCGCCGCTCACGCCGCTGGAGGCGGCCGGGGTCCTGCGCCGGGTGCTCGCCGACCGCGGCCGCGACGCCGCCCAACGGGTCGCGGCGGCGGTCAGCCTGGCCCGCATGCCCGACGTCGACCCGGGCGGGTGGTGGTGGTCGCGAGCCTGGACCAGCGACCCCGGGCCCATCGTCCCCGAGGGCAGGCTGCGCACCTCCTACACCCGCATCGGCGTCTACGAGGACTGCCACCTGCGCTACTTCTACTCCAGCGTCGCGGGCCTGGACGACCGCGCCTCCTACCGCATGGAGTTCGGCAAGCTCATGCACACGATCTTCGAGCTGGCCGCGACCGGTCGGATCGGGGACACGCCGCCGGAGCTGAAGGCGGCCTTCCGCGAGCGCTTCCGCACCGCCTGGTTCCCCTCGCTCGCGGTCGCCCACCAGTTCTGGCGCGACGGCCTGGTGATGCTGCGCTACTGGTACGAGGGGGAGGCCGAGCTGGCCCGCCGCGCGCTCGCCGCCGAGGTGGGCTTCGAGATCGAGGTCGGCCGCCACGTCGTGCGCGGCCGCATCGACCGCGTCGACCGGGCGGAGCCCGCCGACGACGGCGGGATCATCCTGCTCGACTACAAGACCGCCCGCACCGTGCCGACCGAGGCGCAGGCCGCCAACAGCCTGCAGCTGGCGATCTACTTCCTGGCCGCGCTGCGCGACCCGGAGCTGGCCGCGCTCGGCGAGCCGGTGGAGATGCAGCTCGTCTACCCGGCCGAGCAGCGCCAGGGCCGCTTCCGCCGGGTCGTGCAGCGGCCCGGTCCGGAGTACGCCGCCGCGGTCGAGCAGCGCCTGCTGCCGCTGCTGGACGGCGCCGCCGCCGAGCAGTTCGACCCCAACCCGCACGCGGACTGCCGCTTCTGCTCGTTCAAGCCGATCTGCCCGATGTGGCCCCAGGGCGAGGACTTCCTGGCGCCGCCCCGTGCCACCGTGGCCGACCGCGGGCGCGTCCCGGCGGCCGGCGGCGAGGCCGCCCCGGAGACCGGCGCCGAGGCCGCCCCCGGGGCCGGCGGCGTCGCCGCCCCGGCGCCGGGGAGCGGGCCGTGAGCACCACGATCGGATGGCGCGCCTCGCCGGGGATCCGAGCCGCGCTGCGCGGGCAGGAGCCGACCGAGGAGCAGTGGGACGCGCTCACCGCGCCCGCCGGTCCCGTCCACCTCGTCGCGGGCGCCGGCTCGGGCAAGACGGCGGTGATGGCCGCCCGCATCGTCCACCTGGTGGAGCGGTGCGGCGTCCCGCCCGCCTCCGTCCTCGGCCTCACGTTCACCAACAAGGCCGCCGCCGAGCTGGAGGAGCGGGTCCGGCTGGCGCTCGGGTCCTCCGGCGGCGCCGAGGCCGGCACGATCAGCACCTACCACGCCTTCGCGGCCGAGGTCGTGCAGAGCTTCGGGATCCGGATCGGCGTGGAGCCCGACGCCGACCTGCTCTCCGACGCGCAGCAGTACCAGATCCTCCTCGGCATCCTCGAGCAGGAGCGCTTCGAGCACCTGCAGGTCCGCTCGCCCGGCCGCGTGATCGCCGCGGCGCTCGCCCTCGCCGGCGCCTGCGCCGACCACATGGTCGACCCCGCGGCCATCACGCACGCGTCGGCCGCCCTGGTCAACCGCGCCGAGGAGGGCGAGGACCAGCCGCGCTGGCTGGTCGACAACGCCCGCGAGCGGAGCGAGCTGGGCCGCCTCGTGGAGCGCTACCGCGCCGAGAAGCTGCGCCGCGGCCGGATCGACTTCGGCGACCAGGTCGCCAAGGCCGTCGAGCTGGTCGAGCGCTTCGACGAGATCGCCGCCGCGCTGCGCGCGCGCTACCCGCAGGTGCTGCTGGACGAGTACCAGGACACCAACGTCGCCCAGCGGCGGCTGATGCAGCGCCTCTGCCCGCCGGGAAGCTCCATCATGGCGGTCGGCGACGCGCGCCAGGCGATCTACGCGTTCCGCGGCGCGACCATGTACAACCTGCTGGCCTTCCCCGAGCACTTTCCGGACGCCGGTGCCGGCGCGGCGGGCACGGCACGCTCGCTGTCGGTCAACTTCCGCTCCGGGCGGCGCATCCTGGAGCTGGCCAACGCCGTCATCGAGCCGATCCCGGCGGAGCGCCGCGGCGGCCGCCCGCTGGTCGCGCTGCCCGCCAACGGCGCCGGCGCCGTCCGTGCCGCGCTGCTCCCCGACCAGTTCACCGAGGCCGAGTTCATCGCCGGGCAGGTGCTCGCCGCCCGCCGCGACGGCCTGCCCTCCGGCGAGGTCCCCGCGTGGCGCGACGTCGCGGTGCTGGTGCGGTCCAAGCGGCTGCTCGGCCCGCTGCGCGAGGTGCTCGAGCAGCACGACATCCCGGTCGAGGTCGTCGGGCTGTCCGGCCTGCTCGAGACGCCCGAGGTCGTCGACCTGGTCAGCATGCTGCGGGTCCTGGACGATCCCGGCGCCAACGTCGCGCTCGCGCGCCTGCTGCTCGGTCCCCGCTGGCGCATCGGACCCCGGCACCTGTACCGGCTGGCCAAGTGGTGCAGCCGCCACAACTGGCGCCTGCGGGAGGGGATGCCCGGGGAGGACCCGGACCCGGGGGACGTGGGCTTCGCGCTGGCCGAGGCGCTGGACCACCTGGAGGAGGTCGACGGCCTGGACGACGAGGCGCTCGCCCGCCTGCAGGCGTTCCGTGCCGAGCTGCGCGCGCTGCGCCACCACGTCGAGGGCCCGCTGCTCGACCTGGTGCAGGCGGTGCTGGACCGCACCGGGGTGTGGGCGGAGATCGAGGCGTCACCCGACCGCCGGGCGGTGTCGGTGCGCCAGAACCTCGCCACCTTCCTCGACCGCGTGGCGGCGTTCGCGCCCGTGGAGGGCGAGCCGTCGCTGCGCGCCTTCCTCGCCTACCTGGACGCCGTCGAGGAGGCCGCCGAGGCGGTCGAGGCGACCCAGCCGGCCCCCGCCGACTCGGTCAAGCTCATGACCGTCCACCAGGCCAAGGGCCTGGAGTTCCCGGTGGTCGTGGTCGCCGGGCTCGCGGCGGGCAGCGGCAGGGACGGCACGCCCGTCCACGGGATCTTCCCCAACGTCCGCATCGACAGCCCCCTGAACGCGCGCGGCCTGCCGTACGAGCTGCGCGAGGACGCGGCCTGGCTGCCGCGCTACCGGGGCAACTACCGGGAGTTCAAGGCCGCCCTCACCGAGCGCGCGCTGGAGGACGAGCGGCGGCTGTTCTACGTCGCGGTCACCCGCGCCAAGCAGCTGCTGCTGCTGACCGCCGCCTGGTGGTACCAGGGCTCCGACCGCCGGCCCAAGGGCCCGGGACCCTTCTGGCTGGAGGCCGCCGGCCATCCCGCGGTCGAGGTGCTCGTGCGCGCGGCGGAGCAGCCCACCAGCCCGCTCGCGGACCGCCTCGCCGCGCGCCGCTCCTGGCCCCCGCCCGCCCGGAGGCCGGAGGAGGCGGCCGACCCGCTGTTCGGCGAGGGGTACGCGGCGGCGGTGGCACTGGCGCGCGAGCGGCCCCAGGCGCTGGCCGGGCGGCTGGCGGCGGGGGAGCGCGACGCGTTCGAGTCGGCGCTCGACGCGCAGCGCCACCTGGTCGAGCTGGCTGCGCCGCCGGCGCTCCGGGCGCGGCCGCCGCAGCCGCCGCGCGTGCTCTCGGTCACGCAGGTGCTCACCTACGCGCGCTGCCCGCGCGCCTTCTACTGGTCGGTGGTGCGGCCGCTGCCGAGCCCGCCCAAGCCGGCCGCCCGGCTCGGGACCGTCGTGCACCGCCTGCTGGAACGGCGCGTCCGTACCCTGCCGGACCTGGCCGACGTGGAGACGGCCGAGGTGCCGCCGCCCACCGCCGATCCCGGCCTGGTGGAGCGGGCGCAGCGCAACTTCCACCGCACCAGGTTCGCCCGGATGCCGCCTCCCGAGACCGAGGTGGGGGTCGTGCTGCGCAGCGGCCCGTGGGTCCTGCGCGGCCGCATCGACGCGCTGTACCGCACCCCGGACGGGGTCGAGCTGGTCGACTGGAAGACCGGCCCCCAAGAGCAGCCCGCCGGCGGCGGCGGGGTGGACCAGCTCGGGCTGTACGCGCTGGCGCTGCGCGGGCTCGGCGCGCTGCCGGGCGACCGCTGCCGGGTCACCTACTGCCACATCGGCGGCGACGCGCCCGCCGAGCGGGGCCGTGAGCTGGACGCCGCCGCGCTCGACCGGCAGCAGGCCGCGCTGCAGTCGCTCCTGGCCCGCATCGAGTGCGGCGACTGGACCGGCTGCGGCGAGCGCGCCTGCGAGGGCTGCGGCCGGCCGCGCTGAACGCCGGGGGCCGGCCGCGCCCCGGCCCTCGGGGACGCGTGCGTGCGCCGCGGGCCGCCACCGGCGCGGTTCCCGGGCGGACGGCGCCAGCATGCCACCACGGAGAACACGTTACGTGTCGGCCGCCGCGGGGCCCAACCCTGGGAGACCCGCAGGCGCCGGCAGCAGGAAGCACACCGGACAGGCGATCTCCTGCACGAGGTTCATGCCCAGTGCCGCCAGGCCGTAGGCGACGAAGGTCACCAGGCCGATGGTGCCGGTGGCCAACGCCGCCAGCACGACCGGCGTCCGCGCCAGCGTGGCCAGCCACTGCGGCAGGCTCGGCCGGAGCGCCGGGATGGTCACGTCCACGTCGGGCACCCTGAACCCGGGCAGTCGCGGGACCCGGGGTGTCCCGGCCATCCCCGGAAGCTCGGGGGCCTGCGCCGGCTTGCTGCCGAAGCCCGGCATCGCGGGAACCTCCGTGGCCGCGGGCGGCCGCAACGGCGGCAGCCCCGGCAGGGGCCCGACGATGGACATGCGGTCGCCGGGGTCCCCGCGACCAGGAGAGACCGATTCCCCCTGGTGCCTGAACGCTCTTCGAACCCTCTGATAGGCACTCTCCAGCTGCATGCCGGCGGGGCTGTCGTCATCCACCATGCCCTTCAACTCCAGGATCTCGCGATTCCACTCCCGCAATATCTGGACCGGGTACGGTCCGCCCCCCCGCACTGCTCGAACGGCTGCGCTGATCCGTTCCTGCAGCGTCCGCGACGCCCCCTGGGCCGCCGGCTGCCGTTCACGCTCAGCCTGCTGCCGAGCCTGCTGGATCCGGCTGGCCGCATCGTCCAGGTCTCTGGCATAGGCGCTACCTGCCGGCTCCGATTGTCGAAGCTCCCGGATCTCATCGAGCCACAGGTCGAGATCGACGCTCTGGTAATCCGCCAATCGAGGGTCCTGCGAGAACTGGATGGCGGCGGCGATCCGGCCCTCGTTCGCCAGCTGTCCCCGAAGCGCCGGATCGATCCACATCAGAGGCTCGAGGCCCTTTTGGACCCTCTTGTACGCGGGATCCAGGATCTTGAGATCGGGGCTGCCGTCCAGCGCCGCTCGCTGCAGCTCCGTGATCCGGTGACGCCACAACAGCAGCGTCCGGGCATCACGTGGGAACCGGCTCCCTCCCCGCACCGCCTGCCTGATCGCTTCGATGAGCTCGTCATGGGTCCATGACCGGTGCTGCCCGGCGGGAGCGGCGGGTCCAGGCGCAGGCTC
>Ga0126377_10001293_pt1 | contig 16315 bp, 15 predicted proteins | sample PanSoiMetPlot_22_FD_92647 | JGI IMG/M metagenome (GOLD analysis project Ga0126377, IMG submission 92647) | Tropical forest soil microbial communities from Panama - MetaG Plot_22 | ecosystem: Environmental > Terrestrial > Soil > Tropical forest > Bulk soil | place: Panama | collected 2016-02-17 | reverse complement strand
GCGCATCGCATCAGGCCCGATGGGCAGGGTGTCGCACCCAGCCCATCAGGCATGCAGCGGGCGCAAGGCGCTGGACGATCCAATGCCGAGTCCCCACATAACCGACGCGACAGGAGAAAGGGGAAGGGCCGTCATGTCCATTCGACCCGTAAGGCAGATCGTCAAGTCGAAGCCCACGATGGAGGGTGCCGGTGTGAAGCTTCACCGTGCCTTCGGGTTCGGCGAGACCACGGCATTCGACCCGTTCCTGTTGTTCGACGATTTCCGCAACGACCGTCCTGACGACTACCGCGCCGGCTTCCCGTGGCATCCGCATCGGGGTATCGAGACCATCACCTATGTGCTGGCCGGCACGGTCGACCATGGCGACAGCCTGGGCAACCAGGGAACGCTGGGGGCCGGCGACGTGCAGTGGATGACCGCCGGGAGCGGAATCCTCCACCAGGAGATGCCGCAGGGCGATCCGCGCGGTCGCATGCACGGCTTTCAACTGTGGGCCAACCTGCCGTCGTCGCTCAAGATGACGGCACCGCGCTACCAGGACATTCCGGCCGCCGCGATCCCCGACGTGGTCGACGACGATGGCACCCGCGTGCGCGTCATCTGCGGCGACTTCTGGGGCAAGCGCGGCCCGGTCGACGGGACCGCGGCCGAGCCGCGCTATCTGGACATCTCGGTGCCGGCGGGCCGGCGAAAGACGCTGCCGGTCGAGACCTATCGGCACGCCTTCGCCTATGTGTTCGAGGGCTCGGGAACGTTTTCCGATGCATCGCAGCCGTTCGGCGTCCTCACCGAGAAGGAGACGCCCGCTGGCGAAACGCTGGTGCGCGAGCAAACGGGAAACCGGTCGCTGGTGCTGTTCGACAGCGGCGACGAGGTCACGGTGCAGGCGGGCCCCGAGGGCATCCGCTTCCTGCTGGTGTCCGGCAAGCCGATCGAGGAGCCGGTCGCCTGGTACGGACCGATCGTCATGAACACGCAGGCGGAGCTGCAGCAGGCCGTCACCGAATTGCGCAACGGGACGTTCATCAAGCACGGGTGACTGTCGCGGCTCGAGGGGCATTGCGCACCGCATATGGCAATTTTGCCCAAGCCGTTGCCCGCCTCGTAGCCTATTTGTCTTGATGCGATTCCTGCCGGCGAAGCAGGGTAGCCTTCGCAGCAGGAACCGCCACGGAAGCCCTGCGATGAATGCCGCACTGCGTTGCCGGGAGCATTATTGCCTGTTCGATACCGCCATCGGCGCCTGTGGCGTCGCCTGGAGCGAGCGCGGCGTTACGCGGCTGCAGTTTCCGCAAGCCGATCGGAGTGCAACCGCGCAGCGGCTCGGCAGGTCGGGACGGCTCGAAGCTCCTCCGCCGCCGGCGATCTCGCAGGTGATTGCGGATGTTCAGCGCTATTTGGCTGGCGGCCATGTCGACTTTTCCTCCGTCCGCCTCGATCTCGCGGACGCGGGACCGTTCGAGCAAAAGATCTATGAGGCGGCACGCTCCGTCGGCTGGGGAGAGACCGCGACCTACGGGGCGCTGGCGCGGCAAGCCGGTGCGCCCGACGCCGCCCGCGCCGTCGGACGGGCGATGTCGCGCAACCCCGTCGTCATCATCATTCCCTGCCATCGGATTCTGGCGAGCGGCAATCGAATAGGAGGCTTTTCCGCGTTCGGCGGGACGGCAGTCAAGGAACGATTGCTGTCGCTGGAGGGCGTGGGTGTCGAGGGCAACGGACCCCGGCTGCCCGGCTTGTGAGCAGGGCGGCGCAGGCGCGTCACACGCCGAAGATCTTGGAGTAGCGCGCCTTGATCTCTTCACTTTGTGCCAGGACGGCGGCAGGGTCGGCTTTCAACAGCTTGATCGCCGACAGCGGTGTCCGTCCCGGCTTTTCCTTGACCAGCGCATGGAACGAGCGATGGGCGAAGGCGTCGATGAACATCTGCTGGGCCTCGACGCTGAACAGGAAGTTCTGGAACAGGCGCGCGGCATTGGGATTGGGCGCGCTGCGGAAGATGCCGCTCGGCACGACGATGAGCGGCGCGCCTTCGGCCGGATAGACGACCTCGACCGCCTGGCCCTGTTCCTTGAGCAGCACCACATTGTAGTCGTTGCCGTCGGCCATCACGGCGCGCTCGCCGGCCAGGACTTTTTTCGGCGGCTCGGCGGCCGATTGCACCTGCATGACGCGCTGTTGCGCGAGCTTCTCCAGGTAGGACCAGCCGAGATCGCGTGCCAGCAGGAAAGTCGCGGTGAGGATCGCGCCGCTGTAGCCGGGGTGGCCCTTGACCATCTTGCCCTTCCATTTGGGATCGAGCAGGTCGGCATAGCTCGTCGGCGCCTCCTCGCGCCTGACCTGGGCGGTGTTGTAGCCGATGACTTCGAGCCAGACGCACACGTTGGCGTGCATGCCGTCGGGATCGACGTGGTCGGGCGGAAAATGCCTTGCGACGTCTTCTGGAACATAGGGCGCGACCCAGTCCTTGCCCTTCCAGTCGATGAAATGCGCAGGGTCGGTGCTGCAGACCACATCGACGTTGTTGATGCGACTTGCCTGTTCTTGGGCGATGCGCTGGAAAATTCGCTCGGCGCCGGACCGCTCGACGCGCACGGCGATACCGGGATACTTCGCTTCGAACACCTTGGCGAACCGTTCCGCCGTTGGCAGCTCCAGCGCGGTATAGAAGGCGACCTTGCCTTCCTTGCGTGCCGCCTCGATCAGCGCCGGCGTGACGGCGGAAGGCTCCGGCGCTGCCGCCCCGAGCGGTGTGGCGAACACGCTGCCGAGCGCCATCGCCGTTCCTGCCTTGAGCACCTGGCGTCTGGAAAATGTCCGCAGTCGCATAGCACTTGCTCCCGTGTCACACTTTCACGACCGCGCCGCGCTCGATGCGGAAGGCACGCGACAACAGATCGGCGACGTGGATCTCGTTCGATTCCGCGATCAGGATTGAGACGCCTTCGTTCTTCAGGTTCGACATCACTTCGCCGAGCCGCCGGGCGAGCGCTGGCGCCAGTCCCTCGAACGGTTCGTCGAGCAGCAGGATGCGAGTGCCGGCCATCAGCGCGCGTGCGAGCGCGACCATCTTCTGCTGGCCGCCCGACAATTCGAGGGCGCGCCGATCGCGGAAGCGCGCGACCTCGGGCATGATCGTGTAGACCCATTCGAGCCGTTGCGCGGTGCCGTCGGTCGCCACGGTCCAGGTCGGCAGCGCGATGTTCTCCTCGGCGGTAAACTGGGGAACGAGGCGGCGGTCCTCCGGCATGTAGCCGACGCCGTGCCCGACCCGACGATGCGGCGGCAACGCGAGCAGGTCGACGTGACCGAGCTCCGCTCGGCCAGTCGCCGGGATGGCGCCCATCAACGCGCGCAACAACGTTGTCTTGCCGGCACCGTTGCGACCGATCAGGCCGCACATCTCGCCTTCATTGAGCGCGAGCGAGGCGTCGCGGATGATCGGGATGGGGCCGATCGAAACGTTGAGGCCGCGCACGTCAAGCATCGACCGTGCTCCCGTGCGATAGCGTCCTGAGCTTGGTGCCACTGATGAAGGCCTGCACCTTGGGGTCGGCCAGCGCCACGTCGGGTGCGCCGTCGGCGATCACCGTGCCGTCGTAAAAGGCAAGCACGCGGTCGGCGAAACGCGCGACGATCTCCATGTCGTGCTCGACGAACAGAACCGTGATCTTACGGCTTTTCAAGGCCGACATGACGACATCCATGATGCCGAACTTCTCCTCGATCGAGATGCCGCTGGTCGGCTCGTCGAGCAGCAGGAGGCGCGGCCGGCCGGCGATCGCCATGGCGATGTCGAGGAGCTTGCGGACGCCCTGGGGCAGGGTCGAGGCGCGCACTGCGCGGTAGCTTGCGATCTGGAACAGCTCGATGGCCGCTTCCGCCTCGGCGATCGTCCCGGGCGAATGGAGCGGTGCCAACGCGCAGGCGAGCACGCTGTCGGCACTGCGTGCGATCGCCGCAGCTGCGCACATGTTCTCGAATACGCTCAGGGAGGGAAAGATCTGGGCGACCTGGAACGAGCGCGAGATGCCGAGCCGCGTGATGGCGCGTGACGGCAGGCCGGTGATGTCGCGGTCCTCGAAGCGGATCGAACCCTTCGACGGCGAGAGATGGCCGGTGATCATGTTGACGAACGTGGTCTTGCCGGCGCCGTTGGCGCCGATGATGCCGATCGTCTGCTCCGCTGTGACGTCAACCGAGATGTCGCGCGCGGCGACGACCGAGCCGAAGGTCTTTTCGAGATCGCGGACGGTCAGGATCGCGCTCATGGCTTGCCGGCCTCGGCGCGGGTGCGAAGACGCGCGAATACCGAGCCCAACCCCTCGGGCAGGAACAAGATGGTCAGCAGCAGCGCGGCGCCGAGGATGATCTGCCACGTCCCGGGCAGGATATCGACGGCGATGGAGCGCACGATTTCGAACACCAGCGAGCCGACGAAGGCGGCGGCAACCGAGCCGGCACCGGCGAGGATGGTCACGAACACGAAGCCGCCCGACGTCGTCCAATAGGCCATCTGCGGATCGACATGGGCGACGGCGAAGCCGGCGAGCGCGCCGCCGATCCCGGCGAGGACAGCCGAGAGCACAAGCTTGAGATGGATCAGGCGGGTGGCCGAGATGCCGAGGAATTCAACGCGGATTTCGTTGTCGCGCACCGGCACGGCGAGCACGCCGGCGACCGAGCGGAAGTACGCTGAGATGGTCAGCGCGGCGAGGGCGCAAATGCCGAGCACCAGCCAGAACAGTGCGAGGCCGAGCGCCGTACCGTGCGGCGCATAGGACAGGAAGGTCGGCGTTTCGACGTGGAAGCCGTCGGTCGAGCCGAGCGTCTCGGTCTTCACCAGCACGCCATAGAGGATCATCGACATGGCGAGGCTGAGCATGGCGAAAAAGATTTCGCGGTAGCGCGCAAGCAGGAAGCCGATCAGGAAGGCGACCGCGCCGGCGGTGATCGCGCCGACCGCAATCATTACGAACACGTCACGCAGCCCGGTGTAGCGTCCGAGCAGCGCCACCGCATAGGCACCGATAGCGTAGAACAGCGCCTGTCCGAACGGCACGAGCCCCGCCCGCCATAGGATGATCAAGCCGAGCACGACCAAGGCGTTGGCAAAGGCGATGGTCGCGAGCGAGACGAGCCACGGCGGCAGGGCCGGCGCGGCTACGGCCAAGGCCAGGAAGGCGAGCGCTCCGAACAGGTTTGCGCGCGATCCCATGTCAGATCTTCCGCGGCTGAGTCTGCGTGATCAGGCCGTAGGGCCGGAAAGCGAGCACGAGCGCCATCACCGCATAGATGACGAACAGCTCGATCTGCGGCACGAAATGCACCGCGCCCGCGCGGCATAGGCCGACGATCAGCGCACCGATCAGCGCGCCCCCGATCGAGCCCATGCCGCCGATGGCGACAACGGCGAAGGCGAGCACGATCACTTCGACGCCAATGCCGAGGCTGATCGATATTTTCGGCGCCATCACGGCGCCGCCGAGCGTGCCCAGCATCGCACCGATGATGAAGGTCACGGTATAGACCACGGTGACGTTGATGCCGAATGCGGCGGCGGTCTCGCGGTCGAAGATGACGACGGTGAGAAGGCGGCCGTAGCGCGTGTATTTGAGCGCCCAGTAGCCGAACGCCGCGAGCACCGCGGCAATCGAGACGAGGCCGATGTCGTAGTTCGACAGGGTGAGATCGCCGACGTCGATGTTGCCGGCGGCGATCATCGGCTGGTAGGCGCCGTAAGAGCGCGGTCCCCAGATCAGGGTGATGACGTCTTCGAGGATGAGGAACACCGCGTAGGTGACGAGGACGATGACCACTTCGTCCTTGCCGTAGACAAGCCGCAGAACGCCGCGTTCGAGCACCAGGCCGAGGACGAGCCCGATCGCCGTGGCGAGCACGATCATCAGAAGGAAGCCGGCAGCATCCGGTAGGCCGAGTTGGGCATAGATGCCGACCGCGGTCGCCGCGCCATAGGCGCCGAACGCATAGAACGAGCCGTGGGTTACGTTGAGAATCTTCATCACCCCGAAGATCAACGTGAGGCCCACGGCGACCAGAAACAGATAGGCTGCGTAGACGAGGCCGTCGGTCAGGATGGCGAAAGCGGTCAGCACGTGGGACCCACCGATGATGGCTTGCGAATACGACCCATACGCGTTCCGGCCAGGTTGATCCGAAACAGTTGCATTGTCTGCGGAAAACCGGTGCCCACTGTTTGCTGAAAATGCTCTAGCCGCCACCCTCGACCCCTTCGCGTGCGGAGCACGCTGCCGCCCGCTCGTTCCTCCCCCTGAAAGGGGGAGGAATAGGGTGAGGGTCGTCGGAGAATCGAGTCTCGGCCAGGAGATGGCGTGCCGGCGCGACACTTGCCCAATGACATTTTAGAGCCGCGCGTTCAATTGCACTTGGCCCCTTTCATGTCCGCCTTGATCCAGTCGTCGGCATTCATGTCGGCCGGCGGGTTCACGCATTCGGCCGGGAAGCGCACGACGTCGACCAGTTCGGGCTGGCCCTTCTGCGGGTTGAAGCGGTAGGTGCCGTAGGCGGTTTCCTGAATGCCCTGATGGCCGTTGCCGATGGCAAGTTTGACCTTGCCGCTCGGGCCTTCGTACTCGATGCCTTCGAACGCCGCCACCACGTCGTCGGTCGTCGGCTTGGCGCCGCCCTTCTTCTGCGCCGCCTTCTCCCACGCCACTTTCAGGCCGAGGAGGGCGAGCGCCATCTGGTACGACGGATAGGTCGGCGGCGTGGCGTAGCGGTCGATGTAGATCTTCTGGAACCAGCGGTTGAGCGCGGTGTCGGGCGCGAGCGGGCCGTTCGGGCCGCGTCCGCCGACAATGGCGCCGTCGGGCATCTTGTCGCGCAAACGCCAGATCGCAGACTCGCCGGTCGTGTAGATGATCGGCATGCGCTTGTTGAGCCCGCGCGTCTGCTCCTGATAGACGAAGCTTTCGAGATCGCCGTCCCAGAAGCTGGTATGCAGCGCCTGCGACTTGGAGGTGAGCAACGTCGAAATCTCGGCGCCGTATTCGCCGGCGAATAGCTTCGGGAACAGCTCCTTCTCGACCTTCGCCTTGGGGGAAAGCACGTTCATCGCGCCGACGAAGTCGCGCCAGGAATCCTGGCCCCAGGCATAGTTCTGATTGATACCGGAATAGAGCGCGACGTCGGTTTTCTTAGCGACCAGATATTTTGCCGCACCGACATTGTCCATGGTCGCGTGCGGCGACGGACGGAACACGTATTTGCGCGGCTTCTCCTCGAAGATGCGCGGCGTCCCGCAGTCGAAATAGACCGTCAGCGCCTTGAGCTCCTCGGCGACCGGTGTGACCGCGAGGCAGCTTCCCGACGAGATGTAACCAACCACGGCATCGACCTGATCGCGCTGGACGAGGTTGCGAAATTCGGTGACGACGTTCGCGGTCGAGCCTGCTTCGTCGACGTATTTCGCTTCGATCTTGGTGCCGCCGAAACCGACGGTGTTGTAGGGCGGCGGTAGCATTCCGGCGTTGAGCGCCTCAATGACGATCTCGGCGCCGTTGCGGCCGGGAATGCCGAACGGACTGGCTGCTGGACCGGTCAAGAACGACACGATGCCGAGCTTGATCGGCGGCGACGCTGGCGCGGCGGGTTGCTGCGCCTGGCTGGACAACGCCGACGCGAGCGTCAGCGCCGATGCGAGAGCAAAGGCGCGGCCATCGGCAATGCAAGAAAGACGATTCATTCGATCCTCCCTGATCCGGCTCGAACCATGCGTCCGAGGTTTCTTGTTTGAACCCAAGCAAACGCGATCCGGACGGTATATTCAACCGGTTTTCCCGCCGCAGGTCGATGATAAGATGGGCACCGCATGACGTGAGGTCGCCGCGTGCACGTGCCGGGATAGGTTCCAAGGACTTGTCAATGTCAGTCGCAACGACTTCTGCGTCTTCAGTCCCGCCGCGGACGGGTCAGGAGGTGCGGCTCGCCATCCGTCGCGGCGATTACCGCGGGCCGACGTCGGGCCTTGCGCCCGGCTACGTCCAGGGCAACCTCGCCATCCTGCCGCGCGATCTCGCCGGCGATTTCATGCGCTTCTGCCATCTCAATCCCAAGCCGTGTCCGCTGCTGGCGATCGGCGGCCCGGGTGACTGGCGGCTGCCCTCGCTCGCCGACGACCTCGACGTCCGCACCGACGTGCCGCGCTATCGCGTGTTTCGTCGTGGCGAGCTGGTCGACGAGCCGACCGATCTCATCGCGCGTTGGCGCGACGATCTCGTCACCTTCGCGCTTGGTTGTTCGTTCTCGTTCGAGGAGGCCCTGATCGAGGATGGCATCGAGTTGCGTCACATTTCCTGCGGCACGGCGGTGCCGATGTATCGCACCACCCTCGCCACGACCGCGGCTGGGCCGTTTCATGGCCCGATGGTGGTGTCGATGCGGCCGATGAAACCGGCCGACGCTATCCGCGCGATCCAGATCACCACGCGCTTCCCGACCGTGCATGGCGCGCCCGTGCATATCGGACGCCCCGACCTGATCGGCATCGACGACCTTGCCAAGCCCGACTATGGCGACCCGGTGCCGGTGCGCGACGACGAGATACCGGTGTTCTGGGCCTGCGGCGTGACGCCGCAATCGGTGGTCGCGACGGTAAAGCCCGATTTCTGCATCACCCACTATCCCGGCAGCATGCTGGTGACCGATCGTCGCAACAGCGAATTCGCGATTATGTGAATCGGTGCACCGCGCCACAACGCCCTCGGCATCGACGATCGCTGCTCTCAAATATTCATCGATCTCGCCTTGTCCTCGATCTGCTTACGGTCGAACATGTTGATCTCGTCGAGCAACTCGGTGGTGAATATCGGGCCGACGTCCTTCACCTGGCCTTCGAGGCCGGCGAACACGACCTGCGCCTCCCACTCTTCCCTGGTCATGGCGCCGAAGCGCTTGTCGGTCTGCCACGGCGCGGCGAACCATTTGTCCTTGCGCGACTCGAGGATTTTGCGCGCTTCGGCGAACGCCTCCTGCTCGGTTTTGCCCTTGGGTTTCGATTCCGGATAGAGTTCCCAGTGCAGCTTGATCGAGAGATCGACATTGGCGTAGGCGAACACGGTCGACTTCGCCATGGCGCGGAAGAAGCGCACATAGAGATCCCGGTTCTTGGCGAGCTCGGAGCGGCGGATGCCGTAGCAATTGCCGAACAGCTTCTGCATGCCCGGCGAGTTCGGCAATTGGCGGAGCGGGAAGCCGGCGATCTCGATGCGGGCGAAGCTGCCGTCCCAGAACGCCATGGCGTCGATGCGGCCGCGATAGACCGCTTCGCCCGCCGGCCCGCCTTCGCCGACCGAGATCCATTCGACGTCGGCGTCGGGATTGATGCCGATCTCCCTGAACATCGCGCGCGCGCCGAAATAGCCGGTGTCGCCCTGGTTGCGAATGCCGATCTTCTTGCCCTTCAACTCAGCCAGCGACCTGGTCGGGTTGTCGGGCTTCACCGCGATCGACCAGTGCGGCTGGCGCAGCCAGCAATAGGGAAAGGTAATGTCGATATTGGGCGTCTTGGCGTAGACGTTGAGGAACGCGATCGGCGAGACCGCCGACGTATCACAATTGTTGCTGGCGATCGCCTGGATCGACTGCCCAACGCCGGAGAGATTGAGGATCTCCATCTGGCAGCCTTCCTCCTCGTAGAACTTGAGCTTGGGATGCTGGCCCATGGTGAGGAAGGTGACCTGCGGGTCGATCAGGCCGGCAGCATTGCCGAGGCGCACCACCGGCACCGATTGTCCGCGCGCGACGTAGGGCGTGGCGATGAGTGCGGCGGCGCCCGATTGCATCATGCCGGTGAAGCGGCGGCGTGTGATCATGATCTCCTCCCGAGGGCGTTTTCCGGCGCAATGGAATCCAGGTCGACGCAGCAAACGCGTCAAAGCCATCCGAGCTTCGACGCGATGCCGGCCTTCTTCACGTGCTGGGTTTCAACGCATCGGCGATCCAGTCCCACATATAGTGTACGCCGATCGTGACATTGTCGACCTGGCAATGATGAAAGCCGCCTTCCTCGCGGTCGAACACCTTGAAGGTCTTGTGTTTGGAGCCGACCGCGGCGAACGACTTCTCGGCCAGCGACAGGGGGATCTGCTGATCGCCGGCGCCGTGCAGCAGGAGGAACGGGCAGGTCATCTTCTGCACGATGCCGTCGAGCCGGAACCCTTCGAGCTTTTTGAGCGCAGCCTGCTGGCTGTCGACGCCAAGCACCCATTGCAGGTGTTCGGGCGGCACCGACAGCGACAGCACCTTGCCGGATGCGAGCTGTTCGAGGCGGCGCGCCCAGATCTCGTGATAGTCCCACTGCGCGCCCCAGGCGACGCAACAGGCGTAGCGCTGCTCGAGCGAAGCGGCGCGCGGCGCATAGTAGCCGCCGAGGCTCAGCGCCATCACGCCGATGCGCTTCGGATCGAACTCCTTGCGCGCGGCGAGATACTCGTAGACCGGCGTGGCGTAGCGCTCGGTCTCGGCGATCAGCGGCAGATTGCGGAAGCGCACGCTCTCGCCATTGCCCGGCCCGTCGACGATCAGGCAGCCGACGCCACGCGCCGCGAGATCGGGAACGCCGTAGCCATATTGCAGCTCCTTGGTGACGTCAAAGCCGTCAAAGAACACCATGGCGGGTGCCGGCTTCGATCCGGCGGCGGCCGGGTCGGGATGGACCAACAGGGCGGGCAGGCTCGTATTCTCGTACGGCACCTCGACCGACTCGATGCGCGGATGTCGGATGATCGCGGCGGCATCCTTGAAGATCGTCACCGCCTTGGCATAGACGTCCATGCTGCGCTTCGAGCGCGGATGAATGAAGCGTTCGCCCGTCTGATAGTAGCGTGTCGCGCGCATGAAGCATGCCGCCGCCGTGAGCTTGTGGCCGTTGTTTTGCGCGTCGCGGCCGCGCACCTCGATCTTGTCGCCCATGCGCGTCCATTCGTCGAACCAGGCGTCGTCGTCGCCGACGCGGTCTCGAAGCGCGCTGCCGACGCGGTTGACCTCGTCGATCTCGACCCCGGTCCACGGCGCACCGCTCAGGCAGATGAGAAGGCCCATCGACCAGCGATAGTTGGTGGGGAAATAAAGAAAGGCCGGATCGTCCTTGGCATTGCTCACGGGCATGTCTCCACTTTGGCCATTCCGATTGGTGGGCGCGACCATCAGCTTCCGATCATGCGCATGCCGTCACCCGACCAGAACAGGACGCGCCGTTCGACGATACGCAGGACCTTGTGGATGACGACGCCGACCAGTGCGAGCACGATGAACACCGAGAACGTGCCGGCGGTGTCCATCTGCGCGTTCATCGAGAGGATCAGGGTGCCGAGCCCGCGCTGCGCGCCGACGAATTCGCCGACCACGGCGCCGACCACGGCGAACACGGCGGCCATGTCGAGCCCGGCGAAAATATAAGGCATCGCGCTCGGCAGCCGCACCTTCCAGAACATCTGCCACGGGTTGGCGCCGAGCGCGCGCATCAGTTCGAGCCGTTCCGGATCGACCGCCTTGAAGCCAGCCATGCTGTTGACAAGCAACGGGAAGAACGTGAGCAGGCAGATGATGACGACCTTCGAGGTCAGGCCGAAGCCAAACCACAACACGATGATCGGCGCGAGCGCGATCTTCGGCAGGCTCTGGATGGCGATGAGATAGATGCGCAATGTGGCGTCGAGAATGCGGAACTGCGAGATGACGGTGCCCAGGATCAGGCCGACGCCGCTGCCGATGACAAAGCCGAGTAGGACCTCAGCCACCGTTACCCAGGCGTGCAACCAATAGCCGCCACGGTCGAACAGACCGGCGTCGAGCCCGCGCCACAGCGCCACCACGACTGCGCTCGGCGGCGGCAGGATGTAATTGGGAACGTCGAACAACACGACGCCGTATTCCCAGACGAAGATGATGACCACCAGCAGGACCGGCGCGAGCACCAGTTCGGGCCGCGTGCGCATCAGGATCTGCAGCCGTTCGCGGAGCGGCGGTGTGGGCGCGAGTCCGGCCTTGTCGAGCGCAGTCATGCGATGCCTCCGGCCGGCATGGTTTTGCTCGCGCCGAGACCGTAGAGCAGCTTGCGGATGTCGCTGGTCAGGCGGCCGAACGGCGGCTCGCCCATGACCTCGATCGAACGCGGGCGGGCGATCTCGACCTCGACCACCCGGGTGATGCGTCCCGGGCGTGGTGTCATGACGATCACGCGGTCGCCGAGGAACACCGCCTCGGGGATGCTATGGGTAATGAGCACAACGGTCTTGCCGCTTTCGCGCCAGATGCGCTGCAGGTCGAGGTTCATCTGCTCGCGTGTCATGGCGTCGAGCGCGCCGAACGGCTCGTCCATCAACAGGATTTTCGGATCGGACAGGAGCGCGCGGCTGATGGCGGCGCGCTGCTGCATGCCACCCGACAATTCCATCGGATATTTGTTCTCGAAGTCGGCGAGCCCGACCATGGCGAGCAGGTCGCGCGCCCGCGCGCGTGCTTTCGCAAGCGGAATGCCCTGCACCTCGGCCGGCAGCAAGACGTTTTCCATGACCGTGCGCCACGGCAGCAGGATCGGGTTCTGAAACACGATGCCGATGTCCTTGCGCGGCGCCGCGACCTCCGTGCCGGCGACCCACACAGATCCCGCGCTCGCGCGCAGCAGTCCGGCAATGGTCTTCAGCAGCGTGCTTTTGCCGCAGCCGCTCGGCCCGACGATGGTAACGAATTCGCGCTCGCCGACCGACAGTGAAATGTCATGCAACGCGTGGATGCGCTCGTTGCGGACGGTGATGAAGACTTTTTCCACGTGGCAAACGTCGATGACCGCGGCCGGTGTCGCACGCACGGCGCCCGTTGATCGCAATGCGGACACGCTCGCGCGACCTCCCGCCTCGCCGTTCATGGCGTCCTCCCTGCAAGGATGCGTTGTTATTGGGCCAGACGAGATGCGACCGGCGCCGCAGGCCGCGCCTCTCCAACCGTTGGTCTATAGTAAGCCGTCCGGCTACGATGTTTTCAATAGACGCTGGTCTCGAACATGAACCCGAGTGTGAGCGATATCGGCCATTCTCCCAGCGGACCGCCGGGAGAATGGAGCGAAACCGAGGCGGCGTTGATCGCCAAGGCGCGGGCGCTGGTGCCGGTGCTGCGCGAGCGGGCCGCCGAAGCCGAGCGCATCCGGCGCATTCCCGACACCACCGACCGCGACTTTCGCCGGGCCGGTTTCTATCGGGCGTTGCAGCCGGCGCGTTACGGCGGCGTGGAAGGCCGTTACGGGCTGCACACCATGCTGGCGGCGGAAGCGGCGCGCGGTTGCGTGTCGAGCGGATGGGCCGCGTGCATCACCGCGTGCCACGGGTGGATCTTCGGCATGTTTCCACGCGAGGCGCAGGACGAATTGTGGAACGCCGAGCCCGAGGCTGCCGTGGCGAGCTCGTTCCTGCCGGTCGGGCCGACGGTGAGCCGCGAGCGCGACGGCATCCGTCTGAGCGGCCGCTGGCGCTTCTCCAGCAACGCCGATCATTGCCAGGGCGTGATCCTGCTCGCCATGGTGCCGCAGGGAAACGAGCCGCCGAAGCAGCATTTCGTGTTCCTCAATCGCAGCCAATACGACATCGAGGACGTCTGGAACGCGGTCGGCCTCGCCGCAACCGGCAGCAACGATATCATTGTGAGGGACGCGTTCGCGCCCGCGCATCGCCTGCTGGAGGTGATGTCGACACGCGACGGTCACGCGCCGGGCGCCGAAGCCAACAAGGGCTACCTCTATTCTCTGCCGCTGTTCGCGACTTTCGCCCACAGCCTGGTGGGCGCAGCGCTCGGCGCGGCACAAGGTGCGCTCGATCTGGTCGGCGACGAGCTAGCCGGCAAGACCTCGGTTGCCAACGTCAAGCTCGCCGACCAGCCGTCGATCCAGCTTCGTTTCGCCGAGGCAGCGGCCGAGATCGAAGCCGCACGCGCGGTGCTGCAGGTCGATCGCGGCAGGATCAACGACATGGGACGCCTGCGTACGCTGCCCGACGACAATACGCGCATGCGTTACCGGCTCAATGTCGGGTACGCGGTCAAGCTCTGCGTGCAGGCGGTCGAGCGCTTGTTGCCGGTTGCCGGCGGACGCGGCCTCGAGCTGCACAATCCGCTGCAGCGCGCTTGGCGCGACGTGCATGCTGTGGCCCAGCACATCGCGCTCACCTGGGACGTGCAGGCGTTGAACTATGGCGCGGTGCGACTCGGCGGCAAAGCGGGCGATCCGCGGATTTGACCGCGAGTCATGACCGGTGGTCGCCGATGAAGCGACGCGCGGGTCCGGGATCAACGGATCGTTCCCGCATTGCGCAGCGCTCCATGCGGGCTAGGACTGTTACGGAAAATGCTTAGTTCGGAACCACCGGCAGCAGCAAATGCGACGGCCGCTTTGCGTCGTGGAAGATGCGATGCACGGTCGTGCGGCTGCTGCAGATGTGATAGGGCACGTATTCCGCATTGGTGGCGCCGCCGACGCCGGTCGGCAGGTCGAGGCTGGTGATGTCGAGGCAGATGCGGTGGCCGCGGCGAAACAGGTTGGCGGTCGACATGATCTCGATCGCATATTCGACGATCTCGCCCGGTGCCACTGGTTTTGCCGCCTCGCGTGTCAGCTTGTGCCACGGCTTCCACGGCTTCGAGCGCTTGGGATCGAGCGCGCGATGAGAGGCCTTGAGCCAGCCGCGCGTTAATTCGCGCTCGGGAAGTGTCGGTGGCACCTCGCGCTCGCCCTCGCGCACCGTCATGACCGACACGTCCGGCCCGACGTCCTTGAGGATGACGATCCAGTTGGTGTCGTCCTGGTCGATCGCCGCGAACAGGTTCAACACGATGGGCCCGGCGACCAGCACGTCCTGCGACAGCGGCTCGCTCATGTAGCGCAGCCGTTCAATCCGATTGGTCTGTGTCGGCGGCATCTGCACGAACACGTCAGGCGGCTGCTCGTCGTCGACGCTCGATGGCGTGAACGGTCGTGGGCTCAGCCGTTCCCATGACTTGAGATAGAACTTGGTCCATTGCGTCTCGGGCAGCGGCCAGTCGGCGGCGCTGCGCCATTGGTCCGCGCCCATGACCCAGAGCGTCACCGGCGGGTCGCTCATCACCCCGGTGTCGATGCCTTTGAGCCAGTGATCGTGCCAGCGCAGAATTTCCTGGTGGAAGGAATGAAACGGCCTTTCGAGATGCGCCGGGCCGCCCAACATCAGCTTCTTGGGCGCCGCGATCTTGTCGAAATAGGTCTGCGCGCCGTTGAGATGTGTCTTGTAGGTGTAGCCATACCAGCCGGAGCCGGTATAGGTCGGCACCGTGATGTTGGCGAACTCGGCTTCGCTCGTCGCCACCGCCTCGTCGTTGTCGAACGGATCGACCAGTACGTCGAAATAGGGCGGCAGGTGCTGCCCTTTCTGCGCCACCACGTTGTAGATGTGCGGATACATCTTGTAGTCGGGATTGCTCATCGCCTCTCGCCACAACTTTTCCTTCGCTGGCGGCAGCGTTGCCGGTTGGCCCTTGGTCTGGTGCATGGCGGAATATTGCGCGACCAGATAGCGGAAGACGTGCAGCACGCCGCCGGGATATTCCTCGCGGAAGCCGCCGAGCACGCCGTAGGCGCCGCGCGGATCGAACGGAAAGATCGCTTTGAGATGCGGTGGCCGTTGTTTGGCGACGTGGAGCTGTTCGGCGCCGAAGCCGGAAATGCCGACCATGCCGACATTGCCGTCGCACCACGGCTGCGCGGCGATCCATTCGATCAGGTCGTAGCTGTCGAAGGTGCGCGTGCCGCCGCCTTGCGACTTGCCGACCCCGCGTGGCATGCCGATCACGTGGACATAGCCGCGCGAGACGAAGAAGCGCGTGTCGCCGGCTTCGAGCGGCCCGGACCACAACGTCGACCAGGCCGGTTGCGGCGGCAGTGCGGCCGCCATGTCCGGCCCCTGGAAGTCCTTGTTGTAGATCGCGAAGGCGAGCAGCGCCGGAAACCTTTGGTTGGCGTCGGGGCGGTAGATGTCGACGGACAGCTTCACGCCGTCGCGCATCGCTACCGCGACGTCTTGCTCGGCGATCATGGCGTCGTAGGCCGGCGCGCGGTCATAGGTCGTGGGCGGGCTGTCACCCGTCTGCAGTGCGATGAAGGTTTCGGTGGACTTGGCGGTCATTGCGCACGACGCCTCTTTCTCCTGTCGGCTTCGAGCGCATCGAGCCAAGCGAGCGCTTCCTGCGCCCAGGCGATCTCGATCTCGGCGCGGCGGATGTTGCCATCGAGCGCCAGCAGCTTGAGGCGGAT
>Ga0126377_10001292_pt1 | contig 16318 bp, 14 predicted proteins | sample PanSoiMetPlot_22_FD_92647 | JGI IMG/M metagenome (GOLD analysis project Ga0126377, IMG submission 92647) | Tropical forest soil microbial communities from Panama - MetaG Plot_22 | ecosystem: Environmental > Terrestrial > Soil > Tropical forest > Bulk soil | place: Panama | collected 2016-02-17 | reverse complement strand
GTGCCGGTGGAGGGTGCCGAGCGCTCGGGCTTGGGACGCTAGGTGTCGGTGCTGGAGGGGATCCGGCCGTATCAGCGGGGTTGGCTGCGGACCGACGTCGTGGCCGGGATCACCCTCGCGGCGCTGGCGATCCCCGAGGTGATGGGCTACACCAAGATCGCCGGGATGCCGGTGATCACCGGCCTGTACACGATGCTGCTCCCCGTCATTGCCTTCGCGCTGTTGGGGTCGTCGCGGCATCTGGTCGTCGGGGCGGACTCGGCCACGGCCGCGATCATGTTCGCCGGGATCACCTCCCTTGGGATCTCCGGGCTGCAGCCGGCGACGCCGCAGTGGGTGGCGTTGGCCGCCCTGAGCGCGCTGATGACGGCGGGGCTGCTGTGGCTGGCGCGGGTTGCCCGCCTCGGCTTTCTGGCCGACTTCCTGTCGCGGACGGTGCTGGTCGGCTTCCTGACCGGCGTCGGTATCCAGGTCGCGACCGGGCAGGTGGGCGGCATGCTGGGGATCCCCGAGCAGACGTCGAGCGTTGCGTTCTTCAGCGGCAACCTGATCGAGTTCTTCAAGACGCTGGGCCACATCGGCCAGGCGTCGTGGCAGACGGTGTTGGTCTCGGCGTGCGTGCTGGCCCTGCTGGTCGTGTTCGAGCGGTGGGTCAAGACGATCCCGGGCGGGCTGGTCGCGGTGGTCGGCGCGATCGTGGCCAGTTGGGCGCTGGACCTGCAGGCACACCACGTCTCCACGCTCGGCCCGGTGCCCAGCGGCCTGCCGAGCATCGGGCTGCCGAGCGGGCTGACCTATGAGGACGCCGTGCAGCTGCTGCCGACGGCGATCTCGATGTTCCTGGTCGTCCTGGCCCAGAGCGCGGCGACCTCGCGCGCCTACGCCGTCAAGTACAACGAGCGCTTCCAGGAGAACACCGATCTGGTCGGGCTCGGCCTTGCCAACATCACGGCCGGGTTGAGCGGCACCTTCGTCGTCAACGGCAGCCCGACCAAGACCGAGATGGTCGACGAGGCCGACAGCCACACCCAGGTCGCGCAGCTGACCACCGCGGTCGTGGTCGCGCTCGTCCTGCTGTTCCTGACCAGGCCGCTGCAGTACATGCCCAACGCCGTGCTGTCGTCGGTGGTGTTCCTGATCGGTGTCAAGCTGATCGCGGTCAGGGGGATGCGGGCGATCTACGGGCTGCGCCGCGACGAGTTCTGGGTCGCGCTGGTGACCGCGCTCGTGGTCATCGGGCTGGGTGTGGAGCAGGGGATCATCCTGGCGATCGTTTTGTCGCTGCTCGTGCACGTCAAGCGCCACTACGCCCCGCACGACGCAGTCGTGCGCTGGGACGAGCAGGGACAGCGCACGCTGGCCGAGCCCGTGCCCGGCGCGGTGACCGAGCCTGGTCTGATCATCTACCGGTTCGCCGTCGGGATCTTCTACGCCAACGCGGAGCGCCTCTCCGAGGAAGTCATGAGCCTGGTCAACGTCCCCGATCCGCCGCGCTGGTTCGTCCTCCACGCCGAAGCGATCGACGACGTCGACTACACCGGCGCGCAGACGCTGCTGGAGCTGGCCGGCCAGCTGCAGGAGCGCGGGATCATCGTCGCCGTCGCCGAGGCGAGCGCCGACGTCCGGCGTCAGCTCGATCGCTTCGGGCTGACCGACAAGCTCGGTCCCGACCGCTACTTCGACAGCCTGCACGCCACACGCGACGCCTTCCACAACGCCTGACCGAGCCGCTGACAGCAGCTCCTCCAGGACCGGCGGGTACACCGGCGCCTGATCGGTGGTGACCTCGACGGGCGTGACCTTGGTCGCGTCGACCGCTCGCTTGAAGAACCGTCGCGCCGCGCTTGCGTCCCGCCGTAGCGAGACGAACACATCGATGACCTGCCCGAACTGGTCGATCGCGCGGTAGACGTCGCGCCACCGGATGGCGGAGCCCGAGGGAATCCGCGGAACTTCGTATTTGATCTGCTCAGCATGACCCGATTTGCTCCAACCTCCGGTCCGCGTACAACTGCGGGGACCAGACCAGGGGAGGCACCATGCGACGACGCACGGGATTCGTGGCCATCGTCTTCTGTCTGGCGCTTGCGCTTCCGACGGCGGCATGGGGGGCCGGCCGTCCGCTCTACGAGCCGGCGTATGTGAACGGCACGACCGTCACGATCAACGCGATCGAGGTGCATCAGAACGAGGGGGCGCTCACCCACGCGGCGGCCGACCTCTACCAGGTCGTCTACCCGATCGACCCCTCGCTCTGGCCCGTCGCGCCGCAGTGCAACCCCTGCGACCACACGGGGAACGGGATCGACCCCACCGACTACCACGACCACGTCCTCGACTCCCTGCCCGGGACGACCGGTGGTGAGTTCAACCCGCTGTGGCACGTCTTCCTGATTCAGCCGTCGAGCCTGGACCCCGTAACCCAGGCGGCGTACGCACAGCGCCTTCCCCTCAAGTCGGAAGCCGACGTCGATGCGCTGGTGGACTCGGGTCTCGCCGTCGAGGTCGACCTGCACTTCTACTTCCTCTGCTCGGTCGTCAACGGTCACGCGGCAGGCTGAACGCGCGCCCACGGGCGTCGACGGCGACCCTGGTGCACCCAGCTGCATTGCGCCATCAGCCATGCGACGCCAGCCGGCAGCCCCCACCTGAGGAGGAGGCCCGGCCCGGCCGGGGACCGAGCGTCCCGCGGGCGGGCCGGGCCTGCGACAGGGCCAGCGCCTCGGCCCTCCGACGGTCCGACACCACACGCCCAGACCGGCGTCGCCCACCCGACGCCCGTCTCGGTCATGACCCGCACCCACCACAGCATGTCGCGCCGCCCCGCATCTCCACTTTGGGCCGCAGCGGCGCCGGAGAAGCGGCCGCACCGCCGGTGATACTGGCCCTCTGGCAGCTGAGCTGGCACGTCGTGGTGGCGGGGCCGGTGGTGGGGTCCGGCCGCTCGTGCCTGGACCTGGTCGCCTCCGGCCGCCCGTGGAAATGCACCGCCCCGGGGATCTGTGCATCTCTGGGTCGTAAGTCGTAGAGACAAGGACGCCAGGCCGGACGCCGAAGCCGTCGAGCTGCCGGCAGCGAGGATCGAGGGTCAGGGTACCTGCCGTGCCACCTCGGCGGTGTCCCCCCTGTGCCCGCCCGCTCTGCCGGCGAAGCGCCAGGCGGTGAAGACCAGCCCGGCCAGGGCGACGTCGCTGAGCAGCATGAGACCGATCGTGTACCCGCCGGTGGCCTGGTAGACCAGGCCCATCACGATCGGGGGCAGGAACCCGCCAAGCCCGCCGGCCGCGCCGACCACACCGGTCACGCTCCCCACCTGGCCGGCCGGGACGCGCTTGCCGACCAGCGCGAAGACCGCGCCGTTGCCCAGCCCGAGCGCGGCGGCCATGCTGAGGAAGGCGACCGTGGCCAGCACGATGTGCGGCTGGAAGGCGGTCACGATCGCGCCGGCCGCGACCACCCCCAGCGCCCACAGCAGCACCGTGGCGCCGGAGACCCGGTCGGCCAGCCAGCCGCCGACCGGCCGGGCCAGCGTGGCCAGCAGCACGAACCCGGCCGCGCGGCTGGCCGCGTCGGTCGCGGTCAGCCCGTACACGGTCTTGAGGAAGGTGGGCAGGTACACCCCGAAGGCTACGAACCCGCCGAAGGTGATCGCGTACAGCAGGGCGAGGTCGCGGGCGACCCGTAGCCGCACGGCGGCCGCGAAGCGCGCGACGAACGGCTCGGCGGCCCGCGGCCGGCCGGGCGCGTCGCGGCCCACGAGCAGGAACGCCAGCCCGATCCCGGCGAGGGCGACGGCGACGACCAGGAACGCCCAGGGCCGGCCGGCGGCGCTGGCCAACCGCGGAGTGAGGAAGCCGGAGACGGCGGTGCCGATGTTGCCCATGCCGTACACGCCCAGCGCGGCACCGCGGCGCTCGGGCGGGAACCAGGCGCTGACGAACGGCACCCCGACCGCGAACGACGCGCCCGCCAGACCGAGCACCAGCCCGCCGGCCAGCAGCGCCGGGTAGGCGGTGGCGAACGCGAGGAAGACCACCGGCGCGATGGCCACGAACGACAGCACCACGAACACGATCCGGCCGCCGTAGCGGTCGGTGAGCGCGCCCAGCGGGATGCGGCCGAGCGACCCGACGAGCACCGGCACGGCGACCATGACCGACACCGCCAGCGGGCTCAAGCCCAGCAGCTCCTGGTAGCGGGGCGCCAGCGGGCTGAGCAGCGACCAGGCCCAGAAGTTGACGGCGAAGGCCAGGGTGGCCAGGGCCAGAGCGAGGTGGCGGCCGGGCAGCGCCGCCGGCCGGGCCGGCGCCCCGCCCGCGGCGGCCGGCGGCAGGGTGTCTGCGGTCATGGCCTCCCCCGGTCGGCCGGCATCCTCAGCGGTCCCGCGGGGCGGCCAGCCAGACGGCCACGGCGAGCGCGAACGACAGCGCCTCGAAGGCAAGCAGCAACCAGACCTGGCCCGTCCGCCGCTCCAGCCAGGCGTTGAGGGCAACGGTCAGCCCCCACAGCTGGCCGACGACGATGGTGGCGACCACCGCGATCCGGCCCGAGAGCATCGCGGCGCGTTCCGGGTCGTGGTCCGAGCCGGACCCGGGGCCGGAGGAGCGGATGCGCGCGTCGCGGGCGCCGCTGCCGCGCAGGCCCGGGTAGCGTCCAGTGAGCCCGCTGTCGAACAGGCCGGCGTCGCGCCGATACGGTGCGAGCTGGCGCGCGCGGTACGGCCGGTCGGGGTCGACCTCCGGTTCGGGCCGGACGGAGCCCCCGCCGACGGCCATCAGCCGGTCCCCACGGCCCAGATCCCCCGGCTGTCCTCGCGCAGCAGCACCTTGGGCAGCGGGCGCGGCGGCGGCCCGGCGACCACCTCGCCGCTGGCCGGGTCGAACACCCCGTCGTGGCAGGGGCACTGGAGCGTGCCGTCCTGCTCGCGCCACAGCACCGCGCAGGCCAGGTGCGTGCAGACCGCCGAGTAGCCCGCCAGCCGGCCGTCCGGCAGGCGCACGGCCAGCGCCCGGTCGTCCACCCCCGGGTAGCGGAAGGCGACCGCCTCGCCGGGGCCCAGCCGGTCGGCGACCCTCTTCGGCGGGGCGGTGCCGGTGCCGTGGCGGCGGAACACCCCGACCCCGACCGCCGCGGCGCCGAGCAGCAGGCCGCCGGAGACCGTGACCAGGATGCGCAGGTAGTCGCGCCGGGTGACCGGCGCGTCGGCCCGGATGCGGTCCAGCAACGCCCGGGTCGCCGCCTGCTCCCGCGCCACCTACCACCCTCCCGGGACGGGCCCGGCGTGGCCGTCGGGCACCACGACCGCCGCGCCGGTACGGACCGCGGCGTCGCCGAAGGTGAACACGTCGGCGGCGTGCGCGCCGGGGCGGTCGGCCTCCAGCTCCTCCGGCGAGCCGTAGAACAGCGCGCCGGTGGGGCACACGGTCGCGCACATCGGCGCCAGCCCCACCGAGGTGCGGTCGTAGCACAGGTTGCACTTGTACTGGAGCATCTCGACCACGTCGAGCTTGGGGACGCCGAACGGGCAGGCGACCACACAGTTGCCGCAGCCGATGCAGCGCTCCTTGGCGGCCTCCTGCACGACCCCGTCCGCGGTCACCAGGATCGCGTCGGCGGGGCACACCTGCGCGCACGGCGCCACCGGGTCCTCGCAGTGCATGCACACCGTGGGCAGCGCCGCGGTCGAGCGTCCCGCCTCGACGTAGTCCAGGTGGATCATGGACCTGCCCCGGTGCGAGTCGCACTCCCGGCAGGCGGCGACGCACGCCTGGCAGCCGATGCAGCGGCCGGGGTCGATGAACAGCGTCGTCCCCATCATCGGGCGGCTCCCTCTCTGGTGCTCATCCCTCGGCTGTCCCCCTGCCCTGCGGCATGCTCGGCGGGCGGCGCTCGCCCAGCGGCGCGGTCTCGGCCTCGTCCGGCCGCCGGCCCGGCGGCACGGGGGGCTCGGGCACCGGGTCCACGGCCTCGCCGCGCTCGACCCGGCAGGCGCACACCTTGAACTCCGGCATCCGGGAGACCGGGTCGAGCGCGTCCACGGTGAGCACGTTCGCGGCCACCGGGCCGGCCCAGTGGTAGGGGACGAACACGGTGTCGGCCCGGATCGTCTCGGTGACCAGCGCCGGGTAGGTCACCCGGCCCCGGCGGGTCACGACCCGGACAGGGTCGCCGTCGGCGAACCCCAGCGAGGGGTGCACCTCCACCCAGGGACGCGGGGTCTGCTCGACCAGGCCGGGCAGGCGCCGGGTCTGGTTGCCCGACAGGAAGTGCGCGACCGTGCGCCCGGTGGTCAGCCGGATCGGGAACTCCTCGTCGGGCGGCTCGGCCGGCGGCCGCCACTCGACCGCATGGAAGCGCGCCCTGCCGTCGGGATGGTGGAAGCGGCCGCCCTCGAACGGCCGCGGGGTGCCCGGGTGGTCCAGGTCCGGGCAGGGCCAGAACACCCCGCCGGTCCGCTCCACCTTCTCGTAGGTGATCCCGTAGTAGTCGGCGACCCCGCCCCGGGAGGCGACTCGCAGCTCGTCGAGGATCTCCACCGGCCTGGTGAACGCGAACTTGTCGCCCGCCCCCAGCCGGCGGGCCAGCTCGCACAGGATCCACCAGTCGGTGCGCGCCTCCCCCGGCGGCTCGACCGCCTTGTTGTGCTTGATCACCCGGCCCTCGCCGTTGGTGACCAGGCCCTCGTCCTCGGCCCAGACGGTGGTGGGCAGCACCACGTCGGCCCGCGCGGCGGTCTCCGACAGGAAGAAGTCGGACTGGGCATGGAACTCCAGCGCGTCGTAGCCGCGCCGCACCACCGGCTGGTTGGGCAGGGACACCAGCGGGTTGTTGCACATGCCCAGCAGCCCGCGGATCTCGCCGCGGGCCATCTGCTCGACCATCTCGTGCATGGAGGTGCCCTTGGGCGGCAGGTCGGCCTCGTCGATCCCCCACACGCGGGCGATGTGGGCGCGGTGCTCGGGGTTGGACAGGTCGCGGCCGCCGGGGAGCATGTCGGACTTCTGGCCGTGCTCGCGCCCGCCCTGGCCGTTGCCCTGGCCGGTGAGGGTCCCGTAGCCGGCGCCGGGCCGGCCGATCTGCCCGGTCGCCAGCGTCACGTTGATCACCGCCAGGACGTTGTCGACGCCCTGGACGTGCTGCTCCAGCCCGCGCCCGTGCGCCGCCCAGCAGCGCCCCGCCCGGCCCCACAGGTGCGCGACCCGCTCGATCTGGCGGGGATCCAGCCCGCAGATCTCCCCGACCCGCTCGGGGGGGTAGGCGGCGGCGGTGTCGCGCGCCGCCGCCCAGCCGACCGTGTGCTCGTCGATGAAGCGCTGGTCGGTGAGCCCGTCGCGGACCAGCACGTGCAGCAGCCCGTTGTAGAACGCGGCGTCGGTGCCGGGCCGCACAGGCACGTGCTCGTCGGCGGTGCGGGCCATCGGGGTCTCGCGCGGGTCGACCACGACCAGCTTGGCGCCGCGGTCGCGCGCGCCCCAGAAGTACTGCATGACCACCGGGAAGCACTCGGCGACGTTGCTCCCGGCGACGATCACCACGTCGGTCTCCAGCAGGTCGGCCCAGGGGTTGCCGGCCCGGTCGATGCCGAACGCCTGCTTGTTCGCCGCCGCGGCCGAGACCATGCACAGCCGGCCGTTGTAGTCGATGTGGCGGGTGCGCAGGGCCACCCGGGCGAACTTTCCCATCAGATAGGTCTTCTCGGTGGTCATGCTGGCCCCGCCCAGGACCCCGAACGCGTCGCGCCCGGCGCCGGACTGGATCCGCTGGATCTCGCCCGCGATCCGGTCCAGCGCCTGGTCCCAGGAGGCCGGGCGCAGCGGCGCCTCCCGCCGGGCGCGCGCGAGCGGGGTGAGCAGCCGGTCGGGATGGTGCACCTGCTGGTAGGCGACGACCCCTTTGGGGCACAGCCGCAGCTTGTTGATGTCGTGGTTGCGAGGCTCGACCCCGATGACCCTGCCCTCGGCGACCCGCAGGTACATGCCGCACTGCACCCCGCAGAACGAGCAGTGCGTGGGGACCAGGCGCTCCCCGGCCGCGGTCGCCTTCCAGTGGGCGGCCGGCGCGCCGCCCGCCTCGCCGCGGAAGTCCCCGGCGCCGGGCGGGACGATCGGATAGCGCACTCCCCCGCTCACCTGAACCCCCGCTTCACTGCGTCGAGGTAGGCTCCGCCGCGCTGCACCCGCTTGCAGCGCGGGCAGGTCTCGGCCCACTCGGCGAAGCCCAGGCCCAGCTCGCGCATGGTCTGCTCCAGGTCGGCCACGAACGCCTCGGCCTCCAGCGGCTGGCCGCAGCGGCGGCAGGCGAACACCCCGCCACGCTCCAGCGCGGCCCGCTTGTAGACCTCGACGCCGACGCTGGCCGGCCGCTGGAGGACGTGGAAGAACTTGCCGAAGGGGATGAACACCAGCGTGAGCACGACCGTGGCCATGTGCGCGACGGCCAGGAAGTCGTAGCCGCGCCCCTCCAGCAGCCAGCTCGAGAACGTCAGCAGCAGCCCCGTCACCGAGATCGCGACCAGGCCCACCAGGGGGAAGAAGTCGTAGCCGAAGCGCTGGCCGGTGGTCGCCTCGCGGTGGCGGAACCGCCGCCACAGGAAGTACCCGCAGCCGGCCAGCACCAGCACCGCGGCGATGTCCAGGCCGTGGAACACCACCCAGCCGAGCAGCGACAGCGCGTCGAAGCCGACCGTCCGCACGCCGAGGAAGTAGATGGTGTACCGGGGCCCGGTCGCGCTGTCGGACAGGAACGCGAACCAGCCGAACGTCAGCGGGAAGGTGATCAGCGTGGCCAGGACCACCCCCCAGAACAGCGACTGGTGCGCCAGCCAGCGGCCCCGCCCGCGCGCCCGCAGGAAGGTCTGCAGGCCCAGGTAGGTCACCACCGAGCGGGGCACCGCCGCCGGCAGGCGGCGGAAGGTGCGCCAGGAGAAGAACGCCTGCCAGCCGCGGCGCAGGTAGCGCCGGGCCGGCGGGCTGGACACCCAGACCGTGTAGCGGTACACGACCCCGAACGCCAGCACCACCGTCGCGGCCGCGTACCCGACCAGCGCGGCGTCGAAGTAGCGCAGGTTGCGGCTGCCCAGGTAGATCGCGACCGCGGTGACCGACGCCGCCACCGCCCCGGCCAGGCTCGCCACGACGCCGACCGGGCGCCGCCTGTCCGGATGCATCCGTCTCCCAACGTCACACGGCCGCCAGGAACAGGATCCGAAGCGTAGAAAGCCCCAACCTCCAGCGTCAAGGTCACAGGCCCGCAACCGGCGTCCCCGCCGCCGAAGGTCACCCTGCAGCCTGCCGCCTGACCGGCCAGCATCAGCACGGCCTGGACCCGGCTGCGCTCACGCTCCGCCGGGTGCTACCGCCTGCCCGGTCGCCGTGAATTTTCGGACCAGTCCCCTGAGCGCACTCCCGAACGTTGTTGAGGTTCGGTGCCGGTCGTTGTTCGTTGCGTCATCGCGAGGAGGACGACGAGGGATGGTGCGGTTGCGGCGCAGGTCGAGCCCTCCCGCGCCGGTGAGCGCGGAAGCTCCTCCACCGACACTCCCAAGCTGGGGATGGTCACCTGCCCTGGCTGTAGGCGTCGTGGTAGTTCCACCACCCGTACGGCGGGGTTTGCGGGTACCCCTCCGGCGAGTCCTCCCATGCCTCCTGGCGGCCGAGCGCGGTGATGTCGAGGTAGTTCCACGTGCTCCCCATCTGCTCGTCGCCGCGGGCGGTGATGAAGTACGTGCGGAAGATCCGGTCGCCCTCGCGGACGAACGCGTTGGTGCCGTGCCACTCGTCGACGTCGAAGTCCGTATCGAAGTCGTCGGTGATCGTGTACCAGGGGATGTGCTCCCATCCGTGACGCGCCTTCAGGGCCTGGATCTGGGCCTGGGGGGCGCGCGAGGCGAACACCAGCGTCGTGTTCCGCGCGTTCAGGTGGGCGGGGTGCGCGACCTGGTCGGCGAGGAACGAGCAGCCCACGCACGCCCGCTGCGGATACGAGCCGCCCTCCGCGTACGTGGTGACCTCGGGCCCGTAGAAGGCGCGGTAGACGATCAACTGACGGCGGCCATCGAAGAGGTCGAGCAGGCTCGCCCTGCCGTCGGGCCCGTCGAACTGGTACGCCTTGTCCACGGCCAGCCATGGCATCCGCCGACGCTCGGCGGCCAGCGCGTCACGGGCGCGGGTCAGCTCCTTTTCCCTCACGAGCAGTTCCTGGCGCGCAGCTTCCCACGCCTGCGGCGACACGATCGGGGGGGTCTTCATGCGCGGACTCCTCTCAAAGACTTGGGGCCGAGGTCGTCGGAGCGTCCAGCTTCGAGTCGTGACCCTGGGCGGTGGAGCGTCCGTTAGGCCGTTCATGCGACTCGTGCAGCATCGCATGCCGGTGGAACAGCCCCGATCTCCTCCAGATCCAGTGGGCTGATGAGCTCGTCGGAGCGGCACGTGGCGGGAAGGCCACCGGTCGGTCGCGTAGATGAGTGGGGCCTCGAAGCGGTAGACGGCCAGGCGGGGGAGCCGCTCAGCGTCCTCGTGCAAGGCCTGGTTCTCGAACGAGCCGGTCTCCCGGTCCCGCCGCAGCTCGGCGGTGTTCGGAAAACTGACGCGGTAGATCAGCAGCACGAGCGAGACGATCACGCCGAGGACGATTGCCGGCAACGCGTCGAGCGTGGTGAGGCCGGCGCCGAGGTTGGACGCGCCGAAGGCGATGAACCCCTGATTGTTGTCCAGCCGGTCGCCGTACTTGCCGGCGAACGCGCTCGCCGCCCCGTATCCCTCAGAGAACCCGACGAGGGCGACCGCCAAGCCGCCCGCGATCAACCCGCCGATCCGGGAACTGGAGAGTCGGGGATGCCGACGTCTGGCAGCCCTTGCGGGATGGCGCCCACGATGGCGACGCCGGCGGGGTGGGCGAGCTTGACGTAGAGACGCTGAGCACCACCACCGTCAGGGCTAGGGACAAGGCCGCGTCGGTAGTCGCGCAGCCATCTCACGGCCGGGGCGTGGCGGGCGAGGAACCCCTCGTGGCTGGCCGAGGTCCCTCGCATCAGGGGGATGAGATCGTCGCGGTCGTCGCGGGTCGGGTCCCCTCGAGGGCCTTGACGGCCTCGCGGACGGTTTCGAAGATGTGGCCCGGGCCGATCGCGTCGAGCACCCCGGCGCGGGTCCACAGGTTGAGGATGTCCGGCTCCAGGTGGGCGAAGGCCAGTGAGACGCCTCGGGACCGCAGGTCCTCGGCGATCTGGATCACGATGTCGGCCCCATCGGTGTCGGTCTGGCTGATCGCGGTGGCGTCCACCACCAGCGCCCTGACCGGGTCCGGGTTGTCGCTGATCATCTCGTAGAGGGCGTCCCGGAACCGGTTGGCGTCGGCGAAGAACAGGGGACCGCCCATCCGGACGGCGACCACCCCCGGGACCAGCTCGAGGCCGCTGTACCGGCCGACGGCGACCCAGACGTCGAGCTTGGGTTCCCTGCCCAGCCGGCTGAGACCCGGCTTGGACGCTCGGGCGATCAGCAGCAGCAGCGACAGCACCACGCCGATCAGGATCCCGTGGATGATGTCGATGAACAGGATGCCGAACATCGCCCCCACGAAGAACAGCCAGTCTGCACGGTTGACCCGGAAGTAGCGCCGCATCGGCCCGAAGGTGACCATGCCCAGCATGGCGTCGATCACCACCGCGCCGAGGGTCGCCTGCGGCAGGTTCTCGAACAACGAGGCCAGGAACAGCATGGTCGACAGGACGAACAGCGCGTTGACGAGCGAGGCCATCTGCGTCTTCTGTCCGGTCAGGTCGGCCACCGAGGTCTTGGACAGGCTGCCGTCGGTGGCGAACGCGCCCACGAACCCTGCCGCCCCGCAGGCCGCCCCCTGGGCGATCAGCTCCTGGTCGGGGTCGATCTCGTAACCATGCTTGAGGGCCATGGCCCGGGCCGAGGCCAGCGACTCCGAATAGCCCACGAACACCACCGAAAGCGCCCCGGCGAGCAGGGCCCCGAACTCGCTCCATCCCACTCCTGGAAGCCGGATCGAGAACAACCCGGTAGGGACGGGCCCGGTCAGCGCCACGCCCTCGTCGGCCAGGTCGAAGGCCTGCACGGCCAGGATGGACAGGGCCATCACGATCAGCGCCCGGGGCCAGGCGCTGAGGAAGCGGCGCATGAGCAGCAGCCCCGCCAGTGAGGCGGTGCCCACGACGAGCGTCACCAGTTGGGTGTCGGGGAGCTCCTTGATCGTCCCGATCAGCTCCTCGATGTAGCTGCCGGAGATCTTGTCGACCCCGAGCAGCTGATGGGACTGGTCGATGATGATGCCGATGGCGAAGCCGAGGACGAAGCCGCCCAGCACCGCCTTGGACAGGAAGTTCGAGATCCAGCCCAGCCGCAGGAGCCCGAGAAGGACGTAGACCACTCCGGTCAGGAGGGCCAGGGCGGCGGTGTAGCCGACGGCCTTCTCGGTCCCCATGGCCTCGGTTCCCACGATCGGCGCGACCACGGCGGCCGAGACCGCGGCCACGGCGCCGCTCGGCCCCTGGGCCATCTGGCGGGAGGTGCCGAAGATCGCGTAGGCGATGAGAGCGACGAAGGCTGCGTAGAGACCGTACTGCACGGGAACGCCGGCCAGGGTGGCGTAGCCGAGCGATTGCGGGATGAGCAAGGCCCAGACCGAGAGCGCCGCCACCGTGTCGGGCGCGAACCAGGCGCGCCTGTAGCTCGGCAACCACTGCAGGATCGGCAGATAACGCTGCCACAGGCCCGGCTTGGCCTCCTCCCGGACGGCCACCTCCGATGCGCTCACCGGACCCTCCGATCTCCCCCGATGTGGCGATGTGGAACCGCGTCTCCGCCACGGAACGTGACGCTACCGGCGTTCCGATCGGCCGGCATCATCCCGTTGGGATAAGGCAGCCGAGGCTCCGGCCGGCCTCCGGTTCGGCGTCTTATCCCAACGGGATGATGCCGAGGTGCCCGGCCGGTGTTATCGATGAGGCCAGGTGAAACGGGCACAAGCACGAGAGGGGCGGTCCCATGGCCGCGAGGACGACGGTCGCGCATCCGAGTGCCGACGAACGCCGGACGCGGGGCAAGGAAGCACGCAACCGGACACCCACCTCCAGCCACGCCGGGTGGGCGCCGGCCAGCGACCGGCCCGACCCGGTGGTGCTGCTGGAGGAGCAGGACGCCACCCGCGAGCCTGACCTGGTGCCGGTCCGGCACGGGCGGATGCTGGTCTCGCCGTTCACCTTCTACCGGGGCGCGGCCAAGATCATGGCCGCCGACCTGAAGGGCACGCCCACCGCCGGCCTGCAGGTCCAACTCTGCGGAGACGCCCACCTGTCGAACTTCGGGGTCTTTGCCTCACCCCTGCGGCGACTGCTGTTCGACCTGAACGACTTCGACGAGACCCTGCCAGGGCCGTTCGAGTACGACGTCAAGCGGATGGCGGCCAGCGTCACGATCGCGGCCCGCAACAACGGCTTCAGCAAGGCCGACACGCGCGGGGCCACGCTGGCGTCGGTGTCGGCCTACCGGGAGGCGATGGCCGGCTTCGCCACCATGGGCACGATGGACGTCTGGTACGCCTATCTGGACGAGCGCGAGCTCATGAACTCGATCCAGAGCGCCGCCGACCAGGCCGGGAAGAGCTCCAAGAAAGACGCCAAAGCAGCCAAGCGGGCTCAGAAGACCGCGCACAAGGTGGCCGCCAAGGCCCACACCCGCGACAGCCTGCAGGCGCTTTCGAAGCTGGGCGAGCTGGTCGACGGCCACTACCGGATCGTCGAGCAGCCGCCGATCCTGGTCCCCTTGCGTGACCTGGAAGCCACCTACGGCCTGGCCGCTGACGAGGTGGAGCGCGCCATCCACGAGCAGTTCCGCGCCTACCGGGCCACGCTCCGCGACGACCAGCGCTACCTGCTCGAACGGTTCAAGCTCGTCGACGCCGCTCGCAAGGTCGTCGGGGTGGGCAGCGTCGGCACGCGGGCCTTCATCGTCCTGCTGCAAGGTCGCGACCAGCACGATCCGCTGTTTCTGCAGGTCAAGGAGGCGACCGCCTCGGTGCTGGAGGACCACCTCCCCAAGAGCCGCTACAAGCAGCACGGCGAGCGGGTGGTGTGCGGGCAGCGGATGATGCAGGCCGCCAGCGATATCTACCTGGGCTGGACCAGGGGCCACGAGGCCAACCGCTACTTCTACTGGCGGCAGCTGCGGGACATGAAGGGCTCAGCCGAGGTCGAGTCGATGATGCCGTTCGCCCTGACCTTCTACGCCCGCACCTGCGGCTGGACCCTGGCGCGGGCGCACGCCCGCTCCGGCGACCCGATCGCGATCGCCGAGTACCTCGGTGAGGACGACCAGTTCGACCGGTCGATCACCGACTTCGCCAAGCGCTACGCCGACCAGAACGAGCTCGACCACCAGGCGTTCACCGCCGCCATCCGGTCCGGACGACTCGAGGCGCTCGAAGGCATCTAGCCGGCGACGTACCGAAGCGCTTTCGGATGCCGCCTCACGGAGTCAGGATGCGGCAGGGCTTCGGCTCGGCGCGGCGGAGACGAGCGCGCTCATCCGGCGGACCGAGGGGTCGCCGGTCGGGCTGTACCTGGCCGCGCTCTCGGGACCGCTATGCGACGCCGTGCTGGAGACCACCGGCTCGGGTGCGGTCCTGGAGGAGCTGGCGGGGGTCCAATCTCCTGCTGATCCCCCTCGACCGCCGGCGCGAGTGGTATCGCTACCACCATCTGTTCGCCGACCTCCTCCGGGCCGAGCTGGAACGCCGTGAGCCGGAGCTGGTCGGCCGGCTGCAGCTGCGGGCGGCGAACTGGTGCGAGGCCAACGGGTTGGAGAAGGCCGCCGTCGACCACGCCCAAGCCGCAGGCGACGCCGACCGAGTCGCCGGGCTGGTCGGCGCCCTCCTATGGTCGACCACCGCCTCGGGGCGGGTCGACACCGCCCGCCGCTGGCTGGCCTGGTTCGAAGACCAGGGACTGATCGACCGGTACCCGCTGGTCGCTCTGCAAGGAGCGTGGATCCACGCGCTCTGGGCAAGCCGGTGACCGCCCTGCGGCTGGCCGACGCCGCCGAACATGGTTCGTTCACGGAGCTGGTCCCAGACGGCAGCACGATGCAGAGCTACCGGGCGCTGCTGGCGATGCTGCTGTGCCGCGACGGCGTGGAACAGATGCGGGCCGACGCGAAGGCCGCCGTGGCCGGGCTCAGCCTGGCCAGTCAGTGGCGGACCTTGGCGCTCCTGCTGGAGGGGATCCTCCACCTGCTGGACGGTGAGGCCGGGCGCGCCGACCAGGTCCTGGCCGACGCGGTCGAGGTCGGCACCCGGACCGGTGCCCTCCCCGGCGCCGCGGTCGCCCTGGCGTCTCCTCGCGCAGCGAGGCGGTGGAGCGCGCCCGGCAGCTCGGCCTCGGCGTCTAGGCCACGCCAGAGGCTGGTCGGCAATGGCACACCGCGAGCGCCCGTACCTGGGTGGGACCGGCGTCCATGCCGAGCGCGGCGGCCGGCTCGATCTGCAGCAGGCGGTCGTGGGCGAGCGGCTGGACCGTCTGACGGCAACGCACGGCCGGGCTGGAGAAGATCCGCTCGACCGGGTAGTCCTCCAGCTGGATCACCAGCCTCTCGGCTTGGCGGTGCCCGGCCTGCGACAGGGGGCGCAGCCGGTCAGGGCCGTCGTAGCTGCCCTTGACACTCGCGTCGCCGTGACGGACCACGATGAGCAGGCGATCCTCCGTGTCGCGGAACGGGTCGTTGCCGTGCATCGCGGTCTCCTCGTGATTCCTTCCCCGCTCCTCCTGACGCTGGGCGCGGACCCGGCCGGCGGCATCGTCCGCATGGGATAAGAACCGGGGACCTTATCCCATCGGGGGGATGAGCGGCCGCTCCGATCCTCGGAAGATGCTGGGGCTCATGGTGCGCTGCCTGGACGATCGACGGAGGTGAACGATGACGGAACCCGATCGCAGCAGGCTCCCGATCCGCCGGGAGGCGTTCGCAGGGGTGGCCAACAGGACCCTCGACGGTTCCCAGCCGGACTGGAACCTGATCGGGCATCCGACGACGCCGGAGGGGGCGCCCAACATCCTGCTGGTCCTCATCGACGATGCCGGGTTCGGCAACCCGAGCACCTTCGGCGGGCCGATCCAGACGCCCAACTACACGCGCATGGCCCAGGGCGGGCTGCGCTACAACCGGCTCCACGTCACGGCACTCTGCTCGCCGACGCGGGCGGCGCTGCTGACGGGGAGGAACAACCACGCCGTCGGGTTCGGCTCGGTCGGCGAGTTCGCCGGCGGGTTCCCCGGCTACTCCGCCACCCTTCCCCG
>Ga0126377_10001290_pt1 | contig 16320 bp, 12 predicted proteins | sample PanSoiMetPlot_22_FD_92647 | JGI IMG/M metagenome (GOLD analysis project Ga0126377, IMG submission 92647) | Tropical forest soil microbial communities from Panama - MetaG Plot_22 | ecosystem: Environmental > Terrestrial > Soil > Tropical forest > Bulk soil | place: Panama | collected 2016-02-17 | reverse complement strand
GCGAGTCGTGCACGCGGCAGGCGTCGTCGTTGCAGCCGAGATAGAAGCCTTCGGCGGTCTCGCCGGCGTGGTCGATCTCGTTGTGGACGAACACGAGCCGCGCGTAGACGTTGCCGCCGTCGTTCGCGCTGATCGCGTTCGCCGCGGTGTCGTGGATGTGGCAGTTGCGGATCGTGATGTCCGACGAATTCGTGAGGCGGATGCCGCGCGAGCCGCCGCTGAACTCGATGCCGTCGATGACGACGAAGTTCGAATCGACGATGTTGACGATGTTCTGGCCGTCGTCGACGTAGTGCAGCAGCGGCTGCTCGCCGCTCGCGGCGCGGATCGTGATCGGCAAGTCGGCCGTGCCGGCGAGGTCGAGCTCGAAATAGCTCGACAGCGCATACGTGCCGCCGTGCATGATCAGCGTGTCGCCGGCCACGAGGTTCTGCATGACGCTGCGGAAGTCGTCGCCGGGACCGATCTCGATGACGTCCGCGTGCGCGACGCCCGCGAGGCACAGCGCGAGACACGACAAGAGCTTCATGGCGGCCTTCCCGACGCGTCTAGCCGACGCGCCGCAATGCTGCCGCGAAATCCTCCGGCGTTGTGAGCGGCGGTTCACACGCCGTGCCGCGGCAGAGATACGCGACGACGTCCGCCGTCGCATGCTGCTGGCCGAGCGTGCCCGGCAACGCACCGGCGTCGGCGGGGATGAAGTAGCCGTCGAACCTCGGCGTTCGACATGGGACCGTCGCCGACTCGTCGCGGTAACGGATCACGACGTGCACGGGCGGCTGCAGGACATCGCGCAGCGCGAGCAGCAGCGAGCAGCTTGCGTGCGGATACTCCTGCAGGATGCCCCAGGCGGCGCGCAGCGTGCGCTCGGCGGCGGCGAGGTAGCGCGCCTCGCCGATCAGGTGGCCGAGCTTCAGCAGCGCACGCGCCGCGACGCCGTTGCCCGACGGCAGCGATTCGTCGATGAAGGGTTTCGGCCGCTGCGGCAGCGCTTCGGCGTCGTGCGCCGTGAAGAAGAAACCGCCGCGGTCCGCGTCCTCGAAGCGCGCGAGCAGCGACCCGGCGAGCGCGATCGCCCAGTCGAGATCGCGCCGGCGCCAGCGCACCTGCAGCATCGCGAGCAGCGCGTCGAGCAGGAACGCGTGATCGTCGAGATACGCGGGGAATTTCGCGACGCCGCCGGCGTGGCAGGCGTAGAGGCGGCCGTCTTTCCAGAGGTTCGCGTAGAGAAAATCGAGCGCACGCTCGGCTTCGGCGAGCAGCGGGCGCTCGGGATGCATCCGCGCGGCGCGCGCGGCACCGCCGATCATCAGCGCGTTCCACGCCGTCAGGATCTTGTCGTCGAGCCCGGGCCGCGCGCGCTTGCCGCGCGCAGCGAGCAGCTTGCGGATCGCGCCGCCGAGCCGGCGGCGGGCTTCCTCGGGCGCGAGCGAGACGCGCGTTCCGATGTCTTCGAACGTCGCCGACACGACGAGATGCCACGCCTCGCCTTCGAAGTTCGGCGGACGATCGAGGCCGTAGCGCTGCTCGACGATCGCGAATTCGCCGGGATCGAGCAGTGCGCGGACCTCGTCGCGCTGCCAGAGGTAGTAGCGGCCTTCCTCGCCTTCGGAATCGGCGTCGAGCGAGCTGAAGAAGCCGCCCGACGGCGCGATCATCTCGCCTCTGACCCACGTCGCGCACGCGCTCGCCGGATGCTCGAAGCCGGGCTCGTCGAGCACGACGGCGGCCTCGGCGTACACCGGCAGGAGCTGCGCGTTGTCGTACAGCATCTTCTCGAAATGCGGGATTTCCCAGTACGGGTCGACGCAGTAGCGGAAGAAGCCGCCGCCGAGATGGTCGTCGAGCCCGCGCAGCGCCATGCGCTCGAGCGTGAGAAACGCCATGTCGCGCGGCGAGGGCGAGCTCGCGCGCTCGTCGTGCGCGCAGGCGAGCAGGAGCTCGATCTCGCCGGCATGCGGAAACTTCGGGCCGCCGACGTGGCCGCCGTTGTCCTTGTCGAACGCGGCCGCGATGCGCGTCAGCGCCGTGCGGATCGGCGCGTCCTCGAGCGCACTCGCGTGCGTGCCGCCGCGCGCGTGGTCGGCGAGGAACGCCGCGAGCGCATCGTTCTGCGAGCGCACCTCGTCGGGCTTGGCGTCGAACCACGCGCGCACGCCTTCGAGCACCTGCGCGAAGGCGGGCGAGCCGTAGCGCGGCGTCGGCGGAAAATACGTGCCGGCGAAGAACGGCATCAGGTCGCCGGGCGTCAGGAACACCGTCAGCGGCCAGCCGCCGCCGCGCCGCGCGAGCGCCTGGTGCGCGAGCTGGTAGACCTTGTCGATGTCGGGCCGTTCCTCGCGGTCGACCTTGATGTTCACGTAGAGCGCGTTCATGACGCGGGCGATCGCTTCGTCCTCGAAGCTTTCGTGCGCCATCACGTGGCACCAGTGGCACGCGGCGTAGCCGATCGAGAGCAGGATCGGCTTGTTCGCCGTCCGCGCGGCCGCGAGCGCCTCGTCGCTCCACGGCCACCAGTCGACGGGATTTTCCGCGTGCTGGCGCAGGTACGGGCTCGTTTCGCGGGCGAGTCGGTTCGGCATGATCGGGGACGAGTCTACGCGAGCGGCCGCGCTTGTCGCGCGCCGAGAGAGCGGCTACGGTGCGCCTTCGCCGCTGAATGGACGGATCGTGAGCGAGCCCATCGAATATCCCGCGCTGTTCCTCAAGCGCGGCGAGGATCAGCGTCTTCGCGCCGGACACCTCTGGGTGTTCTCGAACGAGATCGACGTCGCGCGCTCGCCGCTCGGCGAGTTCGAGCCCGGCGAGATCGCGGCGATCGTCGATCACGCCGGCAAGCCGATCGGCATCGGCTACGTCAATCCGAATTCGCTGATCGCGGCGCGGCTCGTCGTGCGCGGCGTCGAGCATCCGCTCGACCGCTCGCTGATCGTGCACCGCCTCAACATCGCGCTCGCGCTGCGCGAGAAGCTCTACGCAGAGCCGTACTACCGGCTCGTGTTCGGCGAATCGGACGGCCTGCCGGGCCTGACGCTCGATCGTTTCGGCGATGTCGTCGTCGGCCAGGCGACGACCGCGGGCATGGAGCGGCTCAAGGACGCGGTGACCGAAGCCGTGGTCAAGGTGCTGAAGCCGCGCCAGCTCTGGTGGAAGAACGACGCGTCGATCCGCGCGCTCGAAAACCTGCCGAGCTATGCCGACCTCGGCTACGGCGAGTACGGAGCACCGGCGATCGTGCGCGAAGGCGGGCTCGAGTTCGCGCTCGATCCCGTCCGCGGCCAGAAGACCGGCTGGTTCTATGACCAGCGCGAGAATCGCGATCGGCTCACGCGCCTCGTCGACGGAAGACGCGTGCTCGACATGTTCAGTTACCTCGGCGCGTGGGGCCTGCGCGCGGCCGCGCTGGGAGCCAGCGAAGTCGTCTGCGTCGACGCTTCGCAAGCGGCCGTCGACGCGATCGGCGCGAACGCGGAGCGCAACGGCCTCGCCGATCGCGTGCGCGCCGTGAAAGCCGACGCGTTCGATCACCTGAAGGCGCTGCGCGAAGCGCGCGAGCGTTTCGACGTCGTGATCCTGGATCCGCCCGCGTTCGTCAAGCGCAAGAAGGATTTTGCCGAAGGCCGGCTCGCGTATCGCCGCCTCAACGAGCTCGGCATGCAGGTGCTCGCGCGCGACGGCATTCTCGTCACGTGCTCGTGCTCGTACCACATGCCGCGCGCGGCGCTGCTCGAAACGGTGCAGCAGGCGGCGCGCCATCTCGACCGCCAGGCACAGGTGCTCGTGCAGCTCCAGCAGGCGCCGGATCATCCGGTGCATCCGGCGATCCCGGAGACGGACTACCTCAAGGGGTTCGTCTGCCGCGTGCTGCCGGCGTAGCGGCTCACCAGCGGACAGGGCACAATCGCGTCCTGGAGCTCCGCCCCGCCATCCCGTGACGCATCCCTTCGTCGATATCGACCCGATCGCCTTTTCGCTCGGCCCGGTGCAGGTGCACTGGTACGGCATCATGTATCTGATCGGCTTCGCGGCCGCGTGGTGGCTCGGCCAGCGCCGGCGCGCGGCGGGGCGCCTCCCGGTCAGCGCCGATGCGTTCTCCGATCTCGCGTTCTACGTGATGCTCGGCGTCATCGTCGGCGGCCGCGTCGGCTACATGGTGTTCTACGACACGAGCGAGTTGATCCACCATCCGCTGAGCCTCTTCCGCGTCTGGGAAGGCGGCATGTCGTTCCACGGCGGCCTGCTCGGCGTGCTCGCGGCGGTGCTGATCTGGGTCCGTCGCAACAAGCTCAACTTCTTCGACGTCACCGACTTCGTCGCGCCGCTCGTGCCGATCGGGCTCGGGCTCGGCCGGCTCGGCAATTTCATCGGCGGGGAGCTCTGGGGCCGGCGCACCGACGTCGCCTGGGGCATGATCTTTCCGCGCGCGCTCGAAGCGCTCGGCAAGACGAAGGACGATCTCTACCAGATGTATCTCGCCGGCCAGTTGAACGACGAGGCGCGGCATCCCTCGCAGCTTTACGAGTTCTGCCTCGAAGGCCTCGTGTTGTTCACGGTGCTCTGGATCTATTCGCGCAAGCCGCGGCCGCGCTACGCGGTGTCGGGTCTCTTCGCGCTGCTCTATGGCCTCTTCCGCTTCGCCGTCGAGTTCGTGCGCGAACCGGACGTGCAGCTCGGCTACATCGCGTTCGACTGGCTGACGATGGGCCAGATCCTGTCGCTGCCGCTGATCGCGGTCGGCCTCGTGCTGTTGTGGCTGTCGCGACGCGCGCCGACGCTGCTCCCGCCGGCCGCGGAAGCCGCGCAGGAAGTCCCGCAGAAGAGGGCTGCCTGATGCGCCAGTATCTCGATCTGCTGCGGCACGTGCTCGAGCACGGCACCGACAAGGCGGACCGCACCGGCACCGGCACGAAGAGCGTGTTCGGCTGGCAGATGCGCTTCGATCTCGCCGAAGGCTTTCCGCTCGTCACGACGAAGAAGCTGCACCTGAAGTCGATCGTGCACGAGCTGATCTGGTTCCTGCGCGGCGAAACGAACACGCGCTATCTCAAGGACAACGGCGTCTCGATCTGGGACGAATGGGCCGACGCCGACGGCGAGCTCGGCCCCGTCTACGGCAAGCAGTGGCGATCATGGACGTGTCCCGACGGCCGCGTCGTCGACCAGATCGCGTGGGTCGTCGGCGAGATCCGGCGCAATCCCGACTCGCGCCGGCTCATCGTCAGCGCGTGGAACGTCGCCGACCTGCCGCGCATGGCGCTGCAGCCGTGCCACACGATGTTCCAGTTCTACGTCGCGGACGGGCGCCTGTCGTGCCAGCTCTACCAGCGCTCCGGCGACATCTTCCTCGGCGTGCCGTTCAACATCGCGAGCTACGCGCTGCTGACGCATCTCGTCGCGCAGGTCACGGGCTTGAAACCCGGCGATTTCGTGCACACGCTCGGCGACGCGCACCTCTACTCGAACCATTTCGAGCAGGCGCGGGAGCAGCTCTCGCGCATGCCGCGCGCGCTGCCGAAGCTCGTGCTGAATCCCGACGTGCACGCGCTGGAAGGTTTCCGCTTCGACGACATCACGATCGTCGGCTACGAGCCGCACGCCGCGATCAAGGCGCCCGTCGCGGTATGAGCGAAATCAGCCTGATCGTCGCGCTCGACCGCAACTTCGCGATCGGCCGCGACGGCGCGATGCCGTGGCACCTTCCGGACGATCTGAAGCGCTTCAAGGCGCTGACGCTCGGCAAGCCGGTGCTGATGGGCCGCAAGACCGCGATCGCGATCGGGCGGGATCTTCCGGGCCGCACGAACCTCGTGATGACGCGCGGCAGCGAGGCACCTTACGCAGGTCAGCGCGTGGTGCACTCGCTCGAGGAATCGATCGCGATCGCCGGCGATGCCGAGCTCGCGGTGATCGGCGGCGGCGAAGTCTTCACGCTGGCGCTCCCGCGCGCGACACGCATGCACCTCACGTGGGTCGACACGGCGGTCGACGGCGCCGATGCGTTCTTTCCGCGGTTCGATGCGCGCGAGTGGAAGGAAACCGCACGCATCGCGCATCCCGCCGACACGCGTCACGATCACGCGTTCGCGTTCGTCGACTACGAGCGGCGCTGATCAGTCTTCCTTGCCCGCCGGCGGCTTGCGATCGGACTTGATCGCGACGAACTCGGGCTCGTCGGCATCGACGCGCAGCGCCGTCAGCCAGCCGCCCCACACGCAGCCGGTGTCGATCGCGTAGACGCCTTGCCCGGCGAACTTGCCGAGCGTCGACCAGTGCCCGCAGACGATGCGCACGTCGCGCTTGTGCTGGCCCGGCACTTCGTACCACGGATAAAGCCCGGGCCGCTGTGTGCCGGGCGTGCCTTTCTCGCCGAACGCGATGCGGCCGCGCACGTCGCAGTAGCGCATGCGCGTGAAGACGTTGATGCTCGCGCGCAGGCGATCGATGCCGCGGAGCTTCGGGTTCCACAAGTCGGGCTTGTTGCCGAACAGCTGCTTCAGCAGGCGCCGGTAGCCGTCGCCGCGCAGGCGCTCCTCGACTTCGCGCGCCGCCTCGACCGCCTGGTCCGTGCTCCAGCGCGGAAACAGGCCCGCATGCACGAGCAGGAAATTGACCGAGCGATCGAGGTGCAGCAGGTTGCGCTGGCGCAGCCAGTCGAGCAGCTCGTCGCGATCCGGTGCGAACAGCACTTCGCGAAGCTCGGGATTGACGCGCGCCTGATCCTCGCGCTTGCGCTCGCCGACGGCGAGCAGCGACAGGTCGTGATTGCCGAGCACGACGATCGCGCGGTCGCCGAACGCCTTCACGTAACGCAGCACCGCGAGCGACTGCCCGCCGCGATTGACGAGGTCGCCGCAGAACCAGAGCCGGTCCTGCGCAGGATCGAACTTGATCTTCTCGATCAGTTTGACAAGTTCGTCGTGACAACCCTGGATATCGCCGATGGCCCAGGTAGCCATCAGTGGAGGGTCCTTGGGATCGACAGCACGAACGCCGGGATGTCGGCGGCGAAGTGCGTGCCGTCGTCGGCGACCATCTCGTAACTGCCGCGCATCGTGCCGAGCGCGGTCTCGAGCACGGCGCCCGAGGTGTACTCGTAGTCGTCGCCGGGCCGCACCCAGGGCTGCTCGCCGACGACGCCGTCGCCGCGCACCTCGCGCACCTTGCCGTTGCCGTCGGTGATCACCCAGTGGCGCGACAGGAGCCGCGCGCCGACGGTACCGCGGTTCTCGATCGTGATCGTGTAGGCGAAGGCGTAGCGGTTGTCGCCGGGCGCCGACTGGTCATCGAGGAAGCGGGTGTCGACCGAAATGGCGATGTCGTAGGGCTTCTTGCCGCTCATGCCGCCGATTTTCCGCGAGAGCCGCCTCGCGGGCAAGGCGGGAAAACCCCCGCCGACGCGGCCGCGCCTTGACGCGGCGTGCACGCTATTTGCTTGCGGACGGCGGCCCGGCGTCGCGCACGCGCTCGGCCAGCGCGACGAACGCGGCGGGCGCGAGCGTTTCGGCGCGTGCGCGCGGGTCGACGCCGGCGGCGGCGATCAGGTCGGCGCTCGCGACGTCGCCGAGCGCGTTGGCGAGCGTCTTGCGGCGCTGCCCGAACGCGGCCTTGACGATGCGCGCGACGAGCGCGTCGGCGCCGAAGCGGCGCTCGTCCGGCGCGCGCGGCGTCAGGCGCACGACGGCCGACTCGACCTTCGGTGGCGGCCGGAACGCGCCGGGCGGGACGCGCAGCAGCGGATCGACGCGGCAGGCGAGCTGCAGCATCACCGAGAGCCGCCCGTAGACCTTGCTGCCCGGCCGCGCGGCCATGCGGTCGACGACTTCCTTCTGCAGCATGAAGTGCATGTCGCGGATCGCGTCGACGTGCTCGATGCAATGGAACAGGATCGGCGTCGAGATGTTGTAGGGAAGGTTGCCGACGACGCGCAGCGGTCCCGCCGCTGCGAGTCGTTCGAAGTCGACCGTCAGCACGTCGGCGTTGACGATCTCGAGGTCGCCGACGCCTTCGGCCGACGCGCGCAGCCGCGGCACGAGATCGCGATCGAGCTCGATCGCAGTAAGGCGTCCCGCCTCGCGCAGCAGCGGCAGCGTCAGCGCGCCTTCGCCGGGGCCGATCTCGACGAGGTTGTCGCCGCGCACCGGCGCGATCGCCTGCACGATCTTGCGCAGGATGCCGGCGTCGTGGAGGAAGTGCTGGCCGAAGCGCTTGCGGGGGATGTGCGACATGGGCGCACTCTATCCCGCCGGCGCCCGCGGGCGCACCGTTCAGTCGCCGTCGAACGAGTCGGCGAAGATGCGGTCGCTGTCGACGTACTCGCGGAAGAGCGCACTGCCGGTGCCGAGCGCGACGACGCCCGACGGGCTCGCGGCCATCCGCGTCGCGTTCTGCAGGCACTGGCCGAGCGACCCGGCCGCGGCGCGCGTGATGCCGCCCTTGCCGTCGAACAGCAGGAGCGCATCGCCGGCGGCGATGGCGAGCGAGCGCCCGTCGCCGTCGAGCGCAAGCACATCGCAAATCGGGGCGGCGAGCGAAAAGCTGCGCAGGTAGGCATGCGTTCCCGCGTCGTAGAAGGCGATCCCGCCTTGCGGCGAGAACACGGCGTACTCGGGCCCGGCGGCGCCCCTCGGCACGTAGATCGCCCCGTCGTTCGCCGCCGTGATCCACCACTTCGGCCCACCCGTCGCCGGGTCGAGTGCGCGCAGGTGTCCGCTCGAGACGGCCACGAGCTCGCTTCCGCCCGTCGCCGACGGAACGACGAGCACGCGTTCTGCAAAGGCTCCTTGCGCGAGGACCCGCGTGCTCCACAGCAGGGAGCCGTCGACACCCGAGAACGCGAGCAACTGGGGACCCCGCTCGTTGCCGTCGTTCGCGTCCACGATCGCGACGAAGTCGTCGACGCCGTCGCCGTTGCAGTCGTGCATCGCGATGTCGCGTACCTCGCGCCACTGCAGCGGCCCGCCCGCGTACTGGTAGATGTGCATGACCTCGTCCATGGTCGTGCCGTCGTAGACCTCGATGCGGCCGTCGTAGAGCGCGCTGCCGGCGACGACGATGTCCATGCCGGGCCGGTCGGCATGCGGTACCAAGCGGATCGCGGCGGGCGCGATGTAGAAGGGGTCGTTGGCGTTGCCGATCGGGGCGGGGCTGCGCCATTTTTCGGCGCCGGTCGCGAGATCGTAGATCGCAATCGTCGAGTACGAATACGATGGCTGCGCAGCGGCGACGAGCTCGTCGTGGCCATCGCCGTCGACGTCGCCGATCGCGGTGACGGTCATGGGACCCGTCGCGGGCACGTATCGGTCGGTGATCTCGCCCGTCGACGCGTCTGCGGTCGCGAATCCCGTCGTGCCCGGCGTCACGGGACCGCTGCCGAAAGCGATCGCCGGGCCTTCGCCGTCGAGATCGACGCCGGCCACCGCGAGCACGCCGAATCCGTCCTGCGGAATCGTGAGGCGGTCCGTGTGCGTCACGGGATCGATGACATGCACGGCGCCCCACTGGTCGTTGCCGACGATGATCGCGTCGCGGCCCGAGCCGTCGATGTCGGCCGTCGCCATGGACATGATGTTGCCGCTGGCATTCGCGTCCCACTGCAAGGCGTACGGGTCGGTACCGAACACGTCGGCGATGCCCCAGCCGTCGGTCACGAATCCCGTCGCGCCGGTGCCGTCGAAGCGGCCGGTCGCGACCACGCTGCCGAAGCCGTAGGGCGCGTCGTACTCGAAGTCGATCGCTCCGGTCGCGCCGTCGACGACGAAACCGGGTCCGTACATCGAAGCGCCGACAATCATCTCGAGCGCGGGGTCGGCATCGAGTTGGGCGAGCGCCACGTCGCGTGCGGTGGTGCCGACGGGTAGCTCGAAGGTGCGTTCGGCATGACCGTCGCCCATGGAGTACGCATACAGCGCGCCCTCGACCGCGACAACGAGGTCATCGACGCCATCGGCATCGATGTCACCGATCGCAGCGTGCGGGGCAAACACGTATTCATAGACCGGAAACGAGCGCTGCTCGACGAGCGGCCAGCCCGAAAAGTCGTGCACGGTGCCGCTGTCCTCGATCACGACGATGTGCGACACGCCGCCCGAGCGCCAGGGCAGCACGCGCTGGATCAAGTGCTGCCACGGCATCGGGGAAAGCTGCTTGAAGCCGGTCGTGCCGTCGGCGCGAAGCCCGTAGACCGCCAGCACGGGATTCGCCGCCATGTCGGCGAACACGAGATCGTCGCGGCCGTCGCCGTCGACATCGATGACCGCGAAGCCGGCGTGCGCGGTGCCGACCATGGCCGAGGCGTCGCGGCCGATTTCGACGAGCTCGACGCCGCGCGCGGGCCCGACCGTGGTGAAAACGGCAAGCAGCGCCAGCCCGATCGGGCCGAAAAGAGACTTCATGTCGCCCCCTGATGCGACAATATTTGCGCGAATGCTCCGCGCAGGCGCGCTTCGCGTCAAGTGCGCAAATTTGACAAAAGTCACAAGAATCAGCGGCGCGCTTGCGCCAGCGCGAGCGCCATGTGCGCCGCCGCCGCGATGCTGCCGGCGTCAGCACGGCCCGTCCCCGCGATGTCGAGCGCCGTGCCGTGGTCGACCGACGTGCGGATGTACGGCAGCCCCAGCGTCACGTTGACCGCGTGGCCGAAGCCCGCGTGCTTCAGCACCGGCAGGCCCTGGTCGTGGTACATCGCGAGCACGGCGTCGTAGCGGACGAGCTGGGCCGGCACGAACGCCGTGTCGGCGGGGATCGGTCCCGTCACGTCGAAGCCGGCGGCGCGGAGCTGGGCGATCGCCGGCGCGATGACGTCGATCTCCTCGCGGCCGAGATAGCCGCCTTCGCCCGCGTGCGGATTGAGGCCGAGCACGGCGATGCGCGGCGAGGCGATGCCGAAGTGTTGGATCAGGTCGTCGCAGAGGATGCGCAGCGTGCGCACGAGGCCGGTGCGCGTGATCGCGGCCGGCACCGCGGCGAGCGGGAGGTGCGTCGTCGCGAGCGCGACACGGAGATCGCCGCCGTTGCGTGCGCCGTGGCCGCCGGTCGCGGCGAGCATCATGACGACCTCGCGCCGCGCGCGCTGCGCGAAGAACTCGGTGTGGCCGGTGAACGGCACGCCGGCGTCGTTGATGACGCCCTTGTGCACCGGCGCGGTGACGATCGCGGCGAACTCGCCGCTCACGGCGCCGTCGGCGGCGCGGGCGAGCGTCGCGAGCACGTAGGCGGCGTTGCGCGGATCGGGCGTGCCGGGCGCCGCGGCGGCGCTGAGCGACATCGGCACGACGGCGAGCGAGCGCGGCGCGCGTGCGCCGACCGGCGCGGAAGGATCGTAGCTCCTGATGTCGAGATCGACGCCGATCGTGCGCGCGGCGGCGGCGACGAGATCGGGATCGGCGATCGCGACGAGGTCGGCGGCGATGTCGCTCGCGGCGAGCCGCGCGACGAGCTCGGGCCCGATGCCGGCGGGCTCGCCGGCGGTCAGCGCGATCCTCGGCAGCGGCGCCTCGCGTGTCATCTCACCGATCGAGGCGCGGCGTGGAGCGCTCAGGGCGCTCCGGTGGTGGGCGATGCGCCGGGCTGCTGCGCGCCCGGCAGGCGGACCTCGACGTAGGCTTCGCTGCGGATCTGGCGCAGGAAGCTTTCGTACTCGTCCTCGGCCTTGCGCTGGAAGATCATGTTCTTGGCCTGGTCGCGCTGCAGGTCGACGGTCTTGTCGGTGCTGCGCGTCTCCTCGAGCTGCAGCACGTGCCAGCCGGCGTCGGTCTCGAACGGCTGCGAGATCTCGCCGCTCTTCAGGCCCTTGACGACCTCGGCGACGCGCGTGCCGTAGGCGTCGCCCGAGAACCAGCCGAGCTCGCCGCCAAGGCGCGCGGTCGCGGTGTCCTGCGAGACGTCCTTGGCGACCTTCGCGAAATCCTCGCCGCCGACGACGCGCTGGCGCGCGGTGGCGGCGGCCTTCTGCGCCTGCTCGCTGGAGACGAGCTCGGTGATCTTGAAGAGCAGATGCCGCGCCTTGAACTCGGTGACGAGCTGCGCCGCGTCGGGTGCGCGCTTGCCGAGCAGCTTGATGATGTGGAAGCCGTTCGGGCCGCGGATCGGGTCCGAGACCTGGCCTTCGCTCATCTTGTCGGAGAATTCGGCGAACGCCTGCGGCAGCTCGTCGGCCGCGCGCCAGCCGAGATCGCCGCCTTCGAGCGCGTTCGGCGCGTCGGAGTAGCGGATCGCCGCGGCCGCGAAATCCATGCCGCCGTCGATCTGCTGCTTGGTCTCCTCGGCCTTCTTCTTCGCGGCATCGAGCTGGTCCGGCGTCGCGCCGTCCGGCACCGAGATCAGGATGTAGCCGAGGTGGATCTGGCCGCGGTGCATCGCGCCGTTCTTGAGCAGCGTCTCGACTTCGGCGTCGCTGACCTGCACGCGGCTCTGCACCACGCGCTGGCGCAGGCGCTGCACGAGGAGCTCGTCGCGCACGTTGCGGCGGAACTGCTCGTAGTCCATGCCCTGCGACTGGATCGCCATGCGCAGCTGCGAGAGGTCCATCTTGTTCTGCGCGGCGAGGCCGGTCAGCGCCTGGTCGACCTCGGCGTCGGACACCTTGACGCCGCTCGAGTCGGCGCGCGTGATCTGGAGCTTCTGCAGGATCAGGCGTTCCAGCACCTGATGCTCGAGCACGTCGCGCGGCGGGAGCTGCTGCGGCGACTGCGCGTACTGCGCGGTGACGCGCGTGACCTGGCGATCGAGCTCGCTCTGCAGCACGACGTCCTCGTCGACGACGGCGACGATGCGGTCGAGGGGCTCGCCGGTCGCCTGCGCGAGCACGGCGCGCGGCGCCGCGAATGCGGCGGCGGCGAGGACGAAGGCGAGGATGAGGTTCTTCATGGGAATGTCCGGATGGCTGGTGACGGCGGCGTCGGCCGCCGGCGGGCATAGTTTCGCAGAGTCGGGCGGATTTTCGCGCTAGCGAGGGGTTGAGCCGCGGCCGCCTGCGCCGTGCAACTCATTGATAGCCAAGGATACCACGGCGGAGGAAGTCGTCCGTCTTCTGGCCGACCGAGCCGACGCCCTTGAACTCGATCTCGAAGTAGACCGCGTTGTCGGCGTCGCCCTCGGCGTTGTGGATCCAGTGCCGCGCGATGACGCGCCAGGCGACGCAGCAGGTCTCGTGCTCGATGCCGAAGAAGCGCTCGAGCGTGCGCGCCTTCGTGCCGTGCGGATCGGTCGGCAGCGCGAGCGGATTGTTGAGCGCGTAGTTCCAGCGGCCGATCAGGTGCCACGCCGGCGTGATCGGCACGAGCGCCGAGACGTCGACCTGCTCGAGGAAGTCGCGGCGGTAGCGGTACGAGAGATTCAGGATGCCGCTGTCGCCGAAGCGGTTCTGCAGCGTGACCGCCGAGAGATCGGTGCGGTCGGTGTTCGGATTCCACTGCTGGTCCCACGTCACGCGCCAGCGGTCGGAAAGATGGAGGTCGATCTCGCCCGCGTACGTCGAGCCCGAGAAGTCCGTCCGCGGCACGTTCGGGAGCTGCACGCGCTGGTCGTCGAAGTAGCGGATCTCGCCGATGCTCGCCGAGATGCGCTCCTCGCCGGTCGCATCCTCGAGCAGGCGCGTCGTCAGCGCGAGCGAGAGGTTGTTCGCATCCATCTGCCGGTCGGCGCCGACGAAGCGGTTCGTGCGGAACAGCTCGCCGAAGCTGAAGGGAGTCTCCTGCGTGTCGAAGATCGGCAGATCGTTCTGGTTGCGATACGGCACGCGCAGGTAGTACGCGCGCGGCTCGAGCGTCTGCGTGTAGGCCGAATCGCCGAGCTCGAGGCTGCGTTCGAAGATGAGCCCCGTGTCGAGGCTGAAGATCGGCACGCCGCGATCGGGATGCTTGTCGTCGACGAGCGGATTCGTCGAATAGTTGAGATGCTCGAGGCTGTACGTCGTGAAGCGGTAGCCAAGCTCGGGCCGGAAGAAATACGCCGCGGTCTCGATCGGCAGCGCGAGATACGGGAACACGTCGAAGCGCTCGCCCTCGACCGCGTGATCCTTGTCGAACGCGATGAATTCCGAGTTGACGCCCCACGACAGATCGCCGAGGAATGCGTGCTCGCCGGTGAACGTCATGCGCGGCAGGCGGTGGTACGGCTCGTACTGGTCGGCGATCGTCGGATCGGTGATCTGGTAGACGTCGCCGCCGATGCTCGCGTTCCACCAGTCGCCGTGACCGTAGAGGTAGGCGCTCGACGGCAGGAAGCTGATGGCGGACGTGTAGAGCCCGCGGCCGAAGTCCTCGAAGTAGCGCTCGTCGGAAACGCGGTTCAGGTTGAGGCTGCCGCTCCAGCTTTCGTTGAAGCCGGTGGTGTCGGTCCACTTGTACCACCAGCGCGTGCTCGGCAGGTCGTCGTTGAAGTCGCGGTTCTCGTCGTCGACCTCGCGGTCGTTCGGCATGATCTCGGCGTTGATCGTGCCCGAGCTCGAATCGAAGAGATAGCGGAACTCGCCGCCGATCATCAGGCCGCGGTCGGTCATGATGCGCGGGAACAGCGTCGCGTCGTAGTTCGGCGCGAGGTTGAAGTAGTAGGGCAGCGTGAAGTCGAAGCCGCGGCGGTCGCTGTAGCCGATGTTCGGATAGAGGAAGCCGGATTCGCGGCGGTCGTCGAGCGGGAACGACGCGTACGGCAGCCAGAACACCGGCACGTCGTGCACGCGGAACGTCACGTCGTGGCCCACGCCGACGCCCGCGTCCTGGTCGAGCTTCATGTCGTCGGCCTTGATCGACCAGCCGGGTGTCGACGGATCGCAGGTCGTGAACGTCGACTGCGTCAGATGCGCGTGCGACTTGTCCTCCATGATCGCGGTGTCGGCGACGCCGTTGCCGCGCGAGGACAGGAGCTGGTAGCGCACGTTGTCGAGCGTGCACTGGTCGAGATCGGCGTTGCCCTTGGCGCTGTCCGCCGACATCAGCATGCCGCGGTCCTGGTAGCGCACGTGGCCTTCGGCGTCGTAGTCGCTGGTCTCGCCGTCGTAGCGGATCGTGTCGGCGCGCAGCAGCTGGTCGAGCCGGCTGATCTCGGCGTCGCCCTCGAAGAGATAGTGCTTGGCGTCGGTGCTGCTGACGGCGTTCGCGTTGGCGTTCGCGTTGACCGACTCGCGGTCGCCCTCGGTGGGCAGGCCCGACACGTAGAAGTCGAGCAGGTCGTTCTTCTTGCACATCGACCAGTCGACCGGCTTCTTCGGGCACTTGATCACGCCGAGCGGACAGGTGTGCGAGGCGTCGTCGGCGAACGCCGGACCGGCGAGCGCGAAGAGCAGGCAGAACGCCGGGACGAAGCGGCGCACAGGTCGGGGCATCTGCAGCACGGAAACCGCTTCGTCGGGACGCGAGGGCCGCTACTTTGCCGGAAACCGGCGCTCGGCGGCAAACCCGCGGCCGCGGTCCGGCGAGCGCGATGTTCAGCGCGCGTTGAGCGAGCCCGGCGGCTGGTCCTCGCGGCCGTGCGCGCCGAAGCCGAGATCCATCGGCTTGTAGCCGGCCGGCACCTCGAAGCGCGCCGGCGAAATCGCGGCGTTCTCGATCGCGAGCGTCGCGCGCCCCGATTCCTTGCCCGCCGCGTAGCAGACGCGCCGCACGAGCACGCGATCGTCGGGCGGCTGCTGCATGCCTTCCGGGACGAGGCTCGCGGCCCAGGTCTGGATCGACTTGCTGAAGCGTCCGAGGCGCTTCGTCTCGGCCTCGCCGAGACGCAGCGTCGTCGCGGTCGCGTAGCAGTCCTCGCGCAGCATCTCCTCGCCGCGCAGATGCTCGCGCCGCGTGCAGGCGATGCCGTCGACGTCGATCGTGCCCGCATCGCGATCGATGCGCGGCGGCGCGGCCGGCTTCGACGCATGCGCGTTCGGCATGCCCGGCATCGGCATCGCGCCGTTCGCCATCATCTTTTCGACCTGTGCGCGCTGTTCCGGCGGCATCTGCGCGAGGCTCTGCTCCATCATCTTGCGCAGCATGCCTTCATCGATGGGCAGGTTGCCGGCCTTCATCGCCGCACCCATCTGGTCCTGGCTCATCGGCTTGCCGTCCGGCCCGCGCATCGCGCCGCCGAGCGTCGTGCCGTCGCCGCAGTCGACCGGCTCGTCGGGCAGCCGGTCGCGCATGTTCGCGCTCATGCCGGGGCAGAGCGACTTCGCCATCTCGAACGGATCGACGCCGCCCTCGCGGCGCATCTTGATGCGCAGGCTCTTCATGATATCGGCCTGGAGATCGACCGCGTCCTCGTCCATCTCGCTCTGCATGAAGCTGCGCGTGCGGTGGTCGACGAACCAGGCGAGCCGCTCGCCGTGGTCGTAGATCATGCTGC
>Ga0126377_10001288_pt1 | contig 16330 bp, 11 predicted proteins | sample PanSoiMetPlot_22_FD_92647 | JGI IMG/M metagenome (GOLD analysis project Ga0126377, IMG submission 92647) | Tropical forest soil microbial communities from Panama - MetaG Plot_22 | ecosystem: Environmental > Terrestrial > Soil > Tropical forest > Bulk soil | place: Panama | collected 2016-02-17 | reverse complement strand
GACGTCGCGCTACGCCCGACGCGTACGCGCGAGGACGGCGATGTCGGTGACGAGGAAGCCGGCCACGCCGGCGACGAGGATCGCGGCGAGCGGGTTCGTCCAGTCCAGGTCGCCGTGGCCGCGCACCGCGGCCAGGAGCAGGAAGGCGAGGCCGATGGCGTGCGCCTCCAGCGGGATGCGCGCGGCGATGCGGCCGCGGTGCAGCGCCACCGAGACCCACAGGCTGCCGAACAGCGCCATGACCGTCGCGACGATCCGCGCCGTGAGCGGCGTGAGCGCCCACGGCCAGAGGTCGATCGTGACCTCGGGGAGCGCGAAGGCGAGGGCCGCGGCGAGCGTCACGCCGCCGCCGGCGGCGCTCATGACGATCCGCAGGCGTGACCCCAGCGGCGCGTCGGGGAGCGCGAACCGCACGGCCCGCCGCTGGGCGAGCAGCAGCACGGGCAGGCCGAACGGCGCGATCGCGTAGATCGCCGCCCAGGCCGCGAAGGCGAGCGTGCCGTGCGAGAAGCGGTCGAGATGCAGGGCCGTCGAGGCCGCGGCCAGCCAGACGAAGACGATGACCGCGGGCAGGCCGGCCGCGACCCGCTGCCAGGCGTCGGCCATGACCACGCGCACGAAGTAGTAGCCGCCGGCGACGTACGCGGCCCCCAGGACCATCGAGCTGACCTGCGTGTCGATCCGCCAGGCGAAGAGCTCGCCGGTGCGGTCGGGCGTCAGCAGGAGGATCTGGGCCGCGTCGGCCAGGAAGAGGATGATCGCGGCCGCCAGCCAGCGCGTCGCCGGGCTGATGCGCCCGCCGGGGGTGGCCGCCGTTCGGGTCCCGGGCTCCGAGCTGATGGTGCCGGCCGCTGAGGTGGCCGCGATGGGTCTGAGGTGCAACATGGTCATACCTGCGCCTTCCTTGTGGTGGTCGTGTGGGCGGGTATGACCCCAGGGGCGCGCCGCAGGTTGGGAACTTGCGCGAACGCGTTCAGCGCTCGGGTGCGCGAGCGCGCCCGACCGCCTCGGCCAGCGCGGCGCGCGACGACACGCCGAGCTTGGCGAACACGTTGGTCAGGTGGCCTTCGACGGTCTTCTGGGAGAGGAACAACTGGTCGGCGATCTCGCGGTTGGTACACCCGCGGGCGACGCAATCGGCGATCTCGCGCTCGCGGCCGCTGAGGGCCCCGAGGCCCTGAGCATCCCCGGCGCGGCGCTGGCGGGCGGTGACCCGGCGCCCCAGGCGGCGCAACTCGCGCGCGGCCTCGTCGCGGTAGCGGGCTGCCTCGCACGCGGCGAGCTCGCGCTGCGCGCGCGTGAGCAGCCGGGCGGCGCGCTCGCGCTCGCCCGCCTGCGCAAGCGCGATGCCCGCGAGCGTCCGGCAGCGCGCGGCGGGCACCGGGGCGTGCACCGCGTCCGCGCGCTCGGCGGCCCGTTGCGCCAGTGCGGCGGCGCCATCCGCATCGCCGTCGGCGAGCGTCAGGAGCGCACGCGCGTGCAGGGCCCAGGCCTCCGCGAGGGGCAGCCCCAGCCCCTCGATCGTCGCCTCCCCGCGCGCCAGCCATCCTTCGGCGGCCACCCGATCGCCGCCCTGCAGCTCGGCGCGCGCCACGACGGTGTACAGCCAGCCGCGCCTCCCGGGTTCGATCAGCGGAAGGTCGGGCAGCCCGGCCGCCGTGAGCTGCTCGATGCAGCGCTCGGGCTCGCCGATCTCCAGCCAGATCACGCCGACGTGGGCGTGGGTAGCGCGGGTCAGGACACTCTCGTCGAGCGCGTCGAGCACCCCCACGGCGTCCTCGGCCGCCGCGCGGGCGCGCTCGACGTCGCCGAGCTCCGCGGCCGTCCACGCTTCCGCGACCAGCGCGAAGCCGACGGCCTGGCGATTTCCCGTCAGGCGGCTCGCCTCGACCGCGGCCTCGGCGGTGCTCAGCGCCTCGCGCAGCCGCCCCACGCGCTCGAGCGCCTGAGCGAGGCCGACCATCATCTGGAGGACGTACTGCCCCTGGCCGACCTCGCGCGCCAGCGCGATCCCGCGACGGAAGTGCCGGGCCGCGTCGGCATATCGCTCGCAGAAGTACTCGGCGAAGCCGAGGTAGTACGGGAGGTCGAGCCGCGCGGCGAGCAGCTCGTCGGGCAGCTCGTCAAGCGCCGCCGCGCTGGCCGTCCCGGCCGCCTCGGCCCGGTCCGGCCGGCCGAGGTTGTATTCGGCGAAGCACACGAGCGCGTCGGCGACCGCCAGCAGACCGCGATCGCCCAGCCTCTCCGCCGTCCGCGCCGCCTTCCCCGCCCATTCGTTCATCGCGGGGAAGTCGCTCTCGTACAGCGCGTCGGCTGCAAGCTCGATCTGGAGCGCGGCACCCGCGGCGCTGCCGTCGTCGGGGAACTCCGCGCGGGCATGCAGCAGGCGCGCATGCGCGGCCGCATGGCGCCCGAGCGCGTTCTCGCACGATGCGCAGGCCGCGACCAGCCTGACACGCAGCTGGGCATGCTCCGGCGAGACGCGCGCGAGGGCCTGCAGAAGCGCGTCGAGCGCGTCGTCCAGGCGCCCGGTCGCCGCCTGCGCGCCGGCGAGCGCGACGAGCATCGCCAGCCGCCGGCCATCGACGTCGGGCCGATCCGGGAGCAGCCGCAGGGCCGCCGACATCCAGCGCGCGGCGACCGCCGGCGCGCGCGCCGCGGCCCCACGGGCGGCCTCCTCGAGCACGGCCACCGCAGCCTCGTCACCCACGCTCGCGGAGCGTTCGAGGTGATGCGCGCGCGCCGCGATCGCGCTCGGCCGCCCCGCGAGGGCCGCGGCGGCGCGCGCGTGCGCGCGCAGGCGCCACGCCTCGCCCGCGGCCTCGTAGACGGCGCGCCGAACGATCGGATGGCGGAACGCGTAGCGTCGCGGCACCGTCGTCGCGCGCAGGACGTCGCGAGCGATCAACGTCTCCAGGGCGGTGAGCGCCTGCTCGTCGGAGAGCCCCGCGGCGGCGGCGGCGAGATCGAGATCCGCCGGATCTCCGGCGACGGCCGCCCCCCAAGCGAGGCGCCGCGCGACCTCGCCAAGGCCTTCGATCTCCTGGCCGAGCGCGGCGGAAACCGACGCGGGCACGCCCACCATGGCGTCGTCGTCGAACGGCGACAGCGCGGGCCGGTGCGGCAACCGGGCCAGCTCCTGGATGTAGAAGGGATTCCCGCCGCTCTGGCGGTAGACCTCCTCGCGCGCGGACGCCGGCAGGTCGTCCATCAGCAGGTCGGCCTCGCCGCGCGACAGCGGCGTCAGCCGCAGTCCGGTCACGAAGCCGTCGCGCGTCGCGGCCTCGAGCGCCGCGAGAGCCGAGGCGGGCACCTGTCCCTCGCGATAGGCGAGCGCGATCAGGATCCGCGCGGGAGCGGGCCGGCGCAGGAGGTGGACGAGCAGTTCCAGGGATGCCTCGTCGGCCCAGTGGATGTCGTCGAGCACGACGACGATGCCGCGACGGCCCGCGAGCTGCTGGAGCAGGGCGCGCACGGCCCGGTGGGCCTGGAACCGCTCGTTCTGGAGGCCGCCGGAGGCCACGCTGCCGCCGGCAGCGACGGACGGCAGGACCCTCGCGAGCTCGGCCGCGCCGTCCCCGACGAGCGCGTCGACGCGCTCGGGCCCGAGCGTCGCCAGATGGTCGTCGAGCGCCGCCACCCAGACGCCGAAGGGCAGCTCGCGCTCCATCTCGGCTCCGCGCCCGACCAGCACGAGATGCTCGCGCTCCAGCGCGCCGGCGCACAGCTCGGCCAGGAGGCGCGTCTTGCCGGTGCCAGGAGCACCGCTGACGGCGAGCCACCGCGCGCCAGGTGACCGCAGCCCGTCCAGCGCGGCGGCCAGGCACGCAAGCTCCTCGCGACATCCCACGAGGGGCGCTCGTGGACTGCTCTGCGCCCCGAGCACGATGCGCTGAGCGTAACGGTCCCGGCGGCGCAGGCGGCGCGCCGCCACCCGTCACGTGAACCAGAGCGACCTCGCGTGCGAATAACGCTGCACGTCAACGGTTTCATTCCAAACCTAGGGAGTCGTTCATGCGGTTCATTCCAACGCGGTACCACGCGCCGCTCGACTACATCGTCGGCGCCGTCCTGATCGCGGCCCCGTGGATCTTTCAGTTCTCCGACATCGGCGCCGCGACTGCGGTTTCGATCGTGCTCGGAGTCGGACTGATCGCGTACAGCCTCTTGACGAACTACGAGCTCGGCGTCTGGAAAGTGGCGCCGATGGCCGTCCACAACCTGATCGACATCGTGGCGGGCGCCCTGCTCGCGGCGTCTCCTTGGCTCTTCGGCTTCGCGGACGAGGGGGCGAACGCATGGGCGCCCTTCGTCGTCATCGGCGTCGCCGCGATCTTCCTCGGGCTCACGACCAAGCAGGCGGGCGGCTATCGCTACGGGCAGCCGGGCGTCGGCCGTAAGACCACGGCCAGCAGCTGAGTCGTGGTGGGACCTCATCGTGCGCGGCGGGCATCGCTGCCGCCGCGCACATGAGGGCGACGTCGGCCAGTGCACAAAGGCCGCGCCGGACTTGAGGTCCGACGCGGCCTTTCTGCGTGGCGCTTCAGGATTCGGACGGGTCGCGGTTGCGGTCGCTGTCGCGATCGCGCCCGGAGACCGAGTCGCGGAACTCGCGCAGGCCGCGCCCGAGGGAGCGGCCGGCGTCGGGGAGGCGCTTGGGCCCGAGGACGATCAACGCGATCGCGAGGACGACGACGAGTTCGAGTGGTCCGATGCTCGGCATGACGGGGCCCTCCTTACGCCTTTGCGATGAACGGCTTGACGGCCTTCAGCACGTCCGCCATGGCCATCGGCTTGGCGAACGCGCCGTCGGGCAGCGCGCCGACCAGTGCCCCGCCGCCGCGAAAGCCCTTGCCGGCTAGCGAGTTCAAGGCGGCGGCGTGGCGCGCCTCGACGGTGTGGATCGACAGCGCCCTCGCGAGGATGTCCTTGTCGTGGATGTTCGCGGCCTGGGCAAGGTAGGCGGCGGCGCCGAGGTTCTCGACCATCGCAGCGGTCTCGAGCACCTTGCGCGGTCCGCCGGCGAGGACGTCGTCGAACGCCGTGCGCGGCTTCTCGGCGGGCTTGCCGCCGAGCCCGAGCACCGCGAAAGTGAGCGCGCCGACGTGCAGGCGTTCCGTTTCGCCGAAGCGCCGTGCGAGCTCGAGCACCGTCGGCTCCTTCACAACGCCGGAGCCGACGATCTGGTCGTAAAAGTCGGCTTCGACGTACTCGAGCGTGAGCGCGAAGTTGAGGATCTCGATGTCACGCGCGCGCGCGTCGCGCGCGGGGGCCTTCTTGTTCGAGGTGGCGGCGGCGCGCTTCTTGCTGTCGCGGCCGCACGCGGCGAGCACGCCGCCCACGGCACCTGCCGCGCCCAGGGTGAGGAACCGCTTGCGCGACGTGGAGGCTTCGGTCGGTGGCATGCGGGTGTATGCGCAGGCCGATCCGGGCCGGATCATCCGACCGCGCGTGGGCGCGCCGACCGACTGGATTCGCTAAATGAGCCCCTCGCGCACGGCGAACGCGACTGCCTGCGATCGGCTGCGCGCGTTGAGCTTGGTGAGCACGTCGTGCAGCACGTTCTTGACGGTGCGCTCGGAGTAGCTGAGCTGCGTGGCGACCTCCCGCGTGGGAAGGCCGTCCGCGATCAGCGCGAGCACCCGCCGTTCGCGGTCGCTGAGGCGCGTGGCCACCAGCCGGCCCTGGTCAAGCTCGTCGCTCGAGAGCCCGCGCAGCAACTTGCCGAGCAACTCCGGCGCGACCACGCCGGCACCGTTGACAGCAGCCCGGACAGCCGCTGCCAATCCCTCCGTCGTGAGCGTGTCCTTGCGCAAGAAGCCGACCGCGCCCGCCTGGAGCGCTGTCAGCACAGCGTCCTCCGTGCACTGCGACGTGCACACGATCGTGCGCGCCCCCGTCGCCTCGGTCACCGCGCCGATGAACTCCGCTCCCCCGCTCATCGACTGATCCAGAATGAGCAGATCGGCGTCAGAGAGGCATGGGTGATCCCAGGCGTCGCTCACGCTCTCGGCGTCAGCGACGGATTCGACCTCCTCGAGTGAATCCAGACAGACCACCAGACCACGCCGATAAATCGTGTGCGGATCGATGACGAAGAGCTTCACAGGCGCTTCTACGCGCGGCCTCGCCGAGCGGATGCGCCCGCGGCCGCACGCTGTCCAGCCGAGCCGCCGGGAACACGAGTGGCCGCGATGAGCGACACGAGGACCGTCGGCCGCTACGAGATCGTGCGGGAGATCGGCCGCGGTGGCATGGCGACGGTGTACCTCGCGCGACAGACCGACCTCGACCGGTTCGTGGCGCTCAAGGAGCTTGGGGCGTTTCACGCGTCCGACCGGTCGTTCGCCGAGCGCTTCCTGCGCGAGTCGCGGGTCGCCGGCGGGCTGTCGCATCCCAACATCGTCACCGTCTACGAGTACTTCGAGCACGACGGCACGCCCTACATCGCCATGGAGTACGTCGAGCGCGGCTCCCTGCGCCCGTACGTGCCGCGGATGACGCTGGCACAGGTGGGCGGAGTGCTGGAAGGGCTGCTGTCCGCGCTGGCGCGGGCCGAGCAGCGCGGCATCGTGCACCGCGATCTCAAGCCCGAGAACCTCATGGTCAGCTCGGAGGGACGGGTCAAGATCACCGACTTCGGGATCGCCAAAGCGACGACCCGAATCCAGAAGGACGTCTTCCCGACCGCCACCGGGACCACGGTGGGGACGCCCGCCTACATGGCCCCCGAGCAGGCGATGGCGCAGGAGATCGGCCCATGGACGGACCTCTACTCGGTCGGCTGCATGACGTTCGAGTTCTTCGCCGGGCGGGTTCCGTTCGACGACTCCGAAGTCCCGATGGCAATCCTGCTCCGGCACGTCAACGAGCAGATCCCTCCGCTCAAGCAGATCGAGCCGTCGGTGGACCAGCGCATCTCCGACTGGGTGGAGGCGCTGCTGGTCAAGGACCCCGAGCGGCGGACGCGATCGGCGAGCGAGGCGTGGGATGCCTACGAGGAGATCATGATCTCGCTGCTGGGCGCGCGGTGGCGGCGCGAGGCTCGGCTCATCGATCCGGCCGAACTCCCCAGCCCGCTGACCCCGGCGCCGTTCGAGGCCGCCGACGTGTCGGCCACGCGGGCCCCGCCCGCCGGGAAGAAGCCCGCGCCCTCTCCGATCGACCCCGCGCCAGAATTCAAGACCTATATGCCGCCGGCTCCGGTGCGGCCACCTGCGCAGGAGGCGCAGGAGGCGCAGCCGCCCCCGCAGGAGGCGCAGCCGCCCGCGCCCGCGCCCGCGCAGGCCCCGCCACCCGAGCCCGCGGCCGCGGAGCCCGAGGCGCCACCCGCGCCGGCCGCTCCGGCCGCAGCGCCACCCGTGCGCGGTACCGAGCGCGACGCAGCCCGGGCGCGCCCTGTGATCGCCACGACGGCGATGCCCGAGGCGGTCAAGCGCGATCGCGAGGCGCCCGCGAAGGTCCGGCGGGTCAGGAAGCGCCGGCGCCTGCCGGCCTTCCCGATCGCGGCGGCTGCCGCCGTGCTGGTGACCCTGGCGCTCGGCGTCTGGGCGGGCGGCTCGGGCGGCGCGCCGACCGTGGACCGCAAGCCGACCGTCGTCGTGTCGAACGCGGCCCTCAAGCTCACGGTGCCCCGGGGCTGGTCGCGACTATCCACCCCACCCGCGGTGCCCGGCCTCTCCGTCAACGACGCGGTGGCAGTCTCACCGGGGCCACGCCGGGGCGCCGGCGTCATCGTGTTCGGACAGGTGAGCGACGCCGACAACCCGGCGCTGCTGTCGACCCCGCTGATCGAGGCGGGCGGCGGCGCACCCCAAGCGGCCGTCAAGCTGGGGGCGGCAGGCCTCGAGGCCTACCGCTATCGCGGGCTGCGACCGGACGGCCTCGATCGCCGGCTGACCGTGTACGCGGTTCCCACCACCGCCGGCGTCGCCACGGTCGGCTGTCTGGCGGCGGACCGCGACTTCGACCGGCAGTGCGACCGCATCGCCAACACGCTCGAGCTGCTCGGCGGGCGGAGCTTCCCTGTGGGCCCCAGCGACGAGTACGCCCGCGTGGTTTCGAGGACGCTCGCCGACCTGCGGCGCGATGCGGCCGCCGGGCGCGCCACGCTGCGCGGTGCACGCACACCAGGGGAGCAGGCGGCGGCCGCGCGCGCGCTCGCGCGCGTGTATACGAGGGCCGCGGGGAGGTTGGGGGCGCTCGAGGTCAGCCCCGCGGACCGCACCGCGAACCTTCGCCTCGTGCAGGCGCTCGACGCCGGCCGCGCGGCGTTCGAGCGCGCGGCCTCGGCGGCGCGCGCGGGCGACCGCGCGCGCTACGGCCAGGCGGGCGCTGCGGTCACACGGGGCGAGCAGCAGCTCACCGACGCGCTGGACCGCCTGGAGGCCGCCGGATACCGGCTGGTCGGGCAGCGATGACACCGCGTCCGGTGAGCCGCGATCGGCGGCGGTGCGTAGTGAGACGTGATGCAACCCCGCCAGATCGCCATCGTGGCCGGCGCCGCCATCGCCGCTTTCGGCGTCGCCTTCGGAGTCGCGAGGGCCGCGCGGGGCGGCGGCGACGCACAGGCCGGCGACGCTCCCCGCGTCATCGAACTGCGCGCCCCGCAGGTCGGTGCGGCGGCGGAGACCGAGGGTGCGCTGCCCGCTCTCAAGACGGCGCCAAAGCGCACACCTCAGGCCCCGAGTGGCCGCACGGCGCAACCCCCCGCGAGCGGTCCCGCGGCGACGCCTGTTAGCCCGCCGAGCCCGGGCGACACCACGGGCGGCGGCGGGCCGACCGCCGCGCCGCCTCCCCCACCGCCGGCGACCGGAGGCGGAGGCGACACCGCGAAGCCGCCCGCGCGCCGAAGCGGCGGCAGCGGCAGCGGAGATGGCGGTGTCATCGTCGGCGGAGGCGAGGACTGACGTCCGTCACCCGATCGGCAAGGGCAGCCCCGCCGCGGTCAGCGACTGGTTCAGGCACGAGATCTTCGCGACGACGCCGCCGGACCCCGCCTCACCCGCCGAGCTCGGGGAGTTGTCCCGCCGGTTGCCGTTTGACTGCGCGACGCAGAGCTTGTTCCCCACGAGGGAGGGACTGGTCGGGAACTCGAGTGGCCCGCCGTTGCGCAGCTGGGTCGTGGAGTCCGGGGCGTTGCGGAAGAACTCCCGCACCTTCCCAGCGGCGGTCACCGTCACGATGGCGTTGCGCTCGTTGGCGGCGATCCAGATGTTGCCGGCGCGGTCCAGCGCGATGCCGTCCACCCCTTCGATGTAGGGGTGCTGGACCAGGATGTCGTCCAGGCAGAGCGTCTCGGGCGCGAAGGTGGTGTCGCAGCCGACCGGGCTGCGCACGTTGCCCTTTCCGTCGATGTCGACCGCCCAGATGGCACCGCGGGCGGTGTCGCCGACGTAGAGCGTGTCGCCGTCGGCGGTGAATGCCAGGCCGTTGGCGACCAGGGGCTGCGACGATGCGGTGTTGGCGGCGTTGCGGCTGTCGGGGTTGACGGTGATCGTGCCGGTCGGCAGCGAGCGCACGTCGCGGCCGACGCCGCCAACCCCGTCGACGAGGTTGGCCTCGTTGGCCAGCGGCTGGACGCGGAACGCGACGGTGGCCGTGCCCCCGGTGGCGGGCACCTGCCACACGCGGCCCTGTCCGGTGGTGCCGTCGGAGACCCAGGCCCGGCCGCGACGGTCGAAGGCGATGCCGTTGGCGCCGGGCACGTCGGAGACGAAGACGGTGGCCGTGGGCGGCTGCTGGGCGTTCGGGGTCAGCGCCCAGACCTTGTCGGCGTCGACCACGAACAACCGGCCGGCGTTGTTGAAGGCGAGGCCAGACGGCGAGCAGGGGGCCGGGATGTAGCCGACCTCGGCGGCAGCGCCGCCGCTGCTCGGGACCCGTACGACGGGACACGGCGCGTTGCTGGCCCGCAATGTCGTGTAGAGGTTGCCCGCGCCGTCGGCCGTCAGCCCTTCGAGGCCGAGCGCGCTGGGTAGGACGGTGGTGAAGGTGGGATGCGCCGGTGGCACGGGCGCCGCCTGCCCGACGGGAGCCACCTCTTGTCCGGAGGCCCCGCCGTACAGCGCCGACACCGCGACGGCGGCAGCACCCGCAACAACCAACATCTTCTTGGCGACCTTGCGTCGTCTCACATGCACCGTGCTTCTCCTTGTGTCGTCTTGCGTTCGCGCGGCGGCAGCGTTCTTTCCGGGCGGTCCGGGCGCGACACGGGATCCGGGAGCGGGGATGCGCCGGGATCCGTGTGGCTGTCAGGCCGCAAGGAGGCTCCGGGCCTCCTGCAGCCGGAGCTGGTAGCGGCCGCGGTATTGCTCGAGGGGCCGCTCGATCTCCGCGATCCATGCTCCCCAGCTGGCCGGGTCGTTGCCGAACGTGACGTCGCCCCCAGCGACGGCCTTCGCCTTGACCGCCAGCGCCTGGTCGACGAACCACTTGATCTGGAGCTCGGGGCGCTCTGGGTATCCGGCGTACGGGCCCATGTCCCAGATGCTCTTGCGCATCTGGAAGAGGCCCAGAGAGTCGGCGTGGCCGAAGTCCAGATTGCGGAGGCCGGACTCGACCAGCGCCGCCATGACCGGAAGCTCCGGCGGCAGCCCGTGGCCTGCGGCCTCGTTGGCAAGCCACTTGGCGAGCGCCACTTGCGATGCGGTGTCGCCGGGGTAGTGGGCGGCGAGCACGGCCGGGTCCGGTGCCACTGCGGCGTTCCCCGACGCGGCCGGGGCTGGAGCGTGCGCGGGCTCGACGGCCTTGATGAACTGCATGGTGTTGTGGAGCTTGCGCTCCTCCTGCGCCTTGACCGCGATGAACAGCGCGCTGTCATGGCGTCGCACTGCGGCCGCGTCGTTCGCCACGGCGGCCTGGGCGGCCGCCACCTCCTGCGGCGGTGGCGCGCCGGCGGCGATGGCGGCGTCGAAGCGGCGGCCCCCAGTGAACTGCTGGGCGTAGTACGGCTCGTCGAGGCTCGAGATCTTCACGACGTCGCCGGTGTGCGGGGCGTGGATGAACGCGTCGCCGCCGAGCGACATGCCGACGTGGTGCACGTAGCCGCTCGGATCGCGAAAGAACACGAGGTCGCCGGCGACGAGCTGATCGCGCGGGACCGCCGTGCCGTTCCCGGCCAGGATCTGCTGGTCGGTCACTCGCGGAAGCTGCACGCCCGCCTTGGCGTAGGCCCACTGGACGAGTCCCGAGCAGTCGAAGCCGGTCTGCGGCGTCGAGCCGCCGTACTGATACGCCGTGCCAAGGTACTTCCTGGCTTCCTCGACGGCGATCAGGGCGCGCGGGCCCGGTCCGGCGCCGGTCGCGGGAGCCGGCGTGGCCGCTTCGGCCGCTGCCTCGGCGGGCGCGGCGGCGGCCGGTCTGGGGGTGGTGCTGAGCAGGTCCTGGGCGGCTCTCAGCTGAAGCTGGTAGCGGCCCCGGTACTGCTCGGCGGGGCGTTCGACGTCGGCGATCCACTCGCCGTACTGGTTGGGGTCGTCGATCGATTGGCCGCGCGCCTGGCGTTGGGCCTTGACGGCTTGGGCCTGGTCGAGGAACCAGTCGAGCTGCTTTTCCGGGTTGTCGGCGTAGCCGGCGTAGTCGCCCTGGTTCCAGATGGACATGCGCATCTGGAAGAAGCCGAGCGAGTCGGCGTGGCCGTGGTTGACGTTGCTCAGACCGGACTCGACGAGCGCGGCCATCACCGGCAGTTCGGCGGGGATGCCCCGTGCCTGTGCCTGCGCCGCCATCCACGCAGCCAGGTACGGCTTGGGGGCGTCGTCGCCGGGGTAGGCGCCGAGCGCCCCGGATAGTGCCGCACCGGGCATCACAGGTGGCGCGGCGGCGGGAGGGTCCGCGGCCTTGACGAAGCTGAGCGTACCCGGGCGGACGTCGCGCTTCGCCGCGGGCATGAAGGTCAGCGAGTCCCCCGCCCGCGGCGGCGGTGGCTGCGGGAGAGCGGCGGGCGCGGCCGGCACGGGCGCCACGGGCGGCGGTGCGGCGGCAGGGGCTGCGGCCGGCACGGGCACCGCGGGCGGCGCTGCAGCGACAGGTTCCGGACCGATCGGCTCCTTGAACCCGATGTGCAGATGATCCTGATGATCGGCATCGGTGAAGTACCCCGGCCCAGCGATCGCCCACGGCGTCCCGATCTCATCAGGGCGCACGGCGGGATCAAGGTCCTGCAGATGCAGCGCGATCTCGCGCGCGTCGAAGTTGGAGGCGTCCACCGGCGCCCCGTCGATCGCCGCGATGTCCACCGCCCGCCCCAACCAATGGTTGGACACCGACCCCCCGGCCGTCAGCTTCGGATGGTCCGACGCCGTCGACGACACCGTGATCCGATGCTCCCGCGACAGGCTTTCCAACACCGCCACCACCCGCGGATCCATCCGCCCCGCCCGGACGTCCCCCGCCCCCACCTCATCAAGCACCACATTGCGGTTCTCCAGCAACCCCAGCGCCGCCGCGTCCCCACCCCCACCCGACCCCTCAACTCCAAACCGGCCCGGATCGAGAGAGGCAGGGTCAGGCGGCGCGGCGGGCGGCGCTGCGGCGGCGGGCGGGTCCGCGGGCGGCGCGGGAGCAGCGGCGGGCGGCGCCGCTGCGGCGGCCGGAGGCTCGGCGGGCGGCGGCGGCGCGGCCGGAGGCTCGGCGGGCGGCGGCGGCGCGGCCGGAACTTCGGCGGGCGGGGCGGGTGCAGGCGGCTCGGCGGCCTTCATGAAGCTCAGCGTCCCCGGGCGGCCGCCGCCGGTGGCGGCGTCGCCGGCGGCCGCGGCCCGAGCGGCAGCCTCGCCCCCGACCGCGGGGACGAAGGTCAGCGAGTCCCCCGCGCGCGGCCCCGGCTGCTGCGGCGGACCGGCGCCCACGCCGGGCGGCGCTGCCGCGGCAGGTTCCGGACCGCTCGGGTCCTTGAACCCGATATGCAGGTGATCCTGCTGATCGGCATCGGTGAAATACCCCGGCCCGGCGATCGCCCACGGCGTCCCGATCTCATCCGGCCGCACCTCCGGATCAAGGTCCTGCAGATGTAACGCGATCTCGCGTGCATCGAAATTGGACGCGTCCACCGGCACCCCGTCGATCGCCGCGACATCCACCGCCCGGTGATCCGGAGCGATCGACGACACCGTGATCCGATGTTCCCGAGACAAGCTCTCCAACACCGCTACCACCCGCGGATCCACCCGCCCCGCCCGAACCTCTGCCGCCCCCACTGCATCCAGCACCACGTTGCCGTTCTCCAACAACCCCGACGCCGTTGGGTCAGCGGGTGACGCCGCGGGAACGTCGGCGGGCGGCGCGGGTGCGGGAGGGTCGTGGGACTGCTTCGCAACGGCGTCGGTGCTTGCAGGGGCCGCCCGCTCAGGCGACGGCGCGTGCGCAGCGTGCGCCACCGCCGGCACCGCGGCGGGCGCACCCGCGGGGGCCGTCAACGCGGCCGCGACCCTCGGCGGGTCCGAGACCGGCTCGGGCGGCAGGACGTCGCTGGACGGCGGCGTCGTTCCCAGCCCGCCGCCGCCGGGCGGCAGGTGGACGCGGCTCAGCACCTCCCCCACCGAAGCGGGCACGTCGTCCAGGTGAGGGAGCACGTGCTCGGCGAACTGATAGGCGCCGACGCCCTCCAACGCCGCCGCCATCATCACGCCGGCCAGGCTCGACCGCGACTCGCGCACGTCCAGCGTCATCATCGCCTTGCCCGAGGCGAGCGCCATCTCGTCGGCGAGGTCGTCCAGGCCAACGTCCCGGCACGCGCCGGCCGGGTCGCGGCGGAAGCGGGCGCGGAGCGCGGGATCCGCGAGCAGGTGCTCGATCAGTTGGGCGGCGATGTCCGCCTCCGAGACGGCCACGATCAGCCTCCCGTCGGCGGCGCAGAGGACGGGGACGGGCGGGGCGCACCGCGCACGCGGTCCAGCAGCGGCTTGCCGACCACCACCAGGACCGGCACGAAGAACGCCAGCCACAGCGTCACGAGGACGATCCATACCACCGCGTCGGGCCCGACGAGATCGAAGGCCACCGGCGCGTACCGCAGCGTCAGCACGACCTCGAACAGTCCGGCCATGGCCGACCAGACAAGGCCGCAGATCGCGTAGCGCGCGAGCGCCGGCGAGTCGAAGCTCCCGCCACCTCCGGAGAGCCGCCCGGCAAGCTGCTCGCGCGCCCGCCGCCGCAGTCCGGGCTGGCGCAGCCAGTCGACCAGGATGTGGTAGCCGTCGCGGTCGAGGAACGGGCTGAGGTTGAAGAACGCGCTGACGTAGGCGGCGAAGGCGAGCTGGAAGAGCACGTCGCGCGTGGCGCCCGGGGCAACCGCCAGGCAGAGCAGCGCGAACGCACCGCCGAGCGCGAGATCGGAGAGCGGGCCGGCGGCGCTGATCGCGATCCGCCGCCGGCGCGGCTCGAACCATGCCTGCGACGTGTCCACGAATGCGTACGGGAAGACCAGGACGAGCCTCAGCCCTGCGCGCTCCACGCGGCGCCCGTAGGACGCCATGGTCAGCCCGTGTGCCAGCTCGTGCACCGCGACGACTGCGAAACGCCCGCCGAGGAACACGAGGCCGCCCAGCCCCAGCTTGCTGGCGACCACGAACGGCGTCCCGTAGCGGCCGGCCACGAGGTACGCGAACACCCCGATCCCGGTCACCCCCAGCAGAGCAACCGTGAGAAGAACCGGGCGCGTGAACAGCAGCCAGCCACCGCGCCGGTACAGCCATTCGAACAGCCGCCCCGCGCCCGGGAAGGTCCGATCGCGACGCCGCAGCAGCCGCCGCCAGCCCGAGACCGGATAGACCGCGGACCGCCGACCCGCGACCCCATCGAGCAGGCCGCGCTCACCAAGCTCGGCCAGCAGGCGCGCAAGCCGCGCGGCCCCGGCCGCGCCGAAGAGGGCCTCCGCCTCGACGATCAGGTCCGACAGCGTGCGCGAGCCGTCGACGAGCTCGAACAGCCGCGCGTCGCGATCGCTGAGCCGCAGGAAGGTGCCGTTGCGCAGGTCGCGCAGCACCCAACGCTTGCTGCCCTCGCTGGCGTCCAGACGCTTGATCGCATAGCCCGAGCGGACTCGCGGGCGAGAACCGAACCGAGCCGCGCCGGCGCTCCCGGCGTCCGCAACCACGATGGTCCGCCCCGCCTCGTAGGCGTCGCGCCGCCGCTCGACCCGCAGCTCGGAGTCGCCGACCCCGATCGTGGCGCCGTCGCGCAGCGGCATCGATCCCTCGACGCGCGTCCCATCGAGGAAGGTGCCGTACCTCGAGCCCGCGTCCTGCAGTCGCCCTGCGTCGATCCGTGCGTGCAGCCGCGAGACGGTCGGATCGGTCAGCTGCACCGTCGCATCGGGCGAGCGGCCGATGGTCATCTCGCCCGTCACCGGCACGCGCGAAGCGTCGCCCAGGACCAGCTCGTAGGCGGCGGCACCCGCACCGGGCAGCGCCACGCCGCAGTGGCCGCAGACGCTCGCCCCGGGCCCGAGCTGGCGGCGGCAACTCGAGCACAGCATCGACTACCCCCCGAGCGGCAGCGGCTGGTACTCCGGGTTGTCGCCGAACGCACTGAGCTCGGTCTGCTGGCGAGGATCGTCGGGCGACAGACGGATCAGCGAGCCGACGTCCTCCGAACACGCCTCGTCGGCCTGTACCACCACGATCTCGCGCGAATCGCTGCGCCAGGCGGCCTTGCAGGCGCGCACCGTGGTCGCCCTGGCCTCCTCCAGCGTGAAGTCGCCCGGCTTGGTCAGGTACAGCCGGAAGAAGTTGCTCGAGCGGGTGTTGGCCACGAGCGCCAGCCGCTTGCCGTCCGGCGACAGCGCGGCGTCGATCACGCCCTTGTTGGGGGTGTTGGTATCGGTGATGAAGCGTCCCTTGCCCCAGTCGTTCGGGTCCACGGAGAAGGGCTTGTCAGATCGCCAGCGGACAATCCCAAACCGGCCGGGGGACTTGACTGCGGTGGCGGTGATCAGCTTGCCGTTCGGCCTCCAGCGGATCGCCGAGGTCACCGCGAAGTCCGGCTCCTCGATGCACCCGGTGCGCATCCCGTCAGTGGTGATCCGGCCGAAGCAGAGGTCGCGATCGTCTCCCTTGGCCCCGGCCATGGCGAGCACGTTGACGTCGGTGGTCGGCGCCCAGGAGAGGTCGAGGAAGTCCTGCTCCTTGCCGCTGAGCGCGATCGGCTTCTCGTCGGGCTTCTCGAGGTTGGCGAGGAAGACGACCCCGTCGGACGAGTACGCGAGCCGCGTGCCGTCCGGCTTGAAGGTCGGATCGGATTCGCGCTCGGGTCCCTTGGCGATCGGGGCGAGCTTCTTGCCATTGAAGCCGTTGATCAGCCGGACGTCCTTGCCGTCGTCGAAGGCGATCTG
>Ga0126377_10001287_pt1 | contig 16336 bp, 14 predicted proteins | sample PanSoiMetPlot_22_FD_92647 | JGI IMG/M metagenome (GOLD analysis project Ga0126377, IMG submission 92647) | Tropical forest soil microbial communities from Panama - MetaG Plot_22 | ecosystem: Environmental > Terrestrial > Soil > Tropical forest > Bulk soil | place: Panama | collected 2016-02-17 | reverse complement strand
GATCGAGAAAGGCGCCGAGGTTCACGAAGTCCGCACGCATGGCGCGGATCAGCTCCTTGTGTGCGATCACGGCCCCACCCATGACATCGCCATGCCCGGAGGCATACTTGGTGAGGCTGTGCAAGAAAATGTCGATGTCGTACTGGCCGTGGTTGTGGAAGCCGGCGAACGTATTGTCGAGCACCGTCAGCGCGCCGTGCGCACGCGCCATGGCCGTGAGGCGCGCGATATCGGCGATCTTGGTCACCGGGTTCGTGGGGCTTTCGAAGATCACGAGACGCGTGGGCGTGGCGGCCAACGTCCGTTCCACGCCTGCGAGATCCTCGATCGACAGGATCGTGTGGCTGACGCCGAATCGTCCCAGCACGCGCTTGATGGCATAACGCGTCGCGCCGTAACTTTCGAGGAAGCACAGCACGTGATCGCCTTGCTTGGTCAGCGCCAGCAGGCAGTGGCCTACGGCCGCCACGCCCGATCCGGTGACCAGCGCGTCCTCGCGGCCCTGCAGCTCCGCCACGAGGAGCTCGAGCTGGCGCAGCGTCGGGTTCGAGGCGCGTGAATAAAAGAACCCGGCACGCTCGCCACGCAGGTTCCGCTGCGTTTCCTCCAGCGTGTCGAACTCGAACTTGACCGACTGGTAGATCGGGGCCACCACCGGCCGGTTGTCGGCCGGGAGCTCCACCGCAGGCGGGTGGTTGACGCGCGTGGGCTTTTTCATGGGCCGGCAGATTATAATGCGCGGCCTTATCTCCCGCGGACCTATCCATGGATTTCCAACTGACCGAAGAACAGCAGATGATCCAGGCTGCTGCACGCGAATTCGCGCAGAACGAGATCGTGCCGGTCGCCGCCCGTCATGACGCGAGCGGCGAGTTTCCGGCCGCCACCATTGCCAAGGCCGGAGAGCTCGGCTTCATGGGCATCGAGGTGCCCGAGGAGTACGGCGGCGCGGGCCTCGATGCCCTCAGCTTCGTGCTGATGCTCGAGGAAATAGCCGCTGCCGATGCCGCTCACTCGACCATCGTCTCGGTGAACAATTCGCTCTACTGCAACGGCATCCTCAAGTTCGGCACCGAGCGCCAGCGGCGCGAGTTCGTCACGCCGGTCGCGAGCGGCAAGGAAGTCGGCTGCTATGGCCTCACCGAGCCGCAGTCGGGCTCCGACGCGAGCGCCATGCGCACGCGTGCCGTGCTCGCCAAGGACGGCTCGCACTACATCATCAACGGCAAGAAGTCCTGGATCACCTCGGGGCCCGTGGCGCGCTACATGGTGCTGTTCGCGGCCACGCAACCGGAGAAGAAGGCCAAAGGCATCACGGCCTTCATCCTCGACTCCAGTCAGAAGGGCTACGTCCGTGGCAAGACCGAGCCGAAACTCGGCATCCGTGCCTCAGCCACATGCGAGGTCGAGCTCGCGGACTATCGCTGCCCGGTCGAGAACCGCCTCGGCGAGGAAGGCCAGGGCTTCCTGATTGCGATGACCATACTCGACGCGGGTCGCGTCGGCATCGCAGCGCAGGCGGTCGGCATCGCGCGCGCGGCCTACGAGGCCTCGGTGCAGTACGCGCGTGAGCGCGATGCCTTCGGTGCGCCGATCGGCACGTTCCAGATGATCCAGTCGAAGCTCGCCGACATGAAGTGCCGGCTCGATGCCGCGCGACTGCTCACCCACCGCGCCGCATGGAGCAAGGGCGAGGCCGCGCGGACCGGCGGACGCAACACGCTCGAGGCGAGCATCGCCAAGCTGTTTGCTTCGGAAGCCGCCATGTACATCACGCACCAGGCGGTGCAGATCCATGGCGGCATGGGCTACAGCAAGGAAATGCCGCTCGAGCGCTACTTCCGTGACGCAAAGATCACGGAAATCTACGAGGGCACCAGCGAGATCCAGCGCCTCGTCATCGCGCGCCAGGAAACCGGCCTGCGCTGAAGACGAGGCGGCCGGGATCGATCAGCGGCGGTGGTGTGCCGGTGACAGCGGCGAGCCCAGGTTGGCCTCACGCGCACTGACCTGCTCGAGGGTGCGCGCTGCGTGCGTGCCGTCCATCTGCGCGACATCCGAGAGACTGATGACTCCCACCAGTTGTTCGTCGTCGTCGATGCACATGACGCGCGACACCTGGTTTTCCGCCATCAGGTCCTCGGCGGCGTCGATCTCATCGTCGGGGCTGCACGCGATGACATCGCGGGTCATCAGCTCCTCGACGCGGGTCCACAACGGCCGTCGCTCGGCGACCAGCCGCATGGCGATGTCCCGGTCCGTGATCGTGCCCAGGACTCTTCCCGAGTACTCCTCGCAGACCGGCAGGAAACCGATATTGCCGTCACGCATCAGGCGCGCGGCGCTCACGACTGACTCCTCCGGAGTCACGGACTCGATACTCGTCTTCATCAACACTGAACAAATCATCTCGGATCCTCCTTGCTCTGGTGGCGGCGCACCGCTTCGGTTCGAGCGGCTGATGACGCGCCCACTGTGAGCCGACCTTGGCGCGAAGCAAATGTTCCGCCGCGAAAAGCATTGCAAGAATTGCAGGTTCAGCTTTTTGCGCGCCAGCGCTTGAGGCGCTCCGCGCCGGCGCGCAATGTTTCGTCGCGCTTCGCGAAACAGAAACGCACGACGCTGAGCTTGGGCGGATGCTGATAGAAGGGCGCGAGCGGAATCGATGCGACGCCCGCCTCGCGCAGCAGCGCGTCCGCGAAACTCATGTCGTCCGCGTCGCTCAGCCCGGAAAAATCCACCAGCTGAAAGTACGTGCCCTCGGCCGGCGTCCAGCTCAGTCCCGAGCCCGCCAGCAGTCCGCAGAACAGGTCGCGCTTGCTCGTGAAGAATTCAGGCAGCTGCGCGAGGCGCTCGGGGTAAGTACGCAGGTACTCGGCAATGGCGTACTGCACCGGGGTGAAGACCGCGAAGGTATTGAATTGATGCGCCTTGCGGAACTCCGTGGTGAGTGCGGGCGGCGCGACGCAATAGCCGAGCCGCCAGCCGGTCGCATGAAAGGTCTTGCCGAACGAGAACACGGCAAATGAACGTTGCCGCAGTTCCGGATGGCTGAGCACGGAGGCGTGCCTGCGGCCGTCGAGCACGAGGTGCTCGTAGACTTCGTCCGACAACAGAAGTGCATCCGTTCCGCGCAGCAGCTCCGCCAGGGTGTCCAGGTCGCTGCGCTCGAGCACGCGACACGCGGGGTTGTGCGGGTTGTTCAGGATCACGAGACGGGTGCGCGGGGAGAGAGCGGCCTTCAAGCGTTCCCACGGCATGTCGAACCGCGGCAACTCCAGCGGAACGTGAATGCACTTCGCTCCGGCGAGACGGACCGCCGGGTCGTAGGAGTCATACGCGGGATCGAACACGATCGCTTCATCGCCCGTGCCAACGCACGTGCTCACCGCCGAGAACAGTCCCTCGGTTCCACCGACGGTGACGGTGATCTCCCGGTCGGGATCCACAGTCACGCCCTGCGTGCGCTCGAGCTTGCGCGCGATCTCCTGCCGCAGGTCCGGCACCCCCATCATCGGCGCATATTGGTTGCGCCCTGCTCGCACGTGCTTGTCCAGCAGATCGCACAGCTCGGGCTCGATGTCGTAGTCGGGAAATCCCTGCGCAAGGTTGATCGCGCCGAGCTCCTGCGCGCGCTGCGTGACCACCGTGAAGATGGTGGTGCCGACGTCCGGAAGCTTCGAGGTGAAGCGCATGCTCGATCAGGCGCCGGCGGCGAGCGCCGCGCCGACGATGCCGGCATGCGCGCGGAATTTCGCCGGCAGTATTTCCACGCGCGATTGCAGGAGTGGCGAGAAACTCGCGAAGTGCTCGGTGACGCCCCCGCCGATGATGAAGAGGTCGGGCCAGAAGAGCGCCTGGTAGGTGGCGAGCACGTCGTTGACGCGGTCCGCCCACTTGCGCCAGTCGAGCTTCTCCGCGGTGCGTGTGCGGCCCGAAGCGTGCTGCTCGGCCTCGACGCCGCTGACCTCGAGGTGACCGAGCTCGGTGTTGGGCAGGAGCTTGCCGTCCACGAACAGCGCACTGCCGATACCGGTGCCGAAGATCAGCACCATCACGAGGCCGCGACGGCCCCGCCCCGCGCCCAGCTGCATCTCCGCCATGCCGGCGGCATCGCCATCATTGAGCAGGGTGATCGGCCGGTCGAGCCGCTTGGCAATCACCGCCTCGGCCGGCGCGCCGATCCAGCTCGCGTCGATGTTCGCGGCGGTCCAGGTGACGCCGCCCTTGACGACGCTCGGCACGGCGAGCCCGACCGGCCCGTTCGCGTCGAGCTGCACGGCGAGCGCATCGATCGCGTCCGCGACCGCCATGAGTGTCGCCGGCTGCGGTGTCTTGACAGTGGCGGGCGCCCGCACCAGCTCGCCCGTGGAGAGATCCACGGGGGCGCCCTTGATCGAGCTCCCTCCGACGTCAAAGCCGAGACGATTCATCTATTCGTTCGCCGCCAATGCCATCTGGACATCGCGCTGGCGGATCCGTTCCTGGCGCTGCATCCAGAAGGCGGAAGCGACGATCCCGACGGTGACGATCAGCACCAGGATCGTCGCCAGCGCGTTGATGTCGGGACTCACGCCGAGGCGCACTTTCGAAAAGATGAGCATCGGCAGCGTGGTCGAGCCCGGGCCGGAGACGAAGCTGGTGATGACGAGATCGTCCCACGACAGGGTGAAGGCCAGGAGCCATCCCGAAATGATCGCGGGCAGGATGATCGGCAGCGTGATGACGAAGAACACCTTGGCCGGGCGCGCACCGAGGTCCATCGCCGCCTCCTCCAGCGCTTCGTCGAAGGTGGTGAGCCGCGATTGCACCACCACCGTGACGTACGACATCGAGAACGTGATGTGCGCCAGCGTGATGGTCGTGACACCCCGGCCCTGCGGCCAGCCGAAGGCCTGCTCCATCGCGACGAACAGCAGCAGGAGCGAGAGGCCGGTGATCACTTCGGGCATCACGAGCGGCGCGGTCGTCATTCCCGAGAGGAGCGTGCGGCCCTTGAAGCGGCCAAAACGCGCCAGCACCAGTCCCGCCACCGTGCCGAGGATCACCGCGCCGGTGGCATTGAGGCTCGCGATCTTGATGCTGAGCTGCGCCGCGTTGAGCATCTGCGCGTTGTGAAACAGCTCCACGTACCACTTGGTCGAGAAACCCGCCCACACGGTCACGAGCTTCGATTCGTTGAACGAAAACACGATCATCGACATGATCGGGATGTAGAGGAACGCGAACCCGAACGCGAGCATCGTGAGGACGAAGAATGAGCGTCGCTGCATCAGCGGTGCGCCGACAGTTCGCGGCCCTGGAAGTACTGGAACACCATGATCGGCACCACCAGCAACAGCAGCATCGCGATCGCCACCGCGCTCGCGACCGGCCAGTCACGATTGTTGAAGAACTCGTTCCACAGCACGGCTCCGATCATCAGGGAATCCGGACCGCCGAGGAGCGAGGGGATCACGAACTCGCCCACCGCCGGAATGAAAACCAGCATGGCGCCGGCAATGACGCCGGGAACGGACAGCGGCCAGGTGATGCGAAAGAACGCCTTGGTCGGCCGGCAGCCCAGGTCCGCGGCGGCCTCGAGCAGCGTCAGGTCCATCTTCTCGAGCGTCGCGTACAGCGGCAGCACCATGAACGGCAGGTACGAGTAGACGATGCCGATGTACACCGCGAAGTCCGTCTGCAGCATCACGATCGGCTGGTCGATGATGCCGAGCGCCATCAGCACGTTGTTGATGACGCCGTTGTTCTTCAGCAGCCCGATCCAGGCGTAGACGCGCAGCAGGAACGAAGTCCAGAAGGGCAGCACCACCATCATGAGGAGCACGTTGCGCCACGCCGGCGTCGCGCGCGCAATGCCGTAGGCCATCGGGTAGCCCACCAGCAGGCACAGGAACGTCGAGATGCCGGCAATGACCAGCGAGTTCAGGTACGCACGCGTATAGAGCGCATCCTTCAACAGGAAGCTGAAGTTGGCGAGATTCAACTTGATCGCGAGCGCCTGCTCGCCCAGCCACTCGATGAGCGGCGCATACGGCGGCATCGAGATCTGCGTCGCTGAGAACGAGATCTTGAGAACGATGACGAACGGGATCGCGAAGAACAGGATCGACCAGAGGTAGGGAAGCGCGATGACGAAGCCGCGACCGGTGACGCCGCGCCGGCGCAGCCAGCGTTGCGACCACAGATACGGCGGGCTGTGCGTGACGCCTTCGATCAACTGCGCGAGCGCGTGACTCAGGCGCTCACCCAACGACACGTACGCCGTGCGAGCCATGCGGCGCCTTCAACCGCCCCGGATCATTGTGTAACCACTACGCCGCTCGAGGAATGCCAATGCAGGTACACCTGCTCGTCCCAGGTGATGCGGTCCTCGGGGTGGCGCACGGTATTGGGCTGGGTGACGCGCACCATCTTCCCGCCCGGCAACTGCGCGATATAGATCGAGAGGTCTCCCATGTAGGCGATCTCTTTCACCGTAGCGCGTGTCTGGTTCTCGCGCCCGGGCGGTGCTTCGCGCGACAGCATGATCTTCTCGGGTCGCAGCGCGACCCAGACGATGGCGCCCGGTGCCGAGCTCACACCGTGATCGACAAAGAACGTCCCGCCCAGCTCCTCTGATTCGATGCGCACGTGATCCGGCTCGTCCTCGATCAGGCGGCCCTCGAACATGTTCACCGAGCCGATGAAGTCCGCAACAAAGCGCGAGTTCGGATACTCGTAGATGTCCGAGGGCGTCCCCACCTGGACGATCTCGCCGTGATTCATCACGCCAATCCGCGAAGCGAGCGTCATCGCCTCCTCCTGGTCGTGCGTGACGACCACGAAGGTGACGCCGAGCTGCTCCTGGATGTTCACCAGCTCGAACTGGGTGTGCTCGCGCAGTTTCTTGTCGAGCGCACCGAGCGGCTCATCGAGCAACAGGAGCTTGGGGCGCTTGACCAGCGAGCGCGCGAGCGCCACGCGCTGGCGCTGACCGCCCGAGAGCTGGTGCGGCTTGCGCCTGGCGTACGGCGTCATCTTGACGATCTCGAGCATGTCGCCGACACGCTTGCGGATGTCCGCCTTCGGCAATCCCTCCTGCTCCAGGCCGAAGGACACATTCTTTTCGACCGTCATGTGCGGGAACAGCGCGTAGGACTGGAACATCATGTTCGCCGGCCGCTCGTACGGCGGAATGCCTGCCATGTCCTCGCCGTCGATGAACACGGTGCCGGAGGTCGGAACTTCGAAGCCGGCGAGCATGCGCAGCAGTGTGGTCTTGCCGCAGCCCGAGCCGCCCAGCAAACAGAAGATCTCCTTCTGGTAAATCTTGAGCGAGACATCGTGCACGGCAACGAAGTCGCCGAACTTCTTGCTCATGCGCTCGATGCGCACGTAGGGAGTGGCATGCGGATCGTTCCAGGGCTCGATCTTCGTCTCGGAACGCGGCGCGGTGGCCATGCGGAAGGCCTCAGGCATCGGGCCCCGACGCCTCGGCGGCACGCATGGCGTGCGCTCCGAGGCCGGGCCCGCGACCTACGAGTTCATTTTCCGGTCTTGAATCGCGTCCAGGTCCGATTCAGAAGACGGGTGTATTCCGCCGACTTGGCCAGGTCCGGGAACAATTTGGCCTTCACCTCGGGCGGCGGATACACGCCCGGGTCGTTCTTCACCGCATCGTCGACGAACTGCAGCGCCGCGGCGTTGCCGTTCGCATAGCTCATGGCATTGGAGATCGCCGCGGTGACCTCCGGGCGCATGATGTAGTTGATGAACAGGTGCGCATTGTTCGGATGCGGGGCGTCGGCCGGAATCGCCAGCATGTCGAACCAGATGATCGTGCCTTCCTTCGGCACCGAATACTTGATGGTCACGCCCTTTTTCGCCTCTTCGGCGCGCGTTCGCGACTGCAGGATGTCGCCGCTGTACCCGACTGAAACGCACACCTCGCCGTTGGCCAGGTCGCCGATGTACTGCGAGGAATGGATGTAGCGGACGAACGGCCGGATGGACATCAGGGTTTTTTCCGCCGCGGCCAGATCGTCGGACGACTGGCTGTTCGGATCCTTGCCGAGATAGTTGAGCACTATGGCGGTGATCTCGCCCGGGTCGTCCAGCAGCGTGAGGCCGCAGCCCTTCAGCTTGGCGGCGTTCTTCGGATCGAAGACCAGCGCCCAGGTGTCGACCGGGGCATTGGGCAGCGCCTTCTGCAGCTTGTCGGCGTTGTAGCCGATGCCGCTCGTGCCCCACATGTAGTCGACCGCGTGCTCATTACCCGGGTCGTGCAGCGCCACGCGCTGCATGATCTCGGGATCCATGTTCTTGAGGTTGGTGAGCTGCGACTTGTCCAGCTTCCTGAAGACGCCGGCCTTGATCTGCCGCTCCAGGAACGATGCCGAGGGCACCACGACGTCGTAGCCGGAATTCCCGGCGAGCAACTTGGTTTCCAGCACTTCGTTGCTGTCGTACATGTCGTAGTTGACCTTGATACCGGTCTCCTTCTGGAAATTGGCGACCGTGTCCTCGGCGATATAGTCCGACCAGTTGTAGACGTTGAGAACCTTCTCTTCCTTGCTCGCCGCTGGCGCCGCCGCCGTGCCGGCAGCCGGTGCAGTCTCGGTCTCCTTCGCCTTGTCCCCCTTGCCGCAGGCTGCCAGCGCCAGCGCGCACAGCACGCAAAGCCCGGCGTATCGCAACTTCATCATGGTGAGTCCTCCCGATAAGGCTGCCGCGAATTGTTCTAGTTGGCTCGGTTTATAGCAGTACCGGGGCGGCCATGCATAGCCGCCCCAAAGGGCTAAAGGGTCCGTGCGGACCCCTAGACATTGAGCAGCAGGTGCTCGCGCTCCCAGGAGCTGATCACCTGCGAGAACGTCTCGTATTCGTTTTCCTTGACGGCTGAATAAGCGCGCACGAAGCGATCGCCGAACACCTCGACCAGCGGCTTGCATTCGCGCAGGAGCTTGAGCGCCTCATCCAGGGTCCGCGGCAGTGCGAACGGCAGGTCGTGCGCGCTGCCGGAGATCGGCTCGGTGGGTTTCAGGCCTTCGACCATGCCGAGATAACCGCAGGCGAGCGAAGCCGCGATCGCCAGGTAGGGGTTGGCATCGGCGCCGCCCACGCGGTTTTCGACGCGCCGCGCATCGGGAGCGGACATCGGCACGCGCAGCCCCGCGGTCCGATTGTCGTAACCCCATTGCACGTTGATGGGTGCCGACAGGTAGCGCGTGATGCGCCGATAGGAGTTCACGTTGGGCGCGAACATCGACATCGCCGCCGGCAGGTACTTCTGCAGGCCCGCGATGTGGGAGAAGAACAGCGGGCTCGGCGTGCCGTCAGGGTTGCTGAGGATGTTCTGCTTGCTCTTGCGATCCAGGAAGCTCTGGTGGATGTGCATGGCGCTGCCCGGCTCGCGCGCCATCGGCTTGGCCATGAACGTCGCGTACATCTTGTGGCGCAGTGCCGCCTCGCGCGCCGTGCGCTTGAAGAGGAACGCCTGGTCGGCGAGATCCAGCGCGTTGCCGTGCAGGAGATTGATCTCCATCTGCGCCGCGCCGTCCTCGTGGATCAGCGTGTCGATCTCGATGTCCTGTGCTTCGCAGAACGCATAGATGTCGTCGAACAGCGGGTCGAATTCGTTGACCGCCGCGATGCTGTACGACTGACGTCCGATCTCGGGCCTGCCCGAGCGACCCACGGGCGGCTTGAGCGGGTAGTCCGAATCCGTGTTCGGCTCGACCAGGAAAAACTCGAGCTCGGGCGCCACCACCGGGTCCCAGCCGCGCTCGGCATAAAGGTCGAGCACGTGCCGCAGCACGTGACGCGGAGCCATCGTGACCGGCCGGCCATCGGAGTAGAAGCAGTCGTGGATCACCTGCGCCGTCGGTTCGGCCGCCCACGGCACCACGCGCACCGTGCGCGGATCGGCCTTGAGGACGATGTCGATCTCGGAGGGGCTGATGGCGCTGTCGTCCTCCGGGTACTCACCCGTGACCGTCTGCAGGAAGATGCCTTCCGGCAGGCGCATGCCCTCCTCTTCGGCGAACTTCTCGGCCGGCATGATCTTGCCGCGCGCCACCCCCGCCATGTCCGGGATGATCGCCTCGACATCCGAAATGCCGTGATCCTTGAAGAACTGCTGGATGGTTTGGGCCATGAGTCACCGTGCCGCAAGGCGCTCGCGGCTCGCCGCGCCGAACGCGGAGAACAGCGCACGCGAGAATGGATTGCTCATCACTTTCCACTCGGGGTGCCACTGCACCGCCACGGCAAAGCGCGGCGCTGCGTGAACGCTGAATCCCTCGATGACGCCGTCGGGCGCGCGGGCTTCCACATCGAGCCCCTGGCCCAGCGCCTGCACACCCTGCGAATGGAGCGAATTGACGCGGACTCGCTCCTGCCCGGCGAGCTCGCGCAGCAGCCCTCCCGGCTCGAGGATGACGTCGTGTGCGGGACCATATTGGAGATCGAGCTCCTGCTCGTCGTCCTCGCGGTGGTCTTCGAAGCCGGGCACCTCGTGCAGCTTCTGCCAGAGCGTGCCGCCGAAGGCGACATTCATTTCCTGGAATCCGCGGCACACGGCGAGCACGGGCAGCCCGCGGGCCACGGCAGCGGGAATCAGCGGTAGCGTCGTCGAATCGCGGTGTGGATCGTGCAATGTTCCTGGATCACTGGGCGGCCCCTTGTAACGATGTGGTTCGACATTGGACGGGCTCCCGGTGAGGAGCAGCCCGTCGAAGCGCGAAAGCAGCGCGTCCAGATCCAAAGCCTCACCCAGCGCCGGGATCAGCACCGGGATCGCGTCGGCCGCGTCGGCCACGGCGGCGATGTACTTTTCGCCGACCGCATGAAACCAATGCTTGCTGAGCAGGCGACGATCGGCGGGAATGCCGATGAAAGGCTTTGCTGCGCGCATGTTAATTATTTTAAACAGCCCGCGAGAGCCGCAGGCGTTTAAGGACGCGGCATTAGACCACATCGGCCTTGGTGTCGCGCTCCAACATATTCCGCGAGCGCGAAGATTCCCGAGATTCCAAGGCTTAGGTGAGGCTCTTGCAGCGCAACAGGGCTGGCTCTACCCCACCCGCCCCGCTATCCTCGCGCAAGTCAAGAGCGGCGCTCCCTCACCGAATCTTAAACACGTGTCCTTCCTGAACGGTCACATCCGCTCTTATTACTCGGCCACCGCGCATGCGGCGCCGGCCCGTCCGCCGCTGCGAGGCACCGTCGATTGCGATGTGTGCGTGGTCGGCGCCGGCATCGCCGGGTGCTCGAGCGCGTTGCACCTCGCCGAGCGGGGCTTGCGCGTCGTGGTGCTCGAAGACAAGCGTGTGGGTTGGGGAGCCTCCGGGCGGAGCGGCGCCCAGGCGCTGCCCGGGTTCTCTTGCGGACAGGAAAAGCTCACTCGACTCGTTGGAGCGCAAACCTCCCGCGCGCTCTGGGACATCAGCGTCGAAGGCCTGTCGCTGATGCGCACGCTGATCGCCAGGCACCACATCGAGTGCGACTGGGTCGACGGCCAGCTCCAGGCCGCGATCAAGCCACGGCATCGCGACGAGCTGCTCGCGCAGCAGGCTCAGCTCGACGGCGACTACGGCTACCGATCACTGCGCTGGTGCGAGCGCGATGAGCTGCGCACGCTGCTCGAAAGCGATCGCTACATCGGCGGCCTGTACGACAGCAACAGCGGGCACCTGCATCCGCTCAACTACACCCTCGGGCTGGCGAGCGCGGCCGAGCGAGCGGGCGTGCGCATTTTCGAAGACACGCGCGCATTGCGCTACGAAACCGCAACGGGCGTTCGGGTCCAGACGAGCGAGGGTGAAATTCGCTGCCGCCAGCTGGTCCTGTGCGGCAATACCAGCCTCGATGGCACCGCGCCCGAGCTGGAACGCAAGATCATCGGCGTCGCGACCTACATCGTCGCCACCGAGCCGCTGGGTGCCGAGCGGGCCGCGCGGCTGATCGGCAACAACATGTCGGTCTCGGACATGAACTGGGTGCTCGACTACTTTCGCCGCTCCGCCGACCACCGGCTGCTGTTCGGCGGACGAGTCAGCTACTCGGGTTTCGATCCGGCGAACACCGCGAACGCCACGCGCGCACGCATGCTCAAGGTCTTCCCGCAGCTGGCCGGCGCCGCCATCGACTACACCTGGGGCGGCCAGGTGGACATCACGCTCAATCGCGCGCCGCACTTCGGCCGGCTGGCGCGGGACGTCTACTTCCTGCAGGGGTTCTCCGGCCACGGCATCGCGCTCACCGGCATCGCGGGCAAACTCATTGCCGAGGCCGTCGTCGGAACAGTGGAGCGCTTCGATGTCTTCGCACGCATCCCGCACCGCGACTTTCCGGGCGGCATGGCGTTGCGCCGGCCCGCACTGATCCTGGCGATGTTGTACTACCGGCTGCGCGATGTACTCTGAGGCGACGCCGTCCGGGGCGTGATCCCGGAATCAGCCACCGCAGGAGAGCCCGTGCCTACCGAAATCACTCCGATCGCGCACATCATCCAGCTCGCGGTCGCGCCCGTGTTCCTGCTGTCCGGTGTCGGCGTCACGCTCACCGTGCTCACCAATCGGCTGGCGCGGGTCGTCGATCGTGCGCGCACCGTCGAGAAACTCGCCGCGCAGGCTCAACCCACCGAGCTGCCCGGGTTGCAGGAGAACCTGCGCGTGCTGGCGCGCCGCGCACACCTGATGAATCGCTCCATCACGCTGTGCACCATCTGCGCGCTGCTCATTTCGCTGGTGGTGGTCGCGCTCTTCGTCAGTTCCTTCACCACGTTCCCGCTGGCAGTCCCGGTCGCCCTGCTCTTCATCATCGGGATGCTGTGCTTCATCGCCGCGCTGCTCATCTTTCTGCGCGAGGTGTTCCTGGCGATCGACTCGCTGCAGATCGGCCATCATCACTGACGCGCGTTCGCACGCCGCCGCCGCGGATCCGGAAACACTGATGGATGCGCGGATTGCGTGCGAAGTCGCGTGGCACGGTGGCTGCAGTGACATCCTGGACATCCAGTTCCGCCAGCGCCGCCTGGTCGAGCCGAAAGCGCTCGAAGTTGGTGGAGAAGATCAATTCCCCGTCGGGCGTGAGCAGTGCCACGGCACGGCGGATCAGTTCCACATGATCGCGCTGCACGTCGAGCACCTCGCGCATGCGCTTGGAGTTCGAGAACGTCGGTGGATCGAGGAACACGAGGCCGAAGCGTGGCCCGCGTTCGCCCAGTGAGACCTGCTCCGCCAGCCACGCGAGGCAATCGGCGCGCACCAGTTGATGCTGCTTGCCGGTAAAGCCGTTGATCTCGAGATTGCGCCGGGCCCATTCGAGGTAGGTGTTCGACAGGTCGACGCTCAGCGTGTTGCGCGCGCCGCCCGCTGCTGCGTGGACCGTGGCGCTGCCGGTGTAGCAGAAAAGATTGAGAAACCGTTTACCGGCCGCGGCCTCGCGCAACAGCGCACGGGTCGGCCGGTGATCGAGAAAGAGGCCCGTGTCGATGTAGTCGGTGAAGTTGACGAGGAACTTGAGACCGGCCTCCTGCACCGTGACGAACTGACTCTCGCTGCCGCGCCGCTCGTACTGTTCGCCGCGCCGCGTCCGCCGGCGGGTGCGCAAATGGATGTGGTCGAGCCCGATGCCGAAGAGCTCCGGCAATACCGACAAGGCTTCGTCGCGCCGCGCGCGCACGGCCTTGGCATCGATGCTGCGCGGCGCCTGGTATTCCTGCACATTGAGCCAGAGCTCCTCGCCCTGGTAGCGGTCGATCGCGAAGGCGTACTCCGGCATGTCGGCATCGTAGACGCGAAAACAGCTCACGCCCTCCTTGCCGGCCCAGCCCTCGAGCTCACGCAGGTTCTTCTTCACACGGTTCGCGAACATCTGCGCGCCGGGGCGCGCGCGTGCCGCCGCGGCATCGTTCAGACGCACGCCCGAATGCTCGCGCTCGACGGCGAAGCGCCGCGGCTGGATATCGAAGCGCAGCAGCCGGCACTCGATCGGCCCGTTCCACAGCACATGAGAGCGCGTGGCGTGCAAACCGATGGCGAATCCGAGCTGCGGGCTGCTGGTGAGCACCGCGGCTTGCCAGCCGAGGAACTCCTCGCGCAAGCGCGCGCCCAGCTGCATGTAGAGCGCTTCGAGCTCAGAGCCTGTTCCGAGCCGCTCTCCGTAGGGCGGATTGACGCCGAGCAGGCCATGATCGCTCCCGCCTCGATCCGCTTGCGCGAGTTCCCGGCGCTCGATGTGGACCAGTCCGCGCAGTCCGGCGCGTTCCAGGTTCTGGATCGCGACCGCAACCGCGCGTGCATCGTTGTCGAAGCCGCGGATCGGTGCCGGGGGTTTGCCGGCGCGCCCAAGCTCTTCGGCTTCAGCACGGAGCCTCCGCCAGAGCACAGCGTCGTGCTGACGCCAGCCTTCGAACCCGAAGCGCGCGCGGCGCAGACCGGGCGCGATGTTGCACGCGATGAGCGCTGCCTCGATGGGGAGCGTCCCCGATCCACACATCGGATCGAGGAATCCCCCTCCCGATTCGGCGATCTTGCGCCAGCCGGCTCGCAGGAGAATCCCGGCGGCGAGGTTCTCCTTCAGTGGAGCGGCGACGCCGCGCACCCGGTAGCCACGCTCGTGCAGGCTCGCGCCCGCAAGATCGATGCTTACGGTCACCCGCCGTCGTTGTGCGTGCACGTGGATGCGCAGGTCAGGCGCATCGGTATCCACCGAGGGACGCGCACCGGTCATCTCGCGCATGCGATCGACGATCGCGTCCTTGACGCGCAGCGCCGCAAAATGCGAGTGCTCGAAGCTCGACTCGACCGAAGTGAATTCGCACGCGATGGTGTTCTCGGTGCCGAGGTGCTGCGACCAGTCGACCTGCCGCACGCCCGTATATAAGGAGTCGGGCGAATCGGCGTCGAAACGCGCGATCTCGAGCAGCACCCGGTTCGCAATACGCGACCACAGGCACGCGCGGTAGCCGGTTTCCAGCGTGCCCTGGAACGCAACACCGGCCCCGCGCTCCGTCGCCTGCACTGCGCCGCCGCCGCGCAGTTCATCGACCAGCAGATCGGCGAGGCCTCGCGGTGCCGAGGCGTAGAAAGAGAACGGCGTCACGAGCGGCGCGTGTCGCGCGGCTCGCCGTCCAGGCTGATCAGCGAATCGTAGAGATCCGGGCGCCGGTCGCGGAACAGGCCCCACGCCTGCCGGTAGCTGCGGATCGCGTCCAGGTCGAAAGACGCCGTGATCACCGCTTCCGAAGTGCGATCCGCCTGCTGCACGATGGCGCCCGTCTGATCCGCAATGAACGACGAACCGTAGTAGGTCACGGGGAAACGTTCGCCCTGCTCCACGCCGATGCGATTCGAGGCAATCAACGGCATGACATTGGCGGCTGCGTGGCCCTGCATCGTGCGCTGCCAATGATCTTTCGAATCGATGCTCGCGTCCTGCGGCTCGGAGCCGATGGCGGTGGGATAGAAGAGGATGTCGGCTCCCTGCAAGGCCATGGCGCGCGCGCCCTCTGGAAACCACTGATCCCAGCAAACCGCGACGCCCGGTGTGCCAAAACGCGTCGGCCAGATCCTGAAGCCGGTATCGCCCGGCGAGAAATAGAACTTCTCGTGATAGCCGGGGCTCTCCGGGATGTGGGACTTGCGATAGACGCCCAGCTGCGCGCCATCGGCGTCGACCATCACCAGCGTGTTGTAGTAGGCGTTGTTCGCTCGCTCAAACACGCTGAGCGGCAGCACGACCTGCAGTTCCTTCGCGACCTTCATGAAGCGCGCCACGGTCGGATGGCCATCGATCGGCCGGGCGAGCTCGAAGTACTTCGGGTTGTGGTCCTTGCAGAAGTACGGCATCTCGAACAATTCCTGCAGCAGGATGATGTTCGCGCCCCTGCGCGCCGCTTCGCGCACCAGCTTCTCGGCTTTCGCAACGTTGGCGTCGATGTCCCATGAGCAGGCCATCTGCGTGGCCGCAACCGTGACTTTGGTCATGACAGGTCTATCCACGTGGTCTTGAGCTCGACGTACTTGTCGAAGGCGTGCAGCGACTTGTCGCGGCCGTTGCCCGATTGCTTGAAGCCGCCGAACGGCACGGTGATGTCGTCCGCATCGTAGCAGTTCACGTACACGGTGCCCGCCCGCAGCGCACGCGCGACGCGGTGTGCAGTCGTGATATCCCGCGTCCAGATCGCCGCAACCAGGCCGTAGATCACGTCATTGGCGATCGCCAACGCCTCGTCGACCGTCTTGAACGTGAGTGTCGCCAGCACCGGCCCGAAGATCTCTTCGCGCGCGATCTGCATGCGTGGCGTTACGGAATCGAACACGGTGGGCTCGACATAAAAGCCGCCGCT
>Ga0126377_10001286_pt1 | contig 16339 bp, 9 predicted proteins | sample PanSoiMetPlot_22_FD_92647 | JGI IMG/M metagenome (GOLD analysis project Ga0126377, IMG submission 92647) | Tropical forest soil microbial communities from Panama - MetaG Plot_22 | ecosystem: Environmental > Terrestrial > Soil > Tropical forest > Bulk soil | place: Panama | collected 2016-02-17 | reverse complement strand
GGACTCGAGCCCTCGCTCCTCGAGCTGGTCAGGATGCGCGCGTCGCAGCTCAACGGCTGCGCGCGCTGCCTCGACATGCACAGCAAGGACGCTCGCGCGGCCGGCGAGACCGAGCAGCGCCTGTACCTCCTCGGCGCCTGGCGCGAGGTGGAGCTCTACAGCCCGCGCGAGCGGGCCGCGCTGGCCTGGACCGAGGCGGTCACCCGGCTCGACGACGGCCACGTGTCCGACGAGGTCCACGCCGCGGTGCGCGAGCAGTTCAGCGAGGACGAGACGATCGCGCTCACCCTCCAGGTGATCGAGATCAACGGCTGGAACCGGCTCAACGTCGCCTTCCGCGGCGAGGCCGGCAACTACCAGCCGGGCATGTATCGCTGACGAGCCCCACGGCGCGCGGCGGCCCTGGCCTCAGTGCGCCGCCAGCCCGAGCGCCTTGCGGAGCTCGGCCGCGCTCATCACCACCGTGTAGACCGCTGTTCCGACGTCGAAGTCCCTGGCGCGGGCGAGGCCGCCCACGATCACCGGCTCGAACCCGGCGTCGCGGACCAGCGCGGAGGCGATCTTCAGAGCCTCGGCGTCGTCGCCGGCGAGCGGAATGGCCACGAGGTGGGGGGTGCGGCGGCCGAGCCGTCCCAGGTCTCCCGCGTTGATGGCGTTGAAGGCGCGCACGAGGCGCACGCCCGGCAGGAACTCCGCCGACGCGGCGCCGGTGCCCTTCTTGCGCGCCTCCTCCGCCATCGGCCCGTCGCGCCCCGGATAGGGATTTCCGGTGTCGAGGACGACCTTGCCGGCCAGGTCTGCCTTGAGGTCCCGGCCGATCTGGGGCAGCGCCGCGTAGGGCACCGAGATGAGGACGACCTTCGAGAACACCGCGGCGTCGTGCGGCGTCCCCACGTGACACCTGGAGCCGAGCTTCGCGCACAGCGGCTCGAGCTGGTCGGGGTGACGCGACGAGACGAGGACCTCGTGCCCGGACGCGACCCACAGGCGCGCCAGGGTCCCGCCGATGTTCCCGGCCCCGATGATGCCGATCCTGACGGGCGCCGCCCCCGCGGCTGGCGACGGCGGCCCCGCCCATGCGGGCCCGGTGAAGAGGACGAGCGCGAGGAGCCCGAGCCTGGCGACCGGGGCGGTGTGTGTGGTCATCGGCGATCGTCTAGCACGCCGACGTCATCCCCGCCCCCGGCCTCCTCGCCAGGCTCGGCCTTCCCGGCCTCGCCTCCGGATCAGAGGATTCCGCCGAGCAGTCCGCCGAGGTCGAGGGGGACGCAGATCCCGGTGGCCTGGCAGATGTCTTCCGTGTACTCGGTGAGGAGCAGCGCCAGGTCGCCCGGCTGGAGATAGACGGTGACGGCCTCGTGGATGGACGGCGTGCGCGACACCTGGATCGGACTCTCGTGGCACTCTGCGTAGAAGTCGGAACGGTTCTCACACGCCGACGTGGGCACGCTTCTGTCGAAGCGGAAGCAGGCGCCCACCAGGTTGAAGCCGCACTGCTCGTCGATCGAGCAGAAGCGGACGTCGAGGTAGTTCGGCACGCCGAGCCGGTCGCCGACGCCCCCGCTGCTGCCCAGGGTCTGAGCCACGGCCTCGCCGAAGCAGGCTGACAGCTCGCGCTGGTCGGCAGGGACGAAGATATTGCCGAAGACCGCCATCTCCTCGGCCGGGAATGCGAGCTCCTCGGTCACGTCGACCTTGCGCCGCTCGCTGCGCACCGAGATCGGAAACGGCGTCTCGCGTCCGTTGACGTGCGCCATGAGGCACGCCGTCATGAAGCGCTGGTCGGCCTCGCCGATGGCGCCGCCCTTCCAGTTCGGCGCGAGCCCGAGCAGGCCCGGAAGCACGAGGCTGGTACCATCGGGGAGCGGGAAGCTCGCCGCGTCCCCCGTGTCCAGCGCGCACTTGACGACGTCGGTCAGGAGCGCCTGGCCGTCCTTGGTGCCGGTCAGCTCGGTGGTGGCTCCGTCGAGCGGGGCCGCGCCGAGAGCCATGAGGGCGTCCCCGTTCCCGAGGAGCGCCTCGGGAGCGAGCCCGTTGAAACTGACCAGGTCGGAGTCGTCGAGGGTGGGCTCTTCTTCGTCGGTGGCGCAGGCAAAGACAGCGAGCGGTAGCAGTGCTACCAGCGCGACACACAGCGAATGGCGCATTGGGGGTCTCCTGGGCATGTGCGAGCGTCTTGAGGCTGGTCCGAGCTTCTTGTCCCCCGTGGTTCAGTCCGAAGTCGGTGCATCGTCAAGCGGTTTTTGCCTGAGTTGCCGACACATGCGGACCCTGTTGCATGCACAACCTCTCTCGCACGCGATCCCGCCCGGCCGCCTCAGAAGACTGCTGTGTGCGCCGGATAGATCGTTACCGCCGAGGAACACCCACGGCTGCCCGCCATCAGGAGCTCGAGGGCACCCGGGCCGCGAAGTCGGGGGTCTCGAACAGGCCGGGCTCGGACGAATCGACCGCCCACGAGCCCAGGACGAGCAGCGCGCCGCCGCCCCCGGAGGCATCGAGGGGAGCCACGTGCAGGACGAGGCGGAACCAGCGGGCCTGCTCGGTGGTGAGGGCGCCCCGGACGGCGCGCGCGAAGGAGCGAAGCTCGACGCCGTCGGCCAGAGAGCGCAGCGGCCGGGCCAGGAGACGCGACGTCGCCCCCCGCACGGCCTGCTCGAATCCGGCCGCCCTGGCCAGCCCGTCGATGTCGTCGAGGATGGCATCGGCCGCGTCGAGGGCGTCGTCGCTCATCGCCTGCTCGGCGACCAGCCCGACGTAGAGACCGGCCGTGAGCGCGTGGGCGTCGGCGACGGGCGCGGCCGCGGGCCGGGCGCGGGCCGCGCTGTCCGCGATCGGCCACAGCGCGTCGAGCAGCTCCTCCGCGGAGGCGTACCGATCGGCCGGATTCTTGGCCAGGCAGCGCGCCACGACCGCGTCCAGCGCGGCGGGCACGGCCGCGCGCTCGCTGATGCGCGGGACCGGCAGGCCCAGCGCCTGCTCCTCGACGTCGATCTTGACCCGGCCGGCGAAGGGCAGCTTGCCGGTGACGAGCTCGAAGAACAGGACCCCGAGCGCGTAGATGTCGACCCGCTCGTCGATCCGGGCGCCCGTGATCTGCTCGGGCGCCATGTAACCGGGCGTGCCCAGCAGCGACCCCGTCCGCGTGGCTCCCGGAGTCCCCTCCTTCTCGAGCAGCTTGGCGATGCCGAAGTCGAGCAGGACCACCCGGCCCAGATCGCCATCGTGGGGGACCATCACGTTGTCGGCCTTGATGTCCCGGTGCACGATCCCCTCGCGGTGGGCCAGGCCGAGCGCGTCGCCCAGCCCCGTGATGACCGCGAAGGCCTCGGGCAGGCTCACGCGCCCTCGGGCCTCGAGGATCGCGCCCAGCGTCGGGCCCGAGAGCCACTCCATGGCGTAGAAGGGCCGGCCGGGCTCGAGCTCGTCGACGTCGAGCACCTGGACGATGTGGGGGCTGCGCAGCCGGTTGAGGATGAGCGCCTCCTGGTGGAAGCGCTGCAGGACCTCGGGCGAGCCGCCCAGCATCGGGTGCACGACCTTGACCGCGACGAGCTGGCCGTCCGGGTCGTGCGCGCGATAGACCGCGGCGAAGCCGCCGCGGCCGCACATCTTCTCGAGCCGGTAGCGCCCGACGATGGTCCCGGGCGCCAGACCCTCGGTCCCGCGATGGTGAGGGATCTCCGTGGACGTCTCGATCGGGCGGGCGCGATCGGGCCTGCGCTCGACGGACGTCGTGGGGAGGTCGGGTTCGTCGTCGTCCGGCAGCTGGCTCACGCGACCGCCAGCATAACGACCGTGTGCGATGGAGGCTCTCGATCGTTTCGCGCATGGCGACAGATGTGGGCTCGGCGTTCACCTGCTCGGCTCCGATCTCCGGGCAGTGCTCCGACCTCGCGGGTCGGTGAAGGCGATCCACGTCGCCGACGGAGTTGGAGGACGACCGTTGGCGCCTCCGCATCGTGATGTGACCGCGGCCGCCGACAGGGCCGGGCCCGGACTCGATCTCGCCGCGAGGTCGGGCGCCGCGGTTGCGGCGTTGAACGCCATGACTGGTTACATTGCGCCGATGATCCGGTGTCCCGAATGCGGAGGTCGCGCCGGTCGCGGCGCGCACGCGGCATGCGGGCAGTCCTTCGGCGGACCCCATGCCGGACCGACCGCGGCCGGCACGCTCCCCGACCGGGTGCCGGGCTTCGAGCTGATCGCGCCCATCGGGCACGGCGGGTTCGGCGCCGTCTACAGCGCCCGGCGACTTCGAGACGGCGCGCCGGCGGCGGTCAAGCTGGCCCAGGTGCGCGAGCCGAGCGCCGCGATCCGCCTGCGCCGCGAGGCCGCGGTGCTGCGCGAGGTCGGGCCGCCCCACGCGCCGCGCGTGCTCGACTCCGGCGATCTCGCCTCGGGCGCCCCCTACCTCGCGATGGAGCTCATCGACCTCCCCACCCTCGCCGAGCGGATGGCGCAGCAGGCCGGTCCGCTCACGCCGGTCGAGGTCCTGCCGCTCGCGCTTCCCCTGGCCGGCGCGCTTGCCGCGCTGCATCAGATCGGCTTCGCCCATCGCGACCTCAAGCCCGAGAACGTCTTCATCGGCGACGACCGGGCCGTGCTGATCGACTTCGGGCTCGCCCAGGCGAGCTCGGGCGAGCTCGCGGCCCGGCTCACCGCCGCCGACGAGGAGGTGGGCAGCAGCTACTACATGTCGCCCGAGCGCTGCGAGGGCGAGCCGGGCGGGCCCGCCTCGGATGTCTACGCCCTCGGCGTCATCCTGTTCGAGCTGGTCACCGCGCGGCCTCCTTTCCACGGACCCGAGGCGGTGATCCGGATCGCGCACCGGCTCCGTCGACCGCCGGCGGCATCGGAGCTGGCGCCGTCGGCGGCGCCGCTCGACGGCCTCATCGCCCGGTGTCTGGCCAAGTCGTCGGCCGACCGTCCCACCGCGGCCGAGCTGGGCGGCGCCATCTCGGCGGCGAGCCCGCCGTCGCCCCCGGTCCGTCCCGCGCGGTCGAATCCGCGCCGCGCGGTCCCATGCGGCGTCCTGTTCGCGGAGGGAGACATCCACGTCGCGGAGCTCGCTCGCATCCTCGAGGCACACCGAGGAGAGCTGGTCGGGCTGGCCGGCCGCACCGCCGCGGCAGTCTTCCTGCCCGGGGCGGCCGGGCGGCCGGTCCGGCGCGCGGTGCGGGCGGCGGAGGCGGCCCTGGCCCAGGCCGGCGCCAGCCGCGCGATGGTCGACCGCATGGATGTCTCGGTGCGGACCGGGCGGCGGGGCATCCAGGTCCTGTCCCCGCTCGCCGAGCGGGGAGCCGAGCTGCTGGCGGGCGCCGGACACGGGCTGTCTCTCACCGACGCTGCGCGAGCGGGTCTCGGCCGCGATGCCGCGCCGACCATGTCGGCGGGCGAGAGCGGTCGCGCCCCGCTGTTCGGCCGCGACGCGTTCGTGGAGCGTCTGGCGGGCGCAGCGGCTCGCGCGATCGACGCCGGCCCCCCGGGCGCGTCGACGTCCGCGGCGCCGACGATGGCGCCGACGATGGTGCCGACGATGGTCGATGTGGTCGGCCCGATCGGGATGGGCAAGAGCCGGGTGTGCGGCGCCCTCGCCTCCGCCCTCGAGAAGACGCGTGACGTCATCGCCCTGGCCTTGCCCGAGCCGGCGGCAGGCGATCCGTACCGCGCGCTCGTCGCGATCGCCCGCGCGGTCGGGGGCGACGCCGGGCTCGACGGAGAGCTCGAGGTGCAGGCGCTGGCGCTCGCCCACGCGCTCGGCGCGATGCCCGACGACGACGAGCGCATCCGCCGCCTCGCAGCCGCGCCCGGCGCCTACCGCACGGCGCTCGTGCAAGGCGTCGCCGCCGCGATCGCCCGGCGCGCGGGCGGCGGGCTCGCGCTCCTGATCGACGACGCCCAGCACGCCGACGACGCGTGCCTGGATGCGCTGCGCGGGTCGGCCTCGAGCGGCCGGATCTGGATCTGCCTGTTCTCGCGCCGGCCGCTGCTCGGCTCGGAGCTGGCCGGCAAGGGACTGGCCGGGCCGCCGACCGAATCCGTCGACCTCGAGCCGCTCGCGCCCAGGCCGGCCGCGGCGCTCTGCCGCCATCTTCTCGTGCCGGTGGTCGATCTGCCGCGCGATGCGGTCGCGCGCATGGTCGAGCGCGCGCAGGGATCCCCGCTCCTCCTCGAGGAGGTCGTCAGGGCGCTGCGCGCCGCCGGAGCCATCCGCGCTCGCTCGCGCGGCCGCGACTACTACCTGGACACCGATGCTCTCGGCGGCGACCTGCCGGTGGCCGACTGGCTGGTCGAGGGTGAGCTCGCCCGGATCCCCCCGGACCTCTTCCTCCATGCCTGCCAGGCCGCCGTCCTGGGCATGGATGTCTCGGTCGAGGACGCCTCCGCCCTGGCCGCGGAGCTCATCGCGGAGGGGCGCACGGAGCTGGTGCCGCTCGACCCCGAGCGGGCCGTGAAGAGCCTGTTCGATCGCGCGGTCCTCGTCCGCCATGGCGCGTCGTACCGCTTCCGCGGCCCCCTGCTCCGCGATGCGCTGCTGGCCAGCCTGCCCGCCGATCGCGCGGTGCCGATCCACGGCGCCGCGGCCGCGTTCCTCGATCGCCGCCTGCGCGACCGGCCCGGCGACCGCGCGCTGCTCGCCCGCCTGGCCGGCCACGCGGCTGCCGGTCAGCTCGAGCGCGCCGCGCTCGTCCACGCCGACCTCGCCGACGGCGCGCGCGCCGCCCACGCCTATCTGGAGGCCGAGGCGCTGTACGGGCGCACGCTCGACCTCCTGTCGGGCAGCGCGATCGCGGCCGAGCTGCGCGCCCGGCAGGGACGCGCCCTCATGCGCTACCGCCTCGGCCGCTACGAGGACTCGCTCGACGACTATCGCCGCGCGCGCGAGCTCTGTCGTGAGCTAGGCGATCGCGAGGCGGAGGTCCACGTGCTGCTCGACGAGGCGACCGCGCTCGACTGGCTCATCGACTACCCCGAATCGGCCGAGCGCGTCGAGCGGGCGCGCACCCTGGCGGAGGGGCTGGAGTCGCCGCTCCTGGCGGCGCGGCTGCTCATGGCCCGCGGGCGGTGCGAGGTGCGCCGGGATCGGATTCCCGAGGCGATCGAGCTCCTCGAGCGATCGGTCGAGACCGTCTCGTCCCTCGGTCCGGACGGCTACGAGACGCTGGTCGCCGCTCGCCTCATGCTGCTCTTCTACCTGCCCGTCGTCGGCCGCCTCGATGCGGCGGACAAGCTCGGCGAGACCCTCATCGCCGACTGCGCCGCCTGCGGCGACCGGCTCCATCTCCTGGCCACGTTCGGCAACCGCCCGATGCTCCACCAGTGTCGGGGCCGGCTGGACCTCGTGATCGCCGATCTCGAGCGCGCCGACGCGCTGGCCGTCGAGCTCGGCCTCACCGTCGCTCGCTACCGCACGACGCTGTCGCTCGCGGAGGTCCACTTCGGGACCGGCGATCTGGCGAGCGCCGCCACCCTGGCGGAGCGAGCCGGGGAGCTCGAGGCGGCGGGCGGGGCCAGGTCGGGCCGTGTCCTCTCGCTCCAGGCCCGGATCCACGCCTGCGCCGGCCGGATCGACGAGGCCCGCGAGGCCGCCCGCCACGCCGGCGAGGGCGAGCTCTCCCCCGACGAGGCCGCGCTCCTCGCCGTCCTCCGGCTGGGGCTCGATGATCCGCCCGACGAGAGCTGGCGCCAGCTCCGCGCCGACTTCGATCGCCAGGATCTGAACCTGGCCGAGGAGATCGCCGAGCAGCGCGGCATGGCGGCGCTGCGCGGAGGGCGGAGCGAGGAGGCGGCGACCTACCTGCGCCAGGCGCTCGGGCTGGCCGAAGGGTCCGCGAGCGACGCCGTCGGTCGGATCCGCCGCAGCCTCGCCGCGCTGACCGGGTCGACGCCCGCCACGGCCTCCTGAGCTCGCCGACAGCTGGCGGGGCCTGTTGCCGTGTGGCCTGGCGTGGCCTGTCATGGCGCGGCGGCCGGGCGACGGTAGTCTCACGTCATGCCGACGCTGGTCCGCTCCATCTGCCCGTTCGACTGCCCCGACGCCTGCGGGCTGGTGGCAGAGGTGGAGGACGGGCGGGTGCTCAAGGTGCGCGGCGACCGAGAGCACCCGTACTCGCAGGGCTCGCTGTGCCCGAAGATGAACGGGTACGACCGCACGGTGCACTCGCCCGATCGCCTCACGCACCCGCTGGTGCGCGCCGGCGCCAAGGGAACCGGAACGTACCGCCGCGCCACCTGGGACGAGGTCATCGCGCTGGTGACGGAGCGCTGGCAGCAGATCATCGCCGTCGACGGACCGGAGGCGATCCTCCCCTACTCGTACGCCGGCTCGATGGGCCTCGTGCAGCGGAACGCGGGCATGCCGCTGTTCCACCGCATGGGGGCGTCGCGGCTCGAACGCACCATCTGCACGCCGGCGCAGGACGCCGGCTGGAACGCGGTCATGGGCGAGACGCCCGGCCCCAGCCCCGAGGTGGCGCGAGACAGCGACCTCGTGGTCCTGTGGGGCATCAACGCGGTGGCCACGAACATCCACTTCGTGCAGCGGGCCAAGGAGGCGCGCCGGCGCGGCGGGCGGGTGCTGCTCATCGAGACCTACGAGAACGACACCGCGGCGGCGGCCGACGAGGTGATCCTGGTGCGGCCCGGATCGGATGGCGCGCTCGCGCTCGCCATCATCCACGTGCTGGCGCGCGACGGGCTGGCCGACGAGGGCTTCCTGGCGCGCGAGGCGGTCGGCTGGCCCGAGCTGCGCGCGCGCGCCCTCGCCGACTACCCGCCCGCGTCGGTCAGCGAGCGGGTCGGGCTGGCCCCGGACGCGATCGAGGCGCTTGCCCGCACCCTGGCCCGCGCGCGCGCACCCTTCATCCGCGTGGGCGGCGGCCCGTCGCGCTACGGCAACGGCGCGATGACGATGCGCTCGATCGTCGCGCTGGCCGCCGTGCTCGGCGCGTACGACCGCGTGGGCGGCGGGTGCCTCCTGTCGACCGGCTCGGCGCTGGCCTTCGACCTGGCGCCGCTCCTGCGCGAGGATCTGCTGCCGCGCCCGGTTCGCACGGTCAACATGAACCAGCTCGGCCGCGCCCTGGCCGAGCTCCGCGATCCGCCGGTGCGATCGATGTACGTGTGGTGCTCGAACCCGGCCGCGGTCGCGCCAGACCAGAACGCCGTGCTGCGCGGGCTCCTGCGCGACGATCTGTTCCTGGTCGTCCACGAGCGGTTCATGACCGACACCGCGCGCCACGCGGACGTGGTGCTGCCGGCGACCACGTCGCTCGAGCATACCGACCTCTACGCGTCGTACGGTCACTACACGGTCCAGCGGGTGCGCGCGGCGATTCCGCCGCTGGCCGAGGCGCGGCCCAACTGGGACGTCTTCCGCGCGCTGGCCGCGGCGATGGGCTACGACGAGCCGATCTTCCGCATGACCGCCGACCAGGTCATCGATCTCGTCCTCGAGCACGTGCGCCCGGGCTGGCTGCGCGAGGCGGATCGCTCGAAGCTGGCGGCGGGCGCGGCGGTGGAGCTCGCCCTGCCCGACGGCCCGCGCTGGGCGACGCCGTCGGGGAAGATCGAGCTCCTCAATCCGGCGGAGCCGGAGCCCTTGCCGCGCTTCCTGCCCACCCACGCGGAGGACGATCCGCTGCCGCTCCGCCTGGTCACCGCGCCGGCGCTGCAGACGCTCAACTCCACCTTCCAGGAGCGGCCGGAGCTGCGCGAGCGCGCCGGCGGCATGATCCTCAAGCTGGGGCCCGCCGAGGCGGAGGCGCGCGGGCTGGCGGACGGCCAGCTGGTGATCGCCTCCAACCAGCTCGGCGAGGCGACCTTCACGCTGCGCGTGCACGGCGGCGTCCCCGCCGGGGTGGCGGTGGCCGAGGGCGTGTTCTGGCTCGCCCATGTCCCCGGCAGCCGCAACGTCAACGCGCTGACCTCGCAGCGACTCACCGATCGCGCGGCCGGCTCGACCTTCTACGACAACCGGGTCGAGGTGCGCGCCGCGCGGTGACCGCGGCGGCATCGCGCCGCTTCCCCCGACCTGCACCCCCGCTATCGCCCCTGAGGCCTCACCTGAGCGGTGTCGCGCCCGCGAGCTGGCTCAGGCTCCGGGCGCGCACGCGCCGGCTGTTGAACCCGGGTGACAGATCGAGCCGGTCGTACAGCACCAGCGTCTGATCCACGCCGTTCGATATCAGAGCGGGACGATCCGCGTCCAGGCCGGGCGGCGAGATGAGGAAGCCGCCGCCGTCCTCGACGGTGCCGTCGAGCGAGATCTGCGCGCCCCGGATGTCTCCATCGCCCTCGCTCCACGCGACCGCGAAGGCGTCGCCGGTAAAGGTGACCGTCGTGGCGACCGGCGTGTTGACCGGACTCACCAGGAAACCCTCCGGATCGAGCACCGTGCCGTCCGGCGTGAACCGAAGGGCGCGCACCTGGGAGTTGTTCTGGGTCTTGCCCCTGCGCCACGCGACGAGGCACATGCCGCCGCCGCAGGCGATGCTCTGCGCCTCCTCGCGCTTGATGTCGGTGGCCAGGGCGATGCCATCCGGGTCGAGGACGACGCCGTCGGGAGACACGCGCGCGGCGAACAGATCCTGGGTCGGCTCCGTCGGCGACTTGTTGCGCTGCGCGACGGCCACGTAGTTCGTGCCGTCGAAGGCGACCGCCGGCCTGGCCCCTTCCGCCGCCACGACGAAGCTGTCGGGGCCGACCGGGGCGCCCGCGGCGTCGTAGCGCCGGCCGCGCAAGGCGCTCGGCGCGGTGGCCGGCGCGTCCTCCCACAGGACCATGAACTGCTCGCCGTTCGACGCCGCCACCGGGGCGACCGGACCTGACCCGCCGGGCACGGTGGTCGCGACCGCAAAGGGGGGCGTCACGTTGTTCCCGTCCCGGTCCAGGACCTGCCCGAACACGGCCAGGGGGGAGACGCATGCCTCGCGCCAGAGGGCCAGAAACGAGCTCTGCGACGCGGCCACCGCCGGACTGATGACGTCCAGATTCACGCCCCCCTGGCGGCAGAAGAAGCCGATGGGGTCGAGGTCGGGCGCCGGGTCGACCTCGACCGCCGCGATCTGCTCCAGGCTCTCGCCGTAGATGGCGCCGCGGATCGGGCGGACGATCGTCGTCGCCGGGTCGCTGGCGGCGCGACCGTCGAACCACATCGTCAGGTAGCGATCGCCTGCGTGGGCGGACACCGCGCCCGCCTGCGTGGGCGGCGCCGTGATGATGTCGATGCCGTCCGGATCCAGCTCGGTCGTTCCGGCCAGCCGGGTGGCGCGGACCGACCGGGCGAAGTCCAGGCTCCGCTCCCACACCGCGAGGCACTGGCCCGATCCGCACGCGATCGGACCCCGGCCGGTCACCGGCTGGGACGCCGCGATCTCCACGCCGCCCGGGTCGAGCACGGTGCCATCCGCGGCCACGCGCGCGACCAGGACGCGCTGCGACTCCCCCGAGTCCGACGCCGGAACGGTCATCTTGACGGTGACCTGGTCGTCCTCGCAGGCGAGCGCGACGCGCCGGTCGCGCGCCCGGCCCACGCCGGGCAGCGCCACCGTGATGCCATCCGGGTCGAGCACGTTTCCGTCCGCATCGATGCGCATGACCACGATGGTTCCATCGATGCGAACGACGGACGCCCAGTACCGGGTCCCGTCCCAGCACGGCCTGTCCGCAGTCACCGGGATGTCACTGCCGATCGTGAACTCCGCGCTCACCGGACCGGCGAGATCGGCGATGCGGCCGCGAATCTCGAAGAACGGAGCCGGTTGATCCAGGAGGTCATAGACGATCAAGCAGCGCGATCCCTGACATGCGACGCTCGCGGCGGAGGTGCGCGGTTCGGTCACCGGCACCGTCTCCCCCACGGTTCCATCGGCGAACACCGACGTCAACTCGATGACGAAGTTGCTGCTCGTGTTGACGGTCGCCACGCGGAAGGCCGCGCCATCCCAGGCCACCGCGTTCGCTCCGCCCCCGGGGAGGGCGATCGGCGTGGGATCCAGGAGCTGGCCGTCGGCCACACGAACGGCGTAGGTGCCGCCGAACCCGGGCCCCCGCGCTCCCGCCAGCAAGCACGTCCCCGCGTCGTCGCAGGCAATCGCGTTGACGCTGCGGCCCTGCGAGTTGCCCGGCGAGAACTCGGGCGGCAGCACCCGGATCCCGGCCGGGTCGAGCAGCGAGCCGTCGGGGCGAATCCGGGCCGTGTACACGGAGGGGTAGAAGTCGTTGACGATCACGGTGGGGAACAGCTCGCGGAAATCCGGCCAGGCGGCCACGTAGACATCGTTCTGGGCGTCGTAGGCCAGGTAGACCGGCGGCCGCGCCTCGGACCCCGGGTTGAGCTGTCGCGGGGCAGGAACCGGCACGGGCGGATCCAGCTCCTGCTCCGGGCCGAGCTCGAGCGCCGCGCGGTACGCGCCCATGGCGTCCGGGTCATCCGAGGCCGAACAACCGGGCCCCATCGCCAGCGCGATCGTCACGCCCATCGCTGCTCGACACACTGCGAGTCTCATCGGTGCCCCCTGTTGCGGCCAGTCTACTGCCTCTGGCGCGCGGGGAGAGCCACGATCGCGAAGCGAGGCGGCCAGCAAACCGGCCATCCCGAAAATCGGCCTGGCTCGTGCCGCTCCGGATGCGCTGCTAGCGGTCGGGCCCGCCGGCGAGATCGTCGAACGCGGCCCTGCCGTTCGTGCCGGGGGTGACCTCGATGGTGCCGAGCTCCACACCGACGCACTGGACCAGGTCCGCGGCGAGGCCGTCGACCGGAGTGAAATCGTCCGGGCGGGTGAATCGACCAACGGGCGGAGCGACCTCGAAATAGACCGCGCCGGCCGCGCTGTCGTGGAAGAAGCGCCAGCGGGCATGCTCGGACTGATCGAACGCGACCGAACCGTGGCTCGAGCAGCCGTCCTCGATGCAGTCGGCGAACTGGAGGAGGCCGTCGTTGCGATCGATGCTGAGATGCCGGCGCTGGCGGATGTCCCCGGTGCCATCGCTCAGGATCATCCGGAAGCTCATGCTCATCTGAGCGCTCCCCGGCTCGGGGAGCGCGACCTCGAGGGCGGAGTCGCCCGTCATGTCGAGCCCGAGCTCACGGGCCGCCGTGCACGAGGCGGGAGGCGTGGTCTCGTACATCGCGAGCTGCCCCTTCTCGACCAGGATGCTGCAGCCTGCCCCGGGCGGAATGGTCTCGACCAGCCATCCCTCGAGCGCTGACCTGTCGGCGAAGTCGAACGCGACGGACGTCGTCACGCACGCCCCTCCACCTCCGTCGCCGCCGCCCCCTCCCCCGCCATCCGGCGTTCCGCCGCCGCCGGCATCACGCCCACCCAGTCCGCCGGCATCCTCCCCGGCGCCGGGCGTCTGTGCGTCGGCCTCCCCGTCGTCAGCCACGAGGTCCGACGGAATGCCGAGCACCTGCCGGCATCCGGGCAGGACCAGCAAGGTGAGCAGGATGGCGACACGACGCACCATGAACCCGCCCATCCTACCAGTCGACGGTGCGGGCGACGCGCGCCCGCCACGCGAATCGGCGTACGGGGCCGCCGACGGCCGCACGGCCACTACGGCACGTCGCAGCTCCAGATACGAATCACGAACGGACTCGCACGAGCACGAGGCACCGCTGGAGCCGCGAGAAGCCACGGCACGAGCAAAGCGCCGCCGTCGACGATTCTCGGGCGGCGCCTGCGTCCCCGCAGCACTCTTCGCTAGAAGTCGGTCGGGAACGCGAAGATCTTCGGCTCCGCGGGCGGAACGGGGGACTCCGCGACCGCCGCGATGATGATGACGGCGATCCCGCCGCGAATGCCCGCGAGCTCGTCTTTGTGGACCTCGCGTGCCACGGGGCGCTGGGGGGACGGTCGGTTCGTGGGTTTTCGTTTCATGAACACCTCCATCCAGGATGAGGAGCGAGCGGGATGGAAGTCGCATCGAAAATCCGGACCATTCTGGTACACGACTGCGAACCTCGCCGGCCCGGACCTCCGCGGCCGCGCACCATCGGGGTGACGCGAAGATCTCCGATGGACCATTGATCACGGAACCGCCGTGTCGACGCTGCCGCCCTCCGTTCGCGAACGGCTCGGTCATGAGCAGCGAAGCGCGATCGTTGCGCTCGGCCCTCTTGGCGGCCGAGACGCTCTTCCTATAATGGACGAGCGTCGGCGGATCTCGGCGCGCGCGGGGGAACGCAGGGACGACTGGTCGCCCAACGCGCGCGGGGCGCGCCGACGGCGGGGTGCAGATGCGACTAGAAGACCGCGCGCACGAAACCGACCGCCTCGCGGTGAGGTGCTGGTAGCCGGGCTCAAGGGGGTTCAAGGGGGCCTTCAGGTCCGCAGCGGCGTCTCGTCCGACCTCGACATCCTCGTGGTGGCCGACCCGAACACCCGGTCCGTCAAGGCGCGCAAGGCCCCGGCAGGTCGGGACCAGGGTCATCGCCGAGATGGAGCTCTGGCGCCAGCTCGGAGTGCCCGTCTCGTGACGAGGCCTCTCGCCTCGTCGACCGCGACCATTGAAGGGGGACAGAATCGATGGCGATCACGATAGGGCCGATCATCGGGCTCGTGACGGGGACGTCGGCGCGGGTCCTCTTCGAGACGAATGCGGATGGCGGCGTGGCGGTGGAGCTGCGCCGCGGTGCCGCCGTGGCCGCGAGCGCGACCGTCGCCATGAAGAGGTTGGTGCCACGCGCGACGACACTGACGGGCCTGTCTCCCGGAGTCCGCTACCGGCTGACGCTTCGGGAGCTGCGCGACGGCGAGAAGCGCGAAGGGTCGCTCCGCACGCCCGACACGGCCGGCTCGGTGTTTCACGTGGCGGCGGTCAGCTGCAATCAGATCATGCAGGAGACGCCGGCGTCTGGCTGGAGCCGGCTTTCAAAACGCATCGAGGATCAGAAGGCGCCCATCGATGTGCTCCTCCATATCGGTGACCAGGTCTACGGGGACGCCATCCGGGGCCACGGGAAGAGCACGTTCACCGAGTGCGTCGAGTACCTGTCGACGGCGCCTCGCGGGCGGACCAGCTGGCCGTCGCTGGTGCCGTGGGTGACGGAGCAGTATCGCGCGCTCTACCGGTCGTGGTGGAGCGTCCCGGCGGTCGCCGAGGTCCTGGCCAATGTGTCGAACCTGATGATCTGGGATGACCACGAGGTGTCCGACGACTGGGGCGACGACAACAAGTTCGCGGACCCCAAGCTCCCCCAGCACTTCGTTGCTCAGGGAGCGTGGCGCGCATTCCACGAGTACCAGCGGCAACTGTGGGACGAGGGCGCGGCGGCACGTCCCATCGGGGCGCCAGAGTGTTTCCATCAGACCATCGGCGATGTCGGGCTCCTCTTCCTGGACCTTCGCGGCGGGCGCGGGTTCTCGATCTACGATCGACAGGCCAGGCGGCCCAGGACGACGACTCCCTATCTCGGCCCGGCGCAGTGGAAGCTCGTGCGGGCTGCGCTGTCGGGACCGCTGCGCAACGCGAGGCTCCTCATCGTGGCCTGTCCCGTTCCGCTGGCCTACATCGGGCCGGACTGGGCGGACGCCTACCCGCTCCAGTTCGAAGACGACGTGCGAGGACAGTGGTCCTATCGGCTCAACCAGCCCGAGCAGCTCGCCCTGATGCGCGTCCTCTTCAACTGGCGCGACGCCAACCCTCGAACCGAGATCGCGATCGTCGCCGGGGACGTGCACCTCGGCGCGAGGACCGCCATCGAGCGCGTATCCGACGGCGAGCGCATCGTGCAGCTCATCACCAGCCCGATCCATCGGGCTCCGTTCTCCTCGATCCACTACGGCATCCTCAAGGGCTTCATCGCGGGCAGCCCATCGGCCGGGCTGGGGACGCGGCCGTTACCGTCCGAGTTCACCTGGAGCTCCACGAACATCGTGAACCGCCCGAACTACGGAGTCCTGTCCGCCGACCTCGAGCCGTCCGGGCGTCCCACCATCGCCGCCAGCCTGGGCTGACGGGTTCTGTGTTGTCTGGCGCGCGAGATCTTGCGATAGAGTCGCCGTGGTCCTCGCCGACGAGGACGCTGCGCTGTTCTATCGCGCGTGGGGTGCACTGCTCACGTGGGTGAACGGTCGGCGCAAGATCGTGCCACGGTTTCCACGGCCCACCCCCGGACGTCCGATCGATCCCGAGCTGGCGATCCAGATCAGGGACGTCCTGTGGGCGGAGGACGCCCTTCGCGACCAGTTCCTGGCCGAAGCTGCAACAGGGCTGGCGGCCGCTGAGCGCGATCTGATCGCCTCGTGGAAGCATCGAGTGGCCGGCAGCTTCATCATGTTCAAGCACCTCAAGCAGCATTCGATATTCTTGAGCGACGCCGTCTACGGTG
>Ga0126377_10001285_pt1 | contig 16340 bp, 19 predicted proteins | sample PanSoiMetPlot_22_FD_92647 | JGI IMG/M metagenome (GOLD analysis project Ga0126377, IMG submission 92647) | Tropical forest soil microbial communities from Panama - MetaG Plot_22 | ecosystem: Environmental > Terrestrial > Soil > Tropical forest > Bulk soil | place: Panama | collected 2016-02-17 | reverse complement strand
TTGCTGCAGCCACGGATTCTTGAGCGCCGAACTGAGAATGTTCGTCAATATGTTCTGGCGCTGCTGCCAGTCCTTGAACGCTTCGGTGCCCTTCTCCATCAGCACCTGCTGACCTTCCTTCATCTGCTCAAGCTGGATCTGGAAGGCTTCCGACATGGCTTCGATGCGCAGCTTGGTGTCGGAGTCAAGCTGCGCAATCTGCAGGTCGATGTCCTGGCGGCGGCGGTCGATGCCCTCCTGGGCCTGGTTGTGGCGTGCGTTCTCGGCCAGCACCTCGCGCTGATAGGCGAGCGTGTCGTTATGGATCTGTAGCTCCTGCGCCAACTGGGCCAGGCGGTCTTCGTGCTCGTGCTGCTCGCGCCGGTCGTCGATGTTGATCTGCGCACGCTGATTGGCCAGCGCCGCCTCGGCCCCCGGGTCGATGCCCAGCTTGCCCTTGCCCGTGGTATCGCCGCTCGTCCCCGTCGACGTGCCGCCAAAGTTCTGGCCAACGGTCTGGGTACCGTTCCACGTCCCGCCCGAGTTAGGCACGCCGTACGCCTGCTGGTTCTGCGGCGTGTCCGCGAGATCCTCGCGCCAGCCACTGGGCGTCATCATGCCGCCCGCACCCATCTCGCTGCCCGCGCCGGGCTGGCGGGGCGGCCAACCCGCCTGTTGCGGCGGCGGTGTCGGCTGCTGCGGCTGGCCGCGCTGCATGCCCAGGTCGTGCGGCGGCAGGGTCGGGCTCATCGCGCCCTGCTGCTCGCGCGTCTGCTCCTTGTCCCACAACTGGTCGGGCGTGTCCTGCCCGCCGCCGGCCCAGCCCTGATCCTTGCTCGGCACACGCCTGGGCTCTTGCGCGGCGGGCGTATAGGTCTGCGTCTCGTCCTGCGGCACATCGCCCAGCCTGCGCGTGGGCGGCCAGTTGCGCGCCTTGAACGCGGCGTCGCTCTCTTCGAGATCGGGGCTGCCGAAGCGCGCGCCCTGCGGCTCCGACGGTGCGCGCTGCATGGCTTCGCCCACGCGCCCGAATGCGCCCTCCAGTGCCTCCTGGCCAATGTTCTTGGGCTCGGGCGCGCGCGCCTCGGCGTCCACACCGGCGTACTCGTCAGGCTGCAGGCCATAGGTGTACGGCTGGTTGTCGACCTGCACCCACGTCGGGGTGCCGCCCATCGACATGTACTCGAAGGTGATGACGCGGTCCTCCACGCCGTTCCACATCACCCGGCTCTCTTGCTGCCCCGGCTGTGGGTTGCCTGGCATGTCCAGAATGCGCGCGCCGTCGCCCTCGTTCGGGTTGGCCATCGGCGCGCCCTGCTGGCCCGTGCCCATCGCGCCAGGCGTGATGTCCTGCAGGCCCATACCCGGCAGCGCGAGCGGATTCCGACGCTTGACTTCCTCGGGTTCGACGCTGCGTGCGCCGCCCAGCCAGCCACGATCCACGCCCAGTTCGCCCATCATGCGCGAGCGACGCGGGTCCAGCCACGGCATGCCCTCGTAGTCCTGGCCGCCGCCCATCTGCGCCTGGCCGCCGGTCCCCCCGGGCGGGCCCATCATCTCGGTCCCAGGCACGGGCGGCATGGACGCCATCGAGCCGAGCGCGGCGGTCGGATCCTGCGGCTGGCCCTGGCCGTCGCGCACGCCCCAGTGCAGGTGTGCGCCGGTGGTCATGCCCGTCTCGCCCACGGGCGAGCCCAGATCCTGGCCGCGCGTGACCTGCATGCCACGGTAGGCGCTCGTGCTCTTCAGGTGGCCCAGGCGATGCTCGCTGCCGTCGATGCCCTTGATGATGACCGTCACGCCCAGCCCCTGCGGGTTGTCCTGCACGTCCTGCACGAAGCCGTCCACGGGGCTCTTGGTCGGCGTGCCCTCGGGCGCTTGCAGGTCGACGCCGCTGTGCTGCGGCTCGCCCACGTTCATCTCCTGACCGAAACGGTGGCCGATACCCGCCACGTCCTGTTCTGGGAGGGGGGCCTGCATCGGGCCACCGCCTGGTCCCGGCACGGGCGGTGGCATGCCCGATTGCTGGCCTGTGGGAGGCGTCCAGCCGGCAGAAGATGGAGGTGTTCCTGCCGGCTGGCCGCTCGGAGGCATGGCTCCTGGCGTGGGGGGCACACCGGCGGAGCCGCCTGTGGGTAGGGAACCCAGCCCCGCTTGCTGCAGTAGCTCGGGGTGTTTCTGGAGCAGGGTCTGGAGCCACTCGGGGAGCGGCTCCTGCCCTGCCATGCCTTGAGGAGGCGTGGGCAATATACCGTCTTGACCCGCGCCTGTCGACTGTCGGCCTATGCGCCAGTCGGCAATCGCGTTCTTCGCGCCGGGCAGGAGTGGCTTGCCGCGCCCGCTGACGGCGGTGCCCATGCCCTCCTCCTGCTCCATCGCCTGCCACTCTTCGGGCGTCATGCCGCCCTGGCCGAGTATGTGCGTCAGGTCGCGCACGTTGGGCGGCCTGGCTTCGTCGCTCGGCTCCTGGGGCGGATACTGCTCGCCCGTGCCGATGTCTCGGGGCAGGATCTCGGGCTGGTTGAAGCCGCCCTGCAGGCCGTGCTGCGGCGGGCGGCGCGCGGGTAGCTGGGGGCTGGGCGGCGGGGGGGTGTGCTCGATCTTGGGCCAGCCCATGATCTCGCCCAGCGGCTCGTTGACGCGGCTGGCGACCGTGCCGCCCTGGTCGGGCACCCAGTTCGTGCCCTGGTCGGTATCTGTCGGCAGCGGCACATCGGGGCCTTGCTGGTGCCCGCCCGGCAGCGGCGGCGCGAAGTCGACGCCGATGTCCGTGCCGCCCGGCATAGGCACGCGCCAGGGCAGTTTGTCGGTGATGCCGCCCAGGATTTCCTTGGGGTCGAACGTGGTCGACCTGTTCTCCGCGCCTGCTCCACCCAGGAACCCTGGCCCTGTAGCCGGCGCGAACACTGCGGAACGAGGTGTCCAGCCGGTCGTGCCGGCGGCCATGCCCGCGCCCAGCCGACCCTCATTGCCGGCCATGACGCCGCGCCGTCGGCCGCGCACGCTCCAGTTGACATCCTCGGACGGCCCGCCCACCGCGCTGGCCTGCGGCGCACCCGAACTCAGGCTGGGCAGCGACAGCGCGGGTAGCTCCGTCTCCTGATCGCGGTGCGAGCGCGGCTGCCAGCCCGACAGGTCGCCCTCCTCCTGCTGGCGGTGTGAGCGGCTGGTGGCCATGATCTGGTCACCAACACCCTCCACGGTGCTCGGTGGGGATGCCGCCGTCGCTAGCTGATCGCCCGCGTTCTGGTCGGTCTGCGGCCCGCCTTGCTCCTGGGTCGGCTTGGTGCCCGTTTGCTGCGGCTTGCCGCCCTGCGTGTCGAACTGGCTCCAGTCGATGCCGCCGATCATCCGGTCCACGTCCCGCGCGGCAGCGGCGATGCGCGGATCGGCGGGTCCGCCGCTCTCGCTCGTCGTCCAGTGCCGTCCCGTACCCGGGTCGAAGTGCTCGACATCGACCTGGCCGCCCGGCGGCAGGTAGTACGAGCCGTGCGAGCCGAACGACTGGGGCTGTGGGTGGAGCATACCCTGCAGCGTCTGCTCCATCTTGACCCGCGCGGCGGCGGCGTCGATGCGTCCGGTCAGCAGATCCTGCTTGATCTTGGCAATGTTCTGGACGGCCAGGTTGTGCGCATCCGTATCGGCCTGGGTGGGCTGCTTGGTGTAAACGACCTGCACGTCCTTGGGGTCGTACTTGTTGGTGGCGATAAGTTGATCGCCGGCCCACGTGGTGGTGTAGTCGGGCTTGTCGGTCCAGACGATCTCCATCTTGCCCGTCTGCCGATTGGGCTGGATCCACACATCGCCGGAGTGGACGGGCGCGTGCTCCTTGTTCCAGTCGATGGGCGAGACGACGACCACCTGCTGGGTGTCCGGGTTGATCAGTTCGTTCATCCCGGTCTGGATGTTCGCGTTGGCGTGCCAGGTGCCCGTGACCTGCGACTTGATGCCCGAGTTGACGTACGTGCCCTGATCGGGGTCGTAGTCCCACACGTAGCCCTGGTCGTCGATGATCCGGTCGCGCGTGCCGGCCTTGGGCTTGCCCTGGTTAGCTAGTTCGATGGCCGCTTGCTGGACTTTGATCGCGGCTGCCTGGGCGTTGAAGTTGGCCGTCTGCGCGTTGGCCTGCGCGGTGGCCAGGTCGGCCGCCAGGACGCGCGGGTCGCTCCTGGCCTGGGCGACCGCCGCGTTGGCCTGCGACGCCTGCAGGTCGGCCAGGATCTTGGCCTTGACCGTGTCGTTGACCGTTCCGCCCGGCTCCACGCGCGGGGTGCCATCCGGGTTGAGCGTGACCACCTCGAACGTACCGTCGCCGTGGTCGATGTAGTGCGGCGTGGGATCCTTCGAGTCGCCGCCGTTGTACTTGTAGACGCGGTTGCCCGTCTTCAGATCGTCGTCGACGTAGGTCACGTCGTACAGCTTCTTGCCGTCTGCGCCGTAGATGACCGTCGACTGGCCGCGCTGCAGTGTAGCCGGGTCAATCGTGGGCGGCGCGCCGGGCGGCGCACCGGGCGGCGCGGGAGTGGTCACGGGCGTCGTCGTGGCCGTCGTCGCCGCTGGGGTAGCAGGGACGGGCTGCGCGCCGCTCGACTGGTTATTGACCGACGGCTCGCCCGCCTGGCCGAATGGGCTGTCGGCCGCGCTGGTGCTGGCGGGTTGCGCGGGCGTCGTGCCGCCCACGGGCTGGGTGCCCGTGAATATGTCGTCGTCCGCGCCCATGCCCATACGCGTGTCGAACGGCGTACCGCCGCCGCCCCAGGTCGGCGCGGCGCGGTTGGTGGTCGGGCTCGGGCCCTGCATGAACGGGCCGCCGACCAGCGGCGGGGTGCCCGCGAACGGCTCGGTCTGCCCGCCCAGCGCGGCCAGCGCGGGCACCGCGCCCGCGCCCATGCCCATGCCCTGCGCGATACCGCTCGTGGCCGCGCCGTGGCCCATGCCCAGGCCGCCCGACACGTCAGGCGGGTGCTCGGGCAGCAGCGTGTAGTTGAGCAGGTCGATGGGCGCGCGCTCGCCGCGCCCGTGGATCTCGCCCGTCTCGGGCGTGTAGTTGATGTGCTCGGGCGGGGCTTGTGTCCCGGCAGGGGAGGCGAGCAGGTGGAAGTTGCTCGGCTCGCGGCCGGTGAAGTCCTCGGGCATCTCGACCTGCGTGCCCGCCTTGCTGCTCCGCTCGCCGGGCGGGAGGTACGACTTGCGGCCCAGGTCGTAGCGCCACAGGTTGCGGTTGGCTACCTGGCCGGGCGGGATCCAACTCACGGCAGGTAGATCCTGGGCTGGTCGAGGATCTCGCCCGTGTTGGTTGTGCGGCGGACGATGCCGAAGCCTTCGGGGCCAATCGGGCCCAACTGCTCGATCACCGTCTCAGGAGCCATCGAGCCCACCAGATGTCTTTCACTGAACGCGGCCGAGCCGGGCTCAAGCTGACCCAGATCACGGAGGTGGTCGACGAAGTCGTCACCGGTTGATTCCACGAGAGGGTGTAGATCGGCTTCTTGCGTCGCGTAGCGAACATTCCGCGCAATCTGGGCAGCACGACGAAGATCTCCCCCCTTCGGCTTATCGAGCACGCTTGTGGAATCCATTCACGTACGCCGCGACCGCGCGCGCCGACGTGTCGTCGAGCGGCACCTGGCCCGCCGCGAGCAGACCCATCAGCGGCTCCAGGCGGGCCATCGTCTCACGCTCGGAGATCGGCTCCGTGTTGAGCGGGCCAGGCTCCTTCGCGGCGTCTTTGGCCACGATCTGCAGCGGACGCGGCACCTCGTCCATCAGCCGGCGCAGATTGCCGGGCATTAGCCGACCTCCAGCGCGGCCAGGTCGCCGCCGGTCTTGTCCTGCACCTTGACGCCCAGCGCGCGGGCCATCTGCACCATCGCCAGCAACTGGTCCTCGACCACCTTGAAGCTCTGCACGCTGTCCCAGTCGGGTGCTTCCTCGACGGCCACGACGTAGGTATCGTTCTTGCCGACGTAGATCGCCACACGCTTCGGGACAGGCGCGCTGGCGACCTGCGTCACCTCGATGCGGTGACCGTACTCGACCGCGCCCTCGTCGCGGATGCGGTCGACCATCTGGTGCACCTGCGGGTCGGGGCTGATGACGTGCGGCTCGTGCATGTACGGGTGGTCGTAGCGTTTGTTCGGCTGGTGGTCTTCGCTGCACCGATAGCACGGCGGGGGAGGCATCTTGTCACGATAGCCGGGCGAGGCGGGCGTGGTCGCCAGGTCGGCCATCGAGCGCAGCGTGCCGTCGGGGGCCTGGATGCTCTGCTGCGCGGCGCGCATGTCCGGGTTCATAGCCGGTCGGGCGGCGCGCATCATGGCCATCGGATCGAGCGCCACGCGGCTAGCCTACTACAGGCCGCGTGCCGCCGCGACCAGCGGGCACGGCGCGCGCGGGCGCACCCGCCGTGCGCGCCTGCTTGGGCCGCACGAGCGACGCCAGGTCGCTGCCGGCCGGCTTGGGTAGACCCTGGTTGGGCATCTGCACGCCACCACCCGACGGCCCGCCAGCAGCAGGCGGCTGCATCGTCCCGCCCTGGGGGGCCATCGGGCTGGTCTGCGCCTGCTGCTGCATCAACAGCTTCTGGCTGAGCGCGATGAACCGCTCGCTGTCCTCGCCAAACCAGTTCTTGATACGCTCCAGGCCAACTTGCTCGATGACGAACGGGAGGGCGTCGACCGCCTCCCTGACCAACTCGTCCAGCCACTCCTGTGGGTTGTCCGTTGCGCCGCTCAGTTCGATGGACTGGCGATGTGGGATCCACTTGTTCGCCTGAAGAGCCTGCAACGCTTTCCACTGTTCGAGCAGCGCGGGATCGAGCCGCCGGCCGAGTGACACCTCGAAGCCTTCCCAGTAGCCGCCGATGTCGGCCGGCCCGACGGTCACCTCGCCCAGGTCTTCACCTTCCCGGTTCTTGCCGGGCACGGGCAGGGTGAGCTTGTCACCGAGCATCATCTCCAGTTCCATCGCGGCTAGCTCCAACGAGCGTTGGAGCATACGCGTCAGAGAATCCTTGGCGGACTCAATCTTGAGCGTCCGCATAGATTGCACAGCCCATAACTGCTGAGCACTGCGGGTGCCTTCGGCGCTACGCGGACCCTGAGCGACACCGTTGCGCTGGATGTAGCTGTCCATGACCGCAGTCGTACGTAGAAGCTCATCGGGAACGGGCTGACCTTCGAGCATCTGCAGATACTCTCCGATGCGCTGATCCATCGGGATGTACTGTCCGGGTCGGATCTCGATCTGTCGTCCATCCTTCGTCCAGCCCAGGTAGGTCCGCCAGGCATTGATGGCGAGCATCCAGACCTGCATCGTCAAAACGTTTGACTCGATGGGGTACAGGCCCGCCGCGTTGGTCAGCATGCCCCGGTAGCGGCGCTCCATGTCGTCAAACGTCAGTTCGCGGAACGGCGCGATGACGTACGGAATCTCGGGATAATGGTGCTCGACGACGCCCTTGAACTCGCCCTCGCCACCGACCGGGAAGAGCGGCACGTCGTTCAGCACCAGGCACCGCCAGCGCCCTTGCCAGATGTCATCGACCCAGATGTCCTCGTCCGGCTCCATTGCCCGGGTCGCATCCCGGACACCATCCGGGTACATCTTCAGCCACGCCGCCTGGGCCTCCAGCACGCTCGTCTGGTAGTGCTCGACGACGACCAGTAGCTCGCCGGTCGTGTCGTCCTCGCGCCAGCGGACTATCCGGGGATCGCGCTTCTGCCATACGATGGGGTTCTTCCGGCGATGGCGCACCTCCCAGGCGTCCTCCTCGTCGTCCTCGGCCCACGCCTCCATGCGCGCGTTGTAGGCGTCCTCGCTCTCGTCGTCCATGCGCTCGGGTGGGGTGCCCCGGCGCAGGTCGCCGGGTTTCTCGGGCCACAGGGTACGGTCGACCATGACCCGCCCGACGCCGACCCGCTGAATGACCATGTCCGTGGCTACCTGGCGGACGAAGTCCTTGCGCCGCCGCCATGAGTAGACCATCGCCTTGCCGAAGCGGATGAGCTTGTCGGCCTGCTTCCGATACTTCTCACGAGCGCGAGCCGGTCGGACGTGCACAGAAATGTCTGGAGGCACCAGGCTGTCGATTGCGGCATCGGCGTCGGACGGAGCACTGCCGGTCTTGACCGCCAGACGCCCGCCAGGCGACTCAACGTCAAACGCCTGGAAGTACAGGTCGGCCTCACTCTCCTGCTCCTGATCGAGGTCGCCCCACTGCGACTGCAGATGGTCGCGCCAGTAGATCATGTCGTTGAACGTCGGCTTCTCGTCGATGTCGAAGTCGGCCATCAGGCGCTCGCCAGGTACGAGTACGAAGCATACGGGTCCACATCCGGTGGGCGCACCTCTTCGAGGAAGGTGCGCATGCGCGCGTGCGGCGTGCCGGGCGCAGGCGTGGCCTGGTCGAGCCCGACCTGGCGGCGGTCCATCTCCTCGTCAGCCGCCTCGGCCACCGCTTCGAGGTAGCTGTAGCTGGTTGGCGTGCTTTCGTCGTCGAAGCGGTGCTTCGTCCACAGGTAGTAGCCCCACGCGTCCATCGCGTGGTTCATCCAGTCCTTGGGCTTCTCCTGAAAGTTCTGGTTCAGGTTCCTGCGCTTGTTGTAGCTGTAGCTCTTGAACTCGGTTATTGTCGCCGTGCAATGCCGATCCACGAGCACATGAGCACACGACTTGAGCCAGTTGAGCATCTCGGGCGTCAGTCGGTCGTCGGCCAGGCTCTCCTCGACCTGCACAAGGAGCGCGCGCTGTTCCTCGGGGGACAGTGTGTAGTCCGAATCAGGCTGCAGTCCCATCTCGGCCAGCACGAGATTGACCCGCTTGCGATAGAAGTAATAGAAACGCACCGGATCCCGGAGGATATTTCGGGCGAGGGGCAGCCGCTCCCAGATCTCCGGCTTCTCCGGCACGCTGTATGCGGGGAAGCCCATCTTTTCCCAGCGGCGCATTTCTTCGGGCTGGGCCGAGTCGACCACCACATCGGTCACGTTCTTCACGGTAAAGCGCGGCATGAGTGCGTCTTCGTTACTGATCCGCTCGGCGTCACACCACGCGCGCTGCGTGAGTTGGGGGATGATCTCCTCGGTGCTCACATGCGTCTGATAGAACTCGTCGATGACCTCGTGATGGTCGGGGTAGGTCTGGATGACGAGCACCGCATAGGGATTCGAGCCGCCACTCGGGTCCACCGCGAGGGTAACCGGCAACTCGGGATTGTACGGACAGTCGCCCACATGGACCTTCTCCTTGAACTCTGGAAAAACCCGTTCACGGGCGCTCGCCGGAATCCCGCCGAACTGCTCCAGAAATTCGATAGGGTCCATCTCCTTCTGGGCCTGGATGAGCGCCGGAGTATGCCGGCCCTGCGGGAAGGCGAAGAAGTTGATGTCGTAGGACGCGTCCTGAAAAAGCTCCCAACTGGCTTCGGTGCCGTGGCGCACCATCTCCGCACGCGCATCGAGAGCTTTGGTGTGGAAGAAGTCCCCCTCACCCTCCCACGATGAGATGAGCAGCGCCTGGCCATTGCGGTCGGTGAGCGGCGGCAGGATGGCGCGCGTCCACGCCTCGGGCAGCACCTGCGCGGCCTCGTCGATGATGGCCAGGTCAATCGCCGCGCCGGCGGCCGACCAGATGTTCTCCAGCGAGATGCCCTCCAGGCGCGCCCCGTTGTCGAGCACGATCAGCTTCTCCTGCACCGAGTCGCGCATCATGCGCGTCTGCAGGCCCAGGTCGCGGACCGTCTCGACGACCTTGTCGAACGCGCGCGAGACGAGCTTCATGGTCGGCGCGGCGAGCCAGATCCACGAGCGCGGTCGGGCGTACGCGGCGGCGACAGCCTCCATCGCGGCGTGCGTCGTTTTGCCGCCACGCCGGCCCCAGGCCACGATGCGGAAGCGTGCCGTGCTGCGCGCCAGCGCCTGTTGCCCAACCCATCGCCCAGGTACGCCCGCTTGCTCCCACAGCCCCGTCTCGGATTGCAGCGCGAAGTAGGCGCGCAGCCGCCCGTCGGGCGTGTCCTCGGTCCCGCACGCGCGCGAGCGCGCGTACAGTTCGATGCGCGCGTCGTGGTCGTCGGGCACGTACAGGCCGTGCGGCCGGTAGTTCAACTCGGCAAACGTGCGCAGCCGCTCGGCGGGCGTGATCGGGGTGAACGGGACCAGGCGCGCGTCGGCGCGTTCGAGGAAGTCCTGTAGGAAGCCCTTCTCTTTGGCGGCCGCCTTGCCCAGCCGGGCGAACTCCAGCCCCTGCAGGCCGGGGATCTCAGTCGTGGTCAATCAGCAGCCAGTGCACTTGATCTTGCTGGGCGCTTTCTTGGGCGCGATGCGCGTGACGTTCGAGGTGCCAGGACGCCCGACGCGCCCACCACTGGAGTTGCCGGTGCGTTTGATCGGCGGCATCAAAAGGGGCTCCTTTTGGTTTTCTTGGTTTTTCCGCCGGAGCTTTGAAAAGGCGGGGCCTTTTTGCTGGCAAAGGGGTTCGGCTTGGCCCCCTTTTCCTTCGGAGCGGCCTTAGCGCCGCCCTTCTTGAACGGGGTGAACGGCATCAGTACTTACCGCCGCGCTTGCTGCTGGGCACCCGGCCAGTGCCACCCTTGATCTGCGGAACGCAGCGACCGGCGCTACCACCCTTACTTTTTGCCACTGCGGTGAACTCCCTTCTTGTAGCCCTTGTTGATCGCCGCGTTGCTGATCGCGGCGGCGCTGGCTTTCGACTTGCCCTCGCGCTTCAACGCCTCGTACGTCGCCGGGTTCTTGATGAAGCCGCCCTTTGCGGTCGTGTAGCCACTGCCCTTCTTCTTCCACGGCATCACATCACTCCACTCGTCCGAAGCAGGATAAAGACGACGACGAACAGGATGAACAGGAAGCCGATGACGTAGATGCCACACGCGGCCATGTCCGGCTCAGCGGCCTCAGCGTACTCGAAACGTTTACGCTCGTGGGCGGGTTTGCGCACGCGGCGGCGGGGAGTGTCGCCCAGGTAGATCGGCTTGTCGATGACAGGCGGCGGCGCACTGTTGCGGTGGGCTTGCGGCACGGGCCAAGGAGCATAGACCGCCTACGTCAGACGCGCTACCGCCAGCGCCGCGAACAGCCCAAAGACGACCGTTTGGGACAGCGGGACCACGCCCACCAGGCCGAGAATGGCGATGATCAGCACGACGATGGCAACCAGCCCGCCGATGGTCAGGGGATACGTACCAACGGTCATGACCCTCACCAGCACGGCTCCAGTTCGAGCGCCTCGGCCAACTGGTCAAAGCGGCCCGATTCCCACCAGCGGTTGCCGCAACAGCTTGGCCGGCTATTGGGCGAGATGACATTGTGGCCCATCAGATAGCGAATGCCCGGGTACGTGCGCAGGGCTAGCTGACACACGGCCAGCGTGCTGCCCCACTGGGCGTCGGTGACCGGCGTGCTGCCCGAGCCGTTGTCTTCCGTCTCCACGGTGACCGTCTGGTAATTCGGGTTGGCGCTGTTGCCGACGATGCTCACCCAGTCATTGCCGGCTTCGAGCACGCCGTTGGCCCAACTGCCGTTGCTCAGCGCGACGTACTGGTGCTGCTCGCCGGCCAGGCCGATGCCGTAGTGGCTGCTGACCTGGCTGGCGGGATTGCGGAACCACGAATCGCAACTGGCCAGCGTGCCGGCCATTGTGTGGATGACAATCGCCACAACCGGCCAGCCCGCGCGACCGTGGTAATAATTCGGGCTGCCGATCCACACCACGTTGGCTTCGGGCGGCGCGGGTTCGGGCAGGTCGTACAGCGGCGCTTGCGGGCTGATCGTGCCCGTCCAGCCTGGATTCAACCCGTACAAGATCGCTTCGAGCGAGTCCGCGCCGTGGTCGGCGGCCAGCCAGCGGCCCTCGTTCATCGCGTTCAGACCCGCGCTGATGGCCGCCTGCTGGGCCTGTAGCTGGGTCAACTGCTGGATCAGGGCGGGGTCGGCCATCAGGGATAGAGCGGCGTCTCGGGTTTCGTCTCGATGCCCGGCGTGAGCGCCTTGACGAAGCCGTCGACGCTGTCCGCGCCGCCTGACCAGCGTGCCTCCAGGGCCGCCTTGAGCGCGCTCGACTGCAGGCTCTGCTGCTGCTGGAGCACCTGAATGGTGCTGGCAATCTCCTCGTCGGTCATGCGGCCTCCAGATTCAGATCGGGGTCGTACAGCAGCGACTGCGGCGGCACGCCCTGCTGGGTGGTGAACTGCAGCGCGTTGGCCATGTACAGCCCGCTCTGGGGCAGCCCCTCCGGGTTCGGGTCGTTGATCTGCGCGACGACGTTGACAAAATACTGCGTGTTCGGGCGCAGCCCACTGACCAGCACCGCGTCGAGCGTGCCGCCGTTGGCAGCGCGACCCACGGTCCGGCCGACGTAGCCGTTGGCTTGCGTGCCGAATGCCGCCGACCACACCCCGTCCAGGGCGAGCGTGGTGTTGACCTGCGCTGTGGTCGCCGTGACGCCGGTGACGGTGAACGTGCTGAACATGCTCGGCAGCAGTACCGGCCCGTAGTTCGACCACTGGTTGGTGCGCCAGCCGTACAGGAAATAGAGCGGCGGAACGGAACTGACCGGGATCAGCGTGCTGACCGCGAACGGCCCAGCGGGCCCGCCGTAGGTGTTGTGGATCGTATTCCCGGCGGCGTCCTTGGCGTCGGCCAGGTAGTACACGTACGAGGTGCGCGCGGTCAGCCCGGTGACCAGCACGGTGCCGCTGCCAATCGCGCCAACAGTCTTGGTGTACGTCGTGCCGCCGCCCACGTAGCTGGACGCGAGCGCGGTAAAAGCGACCGGGTAGTACGGGCCGCCCTTGTCGGTTTCCAGAAAATCGAAGCGCAGGCTGGTCTGAGTCGGCGTGACCGTGACGTTGATGATCGCCATCAGGGTGCCGGGAAGGTCGTACCCTTGGGGTTGTACTGGGCCCAGGTGTACGAGGACCAGTTGCCGGAGTTCGGTCCGTTGAGCAGCGGGCCTGTCCCGCCACCATTGGCCGGGCGCGTGCCGTCGCCAAACATATTCCACCTGACGGGCACGGCGTTGCCCTTGCCCGTGGTTCGGCTGCCGTTCAGGCGCAGGCTGCCGGTGTAGCTGCGGAAGGTCAGCGCGGACGTGTCCGACGTGTCCAGCCGAATGCGGAAGCCGAAATTCTGACCTGCATTACGCGCGTCCGAAAAGGTCACCGTCAGCGTGTGCCGGGTGACCGCTGAGCTATCGGTCACGGTGCCCGAGTTAGTCGGTGAGGTGGTGATCCGACCGTCGCTCGGGTAGTAGTCCAGCGCGCAGATGCACGGCTGATCGGTGTCGAAGGTGACCGTGAACGCGCCGCCCGACGCGTTGCTGGCGGCGATGATGTTGGCGAGCGTAATGTACGGGATGCCGTACGCGGTGCCCGCTGCCGGGGCGGCCATCAGATCGCCGGCTCCGGTGCGGGCTCGACGTACGGATCGGCCGCCGGATCGGGTGTTGGCTCAGGCGTCGGGGGCTCCGTGTACTGCACGGGCTCGACCGGTTCGGCCTCACTCGGCGCGTCGCTGGGCACCACCTCGGGCATGGCCGGCCGAATATTCGGCTTGTTGGGCACGATGTCCGACGGGTTCAGGCTCTCGGGCAACTCATTCCGCTCGCGCTGGATCTGCTCGGCCAGGCTCTCCTGTACGGGCGGCACGAGCACCGGCGGGGCGGGCTCCTCGACCGGCGGCACCTCGGTCGGCGTTTCCTCGGTCACCACGGGCTCTTCAACCACGGGCTCCTCGGGCGGCGTTTCGGTCATGGCGTGGCTCCTACGAGCGTGAAGAACGGGCTGCCAGCGAAGGTCGCGGCCTGGGTGCTGGTCGGCCCCATCGGATACGAGCAGTCCGCGATGAAGTGCCACTGGCCGTCGTCCTGGCCAGTCGGGATGTGATCGTACAGCAAGACCGGGCTACCCTGAGAGCCGAGCACGACCGCGTTCAGGATGTTGTGGAACTCGTCGATGACCGCCGTGACAATAGCCGGCTTGCACAGACCGTACTTGTCGTAGGTGCCCGGGCTGGGCCGCCAGTGGACGATGGCACCGATGGCCAGCATCGGTGCGCCGAACGGGTCGCCTGGATTGCCCTGCGGACCGCGCGGGCCCTCGGGGCCAATCGGCCCCTCTACACCCTGCGGTCCTTGCGGGCCCACATTGCCCTGGCCGCCCTGCAGACCCATCTCGCCCTGCGGCCCCGTCGGACCCTGCGCACCCGTTGGGCCGGGCACGCCCTGCGGACCGCGCAGCAGCCCCGTGTCGACCCACACCGAGCCATTACTTGCGTACAGGTGGCCGTCGGCGTCGCAGCCGTACGCGTCGTTGGCCGGCTGCGGCTGAGCGGGCAGCGCGGCGGTGGTCGGCACGGTGCCCTTGATGTTCAGGCCCAGACCCGCCGGACCCTGGATGCCCTGGATGCCGGGCGGCCCCTGGATGCCCGCTGGGCCAGACGGTCCGGGGATGCCTTGCGGACCAATCGGGCCTTCGACCCCCTGCGGCCCCATCGGTCCCTGATTGCCCTGCGGCCCCGTTGCCCCAGCGGGTCCGCGCGCGCCCTCCGGCCCCGCTGGACCCTGGATGCCCGGCACGCCCTCGTAGGTGATGTTGTCGTAGGTGGTCGGGGTGGTGGCCATTACCCGTTCATCCTCGCCGCGCGAAATCGCGGAAACAATATCCGCCGGCAATCCCGGCCAAACACACGAACCAGTAGTACAGGCGCGAGTATCTCAGCCGGGGGCGGGCTAGACGATGCCGACCCACGCGCCCGCACTCTTGACGTAGATGCGCTGGTTGGCCACGGCGGGGGTGTCCATGCGGAAGTAGAAGTCGCCGTCGCTGCCGATCCCAGCGGTTGGCGCGCCGTTGCCGCCGAGCAACCTGCCAGTCGAGGCGACCGTGCCGTTGCCTGGGCGCACGCCGCTTGAGAACACGCCCTGGTTGCCGAGCACGTTGCTGCCCGCCGAGACGGTGCCCGTGGTCGTCAGGCTGGTCACGTTGAGCGTGCCGAGCGTGGTGCCCGCCGCGCCGCCGCCGACCAGGCTCTGCTGGGTGGCCATGAGCGCGTCGGCAATCTCCTTGTCGGGATTATTGATCTCGTCGACGGCGTTCGGGAAGACGCTCGCCTTGTACACCGGGTTGTTGGCTGGACGTGGCTGGGTCATGCCGGCACCGACACGTTCTTCTGCTTGTTGGGCGTGACCACACCCTTGTGGTAGCTGGAGCATGACTTGCACAGGCCGCGCCACACCACCACCAGCCGCCGCCCACACCGGTGGCAGTGCTCAATGCGGGTCATGTCTTATACGTCCGTCCGTCGAAGACGACGCTGGCGTTGGCCCACATGCGCGCCTCCTGCAGCTTGCGGATGGCGAGCGTGCGCTCCGCGCTGCGCGGGCAGCACTCCAGAATCTGGGTGTACATCAGGTACGCCTGGGCGTTGATCGCCTGAAAGGCGTTGAGCTTCACGGGATCGTCGGTGTCGATGTACGCCATCGGGTTGTCGATGGGCGGGTCGGTGATGTTCTGGGTGGTCATGTTTTCCACAGTCCCCCCCGTGACGTGGGTCATCGCTTCTTGCCCCCAGGCAGACCCACACCTTTGGGGTTGCGGGCGTTGGACATGTGCCCGCCGCCCATCGTGGGCGGTGTGGGGGAAGTCAGCGGCGGGGCGTTCATCGAGAACTGGGCGCTGGTCGGCATGGGCGGCGGCGCGGGGAGTGGGCCGATGCCCGGAATGCTCGGCTTGCGCAGCTTGCCCGGCAGCCCCTTCTGGGCCTGCTGCGGGCGGCTCGGCTTGGGCGGTCCGGCCTTGCCCTTCGGGGCGAGCCCCTTCTTGGCGGCCGCCGTGGCCGACTTCTTGGTGGGTGGCTTCCTGGCGGGCATTACGCGGCCTCGATTGCCTTTCCAAGGCCATTGAACTGCTATGCAGCTTCAATGGCCTTTCTCACGTCCCCGACGATCTCGCGCCACAGTTGTGGGTTCTCGCCGGCGATGCGGTGCTCAATGATAACCATGACCGCCGCGACGGTGTCCTGGGTCTGCTTGCTGAGAGATTCGGTCTTCTGCGCCTCGGTGAACTTCTGCAACTGGTTGACGTAGCTCAGGTGCGTCTTGTGCATCTCCGAGAACTCGCCCGGGTCGACATCCCGCCCGCTGCGCTCGACGATCTTGATGCGCGTGTCCACGGCGGCCATGCGCTCGACGAGCATGCGGTACTGCGGCCCCAGGTCGCCGTACTCGGCCATCAGGCTCTGGCGGGTGTCCTCGTACGTGCGCATGTACAAGGAGAGGCTCTCCAGCTTCCTGCGGCGCGTCTCCTGCTCCAACTGGACGGCCTGGTGCTGCGCGTCGTACCAGCG
>Ga0126377_10001284_pt1 | contig 16341 bp, 10 predicted proteins | sample PanSoiMetPlot_22_FD_92647 | JGI IMG/M metagenome (GOLD analysis project Ga0126377, IMG submission 92647) | Tropical forest soil microbial communities from Panama - MetaG Plot_22 | ecosystem: Environmental > Terrestrial > Soil > Tropical forest > Bulk soil | place: Panama | collected 2016-02-17 | reverse complement strand
AGCTCTTCCAGCGAAGTATCGGACCTCCCGAGAATCCATACGCGACTGGGCGCTACGAGCGCGTCCGGGAAGATGGCCACGTTCCATCCCGTGGTTCCGGCTCGCCGGCACGCATCCGACGCGAATCGAATCGCGCAGACCCGACGCTGGCTGCTGACCGCCAGACCGAGTCGCTGAAGCCGCGTCGGCGAAGGCGCACCACGCCACGCTTCGAGCACGTCGTCGATCGACATACCGAGCGCGTTGAGAACAGCAGGTAGGGAGAGATCGACAACGCCCTTCAGGTCGACCCGTGCGTAGAACGTGAGACGTGGCTCGGTCGCCGTGCCGACGCCAGCGAACCGACCATGAAATTCACGGTCTGCGACGCGCTCGGTTTCGGAGAAGTACAGGCAGTCGACATCGCGAGGGTTGCAGCGGCCCGGACGGCCAGAGGTGCGGAGAAACCTGGGCGGGGTCCCCTCGAGAAAACTGAGCGCGGCGACGCACCGAACGAGTCGCCTTCGCATCGGTCGGATTGGAACGGTTTCAAGGAGCGTTGCGAACTCGGTCTCTGCCGAGCGCGTCAACTAGGGCTCCCGGTCAACATGTCTTCGACGAGATCGGCAACCAGGGCGACCTTCCCCTGCCGAATCGTCTCCAGCGGCGTCCGACCGGCGAGCTCGTCGTTCGCGAGATGGAGCCACTTCCGAAAATCGTTCTGATGAAGAACCGCGCGCACTCGCGCCACTCGTTCGAACGGCTTCAAGAGCGGCTGAAGCGAATCAGCGTCCGGCGTCTTCGAAGCAGTTTGCCGCGCCCTGCCAACCAACGCCGCGAGTTCGGCCACCGACAGGCCGAAGACCTTTGCGACGTTGTCCGCTGACAGCTTTCCGGATTTCGCCCGCAGATCGTCAGTGGCTTCGATGACCTTCTTCAGTTCGCTGAAATGGTCAGGTCGGTCCGCCCTTTCTTCAGAGAGCTGTCGCGTCGCGACGATCTTCGCGACCGCCTCGTTGAAGGCGTCTTCCCCCGCCCGGATCCCTTGCGCCACTTCCAGATCGAACGGCCGGGTGAAATACCTGAACAGTTCGACCAGCTTCTGCGCGGTCGTGGGTTCCGTCGCTTTTCGAGTCTTCGTCTGGAACAGAAACACGATCTTCGACGGCTCAGGAGTGGCCCTCAAACGTTCGGCGAGCATGCGCAGGAACGTCCGGTGGGACAGCAGCGCGTCGATCCCCTTCGTCCACACCACCGTCAGTTCGGGAAGTTGCTCGAGACTCTTTATCTCGGAAGCCCGGGCCAGCTTCGGGCGGTAGCGGCGCAATGGCGCCGGAATGGTGGTCTCCCCGGTTGGGGTGGTGACCATGGTGGACGGATATTCGAGAGCTGCGGTCTCCATGACACCCAAGTGTAGTCTCAGCGTCAACCATATGTCAACCGCACTCAGATGTGAGGTCAGCCGTCCAGATGTCATCCGACCAGCTGCACGTCTTCGTTGCAGCTGGTCGGATCGCGAACGGCTTAGCGGCCGCTCAAGTCCACGGTCACCGTCGCCCGCGCGCAATTCGAGGGCATCGCGATTTCACAGATCTCATACACGAGCGAATAGGTTCCCGAGCTCGTCTTCCCGAGCACATCGATCGATCCGTCGGAGGTATCGAGCCGGATCATGCTGTTCGCCGGCGTGAGCGAGACGAGCGAGATCGTGACGGTTGCGGGTGTTGCCCGCGCACCACCGAGGAAATCGTTCGACAGGACGCTCGCCAGAGCGGTGTTCGGCAGCTTCGACGAACCCCTCGCAGAATCGTTGGTCGCGATGATTTGCAGCGGCGCCACCGTCACCGCGACCGTCGCATCGTCGCAGTTGGACGGCGTCGCGATTTCGCAGATGCGGTACGCCAGAGCGTAACTGCCAACCGGCGTGCCCGCCGCGACGGTGACGGCGCCGCTACTCGTGTTGAGCGCGATGCCGGCGTGACCGGACGACAGCTGCGACAGACGCACGTCGCTGAACGTCGCGGCGCGATTCATGAATCTGTCGTTCGCCAGCACGTTCGCTACCGCGGTGCCGCCGGTCCGAGGTGCCGAACCCGAATCATTGACGGCGTCGATCGGGAACGCGACGACGGTGACCGTCACATCTGCCTCATCGCAGTTGGTCGGACTCGCGATTTCGCAGATTCTGTAGCGGAGGGTGTTGACGCCTGGCGGCGTCCCAGCCGCGACGTTGACCGAACCGTTGGCAGCGGAGAGTGAGATCAACGGGCTGGTCGTCGAGACGACCGACAGGCTCACGGTCGAGACAGTCGCCGCCACGCCGTTCAGCGTGTCGTTGGCGAGCACGCTGGCAACGGCGGTCCAGCCGGGTGTCGTCGATCCGCTGTCGTCTGCGGCGTCGATGATGAACGGCGCGCGCACCGTCACAGTGACCTCGGCCTCGCCGCAGTTGGCAGGCGATCCAATCTCGCAGATTCGGTAGACAAGCGAGTACGTGCCGATTGCCGTTCCCGACGCGACGTGTACCGCCCCCGCCGTGTCGATCGAAACGCTGTCCGAGGATGAGGAGACTTGCGTCACCGTCACGCGCGCAAGGGTTGCGGCGATGCCACCCAGGCGGTCATTCGCGAGAACGTCTGCGACCGCGGTGCCACCCACGGTCGACACCGTACCGCTGTCGTCGACGGCGTTGACGGTGTACAGGACGAGTGCGACGTTGGGATCCGTGATGATGGCGAGATCGCCCGGGCCTGCCGCGACCGGAATGAGGCTCGTCACGGTGTTGGTGTTCACATCGACCACCGCGATGGCGTTGAGCTGAGGAACGGCGACGTAGACAGAGCTGCGATCAGGGGTGACCGCAATCCCTGATGCAGTAGCGCCGAGATCGATGAACGCCGCGAGGCTTTCGGTCCCCGCATCGATGACGTAGAGCATGCGACCGGGAAGGAACCCCATACCGTAGCCGGTGTTGACGAAAACCGACTGGATACCGACGTACGCCCGGCTGCCGTCGGGTGTGAATGCGATCGACCCCGGCAGCGCAAAGAGGTCGATCGCGTTCACGATCGCCTCCGACGCGGTGTCGACGAGTACCACGCTTCCTCTCGCCGTGAAGCCGCTCGGCGGCGTCGTATCGAAGGTATAGACGCCGACATACACATGGTGTCCGTCCGGCGCGACAGCTATAGACGAAGCATTGTTCGAGACGCCGGGAGTAGAGGCTGTTTCCGGAACGAACGACTTGATGACGGTGTTGGTCGCCGCGTCGATGATGTACACGAGACCATCCGCTACGTACACGCGGCTGCCGTCTGGCGTCACGGCGATCCCGCCGCCGCCTGCGCCTGCCGCGATCGTTGCGGACACCGTGCCGTCGGCGGTTTCGATGACCTGAACCTGACCGCCGGCGGTCATGACGTAGAGCCGACTTCCGTTCGGTGACACAGCGATGGCAGATGGCTGAACCGCTGTCGGAATCGTGGCAATTGCCGCTTCCGAGATGGTGTCGATCACCGAGATCGAGTCGGAATTCGTGCTCACCACATACGCGCGGGTGCCGTCTCGCGTGATCGCGATCTTTGCCGGACCTGTCCCGGCGGAAATGGTGCCCACGGCGGTGGCTGTTTGTGTGTCGATCACAGAAACGAGATCGATGCCCGGATGGGCGACATATGCCTTCGTTTGCGCGTCGGCACGCTCGACCCCCGCAATCATGGCCAGCGCGAACACAGAAAGAACAGTGGTCGGAACATGAATTCTTCTCAACACGTTCACTCGGCACCTCCCACTTGGCTGAGACGTGAGATGCCATGCGCGCGGAACAGGAATGAAGACGTGTAGGATGTGCGCGAACCCATGAAAATCGGCCGGCTCATCCATACGCTTGTCGTTGCGATCCTGATGACGACGGCCGCGGACGCACTCGCAGCGACGCCGTTGGACCAGGCCATTCGGCTGCGATCGGATGGTCGAAACCGTGAAGCGCAGGGCGCGCTGCGCACCCTTCTGCCCGAACTCCGCGCGGCGAAGAATCACACCGATCTGGCGCGCGCCCTCACGGCGCTCACCGACGCATCGCTCGCGCTCGGCGACTACGAATCAGCGATTCGAGAAGCACAGGAAGCGTTCGATCTGCACCAGCACAGTGGGCAGCGCTCGGAGTCGGCGTGGGACCTCAACGCGATCGGCCTCGCGAACTTCTACATCGGCCGCTACGACATCGCGATCGCGAGCTACGAACGGGCGCGGGCGATCGATCGCAGCGTCGGTGACGGAGTCGGCGAAACCACACGCCTGAACAACATCGGCAACGTCCATTTCATGCGCGGCCGATACGGCGACGCGTTGCGCCTGTACGAGGAGGCAATGACGGTTGCCGACACGCGCACCACGGAGCGCTCCCGCGAACGGCTGCGGAAGATGACGACATCCAACCTGGCTGCTCTCTATCAGCGCCTCGGCGCCGACGAGCGGGCGCTCGATCTCTATTCGAAGATGCGCACCGGCAAGACGATGGCGACAACCCAGGAGGCGCAGCTCCTGATCAATCAGGGCGCGTTGCTTCGCCGGCTGGGCGATCCCGTAAAGGCGATGGCGGCGTACCGCGAGGCGCAGTCTGTCTTCGCACGCCGCCAGCATCGCGATGGCGAAATCAGCGCCTGGCGCAACATCGGAATCGTCTATGCGCTCGAACTGGACGACTATCCGAAGGCGTTGGACGCATTCGACAAAGCGCTCACGCTGGCCGAGAAGTCGTCGAATCGGCGGGGTGAAGTGCAGGCGAAGTTGTACCGGGGGGAAACCCTGCGGCGCCTCGGCCAGCTGAGTGACGCGGAGCACGCCCTGCGCGGAGCGCTAGCAGAGGCGAAAGGCGCCGGACTGGTCGAAGAGCAATGGAAGGCGCGTTACAGCCTGGGCCGTGCCCTCGAGGCAACCGGGAGACGAGGCGAGGCGCGGCAGTCGTACGAAATGGCCATTGCGGACATCGAATCGGTTCGCGCCGAAGTCCGCACCGTGGCGCTCAGGTCGGAATTCCTGGCGGACAAGCGCGACGTGTACGACGCGTTGATCGCGATGCTGCTCTCGGAACCGTCCGTCTCTCCGGCTGATCTCTTCACACTGTTCGAGCGGAGCCGCGCCCGCACGTGGCAGGACCGTCTGACGCCGGATGCGCCACGGCTGGCGCTCGGCGACGTGCAGGCCAGGATTCCAGCGGACGCGTTGCTGCTCGAGTACTGGCGCGGCGAAACGGATGCGGCCGTGCTGTGGATTTCTTCGTCAGGGGCAGGAATCGCGAAGCAGGCGGCGATCGACGAGGTCGTGCGGAATCTCACCGATGTGGTCTCGCACGGCGGCGCCGGCTGGCGTACGAGATCGATCGAGGCGGGGGCTGCCCTCTTGTCCGGTTTGCCCGATTTGCGCCGCATCACGCGACTGATCGTCGTGCCCGACGGCGCCCTTCACTTCGTGCCGTTCGAGGCGCTCACGATTCCGAACTCGCGCGAACTGGTCATCGAGCGCTTCGCGGTCAGCTATCTGCCATCTGCTGCCCTCCTCCATCGGGTGCCATCATCGGCCGGCTCGTGGAAATGGCCATGGGAACGCGAACTGATCGCGCTCGGCAATCCGCAACTGGTGGAATCGGATGAAGACTCGTTCCAGCCGCTTCCGTACGCAGAAGATGAAGTCCGCGACATCGCTGACATGCTCAGCGGACGATCGGATCTGCACCTTGGCGCCGCTGCGCAGAAAGCTGTCCTCAGTCAAGACCTACGCGACGTGCCGGTGCTGCACTTCAGCACGCACGCGGTTGCAGACACGCGCGACAGCGAACGATCGCGGATCCTGCTGGCACCTCGCACCGCCGGCGAACCGCCGGACTCTTTGTATCTCGCCGAGATCTATGACTTGAACCTGACCGGCGTGCAGCTCGTAACGCTGTCGGCCTGCGACACCGAGCGCGGCAAAGTCATCCGCGGCGAAGGCGTGGAAGGATTCAGCCGCGCGCTGCTTGCGGCCGGTGCCTCGTCGGCGGTGACGACGATGTGGGAGGTCGGGGATCGCTCGAGCGCCGAGTTCATGAAACGGTTCTATTTCTTTCTCGCGAGCGGTGAATCGAAAGCGGCGGCGCTCCGTCGCGCGAAGCTCGAGTTCCTCCGATCGCGGCTCGCATGGTCAGAGCCGCGCTACTGGGCCGGATACGTCCTGAACGGCGATGGCATGGAGCCGCTGCCGCGCGTGATTCCTTGGGCATCGGTCGTCGGTGTGCCGCTGTTTGTCAGCGCGATCGCGCTCGGTGCTTTCGCGTACAGATTTGCGAGGCCGAAAAACTAGAACGCCTCGGACACTGACACCGGCGTCACCGTTCCCGCGTTGTCGTCGCACAGCAGGCCGAAGGCTCCGATCGGACTCGATGCCGTCACTCGAACGGAGCCACCGGCGGGCGGCGTCACGCCGTCGAGGAGCTCCGCCACGTCGAGCGCCAGTCGCGAGACGGCGGCAAGCGAGCGGTTCGACGTATACAGGAACGTGCCGTCAGCGGCGAACAGATCGATTGTCACGTTCACGGCCGTCACGTTCGGATTGTGCAGCGCGATGCCTGCAAACTGCGCTCCGTTCAATGCCGGGATCGGTCCCACGGTTGCCACCGTTCGCGTCGTACCCGAGAAAATCGTCTGTGTGGCCGAGAGCAGCGCATGGCTGCTCGTCGCCGCCGGGACGCCGCGCATGTACGAGTAGTAGATGCTTCTCGAGAGATCCGGGTTGTCGACGCGCAGCATCTGCGCCGTCATGTTCGCGGGTCCGCGCAGCGTGAATTGCATCTCCGTCGAGCTCACCAGCTTCGGCGTCGTGATGTTGAGACCATCGCCGGCACGCAGACGCGAGAGCGCGCCGAATCCGACGCCACGAACCGAGACCACGGTTCCAGCGGGAAGCCTGCCTTCTCCCGGAATGACGTTCCCGATCGCCACGCTTCCACCGATGGTGACGGTTCCTGGCGATATTCGTGCCCGGACGAATGCTCCATTCAGATTCCAGATGGACGAGGGATCGAGCGCGAACGTCGTCCGCGTCCCGGGGATCGCGTCGGGCCGAATACGAAGCGCGACCGTCATGAAGGGATAGTCCCCTGTGAACGCTTCCGTCGTCATGTAGGCGAGGCGAACCCGGCCGCCGTCAACCACCGCCGCGCCGGCCACTTCGCCGTTCGGTGCGAACAGTCCGATGCCTTCGACCGCTTCAAATGCATTCTGGTCGAACGTGAAGTCCCCACGTCCACCCGAAATCGGGGTCACCTCTGTCGTTCGGACCTTCATCTGTACGATGCTGCCGGGCGGAGCCGTTTCGTCCAGAATTCGAAGCCTCAGCTCCGTGCCATCGTTGGCCGCGCTCACGACCCATGCGAACGCGCTCAGGCAGAGCGCTCCTGTCAACGCTGTGATTCTGTACATCGCGTCACCTTGGGAGCACCCTGAATGATTGGCGCCCCGATTCTGAAACAATCCGGTCTGCCGCGTCGTACGCCGTCACCTCCCAGAGGAAGGTCCGTCCGGGCGTGAGGGACGATTGAACCGTCGACGGTATGTCAACCGCGGCGGCGGTTGTCGTCGTCGACCAGAGCTCGCGTCGATCCACTTCCAGGAGTCGTACACGATAGCGAATCGCTCGATCAGTTGCCACCCATTCCAGGCGGTGCGGCGCCTCCCGCTGATCCCCGAGCGGAGAGCGAACGCCGAGCGTCAACGAACGTGTGAAGTCGCCCTCCGCAGGAATCGAAGGCGGAAACTCCGGCGCCTTTCGGAGAAGCATGTAGTAGCTGCCGGCGGCCACGAGAGCCAACAGAACTGCGGCGGCGGCCGCGATCGGCAGGAATGGTGGCCTCTTCGGCGCGCCTCGCTCGCTCGGTGATGTCATCGACTGCATCAGGGCGAGCTCCGCCTGGCAGGTGAGACACCCTTCGATGTGCCGGGCTGCCGCACTGTGCTGCTCGCCGCGCAGCGCGCCGTCGGCATATCGTCCGAGCTCCTCGAGCGAAAGGCAGTCGGGACCGGGCGCCAGCGCCTTCTTCAGGATTTCATCTTCCATCGCCTGACCGCCACGTTCAGTTTTCGTTTCGCGCTCACGATAAAGGCCTTGGCGCCGCTCGTGTTGGTCAGGCCGAGGGCCGTCGTGATCGCGCCGAGCTCCATCTCGAGCCCGTAGTGGAGCGTCATCACACGCTGTTCGGTCTCGTTCAGGACTTCTTTCATCAGTGTCTGGACCGTGGTTCGAGCGTCGCGCGCATCAAGTGCCGCCAGTGCGGCGTTCAATTCTGCCGTGACTGGATCGAACGCGTCGGGCGCCTCGCGGCGCGCCGCCGATCGCGCCCGCGCCTCATCGTGACAACGGTTCCGTGCAATCACGTACAGCCATGTCGTGAATCTGGAGTCCTGGCGAAACGTATGGAGGCTGGAGTACGCCTTGATGAAGACGTCCTGCGCGAGGTCCGGAGCGAGGTCGCGGTTTCCGCTGAGTCGATGGCACCAGCCGATCACGCGGGTGCGATGGCGGCGGAACAGCTCGTCGATGAACTGACGGGAATCCTCGGAAGAGGGCGCGAGTCGATATCTGGCAATCAGCTCTTCGTCCGAAAGTACCTCCATCGACCGGAGTATAGGTCGTCGACGTCATGAAGGTTGAGACGTCCTGCAGAAGGAAGGCAGAACAAGGAAGAGCTGGGCGCCCTCGATTCGCTCGCAGCCTCGCTCGCTCACGTCTCCGCGCGGCGCGCTTGCCGGCGCGCTTCGATCAACCCTGCGAAGCTGGAAATCGTGGCCACGAGTTCAGCTGGTTCGATCGGCTTCGCCAGGTGCGCCTGGTAACCAGCGTTGAAGGCACGCGTGCGATCCTCGGTTCGCGCGTACGCCGTCAGGGCGATCGCAGGCGTGACGCCACCCGCATTTGCGGGAAGCTTACGGATGCGATGCATCAGATCGTACCCGTCGACATCTGGCAAGCCGATGTCGCCGACGATGATGTCTACCTTGTCGTTGATGTGCCCGAGGGCTTGCGCGGCAGACCGCGCGGTCACCACCTGCGCACCATAGCCCGTGAGAAAACGGTCCAGAAATTCGCGGGTGTCAGGTTCGTCCTCGACGACGAGGATTCGAATTCCACGTAGCGAATCGCGAGGTTGCGCCGAATGAGGTACGACCTCGGATGGCACGTCTGCGGCAGCGATTGCAGCGCTGGACGGCAGCACGACCGTAAAGGTCGCGCCCTGCCCGATGCCCCCGCTATCCGCGGTCACCGATCCGCCATGCAGTTCCGCGAGATGCTTGACGATTGACAGACCCAGGCCGAGGCCGCCAAACCGTCGCGAAATCGATTGATCGACCTGCCGGAACCGGTTGAAGATCTGCGGCAGCAATTCGGGGCGGATTCCCACACCAGTGTCGGCGACCGATATCTCCGCATCCAATCCACTCTTCCGGAGCCGCACCGTGATATGGCCACCCTCGGCTGTGAACTTGATCGCGTTGGACAGCAGGTTCCAGACAATCTGCAGAATGCGACCCGCATCGCCCGCAATGACTCCTGCTGCGTTGTCCAGTTCGCGTCTGATGACGATTCCTTTCTCGTCCGCGTTGTGCTGAACCGTGTCGATCGCGTCGCTCACCACCGAGGCGACGTCGACCTGCGCGATGTCCAGCCGCAGCTTGCCGGAGAGGATCCGGCTCATGTCAAGAAGGTCCGAGATGAGCTGCGTCTGCAGCCGCGTGTTGCGTCTGATGACGTCGAGCCCGTGCGTGACGACGTCAGGTGCCACGCCCGGCTTCGCCATCAACTGAGTCCATCCGAGGATCGCATTCAGCGGCGTCCGCAGTTCGTGCGAGACCATCGCCACGAACTCGTCCTTCACGCGGCTGGCGCGCTCGGCTTCGGCACGGGCGGCGCGTTCCGCTTCGAGCAACCTCTCGCGCTCGAGCGCGGTGTCCAGCCGCTCGACTTCGCCGCGACGCCGGTCGCTGACGTCACGAAAGACCAGCACGGCGCCGACGATGCGCCCATTGCGACTGCGAATCGGCGCGCCACTATCATCAATCGGACACTCCGTCCCGTCCGCCGCAATGAGCAGCGTGTGATTCGCGAGGCCGACCACTGTCCCCTCTGCAAGCACGCGCGCGACCGGACTTTGCACGGTCCGCCGAGTTTGCTCGTTGATGATGTTGAACACGTCCGTGCACGATCGCCTGCGCGCCTCTGCGAGGCGCCAACCCGTCAGATGCTCGGCGATCGGATTCATGAAGACGACGTGCCCATTCATGTCGGTCGCGATGACGGCGTCGCCGATGCTTTCGAGCGTGGTTTCGAACCACTCGCGCTGCTCCGCGAGTGCCTCTTCGGCGCGTCGGTCATCCGTGACATCCCGAAAGACGAGAACCACGCCGATGAGGCGGTCATCAGCGCCCCGGATCGGCGCAGCGCTATCAGCGATCGGGCGTTCCACTCCATTCCGGGCGACGAGGACGGTGTGATTGGCGAGCCCGACGATGTGCCCCGTGCGCAACACCAACTCCGCCGGGTGTTCAACAGGCTTCCGCGTCTTCTCGTTGATGATGTGGAAGACAACGGCGAGCGGCTGACCGATCGCTTCGTTCGTTGTCCATCCAGTCGCGCGCTCGGCGGCTTCATTCATGTAGGTTACGCGGCCGTCCGGATCGGAGGCGATGACGGCGTCGCCGATGCTGCCGAGCGTGACGCGAAACCACTCTCGCTGAGCGTCCAGCTCGCGCGCGAGTCGCTGTTGCTCGGTGATGTCACGCGCGATCTTCGACGCGCCGATGATCTGACCCGCGCCGTCTCGGACCGGCGATACCGTCAACGAGATGTCGACCGAGCTTCCATCCTTTCGCAGGCGAACAGTCTGGAAGTGATCGACGCGTTCGCCCCGCCGAATGTGGGCGAGGATGTCGTCCGCTTCTGACTGACGTTCAGGAGGGATGAGGATGCGAACGGGGTGGCCAATGAGTTCGTTGGCGGAATATCCGAACATCCGCTCGGCCGCGGCGTTACACGATTGAATGATGCCATCGAGATCCTTCGACAGAATCGCGTCGTCGGACGACTCGACGATGGCTGCGAGATAAGCCTGAGCTGCTCCGCGCACGTTGCCGCTCATGCTGAGTCAACATGCAAAGGCCGGGGCCACTATTAAGCTGAGGTGGCGATGGCGACCTATCCTTTTGGAACCAATGAGTAATGCGACATGAGTGTGTGGATACGGTCGAGCAAACACCGGCCCGGATCCGGGTAAGAAGGCAAAACGGAACGTGTTTGCGGACTACGGTGATCACCGGACCCGTGAATGACGCTCAGAGCCTGTAGCGGTAGATCGGACTTCACTGGTCGTTCTGGTCGCCGATGGACCGAAAGTAATTAGCCGCCACCCAGTCCGCGACCTGTTCGCCCAGTGTCGCGCCGACCTCCACGGAATTTCGATAGTGCATACCGCCGTACACGCGCGCGTTGACGATCTCAGCCCGGAGATCGTCAGTCTTCTTGAAGACATGCGTCGTGCCCGTCACCATGCTGTCGAGCGCAAAGCGGACTCTCTTCGTGCCGTTGAAGTGTTCGAGCATTCTGGCTGTCGCGCTGGTCCAGCACCCGTGTGCGGCCGGATACTCGGGGTGTGCAGGGGTCACGGCGAGGCCGATCCAAGTCGGATCCGGTTCGGTGAGGGGGTTGCCGTCGATTGCGCCGGCACGAATCGCCGTCACAGGCCGCCAGAAGTTGTAGTGGAACTTCGCATCCCAGCAGGCGATCTGCGAATCAAGAATCGCCGTGTTCACCATCGCGAAGAACCGGGCCGCCTGGCGAATACTGAACCGATTTTCGGTCGCGTACCTTCGAAAGGCGCGGCTGTACTGGGCGACAGCGTGTTCGGTGTAGAAGAGGCCGATCTCCGTTTGCTCGTCGGTTCGAGATGATCCTGTCGCGACGCCGTACGCTTTGACCTCGTTGTAGTCGCGGGTCCATTCGTCACTCAAGAGCGAGGGCGGCGGGCCGGGGAGAAATTGGGAAGCGCTGACAAGGGCGAGCGGTGTGACCCGCGCGAAACCTGGCAGCAGCGCGTTCGCGAACGCGGGTGGCGTGGGCTGCCAGACGCCGGCGCCGGTCCCGGGCACATACGGAGGGACATCAGGAATGACGCCGTCGTGGATCTGGAGGAGAGTGTTTGCAACTTCCTCGCCGATGGCGATACCGTTGCCTTTCGATATTCCATCTGGGATCGCCGCCAATGAAGACGCGCGCTCCGCATCAAGGGTCTCGCGCTGAGCCGGGAGCAGGCGAACGAGTACCCCATGCGCTGCGGCGATGGCCGCCGCTTCGCGGGACGCCGGTCGAAGGCGGGCTGGCCTGACCTTGAACGGTTCATAGCGACCGTCGATGGATACGACTGCGTCGTAGATCGCCGCATGCACGAGCGTGATCCACAGCTGCGAGCGTTGGATTGGCTGCGCACCGACCGTCACTATCGCGTTCTGCGCGATGGCGTTCCAGCGGACGACTATGTTTCCGTGTTCGGGCTCAGCGAAGGTCTGAGCAACAGCGCGTGCCGCATCGCCCGCTCCGCTCGTATTTGCTAATTGCGTAAGGGCGCTGAATAGCGCGCAGCATCCTACGAGTAACGCCCAAATCCTGCGGCGGTTCCAGCTCACCATAGTCACCTCCCATTCCTACAGGCGGGAAGTACCGGCGAAAACTACCATCGGCAAGAAGCCGGATCGGGCGGGGCTAGAATGCCCCTATGCCGCAGTCTCCCGGGAGCGTGACGCGGCTCCTTCGATCGTGGCGCGCCGGCGACGAGACCGCTCTTGCCGAGCTCACGCCGCTCGTCCATCAGGAGCTGCAGCGCATCGCTCGGCACTGTATGCGTCGAGAACGAGCGCACCACAGCCTCCAGGCGACGGCACTCGTGCATGAGGCGTATCTGCGGCTGGTGAACACGCAGCAGGTGAACTGGCAGAATCGCGCCCACTTTCTGGCGATGGCCGCCCGCCTCATGCGGCGGATCCTCGTGGATGTTGCTCGTGCGCGCCGCTATCAGAAGCGAGGCGGTGATCCGTTACGTGTGTCACTCTCCGGCGAGCTCGTGACGTCCGAGAAGAGCCTGGATCTTGTCGCGCTCGACGACGCGCTCCAAGCGCTTGCGGCGCTTCACGATCGAAAGAGTCGGGTCGTCGAGCTGCGGTTTTTCGGCGGGCTGAGCATCGAGGAGACCGCGTTAGTCCTCGACGTCTCGCCTCAGACGGTCATGCGCGACTGGAAGCTGGCGCGTGCGTGGCTGCGTCGGGAGCTGGAGGGCGCCCACGCCGATGACGCCTGAACGCCTGCAGCAGGTGTCGCGCATCTACCATGAGGCGCTGGCGTGCGAGTCCCACGCGCGGGCGGCGTTCGTTCGCCACGCATGCGGCAGCGATGAGACCCTGCGGTTGGACGTGGAGGCTCTGCTCGCCCAGCCGGTATCGGCCGACAATTTTCTGCAGGCGCCCGCGATTGCGCTGGCGGCGCGGTACTCCGATGGCGCCAGGTCACAACTGACAGGTCGTCACATAGGACCGTATCAACTGCTCGACCTCCTGGGGGTGGGCGGCATGGGCGAAGTGTATCGCGCGCGGGACGCGAGACTCGAACGTGATGTCGCCGTCAAAGTGCTGCCTCGCGTTTTTGCCACAGACGCGGAGCGCCTGAGCCGCTTCCACCGCGAAGCGCGTTTTCTGGCGGCGTTGAATCATCCGCACATCGCAGCGATCTACGGCGTCGAAGAAGGAGACGGCCTGCATGCGCTCATCCTCGAACTGGTCGAAGGTCCCACGCTCGCGGACATGGTGCAACGCGGACCTCTGCCTGTCGCCGAGGCGATCCGAATCGCGCATCAGATCGCGGAGGCGCTCGAGGCGGCACATGAGAGAGGGATCGTTCATCGAGATCTGAAGCCAGCCAACGTCAAGGTGAAGCCTGACGGGGCGGTGAAGGTTCTCGACTTCGGGCTGGCGAAGGCTGCGGCGCCAGACGCCCGGGAATCGCCGACGTCAGGTGAAACGCGTACGGGAATCATTCTGGGCACGGTCAGTTATATGAGTCCGGAACAGGCGCGCGGTCAGGCCGTCGACGAGCGGGCCGACATCTGGGCGTTCGGCTGTGTGTTGTTCGAGATGCTGACCGGGCGGCAGGCGTTCATAGGTGCGACGGTGTCCGACACGATCGCAGCGATTCTCGATCGTGAGCCCGACTTCGCCCTGCTGACGCCAGCGACACCGCCAGGTATCCGCCGGCTGCTGCAACGATGCTTCGTCAAGTACGCCAGGGAGCGATTGCGTGACATCGGTGACGCGCACGCGGATCTCGACGAGGCCGCGCCGATAGCGGTGCCCTCGGCTGGGACGGGGCGCGCGATAGCGTGGCGGCGCACGCTGCAATGGGGACTCGCGGTCGTAACGGCGATCGGAGTTGGTGCCGCGGCCGTATCGTTGATACCCGTACCGGCACCTCCGTCTTTCTCTCGCGTGATTCGACTCACGGCGACGCCAGCACAGGAATTCGGTCCGGCGCTTTCGCCTGACGGCAAGTGGGTAGCGTATCTCTCGGACGCGCGAGGCCCCACCGATGTCTGGGTCACATTCACGACAGGGGGAGAGCCCGCGAACCTGACGGCGTCGCTCCCGCTCGACATTCAAGTCCGCTCGGCGATCGGCGGTCTCGACATCTCGCCTGACGGGCGCAGCATCGCGGTGCAGGCGAGGCCGCAGGACAGCGCGGCGCCGACGTTCGACACGTGGCTCATTCCTGCCCCGCTCGGCGGAACGCCACGGAGGTTCGTCGAAACCTCCGGAGCACTCCGCTGGTCGCCCGATGGAAGCCGGGTCGTGTACGTTCGTCCCGGCGAAACCCGCGGCGATGCTCTTGTCGTGGCCGACGGCAATGGCGCAAATCCACGAGAGATAGTTTCCGCGCGTGGCGGCTGGCATACCCACTGGCCCGCGTGGTCCGCCGATGGGCAGTTCGTGTACTTCCTGCAGACCATTGCGACGTGGAACGGCGAGCCATCGGAGATCGTTCGAGTGCCTGCAAATGGCGGCGAACCGCAGACGATAGTCCGGACGACGCGTCGCGCGTTGTTTCCGCTGCCGATGGCCGACGGAGGCCTGATCTACGCGGCGAATCCGGGCGGCGTCGATCTCAGTCTCTGGTGGCGTCGGTCGAACGAGCGTGAGCCGCACCGGCTCACGACCGGGATCGGCGAGTATGCGGAGCCGCGCATCTCTGCGGATGGCCAGAAGCTCGTGAGCACTTTTATCGAGTACCGCCAGGCGCTCGTGGTGGTGCGCGTCGCCCACGAGGAGAAGGTCGCTCTGCGCCAGGTGACGGACGGCTTCAAAGGGGATCTGGATCCGTGCGTTTCTCCCGCGACCGGTAAGCTGGTGTTCAGCTCGTCGCGGTCCGGCAACCGGAATCTCTGGACGGCCGACACGGACGGCTCGAATACACGCCCCCTGACATCGGATGCGGTCCTCGACGAACGCCCGTCGTTCTCGCCTGATGGCAATCAGGTAGCCTTCGTCTCCGATCGCGGTGGAGAGCGCGGTATCTGGCTCGTGAACAGCGAAGGTGGAATGCTTCGACGGCTCATAGGCGCACCGGTGCTTGATACGCTCACGTGGTCGCCCGACGGCCAACACATCGCATACGCGCTGCCGGGGAGTCCCGTTACGGAGCTCTCCATCGTGACGGTCAACGATGGAGTCGCGCGCAAGCTCCCGATTCGAGGCGGAGCCCATTCACCCGCATGGTCACCTCGCGGCGACGTCATTGCCTATCTGGAACCGCGTGGGCCAGGCCGCACCTACTTGAAGTTTGTCAACAGTCGTGGCGAGGCGCTCTATCCCACCCTGCCTGATGGTCCGCCCCTGACGAACGGGTTCCTGGCTTGGGCTCCAGACGGCAAGCGTCTGGCGGCCGTCGGCGTCCCGGGCAGTGCGAACTCCTCGATCTGGATCGTTCAGCCCGATGGCGCAGAACCGTTTCGAAAGCTCCTCGAGCTTCCCGGCGAAGTGCGTCCACGAGGCATCACCTGGACGAGCGATGGCTCATCGCTGATATTTGGCAGACAGGAAACGCTCAGCGACCTCGTATTGTTCGAACGCACTGAGCAGAGCGTGCGCTGACACGTCATCGGATAGGCTCACGCGCCCACACCGATCACACATCTCAAAATATCGCCACGCGCCGTCGGAACCACCCACACAGTCATTCAATCCCTGCGGATGTTCTGGTTGTGGTGGAAGACGTTGCCGGGGTCGTACGTGGTCTTTACGT
>Ga0126377_10001283_pt1 | contig 16343 bp, 17 predicted proteins | sample PanSoiMetPlot_22_FD_92647 | JGI IMG/M metagenome (GOLD analysis project Ga0126377, IMG submission 92647) | Tropical forest soil microbial communities from Panama - MetaG Plot_22 | ecosystem: Environmental > Terrestrial > Soil > Tropical forest > Bulk soil | place: Panama | collected 2016-02-17 | reverse complement strand
TCTCGACTGCAACGAGTTCGTCGAGCTCGTCACGGCGTACCTCGACGGCGCGCTCGACGAGGAGACCGAGCGGCGGTTCGACGATCACCTCGAGATGTGCGACGGCTGCGACACCTACCTCGATCAGATCCGGCAGACCACGCAGTCGCTCGGCTCGATGACGCCCCAGGCGCTGCCCGATGCCTCGAGGCAGGCGCTGCTGGACGCGTTTCGCGACTGGAAACGCTGACCCGTGTAACGCCTGGCGGTGCTCGTGACACTGCACCTCCATGAACCCTCGTACGACGTCGAGCACCGCGCTCCACAGGCGCTTGCTGCCGCTCTACACGGCGACCTTCCTGCAGGGCGTCTGGCTCTGGGTGCCGGTCGAGAAGCTGTTCATGAACCAGATCGGCTTCGACGCCGCCACGGTCGGTCTGATGGCCGCCGTCTACGCCGCCGTGCCGCCGCTGGCCGAGGTGCCGTCCGGGATCCTCGCCGACCGGTGGAGTCGTCGTGGCGTGCTGGTAGTGGCGAGCGTCGCCGCGATGGTGAGTGTGCTGGTCGGCGGTCTCAGCACCAACGTGTCGATGTACTTCGTCGCCGCGCTCTTCCTCGGCCTCTACTTCGCGATGCGCTCGGGAACCGTCGAGGCGGTCGTCTACGACACGGTCCTGGAGCTGAACGGCGACAGTGAGCAGTACGAGACCAAGGTCGGCCGGGTCCGGATGATCGAGAGCGCCGCGCTGGTGTCGAGCGCCCTTGCGGGTGGACTGCTCGCGGAGCTGACGTCGGCCCGACTGATGTACTTCCTCACGATCCCCTTCACGGCGGCGTCGATCGTGGCGCTGTTGCGGTTCCGGGAGCCCCGGCTGCACGAGGCCGACGACCAGACCGACCTGCGCGATCACCTCCGGGTGACTTATCAGACCCTCACGCGTCGCGGTCAGCTGCGCGCGGTCATCGCACTGGCGGTGCTGACGTCGCTGGTCATGACCACGATCTTCGAGTTCGGGCCGCTGTGGCTGCTCGCGCTCGGCGCCGCTGCCGCGTTCTACGGACCGCATTGGGCCGGCCTGATGTCGACCTTCGGACTCGGCGGGATGCTCGCGGGACGACTGCGCTTCGACCAATGGACGACGGTCGCTCCGGTCTCCGTCGTGGTCGTGTTCGCCAGCCTGGTCCTGACCACCAGCCGGAGCATCATCGTCGTGACCCTGGCGCAGATCGTGCTCGTGCTGCTGATGATGGCCGCGAGCATCCACATCACCCGGCTCATGCACGACGCCGTGCCGTCGGCGATCCGAGCCGGTGTCGCCTCCGGAGTCGGCGCGGTGTCGTGGATCGTGTTCCTGCCGTTCGCGGTCGGCTTCGGCTTCGTCAGTGAGCAGTACGGCGTCGAGGCGGCGGGCTGGATGGTCGTCGTCGTGGCAGTGGTGGTGAGCGGCCTGATGCTGCGGGTGGCGCTGCGTGGCCGCCGCCTCGCCGATGCGGCTGCGGGGCTGGAGCCGGTCGCCGACTGCGTCGGAGCACGTACCGCCGAGGCCGTCGCATGAGCGGCCTGACCTGCCAGGAGCTGGTCGAACAGGTCACCGACTTCGTCGACGAGGCACTGGACCCGAAGGCCGCGGCCGCGTTCGCCGACCATCTGGCCGACTGCTCGGGCTGTCGTCGCTATGTCGAGCAGCTGGCCGAGGTCATGCGGATGCTGCGCGGCGCCGGCGCATCCGGGTGACCAGGTAGCCGCCGTACGCCACGGTTGCGATGGCGACGACGACGGCCGGCGGACCCCACGGCTGCAGCGGTCCGTCACTTCGCGTTCCCATCGTGGCGCCGCTGGACTGGTGCGACAGGATCGAGGCGGACGATTGGTGCGACAGCACCGACCACTGCGACTGGGACGACAGCGCCGAACCCATCGAGGTCGACGACCCGATCGACAACAGCGACGCGAACGAGCCGACGCTGCCGACCGACGCGCACGACCCGATGCTGCCGATCGACAGCACCGATCCGGTCGACGCGATCGACAGTGTCGAGTTGCGCGACCACAGCGACCAGCGGCCGCGGTGCAGGCTCTCGGCTTCGGTGGCGCGATGGGTCACGACAGCGTCACCAGGGCATGTTGTCGAAGGGGGAGGAGTAGACCGGCTGTCGCTGGAGCGCCGCCTCCGCGCCGGCCCGGTCGAGCTCGTGACGCTCCTGCTCGGCCCGGATCACCAGGGGCAGCAGCCGGACGTCGCCCGGCGTCGCGATGCCGGTGACCTCCTGGTGCGAGAGCACCCACGTGATGGCGGCCGTGATCGGCGCCTGCTCGTCGAACGGCTCGTACCAGGTCGTGTATCTCTCGTCCGCGCCGTCGGGCCAGTTGCGCATCGCGGCGGACTTGATGATCATCAGGCCGGCGTCTTGCCGTTGCACCTCGGCGACCAGCGCTTCGTAGGCCGCGAGGTAGCCGGCGTCGCGGCCAAGCACCGGATTGAGCGGCGTCAGCACCGTGGCGAACGGATAGCGGCGCAGTGCCTCGAGGTGCGTCGCCGGGGCGTCGTGGCCGTGGCCGGTGATGCCGACGGCACCGACGAGTCCCTCGGCCTCGGCACGGGTGGCTGCCTCGAGGGCGCCGTTCGGCCCGGTGGCGCGATCCAGGTCTGCCAGGTCGCCGATGGCATGCAACTGCAGCAGGTCGACGCGGTCGGTCTGCAGCCGTTCGAGCGACTCGTTGATCTGGCGCCAGGCGCCCTCGCTCGACCGCTCACCGGTCTTGGTCGCCAGGAAGATCCGGTCGCGAAGCCGAGACATCGCGGCGCCGAGCCGTACCTCTGCCTCGCCGTAGTCCCGCGCGACGTCGAAGTGGTTGATCCCCGCGTCGAGTGCCTCGTCGATGGAGGCATCGGCGATGTCCTGGTTCACCCCCGCCAGTCCTGCCGCGCCGTAGATCAGCACGGAACTTTGATGTCCTAGCCGGCCGAGTCTGCGTTGCTCCATGGGGCCAAGCTACCCACGGGGACCGACGGCCGACACCGTTGATCCGTCAGCCGGGCAGACTCGCCAGGGCGACCCGGGTTCCCTTGACCCGAACGGTGGTGGATGCCCAGTTGTTGTCGCGCCGAGCCTCGTCGAGCTGGCCGAAGGCGTCTGCGACCACGGTGACGGTGAAGTCCCCGGAGCCGTCTCGCATGTCCCAGAGCGCGGTGACCTCGATCTCGTCGCCGGGCAGCAGTTCGGGCGTGTTGACCAGGCGCAGCTCGCGATCGACGCCCTCACCGCGAAGCCAGAACCGGGTCTGAGTCTCGCCCGCGATCCCGTCGCCGATGTTGGCGATCGTCGCGGTCACCTCGGCCACCCAGGGGAGCATGCCGCGAGTCTCGGCCGCCGGTCGTTCGGTGGCGTCGCGGGTCATGATCAGCCCGACCGACAGGTCAGGCTTGGCTGTCGCAGTCACGGTACTTCGATCGTAGGCACGCCGCCGGGCACGAGAGAATCGACATTGCGGTGGCCATGACCCCCGCGATGTCGATTCCCTCGTCAGTCGTCGAGGATCTTGTGCTTGTGGACGCGCCAGCGTTCGGCGAAGTCGGCGATCTCGATCTGACTGAAGCGGACGTACTCGAGGGTCTCGCGGACGCGCTTGCCGCCCGGACGGGCCTCGTCGAGCATCTCGACTCCCTCGCTGAGGATGTCCTCCCAGCGCTTGAGGAGCGGCAACCGCTGCTGCGTGATCGTGTACCAGATGTCCTCGTCGTAGACCCGGTAGTGGTCGCTGCGTGACCCCGGCTCGCGCTCGCGAATCAGTAGTCCGGCCTGGATCAGATAGCGCACGGCGCCGGAGATCGCGGCCGGACTCACCCGGAGCCCGGTGGCCAACTCGCGGGCCGTATAGCGATCCGCCTCGTCGGCGAGGACGTACGCGAAGACCCGCGACGGCATCCGGGGCATACCGGACTCGACCAGGATCAGTGCGAAGCGCTCCACGAAGCGCAGGACTGCCTCGTCCTGCTCCCTGTCGGCTGCTGCCACCACGACCTCCTACCGCTGACCGCCTCCCGCGGACAGTTTAGAGGTTTCACAACATTGTGAAGGCGTCTTTCCACCCGGAGCGGGTGGTGACGACCCGGCGGCCGCGCGGCCAACCTGTCGCTGACGGACGGTCGACGCTTGGGAGGACGCATGACGACCGACCAGATCTTCTACGGCCTGGCGCTCACGGTGGCCCTGGCGGTCGGGTGCCAGGTCGTGGCCGGCCGACTCCGCATCCCGGCGCTGATCCTCTTGCTGCCGGCCGGCTTCTGCGCGGGGGCGATCACCGACGACATCCAGCCCGATCAGCTGCTCGGGTCGCTGTTCCAGCCGCTGGTCTCGCTGTCGGTGGCGATCATCCTGTTCGAGAGCGGTCTCGGCCTCGACCTGCGCAAGCTCAAGGGCAGTACGCGGAGCGTCGTGGTCCGGCTGCTGGGCGTCGGTGTACCGATCACCTGGGTGCTCGCAGCTTCCGCGTCGGCGCTGTTCTTCGACATGTCCGGGTCGGCGGCCATCATGCTCGGCGCGATCCTGATCGTGTCCGGCCCGACCGTCGTGGGTCCGCTGCTGGCCCACGTCCGCCCGACCGACCGGGTCCGCCACCCGCTGATCTGGGAAGGGACGCTGATCGACCCGATCGGCGGCATCATCGGGGCGTTGGTCTTCCACGGGATCGTCTCCGGCGGGCTCGGACTCGGCGAGTACCGACCGGGCCGGTTCCTCGGCAGCGTGGCCATCGGGTTGATCGCCGGCGTCGTGGGTGCCGCGATCCTCTGGTTCCTGCTCCGCACCCTCGACCTACCGGAGATACTCGGGACGAACGCCATGATCGCGACCGTCATCGCCATCGCGGCCGTGAGCAACGTCGTACGCGACGACACCGGCCTGATCGCCGCGATCGTGATGGGCCTTGTGGTTTCCAACGTCGAGGGGTTCGACGTGGCGGCTCGGCGACCGTTCTTCGAGACCATCGTCCAGCTGATCCTCGGGGTGCTCTTCGTCTCGATCTCGGCATCGGTGACACCGTCGTCGGTCGAGGACGTCTTGCTCCCGACCGTGGGCCTGGTCGCCGTGCTGGTCCTGGTGGTCCGCCCGCTGGTGGCCTACCTGTCGACCTCTCGCACCGGACTGACCGGGGGCGAGCGAGCGTTCATCGGGTGGATGGCGCCCCGCGGCATCGTCGCCGCCTCCACCGCATCCGCCTTCGGTGTCACCCTGGTCGACCAGCACATCAGCGGCGCCGAGGACATCCTGCCCGCCACGTTCTTGACCATCGTGCTGACCGTGACGTTGTACGGCCTCACTGCCCACCCGGTCGCGAAGCGGCTCGGCGTACTCCGTCCCTCCGGTTCCAGACCCCTCGTCGTGGGTGGCGATCCGTGGGCGATCGGCATCGGACGGGCGTTGCAGGATGCCGGTCTGGACGTACTCATGTGGGCGGGCCTGACCGAGCAGCGCGAAGCCATCCGGCGAGCCGGCCTCACGGTCGCGCCGGGCGAGTTGCTGGCCGCTGCCACCGGGCGGCGGGCCCAACTCGAGGGCATCAGCGAGGTGCTCCTCCTGACCGCCGAGGACGACTTCAATGCGCTCGCCTCGGTGGTGTTGCCGGGTCAGTTGGACGGGCGCGTCTATCGAGTGGCGGCACCGCAGCACAGTCACGGCGTGGTGGCGCCGTACACCGGTGGCGAGCTGTTGTTCGACGCGGCGTTGACCCGATCGGCCCTGACCAGTCGCTATGACCAGGGCGCTCGGATCCAGACCGTGACGGCGGAGCAATCGGTGCCCGACGGCGAGTTCGTGCTGTTCGTCGTACGCCGGGATCGCCGGCTCGACCCGGTGACGACACATGGCCGGCCGCCGGTCGAGGACGGCGACTCGCTGGTGATCCTGGGCGGTCCTGGCGAGTCGGGTTCATCCGGCTAACGGCTGGCGTCAAGATTGCGTTTAGATGTTTCACAAATTTGTGAACGCTGGGTAGGCTCGCCAATATGACATCTTCCGCGATCTCGGTGTCCGGCCTCGTGAAGTCCTACGGCCCGACTCGCGCTCTGGACGGACTGGACCTGTCGGTGGCGACGGGAGAGGTGCACGGCTTCCTCGGTCCGAACGGAGCCGGTAAGACGACGACGATCCGGGTGCTGCTCGGCCTGTTGCGGGCCGACTCCGGCGAAGCCCGCCTGCTCGACGGCGATCCGTGGCATGACGCAGTCCCGCTGCACCATCGACTCGCGTACGTTCCCGGCGACGTGAGCCTGTGGCCGAATCTCACCGGCGGCGAGACCATCGACCTGCTGACCCGGCTGCGCGGCGGCGTGGATCCCAAGCGCCGGGCCGAGCTCATCGAGCGGTTCAATCTCGATCCGCGTAAGAAGGCCCGGTCCTACTCCAAGGGCAACCGTCAGAAGGTCGCCCTGGTGGCCGGCCTCGCCTCCGATGTCGAGCTGCTGCTCCTGGACGAGCCGACCTCGGGGCTCGACCCGCTGATGCAGGCGGTGTTCGAGGACTGCATCGACGAGTGGAAGGACGAGGGGCGCACCGTCCTGCTGTCCAGCCACATCCTGGCCGAGGTCGAGGCGCTGTGTGACCGGGTCAGCATCATCCGGCTCGGCAAGACGGTCGAGACCGGAACCCTCGCCGAGCTGCGACACCTGACCCGCACGGCGATCTCGGTCGAGACGGAGCGGCCGGTCTCCGGCCTCGAGCGCATGCCCGGCGTCCACTCGCTGCGACTCGAGGGCGATCGGGCCCGCTTCGACGTCGACACTGCGCAGCTCGACGGCGTCCTGCGCCGGCTCACCGAGTTCGGCGTACGCAGCCTGACCAGTCAGCCGCCGACGCTCGAGGAACTCTTCCTGCGGCACTACGGCGACGAGCTTGCCGAAGACGGTGTGGACCTGGCGGCCGAGGAGCCCGCCGGAGAGCCGTCATGAGCAACCTGACCGGCACCGCGACCCTGATCCGATTCATCCTGCGTCAGGACCGGGTGCGGCTGCCGATCTGGGTGCTCGGCATCGCCGTGTCGCTGATGGGCTCCGTGGCGAGCTTCGGCTCCACCTACCCGACCCAGGCCGATCGCCAAGCGCGGGCCAAGGTGCTCGACAGCGCGGCGGCGCAGCTGTTCGTCGGACCCGGCTACGGCACCGATCACTACACGTTCGGCGCGATGACGGCGAACGAGCTGCTGCCGTTCTCGGCGATCGTCGTCGCCTTGATGAGTGTGTTCCTCGTCGTACGCCACACCCGCGCTGAGGAGGAGGACGGCCGCGCCGAGCTGGTCCGCGCCGGAGTCGTCGGCCGCCACGCGGCGACCGCCGCCACCCTGGTCGTGGTCTGCGGAGCCCAACTAGTGCTGGCGCTGCTGCTGACCTTCGGCCTGCCGGCCAGCCTCAGTGAGCTGTCCACGTCGGGGTCGTTCGCCTTCGCCGCCGCACTCGCCGGCGTGGGAATCGTCTTTGCCGGCATCACGGTGCTGATCGCGCAGCTGACCGCCAACGCGCGCACCGCTCTCGGCATCTCGTCGATGGTGCTCGGCGTGACCTACCTGGTACGCGCGGTCGGCGACATGACCGGGACCCATCTCGCCTGGCTGTCGCCGTTCGGCTGGGCCACCGAGATGCGGGCCTACGTCGATGTCCGGTGGTGGCCGCTGCTGCTCTCGCTGGTCGTCTCTGTCGGCCTGATCGCGGTGGCGATCCGGGTCAACGCCCGGCGCGACCTCGGCGGTGGGGTGATCGCGGACCGACCCGGTCGACCGGAGGCGTCGCCCCTGCTCGGGAGCCCACTGGGACTGGCGTTCCGGCTCCAGCGGGCCAGCCTGATCGCATGGAGCGTCTCGCTGTTCTTGCTCGGGCTCGTCTACGGAAGCATCGCCGACCAGGCAGCCAGCCTCTACGAGGACATCAGCTCGCTTGACGACTACCTGGCGCGGATCGGTGCCGCCGACCCGGCCGACCAGTACCTCGCGATCACGCTGTCGATCTCGGCGGTGATCGCGGTCGGCTATGCCGTGCAGTCGACGCTGCGGGCCCGAGGCGAGGAGACCAAGAGCCGTGCCGAGCCGTTGCTGTCCGCAGCGGTCAGCCGTACGCAATGGGTCGGGAGCCACCTCGTCATGGCGCTCGGCGGCAGCGTGGTGATGATGTTCGCGTACGGGCTCGGCCTCGGAATCAGCCGGGCGATCAGCGCCTCTGACATCGGTGAGCTGCCGCGGCTGGTCGGCTCGGCCCTGGCGTACACCCCCTCGCTGTGGGTGTTCGTCGGCGTCGCCGTGCTGCTGTTCGGCCTGGTGCCGCGGGCGGTCGGCGCCGCGTGGGCGTTCCTCGGCTTCGTGGCGTTCGCCGGGTTCCTGGGGCCGCTGTTGCAGCTTCCCGACTGGGTCTACGACCTGTCGCCGGTCGATCGGATCCCCAACGTTCCGGTCGCCGACTTCTCGGTCTGGCCGCTGATCGGGCTGACCCTGATCGCCGTGGCGATGATCGCGATCGGCCTCGTCGGCTTCCGCCGCCGAGACCTCACCGGGGCCTGACCGCCGCCGCCTCCGAGCGGTTTTGCGCCCGTACCGACGGCCGGGAGTGCTCTGCATGGTGTGCAGGGGCGCAAAACCGAGGCAGGAATGCGACCGAGCTTGTTGCAAGTCACTCGCAACTGCGACTAATAATGAAGTAGGCGCACAGTCGGCGAGTGACTCGGAGGTGGCGAGGTGCACGTACCCGATGGATTCATCGACGCACCCACATCGGTCGCTGCCGGTGGAGTCGCCCTGGTGGGCGTGGCCGCCTGCCTTCGCGGTGCCCGTCGCGAGCTCGACGAGCGGACCGCGCCGCTGGCCGGATTGGTCGCGGCGTTCGTCTTCGCCGTGCAGATGCTCAACTTCCCGGTCGGCGCCGGCACCAGCGGCCATCTGATGGGCGGGGCGTTAGCTGCTGTGCTTATCGGCCCCTGGGCAGGGGCGATGGCGGTGTCGGTCGTGATTCTCGTACAAGGTCTGCTGTTTGCTGACGGCGGCCTCAGCGCGCTCGGCATCAACGTGATCCTGATGGCGCTGGTCACGACCGCCGTGGGGTACGGCGTGTTCCGGCTCGTCATGGGTGTGCTGCCGAAGCGGGTGTCCTCAGTGCCACTGGCGGCCGGGATCGGCGCATTCGTCTCGGTGCCGGTGGCCGCGATCGCGTTCGTCGGCTTCTACGCGATCGGCGGCACGGCCGACATCAGTCTCGGCGCCGTAGCGACGGCGATGATCGGCGTCCACACCCTGATCGGCATCGGCGAAGGGATCATCACCGCGCTCACCGTCGGCAGCGTGCTCGCGGTCCGGCCTGACCTGGTCTACGGCGCGCGTGACCTGCTGCCCCGGCAACAGCTCGAGCTGCGGCCATCGACGACGAGGGAGCCAACCTCATGACGACGACCGAGTCCGCGCCGAACGACACCGGACGGTCCCGGCGCACGAAGCTCCTTCTGCTGGCCGGGCTGTTCGTCGCCCTGGCGCTGGCCGGCATCGGAAGCTACTACAAGAGCACCAGCCCGGACGGGCTCACCAGGGTCTCCGAGGACCACGGCTTCGCCTCGTCGGCGCAGCCGCATCACACCGGCGACTCGCCGCTGGCCGGCTATCAGACCAAGGACGTTCACAACAGCCGGCTGTCCGGCGGCCTGGCCGGTGTCATCGGCGTCGGCGTCACCTTCGCCGTCGCCGGCGGAGCGGCCCTGCTGATCCGGCGCCGCGCCCGCGGCCATGGCGGCGACGCCGGTGGTCCGGCCGACTCCGACAGCTCCGGCGGCTCGGGCAGCGCTGCTGAGGTCGGGGCAGCTGGATCGTGAGCTCGAGCCGGTCCGACGGCCTCTACCGCCCGGGCAGCAGCGCGATCCATCGGCTGCCTGCCCACGTCAAGGTGGTCGGTGCCGTCGGCTTCGTCGTCGCCGTGGTGTCGACTCCGGGCCAGGCGTGGTGGGCGTTCGCCGCGTACGCCGGCGCACTCGTCCTGGTCACGGCGATGGCCGGGCTCGCACCCCGGTACGTCGCGCGCGGCCTCGTGATCGAGCTGCCGTTCGTCGTGTTCGCCGCGCTGCTGCCGTTCCTGGCCCGTGGTGACCAGGTGGAGATCCTCGGCCTCTCGCTCAGTCGTGGCGGACTGGCCGACGCCGCCACCCTGCTCGCCAAGGCGACCCTCGGCATCTGGACCTCGATGCTGCTGGCCGGCACGACCCGGCCGCAGGAACTGGTCGCCGGAATGCAGCGGCTGCGGCTGCCGCGGCTGATGGTCGAGATCCTGTCCTTCATGGTCCGCTACCTCGACGTGGTCGCCGACGACCTGCGCCGGATGCGGATCGCCCGCGACTCCAGGGCATTCAGCGCTCGCGGTCCAAAGCACTGGGGCGTGCTCGCGTCGACCGCCGGTGCGCTGTTCGTCCGGTCCTACGAGCGCGGCGAGCGGGTCCATCTGGCGATGCTGAGTCGCGGCTACGCCGGGCGGCTGGTGTTGCACGGCGACCGGCCCGGCACCAGACGCGAGTGGGCGACGGCCGCGGCGCTGCTGGTGTTCGGGATCGCGTTCGCAGTCACGGCCCGGGTGGCGACATGACGAGCGAGCCGGACCGGACGACGCCGGCGCTGGACGTACGGAAGCTGGCCTACGCCTATCCGGACGGCCGTCAGGTGCTCTACGGCGTCGACCTGACGATCCACGACGGTGAACGAGTCGCGCTGCTCGGACCCAACGGCGCGGGCAAGACGACCCTGGTGCTGCACCTCAACGGCATCCTGGGCGGCGGCCACGGTTCGGTGACGGTCGGCGGTCTGCCCGTCGAGCGAGACCAGCTGCTCGAGATCCGGCGTCGCGTCGGCATCGTGTTCCAGGACCCGGACGACCAGCTCTTCATGCCGACCGTGGCCGAGGACGTCGCGTTCGGCCCGACCAACCTGGGCCTGGATCGCGAAGCGGTGGCCGAACGCGTGACCGAGGCATTGGCGGCGGTCGGCCTCGCCGCCGAGCGGGATCGGCCACCGCACCATCTGTCCTTCGGTCAACGCCGCCGCGTGGCAGTGGCGACGGTGCTCGCGATGCGACCCGAGATCCTCGTGCTTGACGAGCCGACAAGCAATCTCGATCCGGCGAGCCGTCGGGAGTTGGCCGAGATCCTTGAGCGGCTGTCGTTGCCGACGCTGATTGTGACCCACGACCTGCCGTACGCCTGGCAGCTGTGTCCCCGGTCGGTACTGCTCGACGACGGGGTCGTGGTCGCCGATCGACCGACGACCGAACTGCTGGCCGACGAGGAGTTGCTGCGGGCGCACCGACTGGAGCTGCCGTTCGGCTTCGATCCCCGAGTGCAGCCGGTCAGGCCGTAGCAGCCGGCTTCTTCGCGCCGACCGCCTCAGTGTCGGTGTCGGCTCCGACGGTTCCGCGCAGGATTACCTCGGCGATCAGCTCGGGGTTGTCGCCCATCGGCACGTGGCCACAGCCGGGCAGCGCGAGATGCACCGCCTTCGGCAACCGGCGCTTGGCGATGTCGGCCTGCCGGGGAAGGAGCACGTGATCGCGGTCGCCCCAGGCCACGGTGGTCGGAACCCTCGGGGAGGCGTGGCAGTGGTACGACTTGCCGGCCGCTGCGGAGGGCCGGAAACCCACCGAGTCGCGCATCGCACGCGCATCGCCGAGGAACCGGGTCTCGTCGATCCGGTCGGGCCGCGAGTAGATCGTGCGGACGGCCTCGCGGCGGAGCCGGGGCCTGGCGGCGACCTGGCGCAGCATCACGTCGGGCACGTGCGCCGACACCCGCATCGAGGTCAGCAACGCGATCGCGTAGCGCCGCTCGGCCGCGGTCCAGAATCCCGCCGGTGAGAGCGCGACGACGCTGCGAGCGAGGCGGGCGGCACCCAGCTCGAGGGCGATCGCGCCGCCGAGCGAGTTGCCGACGATGTGCGGCTGGTCGATGCCGAGGTCGTCGAGGAGATCACCGAAGTTGTCGATCGTCGTCCGCATGTCATAGCGCATGTCCGACGGCAGGCCGGGTGACTCGCCGAAGCCGGGCAGGTCGATCGCGATGACCTCGCTCTCCTCGGCCAGCAACGGGATGACCGGGTCCCAGGCTTGCCGGCGATGACCGATGCCGTGGATCAGCACGATCGGTTCGCCCGATCCACGACGCACATAGCGAATGTCCAGGCCCATGGCCCACCTCCGAGTCGGTGTCCCTCAGGATGACCGTGACAGTCATGGTGGCACATTGTTCGCGTCGGATACCCGCCGGTCAGTCCGACAGGTCGAGCAGCTCCACCAGCCGTCGATCGGCCTGATCCGCGGGCCGCGAGACGAACAGCTCGGCGTGGTAGTAGCCGGTGTCCTCCTTGCCGGCCGGCGAGAGGCCGAGCGCGTCGATGCGTTTGAGTGCTGCCTGCGACTCCTCCGCATCGGCGAACCGGCGCTGCCGGAAGGTCCGGTGCGGCAGCCGCTCGGTGACCAGGCCGAAGCCGTCGAGGGTCTCGATGATCGGCTCGTACGACACCTCCCGCAGCACGAGGGCGACGACCCATGGCAGTTGTGCCGCAGCGGAGACGACCCGCTCGAACGTGCGGTAGCCGATGTAGCCGACGCCGCCGCTGACTGTGATCATCGTGGCGCCCGCCACCGCCGCGCGAAGCTCCGCACTCGGCTCGTTGGCCTCAAGGTCCTCGGCGAATCCGGCGTCGAGCTGGCCGACCGCGCAGGCGTACGCGATCGCCGGTGCCGACTGGTCCAGGCCAATCGTCCGGGGCGCGTCCGGACGGCGGTGCGCGGCGAAGAACGCCCGATCGTGGGCGATCAGCTCGGCTCGCGGAGCAGTGTCGTCCGCGGCCTCGTAGTGATCGAAGAGGTCGTCCAGCGTGAGGTCATGGGCAAATAGGGCGGTGTTGACACCGTACGAGCAACACAGATCGAGGATCGTCTCAGGCCCGGTTCGATGCCGGAGCAGGCTGTGGACGACCTGCGCGGCATGTTGCGGGATCTGGTAGTCGAGCGGATGGAGCGCCGCGTAGTAGGCCAGGGGATCGTCTCGGGTATAGATGTCGTCGAAACAGGCCTTTCCGGCTAGACCGTCGTCATCATGGACAGCGTCGGGCGACGTCATCTAAACCTCCCCAAGTTGTCCAACAGGCTAGGGCATGGGTTCCACGAAGACGGCAGCCGCATGTCGCTGGGCGAGATGTACCGGTCCGCCGGGCGCCTCGACCCGGGTGCCGTCACGCTCGGGCGCGGCGTCCACCTCGACCCCGGGGAAGCAGCCGACCGCCGCCAGCCGCGGCAGCTGCTCCGGATCGTCCTGCAGCACCTCGCCGATCCGCACCAGGCGGACCGATCGCGGGCCGCTCCGGACCGCCTCGGCCAGCGAAGGCGAACGATCCGAGGTGGTGCGCGGGCCGATGTCGGAGTCGGGAATCCGGCCGCCGTACGGCGACATCGCCCGGTCCCGAAGCTGCTGCGCCATCTTGGCGACGACGATGTCGCCGGCCACCCGCTCCCACCGGCAGGCCTCGGCGTGTACGTCGGTCCACGCGACGCCGAGCACCTGGGCGAGGAACGCCTCGATCGTGCGATGCCGCCGCACGGCCGACGTCGCTCGCTCCCGCCCGGTCGAGGTCAGCGTCCAGCCGGCCGCAGTCGACCGCAGCAGTCCGGCGTCGGCTGCCGTACGAGCGGTGGCGTCGACGGATGGATCGCGCAGCCGCTCTCGAAGCTGCGATTCACTGGCCGGCACCCGGTCCTCGCCGCAGTCGGAGACCACGCGAAGCAGCGTGTCGACCTTGGCTTCCACGCTCATGGCGACCTCGTCTCCGCCGGATGGGACATACCGTCGACAAGGCCAACCTAGTCATGGGTCGCGCTGTTCCGTACCCGCCCGGTGGGTCCAACGACCCTGGCCCGGCCGTTTGATGCGATGGCAGAGTCAGCGCATGTCCGCCACACCCGAGGGGGCGAGCCGGCTGTCCGAGGGGGAGCCGGTGGCGGGGGTCGATGGCCTGGTGGCGACCGGGCAGGACGCGCTGGGGCGGGCTGCCTGGGGACCGGCCAAGGCCGCGTTCGAGGCGGCCGTCGCAACGACGGATTCGCCCGAGGCGTGGGAGGGGCTGAGCCGCGCCGCGTGGTGGCAGGGCGATCAGGAGCGCACCATGACCGCCCGCGAGTCGGCCTATCGCGGCTACCGGCGGGTCGGCGACGCCTACGGCGCCGCCCGGATGGCGATGTGGCTGGCCTCGGACCATCTCGACTTCCGCGGTGACGAAGCGGTGGCCTCGGCGTGGCTGCGACGCGGCTGGGACCTGGTCGGCGATCTCGAGCCGAGCACCGAGCAGGGGAACCTCCTCGTACTCGAGGCCGACATCGCACTGCTGAACCACTCCGACCCGGCGACCGCCGAACGGCTGTCTCGCCAGGCGCTCGACATCGGTCGGGCCGTTCCGGACTCCGGCGTCGAGGTGATCGCGCTCGCGATCCTGGGCAGTGCGGAGATCGCGGCCGGCCGGGTCAGCGAGGGCGTGCGCCGACTCGAGGAGTGTGCGTCGCTGGCCGTGACCGAGGAGTTCGGCGATGCGGCCGCGCCGGGCTGGGCGCTGTGTCACACCGTCACCGCCTGCGCGGACGTCGGCGACTTCGCCCGGGCCGAGCAGTGGTGCCGCGCGATGCATGCCTGGTCCGCGACCTGGCAAGCCCGGCACTTCTTCGGCATCTGCCGCACTGCGTACGGCGACGTGCTCGCGACCTGCGGCGATTGGTCCTCTGCCGAGGAGGAGCTGACCAGCGCGATGGAGGACCTGAGTACGACCCGGCCGGGGCTGGCGGCTCCGGCAGCCGTACGACTGGGATGTCTTCGGGCCCGGCAGGGCGACCTCGCCGAGGCGCGTCGGCTCTTCGAGTCCGCGTTGCCGCTGCCGTCGGCCATCGTCTCGCTCGGCGGTCTCGACCTCGACGCCGGTGATCCGACGGCGGCTGCCGACGCGGCCGAGCGGGCGCTGCGACGGCTTGGTCAGGCCAGCGTGCTCGAGCGGTTCTCCGCGCTGGAGCTACTGGCCGAGGCCCATGCGGCCGCAGGTGACGCGGCCGAGGCGACTGCAGCTGCCGACCAGGTCGAGCTTGACGCGACCCAGCTGGCGACGCCGTACATGCGCGGTCGTGGCCGGCTGGTCCGAGCGCGAGTGCTCTCGGCTGCCGCTGAACATGACGGTGCGCGCCAGGCCGCCGAGGATGCGGTCGACCTGTTCACCAGCAGCGCGGCGCCGTACGAAGCCGCCGAGTCGCGGATGGTGCTCGCCGCCGCGTTGGAGGCGCTGGGCCGGGTCGATCGGGCCGCCGCCGAGGCACAGGCCGCGCGCGAGGCGTTCGCCCTGCTGGGCACGGCCGCGGTCGGTGAACCGGTGGCCCGCGAGGCGCTCAGCGCGCGTGAGATCGACATCCTGCGACTGGTCGCTCACGGGATGAGCAACGCCCAGATCGCCGATCGGCTGTTCCTGAGCCCGCATACCGTGCATCGCCACGTGGCCAATATCCGTACGAAGCTGGACGTACCATCGCGGGCGGCTGCCGTCGGCTACGCCACTCGGCACGGACTGCTCTGACCGCCTGGCCCGATCGGGCCATCGCGCCGAATGGCCGCTTCGGGCGAAGCCGGGTCGCGCCTTCCCCAATGAGACTCCTGGCATGACCGAGATCAGCTTTCCCACCCACGTCGACGAGCTCCGCTTCCGCCTGCAGGGCGGCGTGTACGAGCCGGGCGACGCCCTCTACGAAAACACCTGCACCCTGTTCAACGCCATGATCGACCGGCGGCCGCGGCTGGTCGTCCAGGCGATCGCCGTCAACGACGTCGTGGCGGCACTGGCCTTTGCCCGCGAGCACGAAATGCCGATCGCCGTACGCGGTGGCGGGCACGCCGTCGCCGGCCGATCGCTGGTCGACGACGGCCTCGTGCTCGACGTGCGTGGCATCGCCGACATCGCGGTCGACACCGAACGCCGGGTCGCCCGCATCGGTGGCGGCGCGATCTGGGCCGACGTGGACCGCGCGACCCAGGCGCACGGCCTCGCCACGACCGGCGGCCGAGTGTCGACGACCGGTGTGGCCGGCCTGACCCTCGGCGGCGGTTCCGGCTGGCTCGAGCGCAAGCACGGCCTTGCCTGCGACAACCTGCTCGCCGCCGAGCTCGTGACCTGGGACGGCCAGATCGTCCGTGCGTCCGAGGACGAGAACCCTGAACTGCTGTGGGCGCTCCGCGGCGGTGGCGGCAGCTTCGGCGTCGTGACTGCGCTCGAGATGGCACTGCACCCGGTCGGGCCGGAGGTCTACGGCGGACTCGCATTGTTCCCCGCCGATCGC
>Ga0126377_10001280_pt1 | contig 16352 bp, 14 predicted proteins | sample PanSoiMetPlot_22_FD_92647 | JGI IMG/M metagenome (GOLD analysis project Ga0126377, IMG submission 92647) | Tropical forest soil microbial communities from Panama - MetaG Plot_22 | ecosystem: Environmental > Terrestrial > Soil > Tropical forest > Bulk soil | place: Panama | collected 2016-02-17 | reverse complement strand
GGTCACCGTCCGAACCTACTGGCGAAAGTATGATCGTAAGAGTGGCGTTCAGAAAGAAACCATCCCTGGTTCCGTGAGGGAGCAGGTCATTAACTTTGACATCCCAAGGTTCAGACTCGCGGTGGCTCCCGCGAGTTTTAACGCCAGAGATAGCTTGGAAGACCTCGGAAGCGGGCAGATGTTAGTAAAGCTGTTCGGCCGTTTTCTGCCGGGGACATACGTGCGCATCGGCTCAACGTTTCTAACCGAGTGGCCACGGCTCGACCACAAGCATTTTGGCATTCAGTTCATTGCGCCGATTTCCGACTTGGCGACGAAGGGCGTGTACCTCGTTGCGCACGACGGGACGGAGACGCGACTCAGATTTGGGGGAACGGTGTGTTCGAGGGGAAATCCGCTGCGGATCCTGGAACCGCCTCAGATCACCACCGTTGACGAGGCGCACAGTCGTGTGAGAGTTCGTGTAAATCACCTGCAATTGGCGGAAGGGATGCCCCCGCGTATGTTCGTCGCGAACGGGACACCCCCGCTCGTCTTCGTCATCGGGCAGCGTGTGTTCGGATACTCAGACGCGCCGCTCCAGCCAGAGGAGATAGGTGGAATAACCTACCTGTATGCCGTGGTCCCTAACGCGCTACTGATTTCCGATTCAAAGTTGACCGTCCAAACTTTGTTTCCGCAGGAAGGCTGTAGCGCCAGTGGGAAGATAGCCGGTCTACAAGCGCTCAGCCAGACCGAGCGCCTGGTTGTGTTGGAGCAGGGCAGGAGCTCAGTTAAGTTCCTGCTCTACGGCAACCGCCTCAGGGACGCGCAGATAATCTCTCCAACCGGCGTGGTTCTCCAGACCATCGGAGCGCCAACAGAAGATGGCGACACGTTGCGTCTGATCGAACTAAACGAGGAGCAGCTTAAGGCTCACAAACACCTGCTCGTGCAACGGATGAACGAGCGACCTTTCATGATCGCGCTTCCCACGCTTCCCACCATTGAAGCCAAGAAACCTGAACCACCGAAAGCTCGGGAGCGGGTGATAATTGACGCCAACGATGCTGTTATTGAGGGCGAGGGGATGAAGGACTTGGAGAAGGTCAGCTTCAAAAAACGGCCGGTTCCATTCGAGGTCGCAGAGGACGGCAAGAGCGTACGGCTGACAGGGCTCAAGGCTCTCGGCGTGACTTCGATAGCGGCGACGCAGACAGTTGACCTCGCGTTTAAGTCCGGCAAAGCGTCGGTAAAGATCGAGATCGTAAATGCAAAAGTGGAGACGGTGTCAAAGTAAGTGAATGGCTGCATCCCGCACCGCCGCCTCAGGCGTAACCCCACCAAAGGAGATTAACAATATGAGATGCCATGATCCTTTACTACCAGCATTCGGCAGCGCAGCAATATCAGAGAAAGAATGGACGGTTGATGAAATCGCACAACTTACCGTCGTGAGCTTCTCCGACAAGAACGCTACCCCGTCCACTGCCGGCTCTGCGCCGGTTGAAAGTTGGCAGAACCTTTCGCCCTCCCCTGTAAGCGGCGAGGCGGCCCGAGTCGCCGCATATGACGTCGAAGTCCCCGCGCTGCTCACGCCGGCGCCCAAACGCCCTGCGAGCGGGCGGTACCGTGGCGCGAGCGGGAATCTGCAGCTCGAACTGCGTGTAGACGTGGACGGCCGGCGCCCGACACGTCGCGTCAGCGGTGATCTCTTTCGCGTAGCCGGCGGGACGACGAGCTATTTCGGCTCTTTCATCATCCACACGCCAACCATCACCGCCACGCCCACTACCGTCATTATCAAAGGCTCAGGCCAGTTCAGTTTCATCACGCTACATGAGACCGTGACAGTGACCATCCCGCGTGTAGCGCCGCTGGCGCCGCCCGCCGCGGCCCAGGTCATCTTTACGGACAACGCCGGGGGCACGGGCGCGGTTTACACTTGTCCCTTCGTCTCTCCGTTCTTCAGAACCGTGCAGTACGAGCAGGACAGTGTGCAGGGGACGGCGCCCTTCATCTCATACAACACCGGGCAACTCTCCTCGGGCGGGCCGGCGCGCGTGCTCTCAGTAGTCTCGGCCTATGCAGAGGCGGGCATTGAGGTCCAAGTGGCCGGAGTCTCAAACATCATTCCCACTGACGGCTCAGGGCCTGACGCGAAATGGAGCAACGCGGAGTTGCACGCCTCGATGGCGCAGCAGTTCAGTCTCTGGCGGAACGACCCGCAATGGAAAGTCTGGCTGCTCATCGCTACCCGCCACGAAAACGCGGGCGTGCGCGGAATTATGTTCGATCAGGAGGGCCGTCAACGACAAGGCTGCGCAGTTTTTCATGACCTCATCCAGGGCGACACCGCTCTGGCGCAGCGCGCCGCGTTGCGCACCTATATTCACGAACTGGGCCATTGTTTCAACCTGCTGCATTCGTGGCAGAAGAGTCTGGCCGTGCCGCCGCAGCCCAATAAGCTCGACGCGCTTTCGTGGATGAACTATGTCCAGAACTTCCCAGACGGCGAAGCGGCCTATTGGGCGGCCTTCCCGTTTCAGTTCGAAGATTCGGAACTGGTGCACCTGCGACATGCCTTCCGCGACAATGTCATTATGGGCGGTAATATTTTCGGCGTCGGCGCGGCGGAATTCGACGCTCAGGCGTTCGCTGAGCCGCTGGTTGACAATTCAGGTCTCAAGTTGGAACTGAAAGCGCGTAAGAATTTCGTCCAATCTGAGCCGGTAGTGGTTGAACTCAAGCTCTCTACCACCGACCTGCGGGGCAAGCGCGTTCACACAAGGATTCACCCGAACTTCGGCTTCGTCCAACTCGCCATACAACTGCCGAATGGCCAGACCGCGCCTTACCGGCCGCTCGCTGAGCAGTGCGCCGAGACCGAAACGAGCGTCCTGGATGCGGAGAATCCGGCGATCTACTCCAGCGCCTATATAGGTTATGGCAAGAAGGGGTTCTACTTCGACCAGGCCGGCCTCTACCAACTGCGCGCGGTCTATTACGCGCTCGATGGCTCGGAGGTCATCTCCAATACCTTGATGCTGCGTGTACGCAGTCCTCTCGACAGGACCGAAGAGAGAATTGCCGACCTCTACGCGGGGAACGATCAAGGCGCGCTTTTCTTTCTACTCGGCAGCGACTCGGAGTACTTGGCGAGTGGTAACAAGGACCTTGAGACCGTCGTCGTCGAGCACGGCGATCATCCGCTAGCCGTCTATGCCCATCTAGTCCAGGGCATCAATGCCGCTCGTCAGTTCAAGACCGTGACAGATGACAAACAGCTCAAGCTGCGTAAGCCTCAGGACAAGGAAGCGATTGAGAAGTTGAGCGAAGTCGTGAACGCTTCCAAGCAAGGCGCCGGAGTGGATAATATCACCCTCGACATGACGATGCGCCGCCTCGCGCGCGCCCAGCATCGCTACGGCGACGACTCTGCCGCGAACGCTACGATTAATGACATCACCGACTTCTTTGGCAAACAGCTCAGCCATCGCCCACTGGTTGCGCGCAAGATTGCTGAACGGGCGAACGAACTGAAGACAGAACTGCTCGGCGACGGCGCGGTAGCGAAGGGACCTGCAGACGCGAAGAAAGGCGGACGCTCATCACGCAAATCGGAGTGAAGGAGCGCACAATACCGCTTTAATCCTGGCGGTGTAATCATTCGGGGAGGACACGCGTGGACGGCTTGCCTTCCCCAACCTTTCTGTCCGAAAATGAGTGTATGTTCGGCTCGCCACTGGCAATAAACCTGACTATTCCGAATGAGCCTCACCCGGTAGGAGCAATAGTTCCCATACGTGTCGAGGTGCGCAACATCTCGTCTGGCGAATTGTGGATAGTTGGTGTTCTCGATGGCAGCGAAATGGGTTTCCGCTTCCCACATTACTTGCCAATCGCCATACCGCCGAAGCCACTTCCGCCACTTGAGTCTGAAGGCTGCGGCAACGTCGCGCCCCTGCGGTTGCAGGATTTCCGGCGCCTCGCCCCCGGCGAGAGTTTTGATCCGACCGTCGCCGAGAGCGGCGCAGGCTACCTCCCGATTTACGCTTTCGCCAATTTCTCTCCAACTTTTGCCGGACGCTTCGAACTCCGCTTGACGCTCTCGACGGAAAGCGAGAAGCCCGAAGACTGGCTCGGTATGCTCGGTTATCCTGGCGAAGAGGAAGTACTGGAACGGCTAAAGGCTGTTCCGCGAGTGCGTGTTGAATCGAACGTCGCAGTGATTCACGTGAGCTGAGCCCTGTGGCTCGCCAATGACTTACGTAAAATCTATCACGGGTAGCAGCCTGAGTATCGGGCGCATCTGTTCACAACACAAATACCGTAATTGTTACTGTTCAAAATGAGGTGGATAAAAAAATCCACCCCTTACCTCAGCCTGGCGCCATTGATTCGGTTTCAATAAGCTTTGCGCATAAGGAAGTTAAACGCCACCCGTAAAATATCCCGAGCTCATCCGACGAATCACAATGGTGGAGTTATAAATCCACCAACAGCCCCGAAGAATCAATCCGATCGGCATTTAAATAGTTGACCACTGAACCGTTGCCACTTTCGCGGGATATGGCACAAAAACTGCACTACGCTCAATCGGGCATTCAGCTACCAAGAAATCGTTTCAACCGCCCGAGTTTGCATTCACCGATAGACAGGCAGAGGGGTAAAGTGGCCAATTTCGAAGTCATCGCAGCCGTATCTGAAACGCTGAGGGAGACGCTGAGAACCGCGCTGAATGCGGTGGACGTGACACCTAAACCCACGGCCGATTTGCATGATCTTCAATTCGACACCCCGCCGAGGGACCCACAACTGACGATATTTCTGTTCGAGATAGGAGAAGATCCGAGCGCGCGCAATCGCCCGCGCATACGCGAGACAGAACCGCCGGATATAAAGATCAAAAAACCGCCGGTTGCGCTGGTGCTTCGATATCTTCTCACGGCGTGGGGAGGCACGCAGCCGGGCGACCAGAGGACACCTCAATTGATTCTTGGCCGGGCAATACAAACGCTGTACGACAAGGCCATTCTGAGCGGGCCGGACCTTCAGGGCGTGCTCAAAGACACTGATCAGGCGCTCAAAGTAACGATGTCGCCGCTTAGCCTTGAAGATCGCACGCGGGTTTGGCACGCGGTGCAGAAACCCTATCGGCTATCGGTCTCTTATGAAGTGCGCGTCGTTAACCTCGATTCCGAAATAGACGCCAGCTTTAAACCCGTCGCGCGCCGGACGCTGGATTTTGATGAACTGGAGGCGAGTTAATGGTCAGGCGGCGCGATTTGCCAGGCGAAGTGATCGAGCTTTACAGCCCTATCGGATTCCTCCCGGTAGACACCTTCAGCGGAACCGCGCCTATCGGACGGCTCAGGGCTTTTTTGGACGCGCGGGACGAGAACGGCAATTGGCGCGAGACTGACATCAAGGAAGTCAGAACTCCCGGCGAAATGATCACATATCCCGGATTGGGTAGAAGCGCCGACGCTCTAAGCCAGCCTGAGCGATTTTTCCGCGTGCGGATCGAGGCGGAGTTTTACCAACCGTTCTACCGCCTGGACGCCGACGGGATTGAGTTCTCCGCTCATCCATACAACGACACCAATCCGCCGAAGGATTATCCGAAGAACTCGGGGGAGTTTCCTGATTATTTGAAAAAGGTTTTGAAAAAGGTGTTGCTGGCGCCCGCGCCACATTATCCGTTCCCCGACCACGTTCCGGTGCTGCGCGGGGTGGTTATTGACAAGCAAACACTGGAACCGGTGGCTGACGTCGAGGTGGCTTGGGGAAACAAAGAGAAGACGCTGACAACGGGACCGCCGGGCGCCAGCGATGACATAAAAAAGGGCGTCTTCGCCCTGCCACTGCGAATTACCGATAAAGCGCAGCTCAACAGCAAACTGAAGATAGACGCTTTGGATCACAGGACGGGACGCACGGGAGAAATCGAAATCGAAATTCCCAAGGATTTGGGAAAGAACCACATTATCTCGATTGAACAATGAGAGGATGAAACAATGGCTGAATATCTGAGTCCGGGTGTGTACATTGAAGAGGTCGACGCGGGGCCGAAGCCGATTGAAGGCGTGAGCACTAGCACGGCGGGCGCCGCCGGCGTGACACTTTCCGGGCCGACTTCGGGCAAGCCGGAGCTGGTCACGAGTTTCGCCGATTTCGTTCGGAAATTCGGCGGCTTCATCCCTGACCCCGATGAAGCCCTCTACAACAAATGGGCGAACAATCCAGTAGACGGGGGCCGATGGTGGCAATTCCCACTTGCGGTAAGAGGATTTTTCGACAATGGCGGCCAGCGCCTCTACGTCAAACGCGTCATCAGCGCTAACGCTACAGCGGCTGCGGCTGACTTTGGCAAAGGGCTGGTCAGTGAAATTGTGGCCGATGCGGCGGCGGACGCGACCACGCTCAGGCTTCGCCACCTGATCGGAATCGGCAAAGGGACGCAGGTCAGGATCTTCACCAACGGTGATGCGCCTGTCGAGGTAGGCGCATTCACGGTAATTAAATACGACTCCGCAGCTCTTAGTATTACCCTGGAGAGAGCCGTAGGCAAAGCCATCAAAGCTGGACAGGGTTTTGTACAGATCAAAGAGATCAAGGACCCCGCCGTCGTCGCCGCCGATAAGACCCTTGTGATTCAGGCTAAAGATCGCGGCCAATCTGGCAATGATGTTTCCGTGCGAGCGCGGCCTATGCTCGGCTCGACCATGAATATCCTGCAGGATCCGGCCACCGGCGGGAATCCGATCAGAACCTCGGTTAACAAGACCAGTGTCACTTGGGTTGTCGAAGTTGACGACGTGACAGGACTGGCGAACGGAAATTCGATCACGGTCAAAGGGCGAGTGTTCACAGTCAAGAATTTAGGGGACGCCCCTAACACATTCGAGGTCGAGGTTGCTCCACCTGATTTTCTGTCTCCTGATGAAGCCGTCGGAGGCAAGCAAGGTTTTAAGAAGCCTGATGGGGCCGTCGTCACAACTGTCAAAACAGCGCTGACGGCTGCGGGAGATACCGTTGAGCTGAACGATGTCACCAAATTGCTGAAGGACGACATCATCAAGGCCGACGGCAATGAGTATACTGTCGTCAACATCACGAAAGACGCGGCTGCGAACTCAGGGAAGATTGTCGTCACTCCACAGATCCCCGCTACCGGGATCGCGGCAAACACAGATGTCAAAAGACTAAATGCCAAAATCCTGACCGCCGGAACCAGGCGCAATATTGGAATAAAAGACGCTTCCGGCTTGAAGAAGAACGGGAAGTTTATTTTCGTGCCGACGGGCAAGGAGCACACAATCACCGCCGACTCGGTCGACAATATCTTCCCAATCGGCCCTCCGATCCCTCTCGGCAGGGATTGGGAGTCGAAAAAGATTCGCCTGAAAAGTGTCGCCAAGGTCAAAACCACTTTGGCTGCTCCCGCCGACACAGTTGACTTGGACGATATATCCAAGCTCAAGGTAGGCGATGAGGTCTTCTTCAAGACAAAGAGTGTCAAAATACTCGCCAGGACGCCTGGCGGCGCCGCGCCTGAAGGCTCCATCAAAGTTGATCAGGCTTTTGCCGCAACTGAGCTTCCACAAGCTGGCGATGATGTAGACCTTGGAGCCCAGGTCACGAGCACCGCTGCGACATGGACAGTTACAGTGGCCAGCGCCGCAGGTCTCAATCAGGGAGACCACATCGTCCTCAACGGCGAAGATTATGTCATCAGCCAGATTAGCGGTTCGGCTCTGACACTCCTCTCGCACAAAGATTCCGGCGATCCATGGCCTCCCGGCACAACGGTGCGGCGGCTGCGCCAGGCGCAAGGGGCGGATAAGACAAGGATTAACGTCACCAATGCGGGACTGCTCTACAAAAATGCGATTGTCGAGTTGGACAATGGAGAGAAGAAAGAGACCCGAGTCGTCAAATCGGTCACCGGCGACACCGTCGAACTCCATAAGGCGCTTAACGAACAATATCTCGAGACTCACAAGCTCCGCGTTATTGAAGCGCAGGTGTCGGCCCGTCAGTTCGTCAACGGGCAGATACTGAGAGAAGAGAACTTCGTCAATCTGCAGCTCAAGGACAACAAAGATCTCAGCTTCCTGGTCACCAACATTAAGACGCTATCGACGCTGATCGAGGTCGGTAGTCTCGGCGCAGGCTTCCCAACGGATGACGAAGGTCTGGCTGATCTGGCCAACTTCCCAATCGCATCGAACGGTACCTGGGCCGGACTCAAAGGCGGCGATGATCACATCGCGGAACTCAGCGTTGATGACTTCGTCGGGGAAGACAAAGGCAAAGGCAATCGGACTGGTATTCAGGCATTGGAGGACATAGACGAGATCAGCATCTGTCTCGCGCCGTGCCTCTGGTCGCCGATCGTTCATGCGGGACTGATCCAGCACTGCGAAGCGCTCAAAGACCGCTTCGCCATCCTCGACCCGAAGGACGATCTGAGCATCGAAGGCATCCGCGAATTCCGCGAACCGTTAGATACCAAGTACGCCGCGCTCTATTACCCGTGGGTCGAGGTGCGCGACCCGCTGGCCAAGCGCAACGTGGAAGTCGCGCCGTCGGGACACATCGCCGGCGTCTACGCGCGCGTGGACGTCGAACGCGGAGTCCACAAAGCCCCGGCCAACGAAGTCATCCGTGGCATCACCAAGATCGCCCAGGACGTGGTCAAACGCGAGCAGGACTTGCTCAATCCGCGAAACATCAATGTGTTGCGCTTCTTCCCCGGCCGCGGCAATCGCGTGTGGGGCGCCCGCGTGGTCACTTCCGACAGCTCGTGGAAATACATCAACGTGCGGCGGCTGTTCATTTTCGTTGAAGAGTCGATCGACGAAGGCACGCAGTTTGTCGTCTTCGAGCCGAACGACGAACCGCTCTGGGCGCGCGTACGGGCGACGATCACCAATTTTCTGACCACCGTCTGGCGCAGCGGGGCTTTGCAAGGCGCCAAACCCGACGAAGCCTTCTTCGTCAAAATCGACCGCACGACGATGACTCAGGACGACATTGATAACGGACGTCTGATCTGTGTCATCGGCATCGCGCCCGTCAAACCGGCGGAATTCGTCATCTTCCGTATCCAGCAGAAGACGCTCGAAACCAAGATCGGCTAATGGCCGCTGCGACGCAAAAGCCATAACCTGAGAGGAAAACTATGCCTGTATTCAGAGAAGACCCATACGCCGGGTATAACTTCGAGGTTATCGTCACCGGCATCAGCGACGACGGTAAAGCTGTCAGAGGTTCATTCGCCGAAGCGTCCGGACTTGAAGTGGCGCAGGACCCGATCGAGTACCGCAACGGCAGCGAAGATATAACTGTGCGCAAGATGCCCGGTCTCAAGAAATTCACCAACATCACGCTCAAACGCGGGATCACGGGCGATCTGGCCTTCTGGAACTGGATCGTCGAGGGGATGAACGGGACGGTAGTGCGCACTGAAGGATCTATCCTCCTGCTCAACGAGAACCGGCAGGAGGTCATGCGCTGGAATTTCAAAAGGGGCTGGCCCTGCAAATTCACGGGGCCGGGCCTGAACGCCAAGAATAACGAGATCGCGATGGAAACCGTGGAGATCTGCCACGAAGGTCTCTCGATTGACGGACAGACTGGATGAACTCTCTTGCAACAGCCCCCGGACTCTATTTCACCGCGGTTCGACCGGCGGCGGAGGCGTCGCCACTGCGCTCCGATGTCGCGGGCTTCATTGGCCGCACGAAGCGAGGCCCGGTCGACGCGCCGGTTCGTGTCGAGGGCTTGCGCGAATACTCGCGCGAGTTCGGCGGATTGGCCGCGGACGCCATAACGACCTATGCGATCCGCGGCTACTTTGAAAATGAGGGACAAGTCGCGCACGTCATTCGGTTATGTCATCCGTCTGCGAGGGCGGCGGTAGTCGAGTGGAAGGTCGGCGAACTGGATGATCAGGGACGATGGACGGCCAATTCGCCTTCAGCCTTCAGGTATGCGAGCTATCGAATCGAAGCGAGCAGCCCGGGCGGCTGGGCGAATAACACCAGTGTCACGATCCGCTACCGGTTGCGCGGCGCGTCCGGTCAGCCGGAGGTTGATCTGGCCGTGACCTCGCCGGGCGAGCCAAACGAATACTTCACAGGTCTTTCGCCCGACACGTTCGTGGAAGAGGTCGCCGCGCGCTCGCAATTGATTCGCCTGATTCCCGACGGCCAGGCGGCGCGCCCAAGGTTGGATACTCCCGGACCACATGCGCTGAGCTGGGATCTCACGTTGAATGGCGGGCGTGACTCCGATTCGGGTCAGACTCCCGGAAAACTGGAATACCTCGAGGCCATCAGAAAACTGGGAGACGTGAGCGAAGTGGCGCTGGTCGCGGTTCCCGGCCTCTTTGACGACCTCAGGGACGACGAGGATCAGAAAGAGGCGCTTACGGCATTGGTCGAACAGGCCGAGCAGCTTCGCGATCGGCTTGTCCTGATCGATGTGCGGACCGATGACGAAGACACGGAGCGGGAAGGGCTGGCCATCAAGGAGGTGGAAAAAGTGTTGCAATGGGTCGAAGGATTGCGCGGCAATACTGACGACAAGTCCACGCGCGCGGCCGCCGTTTACCATCCCCGCTTGAGCGTGCCCGATCCACTCGGCGGCGTCAGACGTCCCCTGCGCAACGTCCCGCCGTCGGGCCATGTCGCGGGCGTGATCAGCCGTCTCGACCGCCAGCGCGGCGCGCATCACACACCGGCCAATGCGCCGATCTTCGAAGCCGTCGACGTGACACAGCGGTTCGACGCGGCGGAGCAGGCGCGATTCAACACGTCGGGCGTCAATCTGCTGCGATGTTTTGCGGGCAACGGGCTTCAGGTGTGGGGCGGGCGGACTTTGAATCTTGACCCGGAGCGGCGCTTCATTGCGCACCGGCGATTGATTCACCGCCTTGTGCGCGCGATCCGCCGCGTCGCAGAGCCGCTGGTCTTCGACATCAACGGCCCTGAGATGTGGCTGACGCTGGTTCGCGCCATTACGACGGTGCTGCTCGAAGCGTGGCGAGCCGGGGCGTTGAAAGGCGCGCGGCCGGACGAAGCTTTTCGCGTGCGATGCGATGAAGAGCTCAATCCGCCCGAAGAACAGGACCTGGGCCGGGTACTTTGCGAGATCGAAGTCGCGCCCGCGATACCTATGGAATTCATTCTGCTGCGCATCTCGCTCAGCGGCGACGGAAAACTGGAGGTGTTCGAGTCATGATTGAATCCCCACTGCCGGCGTATCGGTTTATCGTGACTCTGGATCCGGCGGACGCTTATCTGCCTCCTTTGCAAAGCCAACTGGTGACGCTGGTTGCCGGCGGCGCCTTTCAGGAAGTCAAAGGATTGGGCGGGGACCTCGAAGTGCTGCCTTACGCCGAGGGAGGCGTCAATGATTATACGCATCAGTTGCCGGTGCGACATTCGTGGACGCGGTTGTCATTGCGTCGTGGATTGATCCGCGATGCGGTCTTGTTTGAATGGTATCGCGCCGGCCTGACGCAATCCCTCGGAGCGCGGCGCGATGGAACAATCATCATGATGACTCCGGACGGAACACCGGCGATGTCCTGGACATTTCGCGCAGGCATAGCGGTCAAATGGCAAGGTCCCGAGTTGAATGCGATGCAAAGCGCCGTTGCGATCGAAGGCTTGGAGATAGCTCACCACGGCCTGACGCGCATTCCACTCTCTTTCCCGGAGTTTGATTAACGCATGGTCACGATTCACAACCTCGAAGCGCAATTTGATGTCGAGGAGAACGATAACAATGGCAACGACAAAACCAACTACCACAATTCACAACCTCGAAGTGCAATTTGATGTCGAGGGCGAAGGCGATGACGCCGCCTTCGCCAGGTTGTTCGAGAAATACATCAGGCAATGGGCTCGCAAGCAGGAAGAAGCGCAAGCGCGGGAGAAATGGATTGAGCGCGAGAGGTCGTTGGGAGATCGTCGCGAGGAGTATGACGAATGCTGACACCGATAGAAAGCGCAGGTCAAGGATTGCAGCGCGCCAGGCTCGAGATTCTGAGTCCGACAGTGCCGGATCCGGTCATTCCGCTCTGTTTCAATCCGACTGAATATCAGCTTCAGAAATCGAACAACTTCGCCGAGATTGCCATTCCGGGATTGGAATCTCCTCCGATTCAATTCGTCCGTGGCAACTGCGAGAAGTTGACAGCGGATGTAATGGTTGACACCTCAGGCACGCTTGAGGATGTGCGCGAAAAGTACGTCAACAAGATCCGCGGGCTGCTCGATATCAACAGCGAGTTGCATGCCCCGCCGATCGTGCGTTTTGTGTGGGGCAGTCAGAAGTTCAAGGATAAGGAGGAGTTCAAGGAGGAGTTCAAAGGCGTAATCGAAAGCCTCAACATCACCTACACGCTCTTTACGCCCGAGGGCGTGCCGTTGCGAGCTAAGCTCAGTCTGGCGCTTAAGGAATATCGCCCGGTCGAAATTCAAGTCAAATCGCGGCCAAAGACCTCGCCCGATCTGGAAAAGAATTGGGTGGTGCGGCGCGGCGACACGCTGAGCAGCATCGCGGCCGCCGTTTATCGGGATCCCGGCGTATGGCGAGAGATTGCCAGAGCGAACCAGATTCAAGACCCGCGCACTCTTGCTCCGGGACTTGTATTGACGTTGCCACGATTGCGATGAGGTGTGAGGTTTCATCGAATGATTATGACTTTGATCGAAAATCTGAACCGTCTTTCCGGCCTACCGCCAACCGATTACTACGCGCCGAATTTCAAAGTGCTGGTCGAAGGCCGGGAACTCGATCCAGTCACGCACGGCGACATTCTTGATCTGAAGGTGACAATGGACTTGAAGGCTCTGTCGCATTTCGATCTGACCGTCAACAACTGGGATGACACGAGCTTCGATTTCAAATATAGCGACACGAAGACTTTCGACATCGGCAATCGCGTGGACATTCAGATGGGCTATGCCGACAAACTCAGCTCCATGGTGAGCGGCATTATTCAAACGCTGGCGCCGCGCTTCCCCGAATCGGGTTCGCCGACATTGAGCGTTTCGGGCGCTGACCGTCGCGTCAAATTGCGAGACCGTAAACCGACGCCGCAGGACAAAAAGACCTTCGCCAATCAAGCCGATTGGGAAATCGCTCAGATCATCGCGCAACGCAATGGCCTCGAAGCCAATGTTACGAAGGAAGGCGAGAAACACTCGCTCGTCGTGCAGAAGAATCAGGACGACGTGACCTTTCTGATGGAGCGAGCTAAACGGATTGACTACGACTTTTATGTCCGGGTTGACCCGAAGACCGGCAAAGACACGCTCTTTTTTGTCAAGCCCACAGACAATCGCGATGCGCGCCGCTCGCGTGTGTTCGTCTTCGAGTGGGGCAAAAACCTGATGAGTTACAGCACGCAGCTCACGCTCAATCAACAGGTAGGCAGCGTGACTGTTCGGGGTTGGGACCCGGCGACGAAACGGCCGATCAGTTACACGACTAAAGATTCGGATTTACCGAACACCAGCGGGGGCGGAACGAACGGGCCGAAAGAGGCAAAGGTCAAACTGGCGAACCGCCAGGATATCGTGGTTGATCAACCTGTGACCAGCGACCAGGAAGCGCGCGATCTGGCGATCAGCCTCTTGCGCGAACGCGCATATCAGTTCCTTACCGGCAGCGGGCAGGCGATCGGCTTGCCGGATATGCGGCCGGGCGACCTCGTTGAGCTGCATGGCCTGGGCAAACGTTTCAGCGGTACGCGCGAACAACCGCTTCAGTACTACGTTCAGAAAGTCACGCATTCTATCGGCGCCTCAGGATACCTGACGCAATTCGAGGTGCGTTCGACGAAAGACGGCGGAATTGACAATGAATGACGGAAATGGAGAAAGCTTATGATCGCTCAGTCTCGAACACGCTCGACCGACAATCGCTTTTACGGTGTAGAGGAAGGGATAGTGACCTCCGTGGACCAGGACATAAGCAAGGAGGGCCGCGTCAAGGTGAAGCTCATCCGGCGCGACGACCAGATGGAACTGGAATGCCGATTGTGCAATAGCCACGCGGGCAACAATTACGGCTTTTACTTTGTCCCCGTGGTCGGAGATGAGGTATTGGTCGCTTTTATCCAGGGCGACATGCGGCTGCCAATCATCCTCGGAGGCTTGTACAACGGCAAGGACAAGCCTCCGGCGGATCATCCTCGTTTGCGACGAATCCAATCGGTAAACGGCCACCGAATCAGTTTCATCGACGCCACGGAAAGCGGCGGTAGTAAGGGCGCATTGGTGATCGAAGACGCCCACGGCAACATCGTGACGATGTCCAATGGCAAGATCGTGATCAAGAGCGTAGCGGTTTTGGAAATCGATGCTCCGTTAATCACGCTTCAAGGTCCGGGATATAAGCGAGTCGTATCACCCAACAACAACCCTATTTGAACACCGCGCATGGAAGAGATGGCGCCCAATGCCTAATATTGACATCACAGTATCGGATGAATTGCAGAAGCTTTTCGAACTCCCGGCTTGCCTGGACGTCAAGTTGCCGAAGCCGGAGAAGCTCGAAATCACCCTTCCAACCGGCGGATCGCTCAAAGCGATTACGGACATCTCGAAAGGGATACCCAACGACTGCTCACTGGTCGTCAGTCTGATGCTGCAAATCGCCCCATTTCTCGCAAGCATAGACTGCCTGTTTAAGCTACTGGGGCTAATCGCGCCCCTCGTAGATGTTGTTAAGGGCTTGGGGCCGCCTCCCGACCCCTTTAAGTTGGGTAGCGCGATTCCAAAATTTATAGAAGCTGCGAACAAGCTTTTGCCCTGTTTGTTGGTGGTGACAGGCGCCCCCCTGATCCCGTTTCTGCGGGACCTGCTCTGCCTGATTCTAAAAGTCCTCAAGTGCTTAATAGGGCAGCTCAAGACAATCATCGGCGTAATGAGCGGTCTCACGCTTCAGATAAATATCGCCAAGGCGTCCGGCAACACGGAATTGCAAAAGGCATTGGAGTGCGCTCAGGAGAATGCGGCGATTTCGGCGCAGCACTTGACGAGCGCTTTTGAACCCGTCAGCGCCATTCTTCAACTGGCGGGGCCGCTCATGGGACTGGCAGGTATACCGGCGATTCAGCTCCCCGCCGTCGGCAGCAGCACTGATCTTCAGGGGCTTCAGCAGGCGGTCGTGACCCTTCAGGACGTCGTGGGAATTATTCAAGGCGCGGTGGATGCGATAGGAGGGTGTCCGGCATGAGCGAGTTCATAGGCAATGGTTGGCGATTCCCGATTCTGCCCGATGCGACGGGCGGCCTCGGCTTCGTAAGCGGCGATGAAAACGTCGAGCAGTCGTTGAAGATTCTGCTGCTGACCAATCTGGGGCAGCGCGTGATGCGTCCTGACTTCGGAAGCAAGGCGCAGAGTCTGGTCTTCGCGCCGGGAAGTCTTCAAAACCTGGGCTTGCTCGAAACGACCATCCGGGAAGCCGTGCGCGATTGGGAGCCGCGTATTGATCTGGAAGAGGTCCGCGCCGAAGCGGATCTCGATGACGAAACGCGCGTCACCGTTCAAATCGGCTATCGCATCCGTCAGACCAACACGCGCGGCAATCTGGTCTTTCCCTTCTACCTTGGCGAAGTGGAGCGTAGTTGATGGCTCTAGATCCGATCAAACTCGATGATCTCACCTGGGGCGAAATGGTGGTCGCGATTCGGCGGCGCATCGCCGCCGCGTCCGGCGGTAAATGGACGCTGCACGCTCCGGTGGATCCCGGCGTCACGCTGCTCGAACTCTTCGCATGGCTCCTGGAACAGCGCATCTACTGGATGGATCAGATACCAGATTCGCTCGTGCGCGGCGCGCTGCGGCTGCTCGGCGAAGAGGCAAAGCCGACGCGAGTTGCGGCGACCGTGATGCGGTTCCCGGCGCCTGATCATGCGCTGGTATTGCCCACGATGACCGAATTAACACTACTCCGCTCAAATCCGCCGCTGGTCTTTTCAACCGAAAGCGAAGTAGTGTTGCTGCCGTTTGAGAAACTCGATGGTCAACGCGACAAGCTCAGCCTTTTCATCAATGACAAAGATCGGACCACGGATTTCGAGCAAGGTAAAGTAATGAAGCTCTTCCCGGCGGATGGTAAGGCTGCTGAGGTCAAGATATCGCTCTGGCTGCGCGAGCAGTTGCCGTCCAGCGTTGTGAACAAACAATTCTCGTTGCTCTTCGATCTGCGTGATCTGCCGGGCGTCGCTCCGCAATGGTCGCCCGACGCCCCGAGAGGCGCGCAGCCGCCGGCGAAGATCAGTTGGTTCTACAGCGGCGCCGGCGGCAAACAGATTCCGTTCGCCGACAGCGACATTGACGATG
>Ga0126377_10001279_pt1 | contig 16352 bp, 15 predicted proteins | sample PanSoiMetPlot_22_FD_92647 | JGI IMG/M metagenome (GOLD analysis project Ga0126377, IMG submission 92647) | Tropical forest soil microbial communities from Panama - MetaG Plot_22 | ecosystem: Environmental > Terrestrial > Soil > Tropical forest > Bulk soil | place: Panama | collected 2016-02-17 | reverse complement strand
TCACGCAGTGCCTGGCGCAGGTCCGCCACGATGAGCAGGTGCTGCGCCAGGCCGGACTCGCGGAAGGTACCGTGCGTCACCTGCCAGCGGCCGCCGTGCCCCGCGACCGAGGTCACGACGCGCGTGCCACCCGCATCGTCCAGGAATTCCTCGAGCGCCACCTCGGTGGCGCTGCGACCCATCGCGAAGTCGGGCGGCACATCGAGCAGGCGCGCGGCCGCCGGATTGGCGAGCCGCAGGAGGTGGGCGCTATCGAACGCGAACACCGCGACATCGATGGAGTTGATCAGCTTCTCGAGCAGCGCCGTCGCTTCCATCGCCTTGAGCCGTTGCAGATGAAGCGTGCGGCCCAGGTCGTTGATCTCGCCGGCGAGTTCTCCCAGCGCATCGCGTCCGCTCGCGCGACGGCCGCGCACCGTGTAATCGCCGCCGCGATACGCCTCGATGACGTTGGCGAGCCCGCGCAGCGGTTGCACGATCGCTTCGCGCAGCAACGCCGCGATGGCGCCGACGATGAGGACCAGCACGACGAACAGGCACACGCGCGTGACGGGGCTCAGGTGCAGCCAGTAGAGGAACGCGGCGCCGAGCAGCATGGCGGGCAGCGCCAGCGCCAGCGTGAGCACGGTGATGCGCTGCTCGAACGCGAGCCGGACGCGCGATGCAGCGCGTGGTTCAGCCATCCGTGGCGATTCCGAGCTTTTCCATGCGCCGGTACATGGCGCTGCGTGACAGCCCCAGCGCCTGCGCCGCCGCGGTCGCACTGCCCGCGTGCCGGCGCAGCGCGGCGCGGATCAGGGCACGCTCGGCATCCTCGAGACTCATCTCCTCGAGCGCCGGCGGGCCGGCGTCGACGGCGGCGCCGAGCCGCAGATCACCGACGCCGACGACCTCAGAGCCCGCGAGCAGCACCGCGCGCTCGACGACGTTGCGCAGCTCGCGCACGTTTCCCGGCCACGCGTACTGCGTGAGCGCGCGCATCGCCTGGGGATCGAAACCGGCCAGGCGCCGCCCGTAACGGCGCGCGGCGTCTGCGAGCGCCGCGCTCGCGAGCGGCAGGATGTCCGCGGCGCGCTGCCGCAGCGGCGGCACGTGAATCTCGACCGTGTTGATGCGGAACATCAGGTCCTGGCGAAACAGTCCCGCCGTCACGCGTTGCCCGAGATCCGCGTTGGTCGCCGAGATCAACCGCACGTCCACGCGTCGCGTGCGCGATGAACCGACCGGCTCGAACTCGCCGCTCTCGAGCACGCGCAGGAGTTTCGCCTGCTGACCCGCCGGCAGGTTTCCCACCTCGTCCAGGAACAGCGTACCGCCATCCGCGAGCTCGAAACGCCCGGTGCGCTCCTGGCGCGCATCCGTGAACGCTCCCTTCACGTGCCCGAACATCTCGCTCTCGAACACACCATCCGGCAGCGCCCCGATGTTCACTTCGATCAGCGAGCGCTCGCGCCGACGCGACCATCCATGCAGCAGGCGTGCGAGCAGGCTCTTGCCGGTGCCGTTCTCGCCGGTGATCAGCACCGGCGCATCGGAATCCGCCACGCGCCGCGCGATCGCGAGCGCCTCCTGCATCGGCGGCGACTCGGCGACCACATTCGGGTCGCTGGCGCCGCGCAGCAACGCATTCTCCGCTTCCAGCCGCTGACTGCGGCGCAGCGCGCGACCGAGCTCTAGCTGGTTGCGGATCACGGCGAGGAGGCGCTGGTTCTCCCAGGGCTTTTCGATGAAGTCGCGCGCTCCTGCGCGCATCACCTCGACCGCGACGCCGATCGTCGCCCACGCCGTCATGACGATGACCGGCAGGTTCGGATCGACCTGCTTGAGGCGTGCGAGCAAGTCCAGCCCCTCCATGCCGGAGGTAGTGTCGCGTGCATAGTTGAGATCGATAAGCGCCGCATCGAAACGCGTTGCGCGCACGGCGTCGAGCGCGCCGGCGGGCGAGCTCGCGAGAGCGACTTCGATGCCTTCCTTGCCGAGCAGCAGGCGCAACGCGGTCAGGACGTCCTGCTGGTCGTCGGCGACGAGGAGACGGGGCTGCATGCGTGTCGGAAGCGTCCGCCGGGGACCTGCCCCGATGGACGTGCAGTCTAGGGCAACTCTGGAGGGGTTGCGCTAGCCGCAGTGCGCGGAGGGACCGCGGGGGTCCCGCCGCGCACCGGCTTTGGTCAGGTGTGACGCAACGCCGCCCCGGGCTGCAGCGCCAGGGCGCGTCGCAGCGGTACTGCGGTGGCGGCGCCGATTGCGGTCGCCAGCGTGAGCAACACGATCGTGTAGATGACCGGGTCGTGGAAGTTGGTCGCGCCGACCGCTTGACCAATGAGAAAGGTCATGAGCGGCGCGAGCAGCACGCCGAGGCCGAGCCCGAGTCCCAGCTGCCATCCGGAGCGGCGTGCCACCGCGCCGATGATGCCGCCGTCCGGAGCACCGAGTGCGCGGCGGATCGCGATCTCACGCGCGCTCTGCGCCACCGAGTACGAGAGCACGCCATAGATGCCGGCCGCGGCGAGCGCGATCGTGACTAGTCCGAAGGCCACGAACATGCCGCCGACGATGCGGATGCCGCCGCCCTTGATGGCGCGATTTTCCGGAATCGTGCGCAGCCAGTAGACGGCGAGGTCCGGGTCGATCTGTCGCACCGCCTCGCGAATCGCCCCGCCCAACACGTGCGGATCACCGTCGGTGCGCAGCACCAGGCTGAAGAAGCGTTCGGGTTCCTGCGCGAAAGGCACGTACACCGTCGCCAGATTCTGCTCAGTGCCGAACGGGTCGTTGTCGTGATTGATGTCGCCGACGAGGCCGACCACGGTGAGCCATTGGGAGTCCGGCGCCGTTGGACTCAAGCGCAGGCGCTGCCCGAGGGGGCTCTCTCCCGGCCAGACACGGCGGGCGAAGGTCTCGTTCACGATCGCGACCGGGAGCGTGTCCTCCTTGTCGGTGGCCGTGAAGTCGCGCCCGGCGACGAAACGGCCGTGCATGGTGGCAAAGAATCCCGGCGTCACGTTCACCTGGGTGGCGGAGGGATACTCGCTCTGCGATGCATAGGAGCGGCCCGGAAGCGCATACAGCGTGCCGCCGGCACCGTGGCCCGGCGGCGTGTTGACGATCGTCGCGGCGGTCGCGCCGGGGATGGCGCTCGCGCGCGTCTGCAGTTGCTCGATGAACTGGCGTTGCCGGTCCTTCGGATAGGGCGCGTCGGGCAGGCCGATGCGGCCCGTCATGAAGGGCCGCACGTCAACGCCCAGGTCCTTGTGAGTCGCGGTGATCGCGCTCTTGACCATGATGCCGGCCGAAGTGAGAAGCACGCACGAGAGCGCGATTTCCACCACCACGAGCCCGCGGATGATGCGCCCGGTGCTCAAGCCGGTATCGCGCGTACCCTCGCGCAGGATGCCGTTGACATCGACGCCCGAGACCCGAAACGCCGGGAACAGGCCGGCGGCCACCGTGCTGAGAACTCCGACCGCGATCGCGAACAGCGCGATGCGCCCGTCAACGACGAACGTCCACCAGGCCGGGATGCTCTCGAGCTGCCGCACGGCGCGCCCGATCACTTCGAGACCGACCGCGCCCAGCGTCAAGCCGAGGAGCGAGGCGAGCGCGCCGATCACCAGCGATTCCGCCAGCATCTGCAAGGCCAGCCGGCCGCGCCCGGCGCCGACGGCGCGACGCACGCCCGCCTCCTGGGTGCGGCCGGTCGCGCGCACCAGCATCAGGCCGGAGACGTTGACGCAGGCGATCACCAGCACCAGGAACACGCTCGCGAGGAGCGTCTGAAACAAGTGCAGGTCGTTCTGCCCGAGCTCGGATCGAGCGACCGGCGCGACGTCGGGCTCGAGGCCCGCATCGGTGTCCGGATGGAGCTTCGCGAGGCGCGCGGCGATGGTCGTGAGCTCGGCCGACGCCTCGTCGATGGTCACGCCGGGCTTGAGTCGACCGATGACGCGGAAGTCATTCGCCTTGCCGCGCGGCAGCTCAGCGAGCTTCTCGCGCACCGGCACCCACAAGTCCGCCGCGGGGTATTCAACCTTCTTCGGCATTACGCCGATGACTGCCGCAACTTCGCCATTCACCTTGAGCGTGCGACCGATCACCTTCGGGTCGTAGTTGTAACGGCTCCCCCACAGGTCGTGGCTCAGGACCACGACGGGTTGCGCACCTGGCAGCGCGTCGCGCGGCTCGATGAGACGGCCGAACATCGGCTTGAGGCGCGTCTGGGCGAAGAAGGCGCCGGTCACGAATCCGCCGTCGTAGCGCGCCGGCATCCCTTCGCCGCTGACGATCGCGGTGCCGACATACTGTCCGCCGAGGTCTTCGAACTTGCTCTGCGCCGCGCGCCAGTCCTCGAGCATGTGCGAACCGACGAACACGTCGTCCGCGTTGTGCACCCGGTCGATCAGCTGGATTCCGACCAGGGAGTCCGGCTCCGGCACCGGTGGCGGCACGTACGCGATGGTGTGTACGACGCCGTACATGGTCACCACGACCGCAAGCCCGAGACTGAGCACGGTCGTGGTGAGTGCAGTGAAGCCCGGGGCGCGCAGCAAGGAGCGGGCGGCGATACGCAGGTCCTGGGTGAATTGCATGGCTGTTCCTCAGTGCGCGAGCGCGTGACGCGGCAGCGCCTCTTCATCGACGATGCGGCCGTCGAACAGCGACACGCGCCGTTCGGCGAAGCCCGCGTAGCGCGGATCGTGGGTGACCATGCAGACGGTCGAGCCGCCCGCATGCAGCCGGGCGAGCAGTTCCATCACCGCATCGCCATTGCGCGAATCGAGATTCCCGGTCGGCTCGTCGGCCAGCAGGATGGCGGGCCGTCCGACCAACGCGCGTGCCACTGCGACGCGCTGCTGCTGGCCGCCGGAGAGCTGCGAGGGATAGTGATTCAGCCGGTGCGACATGCCGACGCATTCGAGCGCCGCCAGCACTGCGTCGCGCCGCTCGGCGCGCGCCATGTTGTCGCGGTAGGTGAGCGGCAGCTCGACGTTCTCGTAAACGGTGAGGTCGCCGATCAGGTTGAACGCCTGGAAGATGAAGCCGATCTCCCGATTGCGGATGCGCGCACGCTGCTCGGCGCCGAGCTTGCCGACGGCGGTGCCGGAGAGCGCGTACTCGCCCTCAGTGGGGCTGTCGAGCAGCCCGAGGATCGCGAGGAGCGTCGACTTGCCGCAGCCGGACGGGCCGGAAATCGTCAGGAACTCCCCGGCGCGCACCTCGAGCTGGATGCCGGAAAGCGCATGCGTTTCCACTTCCTCGGTGTGGAACACCTTCACCACGTTGTTGAGACGGATCAGCATCTTTGCCTCGCTCACGATTCAGCCTCCCAGGTCCGCAATTCGATACACGATGATTCCCAGCAGGCTCCACGCGATCAGCCCGAACTGCGCGCAGCCGGTAAAGAAGGTCAGGCAGTACACGAGGTCGACGCACATACGCCTACTCCACGTTGAGCCGCTCGTAACGCTCATATTGCGAGACGTCGGAGACGATCACGCGCTCGCCCGGCTCGAGACCCGCGAGCACCACGATGCGATCCACCGACGCCTTGCCAAACTTGACCGGCACGCGCTGCGCGCGCCCGTTGTCACCGAGTCGGAACACGCGCGCCTCGGACAGGGGCTGCGCGCTCACCGGCCGCGCCACCTGCAGCACGTTCGCGAGCCGCTCGATGTCGATCGTGCCTTCGATCGACAGGTCGGCGCGCGCGCCCGTCGGCCACTCGTTGTCCGGCGCGATCTCGACACGCACGGTGCCGTTGTTCACAGCAGGCTCGACGCGCGACACATGGCCCGCGACCACGCCGTTGCGCGTATCGATGTTCGCCTTCTGGCCGATAGCGAGATCGCGCGCATCGATCTCGGGGATGGCGAGCTCGGCGAGCAGCGAGCCGGGACGCGCGACGCGCGCGATGCTCGCGCCGAGCGCCAGCTGTTGGCCGCTCTCCACCACCAGCGCCTGCAGCACGCCGTCGAGTCCGGCGCGCACCATGAGTGAATCCGCCTGCGCGCGGCGACGGATGGCAGTCTGTTCGAGCTGCGCGACGCGCGCCTTCTGCGCCGTCATCTGTGCGTTCACCGACGCCTGAAGCTTGACCAGCCGCTCCTGCTCGATCTCGAGGCGCACCGCGAGCTGCTCGGCCGTGAGTCTCGAGCGCGCAATCTGCAATTCCGAGATCGCGTGCTGACCGGCAAGACGGGCTTCCGCTTCGGCCTGCAAGCGGGCGGACTCGGACTCGGCGCGCGATTCGGCGATGCGTGCGCGCTGGTCGAGCACCTGGCTCTCGAGCTGCACGTGGAGCGAGGCCTGTTCGGCGCGCGCCGCATCGCAGGCGAGGTTGGCTTCCTCGGCCAGCTGCTGCAGCTCGGGATTGGAAAGCTCCACGAGGACCGTATCGGCGGTGACTTCGGCACCCGGACGCACGAGCACGCGCTCGACCCGTCCCTCGGCGGCAGCCGCGATCCAGCGCTGATCGCGCGGCACCAGCGATCCGGTGCCACGAACCCGGCGCAACAGATCGCCCCGCGTGACCATATCGATGTAGAGCGTCTTCGCATCGACGCGCGGAGCCATGGGCTCGAACGTCGCGAGCGCGATGCCCGCGACGAGAACGGCGGCAACCGCGGCGCCGGCGAGGAGCCAGCGCTTGCGCTTGCGGCGATCGAGGTCAGTTCGAGGGCGATCCATCCCGGGCTCACGTGCGAAGTTCTGCAGGGGAACAAAGCACCCGCCATGCCAGCGCGCACTGCGCGCGTAACCGATTGATGGAACTTATTTTTTGGCAACCGCCAGGCTGGACGTTCCAGCGCGGCGTCCCTGAGCCGGGACGAGTTGCCGGGCCGCCGTCCCACAGTTGGGACGCGCCCTGCTCTCTTTATTCTTGTCGGCGCAGCTTCTTGAGGCGGCGCCGTTCGCGCTTGTCGGGTCGCGCCTCGGGACGGGGCGCGAAGGCCGCAGCGAGGGCGTGCTGCTCCTTGAGGTGCGCGCGCCGCGCGATGCTCGCCGCCGTTTCCTCGTAGCAGCGTTGCGCTTCAGCGGCGGGGCCGCGCCGCGAAACGAGCGCGAGCACCCGGAGCTCGCGCACCAGCGCGCCCTGCGTGATCTCGAGGCGATCGCCGCTGCGCACCGCATGCGCCGCTTTCACGCGCTCACCGTTCACGTGCACTTTGCCGCCCGCTACTGCGTCACTCGCCTGTGCGCGGCTCTTGTAGAAACGCGCACACCACAGCCACTTGTCGATGCGCATGCGCGCAGCGGGTTCAACCGCGGACTCGGCCATCGCCTCTCCATCGATCCCGGCGTCGAGCCGTTATAATGCGCGACCTTTCCCAGGGAGCGGAACCCGAGCGTGAAAGACCAATTGCTGAGACGCCTGGCGACGGATACGGAACGGCTGCGCGAGCAAGGCCTCTACAAAGTGGAGCGCGTGCTCGCCTCCCCTCAGCAGGCGCGAGTGCGCGTGAGCGGCGGCGCGGAAGTCCTCAACCTGTGCGCCAACAACTACCTCGGGCTCGCCAATCACCCCGCCGTTCGCGAGGCGGCCCACCGCGCGCTCGATCGCTACGGTTACGGCATGGCGTCGGTGCGCTTCATCTGCGGCACGCAGACGATCCACAAGGAGCTCGAGGAACGCCTGAGCGGCTTCCTCGGCACCGAGGACACGATCCTGTACTCCTCGTGCTTCGATGCCAATGGCGGACTCTTCGAGACGCTGCTCGATGAGCAGGACGCCGTGATCAGCGACGCGCTCAATCACGCCAGCATCATCGATGGCATCCGCCTCTGCAAAGCCGAGCGGCTGCGCTACGCCAACAGCGACCTCAACGAGTTGGAGCGGCACCTGCAGGCGACGCAGGCCAAGCGGACGCGCCTCATCGCGACGGACGGCGTGTTCTCGATGGACGGGACGCTCGCGCGCCTGAAGGAAGTCTGCGACCTCGCCGATCGCTATGGCGCGCTGGTGATGGTCGATGACTCACACGCCGTCGGTTTCATGGGAGCACACGGGCGCGGCACGCACGAGCACTGCGGTGTCCTTGGCCGCGTCGATATCCTCACCGGCACGCTCGGCAAGGCGCTCGGCGGCGCAAGTGGCGGCTATACCTCCGGCCGGCGCGAAATCATCGGCTGGTTGCGCCAGCGCTCGCGGCCCTACCTCTTTTCGAACAGCATCGCGCCGGTCGTGGCGGCGGCGAGTGTGCGCGTGCTCGATCTCATCGAGGACAGCGCGGAGTTTCGCGAGCGACTGCTGCAGAACACGCGTTTCTTCCGTGAGGGTCTCTCGCATCTCGGGCTCGACGTGATCCCCGGCGAGCATCCCATCATCCCGATCATGCTCGGTGATGCGCGCGTGGCCGTGGACATGGCCGAGCGGCTGCTCGCGGAGGGCGTCTACGTCATCGGCTTCTCGTTCCCGGTGGTGCCACAGGGCAAGGCGCGGATCCGCACGCAGATGTCCGCGGGACTCGCGCGCCAGGATCTCGAGCGCGCGCTCGAGGCGTTCGAGCGTGTCGGCCGCGCCATGAATCTCATCGAATGAAAGCTGCAACATGAAAGCACTCGTCAAGTCACGCGCCGAGCCCGGCATCTGGATGGAAGAGATTCCCGAGCCCAAGGTCGGCCACAACGATGTCCTGATCCGCGTCGGCAAGACCTCGATCTGCGGCACCGACATGCACATCTACAACTGGGACGCCTGGGCGCAGCACACGATCCCGGTGCCGATGGCGGTGGGCCATGAATACAGCGGCGAGGTGGTCGACATCGGGAGCGAGGTGACCGGGCTAAAGGCCGGTGATCGCGTCTCCGGCGAGGGCCACATCACCTGCGGCTATTGCCGCAACTGCCGCGCCGGTCGCCGCCACCTGTGCCGCAACACGGTGGGCGTGGGCGTCAATCGCCCGGGCGCCTTCGCGGAATACCTGGCGATCCCTGCAGTGAACACCTTCAAGCTGCCGAAGGCCATCGGCGATGACGTCGCGTCGATCCTCGACCCGCTCGGCAATGCGACGCACACGGCGCTCTCGTTCAATCTCGTGGGCGAAGACGTGCTGATCACTGGCGCCGGCCCCATCGGCATCATGGCGGCGGCGATCGCGCGCTTTGCCGGCGCGCGCCACATCGTGATCACGGATCTCAACGATTACCGGCTGCAGCTCGCACGCAAGATGGGCGCGAGCCTCGCACTGAACATCCAGCGCGAACGCCTGGACGACGCGATGAAGAGACTCGGCATGGAAGAAGGTTTCGATGTCGGCTTCGAGATGTCAGGCAATCCGCAGGCGTTGCGCGAGATGCTGAGGACCATGCATCACGGCGGCAGCATTGCGCTGCTCGGCATTCCTCCCGAGGACACTGCCATCGACTGGAACCAGGTCATCTTCAAGGGCCTCGTGATCAAGGGCATCTACGGTCGCGAGATGTTCGAGACCTGGTACAAGATGTCGAGCATGCTGCAGAGCGGACTCGACGTCGCTCCCGTCATCACGCATCACCTGCCGGCGCGCGAGTACCGCGAAGCATTCGAGACGATGAAGACCGGGCGCTCCGGAAAGATCATCCTCGACTGGAAGAGCTAGCGCTCAGGGCGAGGAATGGCCCAGCGTGTCCGTGATGCCGCACGGACAGTAGGAATACAGATGCTGCGGATCATTGAAGCGAGCCCAGCGTGCGGCTTCGCGCTCGAGCGGATCGAGCGCCTTGCGGATCAGCGTCGGCCGCGGATCGTCGAAGCCCATCGCCACGGCGAGACGCGCGCCCATTGAGCGCAGCTCCAGGGCCAGCAGTTCTTCCCACGTCATCTCCGGCTCGAGGTACTTCGGTTCGAAGTCGGAGCCGAGCTTGGCGCGCTTGGCGGCTGCCTTGACCGCGGCATCGAGGTTGCCGAAGTGATCGACCAGCCCGTGCTCGCGCGCATCGGCACCTGACCAGACGCGCCCTTGCGCAACGACATCGATCTCCGCCGGCGTCTTGCCGCGCCCATCGGCCACGTGATCGAGGAACACTTCGTACGCGTGCTCGACGCCCGCTTGCAGGATGTCGCGCGCGCCGGGGCCGAGCGGACGATCGAGCCGGAAGTCACCGCTGAGCGCCGTGGTCCCGACGCCGTCGCTGTGCACGCCGAGCTTCTGCAGCGTGCGCTGGAAAGTCGGGATCGCCGCCACCACGCCGATCGAACCCGTGATGGTCGTGGGACTTGCCCAGATCTCGTCGGCGCCTGAGCCGATGTAATAGCCGCCCGAGGCCGCCACGCTCCCCATCGACACGATCACCGGCTTGCCTTCGGCGCGCAGTGCTTTCACTTCGCGGTAGATCTGCTCGGAGGCGAAGACGCTGCCACCGGGACTGTCGACGCGCAGCACCACCGCCTTGATGTCGTCGTCGTAGCGCGCATCGCGCAGGATCTCGGAGGTCGAGTCACCGCCGATCGCTCCCGGCGGTTGCTTGCCGTCGAGAATTTCGCCCGCCGCGATCACCACGCCGACCTTGTTCTTCCCTCCGGTCTTGAGCGCCCGCTCCGAGTGCAGCACCGACACATAATCTTCGAGGTCGACGCTTTGAAACGAATGCGTCGTTTCGTCCTCGCCGACTTCATCCTTGAGCGCATCCTCGACCTCGACGCGGCTCTTGAGTGCCGTGACGAGTCCCTGCGCCAGCGCGACCTTGGCGGTATCGCCCTTCGCGCCCTTGATCAGCGCGGCGGTCTGGTCGGCGTACTGCGCGATCGCACCCTGCTGGAGCTTGCGTGCGGCAGTGACGTCGGCCTGGTACGCGTTCCACAGCGTCTTGAGCCAGGCCTGGGTCTCTTCGCGCTCCTCCGGCGACATGTCGTTGCGCGTGTAGCCGTCCGCGTAACTCTTGTGCGCGCCGGTGCGGAAAACGTTCACGTCCACCGCGAGCTTGTCGAGCGCGTCCTTGAGGTACATGCGGTAGTAGTCGTAGCCGTCGATGAAGACGTAGCCGAGCGGATCGAGATACACCTCGTCGGCCTGCGCGGCGAGGTAATACTGGCTCTGTTCGTAGTTGCTGCCGACGGCGATGACCTTCTTGCCCGACTTGCGGAATTCGCGCAGCGCCGCGCCGATGTCCTGCAGCTTGGCGAGACCGCCGCCCGTCATGTCGTCGAGATCGAGCACCAGGACCTTGATGCGATCGTCCTTCGCGGCCACCTTGATCGCATCCAGCACATCGCGCAGGCGCGTTTCCGGCTCGGTGCCGGCCGTGGCGCGGCCGAGCGCGCGATCGAACGGATCGCCGCTCAACTGCTCGACCAGTTGACCTTCGATGTCCACCACCAGCGCCGCGCGGTGCGGCACTACAGGAATCGAGGAGCGGATCGCACCGAAGACGAAGCCGAAGATGATGAGCAGCAGGACGAGGTGCAGGATCTTGCGCAGCGCGTCGAGCGCGCGCCAGAGAAAGCCCAGCACTCCCTTGATGGTTTCACCGATCGCCATTTAGCCTCGCGAATGCGCGGGTCAACCCGCGCTGTAGGAGACCTGGTAGATCAGCCCGGCCTGGTCGTCCGAGATGAGCATCGACCCGTCCGGGAGCACCAGGAGGTCCACCGGACGCCCGAGCACCTCGTTAGGTTGGTTCCAGCCGGTGATGAAAGGTTCGTAGGAGACCGCCTTGTCGCCCTCGACCCGCACCAGGCTGATGCGATAGCCGGAGCGTTCCTTGCGATTCCACGAGCCGTGCTCGGCGATGAAGACCTGGTTGCGATAGGTCTCCGGGAACTCGGCACCGGTATAGAACTTCACGCCGATCGCCGCGACATGCGCGCCGAGCTTGCGGGCCGGCGGTGTGGAATTCTTGCAATCGCCGAGATTGCCGAACTCCGGATCCTTGATCTCGCCCGCGTGACAGAACGGGAAACCAAAATTGAGACCCGCCTTGGCGGCGTGATTGAGCTCGTCCGGCGGCACGTCTTCGCCGAGATAGTCGCGCCCGTTGTCGGTGAACCAGAGATCGTTGGTGCCCGGTTGCCACGTCATGCCGACCGTGTTGCGCACGCCGGTCGCCACGACTTCGCGGCCGCTACCGTCCGGATTCATGCGTGTGATCGAGGCGTACCCTTTCTGATCGCAGACGTTGCACGGCGCGCCGATCGGCACGTAGAGCTTGCCGTCGGGACCGAAGGCGATGTAGCGCCAGCCGTGATGCCGGTCGGTGGGCAGATCGCTGCGGACTACGACGGGCTTGGGCGGCGCGTCGAGCCGGCCCTCGATACCGTCGTAACGCAGGATGCGCTGCACTTCGGCGACGTAGAGCGCTCCGTCCCGGAGGGCCACGCCGTTCGGCATGTTGAGACCCTGCGCGATCGTGAGCACCTGGCGCCGGCCATCGGCGAGCTCGCGGATCGCGTACACCTTGCCCTGCGGCCGGGTGCCGACGAAGAGCGTCCCGTTCTCGCTGCGCGCCATGGAGCGCGCACCGGGGACGCTTTCCGCGTAGACGGTGATCTTGAAGCCGGGCGGCGCCTTCAGCGCCGCCAGGATCTTGCCGGAGTCCTGCGCCTGGGCGCCCGCGCCGGCGATGAGCCCAGCGAGCAGCATTGCACCGCGCAGGGTCCGGCACGCGGTCGCTCGATTCACGGTAGCGCGCCTCCGCTTCGTGGGGTCAGACCTTCTCTTCGATGCGGGCGGCCTTGCCCGAGAGATCACGCAGGTAGTAGAGCTTGGCGCGGCGCACGTTGCCGCGGCGCTTGACCTGGATCTCGCTGATCGAGGGGCTGTAGGTCTGGAACACGCGCTCCACGCCCTCGCCGTGCGACACCTTGCGCACCGTGAACGAAGAGTTGAAGCCGCGGTTGCGCTTCGCGATCACGATGCCTTCGTAGGCCTGCACGCGCTCGCGATCGCCCTCGACGACCTTGACCTGCACGAGAACCGTATCGCCCGGCGCGAAGTCGGGCACCTTGCGCGTCATGCGCGCCGTTTCGATGTCTTTGATGATCTTGTTCATGGTTGCACTCACATTCTCAATGCCGGCTTGTCAGTCCACTCAATCCACAGCACTCGCCGAGCCCTGCTCGGCGATGAATTCATCGAGGAGCCTGCGTTGCTCGGCATCGAGCTCAACGCGCTCCAGCAGGTCGGGCCGTCGCTGCCAGGTCCGTCCCAACGCGCGCTTCAGCCGCCAGCGGCGGATCTGCGCATGGTTGCCCTGCAGCAGCACTTCGGGAACCGGCCGCCCTTCGAATTCCTCGGGTCGCGTGTAGTGCGGCCAATCGAGGAGTCCCGAGACGAACGAGTCCTGTTCGACCGACTCCGCATCGCCCAGCACTCCCGGCACCAGGCGCGTCACCGCGTCGAACACCAGCAACGCCGGCAGCTCGCCGCCACTCAACACGTAATCGCCGACCGACAATTCCTCGTCGATCTCGAGCTCGATCAGCCGCTCATCCACACCCTCGTAGCGTCCCGCGACCAGGATGAGCCCTGGGAGCTGCGCGAGATCCGCAGCGCGGCGCTGATCGAACGGTCGGCCCTGCGCCGACAGGTACACCGTTCTGCTGCCGGCCGGGCTCGCCGCCCGCGCGGCGCGAATCGCGGCACGCAGCGGCTCGATCTTCATCACCATCCCGGGCCCGCCACCATAGGGACGATCGTCCACGGTGCGGTGCACGTCCGTCGCGTGATCGCGCGGGTTGCGCACCTCGAGAGTCACCAGACCGCGCGTCAGCGCACGACCGGTCACTCCTGCGCTCACTGCCGCCCGGATCATCTCCGGAAACAGTGTCACCACTTCAATGTGGAGCGCGGCCACCTTCAGCCCTGTCCTTCGAGCGGATCCCAGTCGACCCGCACCTCGCCGCTCGCCAGGTCGACCCGGCGCAACTGCTGCGGCGTCGCCGGCAACCAATGCTCCTGCGCTCCGCGCACCACCATCCATGGATGCGCCGGTCCATCGATGAAGTGAGCGATCCTGCCGAGCTCGAGTCCCTGTGCGTTCACCACGCGCAGACCGATCAGGTCGGCGCGGTAGTGTTCGCGCGGTGCGAGCGGCGGCAACTGCGCACGTTGCACCACGATGCGTGCGCCGACGAAGCGCTGCGCGGCATCGCGGTCCTCGACCTGCTCGAGACTCGCAACCACCTGGCGCCCCTGCCGGCGTCCGTCACGCACTCGCCATGTGCCTGCGACCCCGGGTCGATCCAGGCTCCACTCGGCGTAATCCAGTATTCCTTCGAGCGGCTCGGTGAAGGACTCGACCTTCAACCAGCCCTTGATCCCGAAGACACCGACGATGCGACCGATCTCGATCGTCTTCGGGGGCTCAGCCGTCCCGGGCAGCTTGGCGGCCACGGGTCGACGGCCCCGTCATCAGGCCGCGCTCAGGCGCTCGCCTGCTTGCGGTATCCGGCGACCAGCGACTTGACGCGTTCGGAGACCTGCGCGCCCTTGCTCGTCCAGTAGTCGATGCGACCGAGGTCCAGGCGCAGCGAGCCCGCGCTCTGCGAGCGGGGATCGAAAAATCCCACCTGCTCGAGCGTGCTGCCGCCCTGGCGCTTGCGCTTGTCGGTCACCATGACGTGATAGAAGGGCTGGTTTTTGCCCCCGCGGCGGGTCAATCGGATCGTCACCATCTGAAGGGTCTCTGTCAGGCCGGAAAAAACGAGGCGCGGATTCTACTCAAACTGCGGCCGCAAGGCGAAACTTTTTTGCGAATCAATCGACTGGAAGCGCCGCGGCCGCCCTGGCAGGCCCGTTCAGCCGCGCGGAAAGGGTGGCATCCGCCCCCCCATGCCGCGCAGGAGCTTCTGCAACCCCCCCTTGGAGAAGCGCTTCATGGTCTTCTGCATCTGCAGGAACTGCTTGAGCAGCCGGTTCACGTCCTGCACCTGGACACCGGACCCGGCGGCAATGCGCCGCTTGCGCGATCCGTCGATGACGTTGGGCCGACGCCGCTCGCGCGGCGTCATCGAATTGATCATGGCGATCTGCCGGCGGACCTGGCCTTCGTCCATGCCGCCGGCGCGCGCCGCGGCGCCGGACAGCTCCGCAGGCAACTTGTCGACCAGCGCGCCGAGGCCGCCCATCTGCTGCAGCTGGTGCAGTTGGTCGCGCAGGTCGGTGAAATCGAAATCGTGACCGCGCTTGAGCTTGCGCGCGAGTTGCTCGGCCTTTTCCCGATCGACCTGCTGCTCGACTTTCTCCACCAGGCCGAGCACATCGCCCATGCCGAGGATGCGCGAGGCGATGCGCTCAGGATGAAAGGCTTCGAGCGCGTCGATCTTTTCGCCCACGCCCATGAAGAGGATCGGCTTGCCGGTGACCTGCCGCACGGAGAGCGCCGCGCCACCCCGCGCATCGCCATCGGCCTTGGTCAGGATGATGCCGGTGAGTTCCAGCGCCGCACTGAACGCGCGCGCCGCATTGACGGCGTCCTGCCCGGCCATGCTGTCCACGACGAACACGCGTTCCTGCGGATGCAGCACGGCATCGATGCGCCGCACTTCCTCCATCATCTCCGCATCGACATGCAGGCGACCCGCCGTATCGAAGATCAGCGCGTCGAAGAGTCCCTGCCGCGCCTGGGCCAGCGCGCCGGCGGCAATGTCCTCGGCCTTCGCATTCGCGCTGGCGGGGAAGAAGCTGACCTCGAGCTGTTGTGCGAGGCGCTCGAGCTGCAGGATCGCGGCCGGCCGATGCACGTCGCCACTCGCCAGCAGGATGCGCTTGCGATTCTGCGTCTGCAGCCAGCGGGCGAGCTTGCCGGCGGTGGTGGTCTTGCCTGCGCCCTGCAGGCCCGCGAGCAGCACGATCAGCGGCGGCTGCACGCGCAGGTTGAGGCCCGCGCTCTCGGCGCCGATCGCGCTGACGAGCTCGTCGTGAATGATCTTGATGAAGGCCTGCCCGGGCGTGAGGCTGCGCGTGACTTCGGCTCCGAGCGCGCGCGCTTTCACCGAGTCGATGAAACTCTTGACCACCGGGAGCGCGACATCCGCTTCCAGCAGGGCCACGCGCACCTGGCGCAGCGCATCGGCGATGTTGTCCTCGGTGATGCGCCCGCGGCCGCGCACCGCGTCGAGCACCGTTCCCAGTCGTTCTGTCAGCTTGTCGAACATGGCGCGCCAATTTACCGCTTTCTTGACACCTGCGCGTTACGCTTGGTCCAATTTTCCGCCGCCCGCCTCGTCACGGAGGGAACCTCCCTTTGAGCGACGCTCCGACAAGCACTCTCATCACACTCCTCGTTGCCCTGCTGCTCCTGATCGCGTTCTTCGCCGGGACCGAGGTCGCCCTGCTCACCATCAACCGCTACCGGTTGCGCCACCGCGCCGCGAGCGGCGATCGCGCAGCGATCCTCACGGAAAAACTCATCAAGGAGCCCGATCGCTGGCTGGGTGT
>Ga0126377_10001278_pt1 | contig 16354 bp, 11 predicted proteins | sample PanSoiMetPlot_22_FD_92647 | JGI IMG/M metagenome (GOLD analysis project Ga0126377, IMG submission 92647) | Tropical forest soil microbial communities from Panama - MetaG Plot_22 | ecosystem: Environmental > Terrestrial > Soil > Tropical forest > Bulk soil | place: Panama | collected 2016-02-17 | reverse complement strand
TCGCCGGAGCCGTGCTCCATGGCGCTGCCGGCGCGGGCGAGGCCGACGAGGGTGCGGCGGGCGAGGCGGAGGAGCTGGCGGTGATCGACCGGAGCGTCGGTGGCGAGGACGATCATGATGCTTCCGCCGCCCTGGCGAGGGGTGGTGGTGCCGGTGCCGAGGGAGCGGCCGATGGGGGCGCCGGCGATGGTGAGGGTGCCGCCGAAGTTGGTCTGGACGAGAATGCCGACGGTGATGCCGCTGTCCAGGCGGCGGCTGGCGGTGCCGATGCCTCCCTTCCAGCTGAAGGCGACGGTGCCGCGGCCGGCGCCGACGCTGCCCTCCTCGACGGGGCCGGAGCGGGCGCTGCGAATGGCGCGCAGGACGTCTGCCTCGGTGATCGGGCGGCGGCGGATGTCGCTCAGGAAGCCGTCGTTGGTCTCGCCGATGACGGGGTTGACGGAGCGGACGTCCTCGTTGCCGGGCAGGCCGAGGAGGTAGCCGGCCGTGGCGTCCCAGGCCTTGCCGACGCACAGGGTGCAGGTGAGGATGATCGGCGACTCGAGCTCGCCGAGCTCGTTGACCTGGAGGGCGCCGGTCAGCTTGCCGAAGGCGTTGCCGACGACGACGGCGGCGCGCACCTTCTCGCGGAAGAGGTTGCGGCCGTGGGGGAGCACGGCGGTGACTCCCGTGTTGATGGTGGCGCCGCGAGTGACGGTGGCGTGGCCGACGCGGACGCCGGGGACGTCGGTGATGGCGTCGAGGGGGCCGGGCGGAAGCGTGCCGATGGCGATGCCCCAGTCGCGGAGGCGCGGTCGAGGTGGATCGGCGCGCGCCGGGGAGAGGCCCACAACAAGAAGCGTAAGGATGAGGGCCGCGGGGAGGCCTCGCATGCGCCGATCCTACGCTGCCGAGCGGACTCGGGCGGAGTGCATGCGGGCTCCCGGCGTCGATGCGCTATCGAGCGGACTGGCGAGCGGCCTGGAGTCGCTCGTACGCCTCGAGGACGTGGGCGAACACGCGGCGCTCGTCGAAGCGCAGGGCGGCGAAGCGCACTCCAGCGCGGCCCAGGGCTGCCGCGCGCGCGGGGTCCGCGAGCAAGGCGATGATGGCGTCGGCGAGCGCGGGCGCGTCGCGGGGCGGGACGAAGACGCCGTTCTCGCCGCTGACGACCGCCTCGCGGCAGCCGCGGATGTCAGTGACCACGCAGGGGACGCCCATGGCCGACGCCTCCATCGGCGAGCGCGGGAAGCCCTCGCGGTGAGACGGCAAGGCGAAGACGTCCATCAGGGCGTACATGGCGGGCATGTCCTGGCGCATGCCGGCGAAGACCAGGGCATCGCCGAGGCCGAGGCGGGCGGTGAGCTCGGGGTTGATGGCGTCGGCCTTCTCGGGGTCGCGGGGGCCGACGAGGAGGAACTTCGCGGTCGGAAAGCGGCGGAGGATCTCGCGGGCGGCCTCCATCAGCTCGAGGATGCCCTTCTCGGCCACGAGGCGGCCGACGAAGCCGACTACCGGTGCGCCGTCGGGGATGCCGAGCTCGCGCCGCGTCGCGCGCAGCACGTCGTCGGACAGGGTGGCCCGGTCGAATCGGGTCACGTCGATGCCGTTTCCGAGGAGCTCGACGCGATCGCGCGGGGCGATGCCCTCCTCGACCGCGGTCTCCACGTCCTCGCGGCTCTGGGACAGGATGAGGTGCGAGCAGCGCGCGGCCAGCTTCTCGAGGAGGATGAGGACGCGGCGGCGCAGCGGCGGCATGCGGTCGTGGAAGTAGTAGCCGTGCACCGTGCTGAGGACGACCGGCACGCCGGCCGCGCGGGCCGCGATCTGGCCGAACAGGTTCGGCTTGGGGTTGTGCGTGTGGACGATGGTGAAGCGCTCGCGGCGCATGACGCGGTAGAGCCGGATGAGCGACACGAGATCGGCCAGCGGGGCCATGCGGCGGGTCATCGGCACGGCGATGTGGCGAATACCGGCCTCCTCCACGGCCCGGACGTGGGGGCCGTCGGCGGAGATACCGGTGACGTCGTAGCCGGCGTCGGCGATCGCGCGCAGCTGGTTGAGGAGGAGGACCCGGAGCGACAGATCGATCGTGGTGATGTGGGCGATCTTGGGTCGCTGGCCGTCGCGCGCGCTCACGTCGCGCACCTCAGATGGCCAGCCGCCGCGTGACGCGCGCCGGGACGCCCACCGCGACGATGGCGTCCTCGAGGTCCTTGGTGACGGTCGCGCCCGCGCCGATGATGACGTGCGCGCCGATGCGGACACCCGGCAGGATCGAGGCGCCGAGCCCGACGTGCGAGAAGTCGCCGACGTGCACGCCGCCCCCCAGGGTCGCGTTGGGCGAGATGTGCGCGAAGTGACCGACGACCACGTCGTGCTCGACCACGCAGCAGGTGTTGAGGATGACGCCCTCGCCGACGATGGCGCTCGGGTTGATGACGACGCCGGCCATCACCGCGGTGCCGTCGCCTACCCGGGCCGATGCGGACATGGTCGCGCGCGGGTGAACGGCGAGGAGCAGCGACGCGCCGGCGCGGCGGAGGTTCTCGGCGATGCCGTGGCGCACCATGTTGTTGCCGATGCCGAGCGCGACGGCGATGCCACCGGGACCGGCACGGCGCGCTTCGTCGGCGAGCCAGGCGCCGTCGCCCAGCACGGGGAAGCCGAGCACGGCGCGTCCCTGCTGGTCCGCGCCGTCGTCGACGAAGCCGGCGATGTCGGTTGTGCCCGCGGCGAGGAGGATGTCGAGCACGACCTTGCCGTGGCCCGACGCCCCGTACACGATGATCTTGCGCTCGCCCATGCTAACGTAGCTCCGCGCTCGCGCGAGCCTCGCATGCGACAGGAAGGACTTCATCTTATCGCAAAGAGGGCGATGGACAAGGTGCTGGGCGGCGCCGCGCTGGCGGCGCTGTCGCCGGTGATGGCGGCGAGCGCCGTCGCCATCCGGGTCACCATGGGCAAGCCGGTGCTGTTCCGCCATCGCCGGGCCGGGCGCGGGGGCCGGCCGATCGAGGTTCTGAAGTTTCGCACCATGGCCGACCGGCGCGACCAGCGCGGCGAGCTCCTGCCCGACGGCGAGCGGCTCACGCGCATCGGCAAGTTCCTGCGCTCGAGCAGCATCGACGAGCTGCCCCAGCTGGTGAACGTTCTGCGCGGCGACATGAGCCTGGTCGGCCCTCGGCCCCTGCCGCTCGAGTACGTCCCGCGCTACTCGGCGGAGCAGTCCCGGCGCCACGAGGTGGTCGCGGGCATCACCGGCTGGGCCCAGGTCAACGGCCGCAACGCGCCCAGCTGGGACGAGAAGCTCGACTTCGACATCTGGTACGTGGAGCACTGGAGCCTGCTGCTCGACGTGAAGATCCTGGCCATGACAATCGTGCGCGTGCTGCAGCGGAGCGGCATCTCGCAGCAGGGCCACGCGACGATGCCGGTCTTCATGGGCAGCGAGCGGCGGGCCCAGGGCTGAGCCACACAGGAAGCGAGACGATCGAGACGATGAGCGGCCGCCGTATCTATTTATCCCCACCCCACATGGGCGCGGAGGAGCGCCAGCTGCTCCTCGAGGCGTTTGACTCCAACTGGATCAGCACGGTCGGGCCGCAGGTGAACGCCTTCGAGTCCGAGTTCGCGGCCCTCCTGCCAGGCACCCACGCCGCGGCGCTGTCGAGCGGCACGGCCGCGCTCCATCTCGCGCTGGTCCTCGTCGGCGTCGGCCGCGACGACGACGTGCTCTGCTCGGATCTGACCTTCGCCGCGAGCGCCAACGCGATCATCTATCAGGGCGCGCGCCCGGTGTTCATCGACAGCGACCGAGCGACCTGGAACATGGACCCGGCGCTCCTTGCCGAGGAGCTCGACGAGCGCAGCCGCCGCGGCCGCCTGCCCAAGGCGGTCATCGCGGTGGACCTCTACGGCCAGTGCGCCGACCACGATCCGATCGTCTCCGCCTGCGCGCGCCACGAGGTGCCGCTCATCGAGGACGCCGCCGAGGCGCTGGGCGCCGACTACCGCGGCCGCCCGGCCGGCAGCTTCGGCGCGCTGTCGGTCTTCTCGTTCAACGGCAACAAGATCATCACCACGAGCGGCGGCGGCATGCTCGTCTCTCCGCGAGAAGACTGGATCGCGCGCGCCCGCGGCCTCGCCAGCCAGGCCCGCGACCCGGTCCCGCACTACGAGCACTCGGCCATCGGCTACAACTACCGGCTCAGCAACCTCCTCGCGGCGATCGGCCGCGCCCAGCTCCGTCGCCTCGCCGACCGCGTGGCCCGCCGCCGCGCCATCAACGTTTTCTACCGCGCGGCGCTCGCCGACCTGGACGGCATCGAGTTCATGCCCGAGGCGCCCTACGGCCGCTCCACCTGCTGGCTAACCTGCCTCACCGTCGACGCCGCTCGATTCGGCGCCACGGCAGAGCAGATCCGCGCGCACATGGCCTCACTCGACATCGAGGCCCGCAACGTCTGGAAGCCCATGCACCTCCAACCGGTGTTCCAGGGCCTCCCCATCCGCGGCGGCGCCGTGTCCGAGGACCTCTTCGCCCGCGGCCTCTGCCTTCCGAGCGGGAGCAACTTGACCCAGGACGACCTCGATCGCATCGTCGACGCCTTCCGCGCGGTCGTCCGCCGGGCGAGTTGACCGGCGAACTCGGGCGCGCGGCCTCACGATCGAGCGTCGCGACTTCTGAGTCGCCGAGCTGCCGACCGCGGTCGCCTGGCGCGAGCTACTCCGGCTTGAGGACCAGCGGGATCTGGAACTCTGCCGACGTCGGCTTGCCGTCGTCGTCCTTGGGGGCGCCGAAGCGCCACTTCAGGGACAGGTCCTTGATGCAGGCGTCGACGGTGCCGTCGAAGCCCTTGACGTCGGCCTTGGTGACGCCGCCCGTCGGGCCGACGGTGAAGCGGAGGCTGACGCGGCCGCCTGCATTCGGATCGGCCTTCAAGAGGCGCTGGTGGCAGCGCTTGATGCCCTGGAGGTAGCGGGCGCGGATGATCTTGGCCACCGAGTCGGGGTCGAGGGTGCTCTCGCTGATGTCCTCGACGTCGAAGGTCGCGCGGGAGACCTTCTCCTCCACCTTCGGGCCGACGTCCTCGCCCTTGCCGGGGCCCTTGATCTCGCCGCCCCCCTTGCCGGAGCCGATCTTGCCGGTGTCGGGGCCGCGGGTGCGGCGGCCGCCGCCCTCGCCGATGGTGCCGATGTCGGCGCCCTTGGCGTTCTCGATCGCCTTGTCGAGGCCGGCCCCCTGGTCGGTCTCGTTCATCTTGCTGTAGCGGCCCTCGCCCTCGTTGCCGGTGATGGCCGCGATGAGCGCGGAGTCCTGGATCGCCTCGGACACGGTCGCGTCGTCGGGCGCGCCCTCGTCGCCTCCCTTGTCTTCCTTCTTGCCGGCGCCCTTGCCGGTGTTCGGCTTGCTCTGGGTCTGGTCGCCGCCGGTCTGCTTGACGGCGGCCTCGGCGGTGGCGCTGGGGACCGGCTCGACCTCGAGGGCGACGACCTTGTCCTTGAACGTGTCCTCCTGGAACTGGCGATAGAGCTGATCCGTGCGCGAGTAGACCGAACGGTCGAACTGCAGCGCGTAGAGCGCCACGCCGAAGTGGACCAGGAACGAGATGGCCAGCAGCACGGTCAGGAGCGGGTCGACCCGGTCGGCCAGCGTGCCGCGCACCGACGCCGGCAGGCGCGGGCGCGGCTGCAGCGGCGGCGCCGACACGAACTGGAACAGGAGCTTCATCTGCCCCAGCTCGACCTTGCCGCGCGCCGTCTCGACCAGCGGCACCACCCAGTGGTTGCCGCGCCGGTCCGCGCCGCGCCCCTTCAGCTGCTCGAACGTGTAGACGTTGTTGCCGTCGGACAGCCGCCCGTCCATCGCGTCGGTGAAGTGGAGGACGTAGCGCCCGTTCTCGACCGAGAAGAGCTGCCACGAGCGCGGCAGGCTCTCGATCGGGATGGTGAACGTGTTCTTGGCCGACTGCCCGATCGCGATGTGCTCGCGGCTGCGGAACAGCCGCTCGTCGATGAAGTGATCGCCGAGCGCGATGCCGACGCGCAGGCTGCGCACGCTCGGCATGCTTCCGCCGCCGCGGCCGGCGCCTCCGCCGCCGCCTCGGGTACCGGACCTGGGAGCTTGCGTCGCCATGTCAGAAGGGGGCCTTCCTGGTCGCCTCGATGACCTTGGGCAGGAAGTCCTGGGTCAGGGTCTCCCATTCGTAGTTGATGGTCGAGGCCTGGAGCGCGTAGATGACGGTCGGCTTCGGCACCTTCCCGCAGACCACGAACGCCTTCTCGATCACGAACACCTTGCGGCCATCGGGCCCGATCACGGTGCGGTAGTTCTTCTTGCCCTTGTTCGCGCCCGAGCTGTCGGCGTTCTGCTCCTCGTCGCACTGCTCCTTCTGCTGCGCCATGGCCTTGCGCGCGCCCACGCCGCACAGGGCGACCAGCGCCGCCGCCGCCAGGGTCAGGACCAGAGACCATCGTTTCACTCGGTTCGACATGTGCAAGCTCCTGGCTGGCGTCGCGCTACGGCTTGGGGGACGTGCCCTGCTGGCCCTGGCCATCCTTGGCCTTGTCCTGTGCGTCCTTGGCATCCCGCGCCTTGCGCTTGGCCTCGCGCTCGCGCGCCTTCTGCCGCGCGCGCTCTTCCTTGTCGATCAGCTTCTGGGCCACCGCGACCTGCTCGTCGGCCAGCTTCTGGTCGGCGCCCGGCAGCCTCCGGTACTCGCCGAACTCCGTCTTGGCCCGCTGCAGCCGCTTGATGAGGTCCATCTCGGCCTTCCCCTCGGGGAACGGGTCAGCGTCGAGGTAGAGGAGCCCCATGTTGTAGTAGGCGTTGCCGTAGTTGCGGTTGGCGGTGAGCGCCTGGTTGTAGGCGCGCTCGGCCTTGAGCAGGAGCTCGTTGCGCTTCCCGACGTCGCTGGTGGTGAAGTCGGCCGACAGCCCGCGATAGGCAGAGCCCAGGTTGGTGTACGAGGCCGGCGTCCGGTAGCCGAGCGGCCCGGTGAGCCGCTCGTACAGCGCGACCGCGTCCTGGAAGCGCTTGTTGCGCAGCTGGTGCACGCCCAGGTTCATGAGCGCGCTCTTGTAGCTGCCGTCGATCGCGACCGCCTTCTGGTACGAGGCGAACGCATCGTCGGGCTTGTTGTTGTGGTCGTGGACCAGGCCGAACAGGAAGTGGAGCCGCTTGTTGTTGCCGCCGCCGCGCTGGAGCGCCTTCTCCAGCACGTCCTGGACCAGGTCGTAGTAGCCCTTCACGTAATAGGCCTGGGCCAGCAGGACCATCGCGTCCACGCTCGTCTCGTCCACCGCCAGTGCGAGCTTGGCCTCGCCCGAGGCGAGGTCCGCGTCGCGCTGCGCGTCGAGGGCAGTCTGCCCGCGCTGGAGATGGGCGGCCACTCGCTTCTGCTTGTCGGCCGGCGACAGGTCGAGGCCTGGTGGCCTGACCCCGGACTGCACCTCGGGTCCGCTGGCGCCCTCGTCGCCCGGCGTCGCCGGACCGGTGGTCGCAGGGCGAGCCTGAGCCGCCGGCTGGCTGGGCTTTGCCGCATCTTGCTTGGCCGTCACACCGCATGCGCCCAGCGCGATGGACAGCAGCGCGGCAGCGAGCGGGCGGGCCGGGAGCGGGCGCATCGCCACACAAACGCCCGATCGCCAAGCCGGATCTCTCGAGTCTCGCGTGATCATGGCCTGTCCGTCCCCTCGGCGAGCGGCGCGCGCTGGACCGGGAACTCCTCCTGCGAGATGAAGTCGTGCAGGCGCTCCTGGGCCAGCTGCGTCCACTGGTTGGCGATGCCCTGGGACTTGCCGGTCTCGACGACCTTGGTCCACTGGGTCTTGGACTGATCCTCGAGCGGCTTCACCAGGCCCTGCAGCACTTCCATGTACTGGGCCTGGATGCCCTTGTCGGGGAACTTCGAGTCCATCTTGAGGATCTCTTTCGGGATCGGGATCTCCGCGATCTTGAGCGCATGGAAGTAGAGCGTGTCGCCCACCCGCTCGAGCGCGGCCAGCCCCCACGGCCCCGACTCGTACTTCGACAGCTGCAGATATCGGCCGCGCGTCTCGGCGCTCAGCTTGTCGAGCTTGTCGAGCACGCGGTCGGCCTCGCGCTTGGTGCGCGGCGCGTGGTCGATCTTGTAGTTGGCGAAGTTCTTGTTGTACGCGGCCTCGGCCTCCTCGAAGTCGAACTCGGCGGCCATGTCGGCGGCGGCGGTGTGCTTGGGCTGCCCGACGGTCGACCAGGCCTTGATGGTCAGCCGCTTGGTGTAGTCCATCTCCTTCTTCTTGCCCTTCTTCTCGTAGACCTTCGCCATGTTGTAGTACGAGAAGACGTAGTCGTCGGCGTTGCCCGAGTCGTGGCCGTACTTCTTGCGCCAGTCGTCGTAGGCGAACGCCAGCTTCTTGTCGTCGCCCGCCGTCGACCAGATGCGCGCGATCGCCCACGTGGCGCGGTCGGCCTTGCGCCGGTCGCGCTCCATCGAGGCGTACTTCTTGTAGAGCGACACCGCGCCCGTGCCGGGACTGCTGGTCGGGTCGAGGTAGACCCGGTCCAGCTCGCGGATGACCGCGGCGTTGTAGAGCGCGGTCAGGCGAAGGTCCTCGAGCGACAGCTCGAAGGTGGGCGGCACCTTGCGCCCCTGCTCGTTCGACACCTTGACCACGTTGAGGTAGCCCTCGACCGCGCTCTTGTAGTCGAACGCCTTGTAGTTCGACGCGGCCGTGTTGTAGAGCGCGGCCAGGTAGTACTCGCTCTGCCGGAACTCCGCCGCCGGGTTGTCGGTGAACTCCTTGTAGAGGTACACCGCGGTCTTCGGCTTGCCCGACTTGTCGTAGGCGACGGCGGAGTTGTAGAGCGCGACCGGGATGTTGGGATCGCCCGGGATCGCCTGCTTGGTGTAGCGGAAGAACGCGCCCGCCGCCTGGTCGTACTTCTGCGCCTTGAACAGGTCCTCCGCCTCGCGGAACTCCTTGGACCGGTTCTGCGCCTTGGCCAGCTGGATGTCCTCTTCCGTGCCGCACTTGTTGGAGATGAACTTCTCGTTGGTGGCGGCGAACTTGTCGTCCTTGCCCTGGATCTCGTAGATCGCGAGCAGCCCGTCCTTGGCCTTGACCGCCTCCGGCGTGCCGCAGAACTTGTCGAACGTGAACTCGAAGCGCTTCACCGCGTCGTCGAGGTGGAGGAAGCGGTACGAGATGATGCCGGCCAGGAGCCCCATGTTGGGCGCGGTCGACGGGTCGTTGATGATCTGCTGGTACTCGTCGAGCGCCGCCTGCAGCTCGGTGTAGAGCTGCGGCAGGGCGAGCGGGCGGATGGGCCTCGGCATCGCCTTGAGCGTCTCGATGGTCGGCTCGGGCGGCTGGGTCAGCTGCCCGGCCTTGACCTGGCGATCGATCTCGGCCTGATAGGCCTGGATGATCGAGCGGGCCGACTTCTCGAAGCGGGCCTCGCTGAGGTCGCGGTGGTCGCGCACCCACTTGTAGTGCGGGATGGCGGCCATGTACTGCTCGGCGAAGAAGCTGGTCTCGCCCAGCCGGTAGGTGAACTCGTAGACGTCGCTCGAGGTCGGATACTCGTCGATGAAGCGCTGGTACATCTCGGCCGCGCGCGCGTACAGCTCGACGTACTTGTCGTGGGCCGGCTGGCTGGGCTGCGCGGTGTAGGCCGCGCGAGCGTCCTGCGCCTCCTTGTGGATGTTCTCGGCCGCGGCGCGCAGCATCCGCTCGCGGATGCGCTGCTGCGCCTCCATCGCCTCGCGGTTGGTCTCGTTGGCCGTGTACCACTCGGTGCCCGGCGAGTAGGCGGCGGCCAGCTTACCGGCCTCGGTGTCGGCCGCCGAGCTGTCGCCCTTGGCCTCGTAGGCCAGGACGATCTTCTGGTGGACGAGCGGGTTGAGCGGGTGGAGCGGGTACTTCTCGATGGCGAGGCGCCACGACGCGATCGCCTGGTCGTTGGCCTCGAGCACCTTGAAGGTGTCGCCCAGCTGCTCGAACACGTCGCGCACGTGCGGCTCGTTCCAGCGGTCCTTGTAGAACTGGACCGCGCGGTCGAAGGCGCGCACCGGATCGGGCTGCTCGTCGAGCGACCACGGATCGGTGAAGGCGATGGCGATGTACTGGAGCGCCTCGGGCCGGAGCGGCAACGGCTCCTTGCCCTGCGCCACCAGCGCGTCGGAGTAGGCCACCGACTCGTCGAACGCGGAGATGGCCTTCAGGAAGTCGTCGTTCCGGTAGTACGACCAGGCCAGCTTGTAGAGCGCCTCGTCGTAGTAGCGGGACTTCTTCTGCCGCGCGACCTTCTCGTAGGCCGCGATCGCCTCGTTGAGCTCGCCGGGGGTGAGGAAGTGGATGTCGCCCACGCCGCGCACCCACGCGTCCTCGACCAGCTGCTTGTCCTTGGTCATCGCCACGCAGTCGGCGTACGGGTTGCGGAACGACGCCTTGGCGGCCGACGCGGTCGACAGCCGCACCTTGTCGCGGTTGGGCGCCGGCGGCGGCTCGGCCAGCGGGGCGTACTTGTTGGAGCAGACCAGGCCGCGGTAGACCGCCAGCGCGTGGCGGTCCTCGCCGGTCTCCTTGAGGTAGTAGGCCAGGAGGTACATCGTGCCGGCGCGCTGCCGGAAGTCGGGGAAGCGCTTGATGACGTCGGTCCAGAGCGCGATCGACTTGGAGTAGTCGGCGCGCTGGGCCGCCTCGTCGCCGGCAAGCTCGGGCGAGCCGGCCCCGGCGTCGACCGCCTCGTCGAACCGCTTCTCGAACTCCCAGTTGGACTCGTCGAGGTAGAGGTCGGCCAGCCGGAACATCGCGTCCGGCGTGAACTGCGGGTGGTTGGGATAGTTGGCGATGAACTTCTGCAGGAGCGCGATGGCGTCGAGGTGGCGCTTGCGCTGCTGCGCCTCGGTGCGCCCGATGCCCTCGGCGTAGCGCTTCTCCAGCCGCTGCTTGCGGTCGAGGTACTGCCCGTAGAGGTAGTCCCTGACCCGCTCCTGGTGGCGGTCGGCCGCGCGCTGGTAGCGCTTGACGTCCGACTCGAGCTCCTTGAGCACGCCCTTCTCGGCCTTCGTGTACGGCCGCCCCTTCGGGCCGACGTCGGGATTCACCTTGGGCGGCGTCAGCTGCGGCGACGCGCCGGGCGTGGCCGGGCCGATCGGCTGCGCGGTCGGCGTCTTCGGCGTGAGCGGGTTGGGCGGCGGCCTGGCGGCCGGGGTGGCGCCCTTGGGCGGCTGCGCCTGCACCGGGGACTGCCAGACGAGCGGCGATGCCACGATCGCCGCCGCCAGCGCCCGGCGCAGGCGGGAGAAGCCTCTCGGTCCGAGTCCTGCGCGAATCACGGCGAACCTCCCGGCCGCTTGCCGCTGGTGCTGCTTCCGCTCTTGCCTGGCGCGGCGCCGCTCGGGGCGGGCGCGCCGCCGGGCACGCTGCGCGTCCGGGGCGGACCGCTCTGATCGGTCGCGGCCGGCGGCTGCCCGCTCTGCTGCTTCTCCTGCTGCAGCCGCTCGCGGTCGCGCTTCTCGCGCACCTCCTGCACCACGTCGGCGAACTCGGTGTCGAGCAGGCGGCTCTCGCGCGCCTGGTCCAGGGTGAGGCGGCGCAGCGTGCGGTCGGCCCCCTCCTTGATCGACCAGGCCACGTCCACCACGCCCACGTCGGAGCGCATCATCACCTCGTAGAGCTTGCGCGCCACCTCGGTGAAGGCGAGGCCCAGGACCTCGCCGCCCAGGGCGTGCGACTCGCCGTCGTAGTTGGCGTACTCCTGCTTGTAGGAGGACAGCTTGGCCCGCTCGTCCTCGAGCGTGGCGCGCACCTCGACCAGCGCCTCGTCGACGATGCCGTCGATCTTGGCGTTGGCCTCGTCGAGCCGCGCGTCGATGCGGTCGGCCTGGAGCGCGAGGGCGGCCATGCGGTCGGCCTGGCGGCGGTCGTTGCCGTCGGCGCGCGCGGCCAGATGCTGCATGAACTTGTGCTCGGCGTCGAGCGCGGCGCGCAGGTTGGCGCGCACCTCGGCCCGCCGCGTCGCGGTCTCGTCGCCGGTGCCGGCGCGGTCGAGGGCGACGATGGTGTCGTCCTTGACCGCCTCGAGCTCCTTCTTGAGCCGCTGGATCTCGGCCCGGTTCTTGGAGATCTCGGCCTTCATCTCGGCCAGGTCGCCCGGCTTGACCTCCTTGTAGCCCTGGTCGGCGAGGAACTTCTCCATCGCCACCAGCTGGGCCTCGGCCTGGCCGATGATCGTGCTGGTCTCGGCCGACTCCTTGTCGACCGCCACCGTGCGGCTGCGCGCGCGAGAGATGCGCGCGCTCTCGGCCACCGCCGCGTCCGGCATGCGGCGGAGCTCCGCGGCCAGCTCGGTGCGCGCGCGGCCCAGCCGCTCCAGCTCGCTGGCGTCCTCGCCCTGCGCGTAGCGGCCGAGCAGCCGCTGCTGCTGGTTGGCCAGCTCGATGCGCATCGCGGTGATGTCGTCGATGATCTCGGTGGCGCGGATGCGCTTGGCGGCCAGCCCCGGGAAGATGTTGACCCGCGACGGCGTGGACAGCGCGTACTCGAGCCGGCGGATGGTCTTCTCCGCCGTCTGCACGTCGCCCTCGACCTGGCCCAGGTCGGTCTCGACCCCGACGATGCGGCCGACCTCCGGCTCGTCGCGCAGCCACGAGGCCGCGACCTCGGGCAAGGTGGCCTTGATGTCGAACGTCTCGGCGTGGCGGCCCGTGATCTGCGCCAGGTAGTCGGCCGGGTCGCGCTTCTGGGCGATGGCCTTGTCGAGCTCGGAGCGCGGCTTCTCGAACACGCCGCGCAGCTGCTCGAACACGAACACCGCGCGCTCGTACTCGTCCTGCGCGGCGCGCGGGTTGTTGGCGTCGGTCAGGCGCTGGGCCTTGCGGATGCGCAGGTTGCCCTCGAGGATCTTCACGTTGGGCAGGCGCGGCGACATCGGGTCGTTGAGCGCGAGCAGCTCGAGCGCGCGCAGCGCCTTGTCGAACTCGCGGTTCTTCACGTAGACCCACGCCACCTCGAACATGGTTTCGTCGAACAGATCCGAGCGCCGCGACACCTCGAGGTAGCGGTCGATCGCCTTGGACGGCTGGTTGCGCTCGTAGTGGATGCGGCCGAGGGCCATCTGCGACAGCTCGATGACCTTGCGCTGCTCGGGGCTCTTCGGGGTGAGCCGGATGAGCTTCTGGTACTCGACGACGGCCCTGGCCAGGTCCTTCTTGGCCACGTGCGACGCGCCGGCGAAGTAGCGGGCCTGGAAGTAGTACTTGGAGCGGGGCCCGACCTGGTTGAACTGGGCCAGCGCCTTGTCGTAGTCGCCGTTGAAGAAGTAGTACTTGCCGCGCACGTACGGCACCGACGAGCGGCGCTCGGCCGCCGGGACGGCGTCGAGCAGCGCGAGCCAGCGCTCCACGTTCTCCGAGTCGTTGAGCTTGAGCGTGAGCTCGATGAGCCGCTCGAGCGACTGCTGGTAGAACTTGCTGCGCGTCGAGCGCTCGACGATGAGCTTCGTGAAGTAGGAGCGCGAGGCGACGTAGTCGCCCTTCATGAACAAGGACTCCGAGAGGTAGTAGAGCGCCTCGTCGTACACCTTGTGGTTGGGATAGCGCTCGACCACGTCGTAGAGGACGATCGCGGCCTCGTCGTAGTTGCCGATGCCGAAGTTGACCTGGGCGTCGATGGTCCGCCGGGTCGGCACGTCGCGACCGCGCCCCGGCGCCGCGCCGATCTCGCTCGGCCGGTGGATGGTGCGCGAGATGGTGGTGACCTCGCCGTCGTAGGCGCCCAGTCGCTTGCCGATCTGATCGACCGGATCGGCGAGCGCCGGGCGCGCGGCCAGGAGAGCTGCGCAGGCCGCGCAGAGCCGGAGCGTGGCTGTCATTCGCCTCACTCCTTGGCCACGTTGACCTGGAAGTCGAGCGCGGGCCGGTCCTCGAGCGGCGTCGTGGTGCCGCCCCGCTCGTAGCCGATCACCTTGATGTTGAGGCCCTTGCCCTCGTCGACGGTGAAGGTGTGGCTCGACTTGACCGTGAACTTGTACTTCTTGAGGTAGCGGAACACGCCGTAGCCGTGGCCGCGATAGATGGCCATGACGCTGAGCGTGTGGCTGCCCGGCGTGATCGGCCCGGACAGGATGTCGAAGTTCTTGGTCTCGTGCATCGCGCCGCTGTCGTCCTTGCGCGTGAAGATGGTCGTGCCGTCGAGCGCGTAGATGAGCTGCACGAGGCGATACGAGTTGCCCATCTTGTTGATGTGCTGGATGCCGGCGCGCGCGCCGATGCCGCCGCCGAGCACGGCCTCCTTGAGCATCTCGACGCGGGCCTTGGCGCGCCACGCGCGCTCCTTGAGCGCCTGCACGCGCTGCTCGAGCTGACGGAGGCGCAGGTTGACCGGCACCTCGCTCGACGGAGCGCCGGTCGGCGGTGCGCTCGCGGCCGCCGGCTGCGCGCCCTTCGCGCCACCCGCCGTGGGTGACGATCCGGGCTGTGCCTCGCCTGCGCCGGATGCGCCTGGCCTGGCGGCTGGCTTTTCACCTGGCCTGGCTCCTGGCTTGTCGGCCGGCCTCGTGGCACCCGGCTTGTTGCCTCCGCCGGGTGTCTGGGCGAGCGCGTCCGCGGCCGATGCGAGGGCGACTGCTCCGGCGACCGCGAGTGCGAGGGCGAAGACACGGAGTGCGAAGCCGCCACGCGCGGCTGACATGGTGGAACGCATGAGTGGTCTCCCTGCCAGTTCGGAGGCGGTGACGGACTGCAGGCCGCCCACCGGTTTGGGTGGATTATGTTGTAACATCGCCAATTTGTGCGAGCAAGCCAAGCCGCTGGGATCACGCCGCCAGCTGTGAAACCCGCCACACTTCCTCGAGTAGCTCCTTGACCCCCTGTCCGCTGGCGGCCGAGATCCCGTGCAGTCGGATGCCCCGGCCGGCGAAGGCGTTCTGGAGCTCGTCCCAGCGGTCGCGCACGTCCGTCACGTCCATCTTGTTGAGGGCGACCACCTGGGGGCGCGAGGCCAGGTCCGGCGCGTAGCGGGCCAGCTCGGCGTTCAAGGTGTCGAAGTCAATGAGAGGATCGCGGTCCGGACCGGCCAGCGGAGAGGTGTCCAGGATGTGCACGAGCACCCGGGTGCGCTCGACGTGGCGCAGGAAGCGATGGCCCAGGCCGGCGCCCTCGGCCGCGCCCTCGACCAGACCCGGGATGTCGGCCACGACCAGGACGCGGTCGTCGCCCAGGTCCACCACCCCCAGGTTGGGCTGGAGGGTGGTGAACGGATAGTCGGCGATCTTGGGGCGCGCGCGAGAAATGCGCGAGATGAGCGTCGACTTGCCGACGTTGGGAAAGCCGAGCAGGCCGACGTCGGCCAGGAGCTTGAGCTCGAGGCGGAGCGCGCGCTCCTCGCCGGCCGTGCCCGGGGAGGCGGTTCGCGGGGCGCGATTCCACGCGGTGGCGAAGTGGATGTTGCCCTGGCCGCCGGTTCCGCCGCGCGCGGCGACGAAGCGGGCGCCCGGCTCGGCGAGGTCGACCAGGCGATCGCCCGTGGAGGCGTCATGGACGACGGTGCCGACCGGGACCCGGAGCTCGAGGTCGGCGCCGCTCTTGCCGTACTGGTCCTTGTTGCGGCCGTCCTCGCCGCGCAGCGCCTTGTAGTGGCGGTGGTACTTGAAGTCGAGCAGGGTGTGGAGCTGCGGGTCGGCGACCAGGACGATGCTGCCGCCGTCGCCGCCGTCGCCGCCCGACGGGCCGCCGCGCGGAACGTGGGCCTCGCGGCGGAACGCGACGCACCCGTTCCCGCCGTCGCCGGCCTTGACCTGAATGGTGGCTTCGTCGATGAATTGCATGTGTCGCCCGGCAGGTTTAGTGGGGCGCGGCGTCGGGTTCAAGCCGCGACCGCGGTGATCGGCCGGGCGGCCGGGCAAGCGGCGATGAACAGGGCAGCGCCCATGTGGGCGGCGCTGGCCATGGTGGCCGCCGTCCTCATGGGGCCGACCGCGCTGACCCCGCCCGTGGCGGTGGCGGCGCTGGATGCATCGCGGGCCCTGCGCGTGATCCTGTGGGGACTGTGGCTGGCCGGGGCGGCGCCGGCGGTGCGCGCGGCGCTCGTGCGGCCCGATCTCTTCTACCTGCGGGCGCTGCCGATCGCGCCGCCGGTCTGGTGGGCGTGCTCGGCGGTGATCGCGGTCGCGGTGCAAGCGCCGTGGGCGGCGCTTCACTGGGCGGGCGGCGGCGCGCTGGCCGGGGCGGCCGCAGGGCTTGGCGCGGCCGGCGCGAGCGCGGCCCTGTCGGTCAGACTCGCGCGGCCGGCCGAGCGCGCGCTGGGAGTCATTGCGGTCGCCGCGGTCGGGCTGGCGGTGGCGCTGCCCGCACCGCGCTGGGCGATCGCGGTCGCGGGCGCGGCG
>Ga0126377_10001277_pt1 | contig 16354 bp, 15 predicted proteins | sample PanSoiMetPlot_22_FD_92647 | JGI IMG/M metagenome (GOLD analysis project Ga0126377, IMG submission 92647) | Tropical forest soil microbial communities from Panama - MetaG Plot_22 | ecosystem: Environmental > Terrestrial > Soil > Tropical forest > Bulk soil | place: Panama | collected 2016-02-17 | reverse complement strand
GTGTGCGCGTGCACGTCGTGGATATCTCGGCGGACTTCCGCCATTCCTCGCCCGCCGTCTACGAGAAGATCTACAAGCACGAACATGGCGCGCCGGAGCGGCTGAAGCAGTTCAGCTGTGCGGTGCCGGAACATCTCAAGACCGCGCACACGCCACACATCGCGCACCCGGGTTGCTTCGCCACGGCCGTGTTGCTTGCGAGCGTACCGCTGCTTTCCCTCGGGCTCGTCGAGCCGCATCTCTTTGTCGCCGGCGTCACGGGCAGCACCGGCTCAGGTCGCAAGCCCACCGAGGGCACGCATCACCCGCTGCGGCACAGCGATCTCTACACCTACAACGCGCTCAGCCATCGCCACACGCCGGAAATCGCCGCGTGCGCGCAGGCGGCTTCAGGCGTGGCCGCGGAATTCGCGTTCGTGCCGCACTCCGGCCCGTTCGCGCGCGGCATTCACGTGACCGTGCAAGGGCGACTCAAGAAGGAAACCGACGGCGCAGCGATTCGGGCGGCGCTCGCGGAGTACTACAAGGGTTGCCCATTCGTGCGCGTCAACGCCGATGCGCCGCGCATCAAGGATGTCGTCGCGAGCAATTACGCACACCTCGGGGTCGCCGCGAACGGTCGCAGCGTCGCCGTGATGTGCGCGATCGACAACCTCAACAAGGGCGCGGCCGGCGGCGCAGTGCAGTGGATGAATCGCCTGCTGGGCTTCGAGGAAACCGCCGGCCTGACCGCCCCTGCAGCTGGATGGACCTGAGCATGACCTCGCATCTCGCACCGGTTTTCGCGCAGTACCCGATCGAAGTGGTCAGCGCCGACGGCGTGTGGCTCAACACCCGCGACGGCCGTCGCGTGCTCGACCTCTACGGCGGCCATGCGGTGGCGGCGCTCGGCTACGGCCATCGGCGTTGGCTCGAGGCCCTCGAACAGCAGGCGCGCACGGTGCTGTTCCAGACCAATGCCGTCGCGATGGACGTGCGCGAGCGCGCTGCAAATCGGCTCGTGAAGTTTGCGGGACTCGGGCTCGACACCGTGTTCTTCGTCAACACCGGCGCCGAGGCGAACGAGAACGCGCTCAAGCTGGCACTGAAGCTGAGCGGCCGTCCGAAGATCGTCGCGGTCGAACAGGGCTTCCACGGTCGTACCGCCGCAGCCGGCGCCGTGACGTGGGGCGCGGCCGAGAAATGGTATGGCTTCCCGCGGGCGCCATTCGACGTGAGCTTCATGCCGCGTCGGGACGAGAGAGCGCTCGCGAAGCACATCGACGAGCAGACGGCGGCCGTGATCATCGAGCCCATCCAGGGTCTCGCGGGCGCCTTCGACATGGGCCGCGAGTACCTGCAGGCGCTGCGCCGTCGCTGCTCAGAGGCCGGTGCGCTCCTCATCTTCGATGAGGTTCAGTGCGGCATGGGCCGCTGCGGCGAGCCGTTCGCGGCCAATCTCTACGGCGTCACGCCCGACATGATCACGACCGCGAAGGCGCTCGGGAGCGGGTTTCCCTGCGCCGCGCTCCTGATGTCGGACACAGTGGCGCGCCAGCTCAAGGTCGACATGCTCGGCACGACGTTCGGTGGCGGGCCGATGGCCTGCGCGGTCATCGAAGCCGTCATCGACACCATCGAGCGCGACGGTCTGCTCGCGAACGTGCGCCGCATCTCGCAGCTGATCCGCGAGAGCTGCCTCGTCGGGCCGATCAGCGGGACCCAGGGTGCAGGCTTTCTTCTCGGACTGAAGACCACTGTGCCGGCGAAGGATGTGCAGCGTCAGCTCCTCGAGCGGAACATCCTGGCGGGCACGAGCGCGGATCCGAACGTGCTGCGCCTCCTGCCGCCCTTCGTGCTCGGCGAGAAGCACGTGGCGCTCCTGCGCGACGCGCTGCACGACATCGGCCAGCAGAAGCTGGCGGCCAGCGCCTGAGCCGCGTTCGAGCCCAGGGCAGACAGCAACTGGTGAACGGCATCTTTGACCATGGAACGATTCGTCGATCTGGCCGATTTCAGCCGCGAGGAGATTCTCGATCTCCTGGCGCTGGCCCGCCGCCTCGAGGAGCGGCCGGAGCCGCGCGCGCTCGCCGGGCGGATGCTGGGACTGCTCTTCTTCAATCCATCGCTGCGCACGCTGGCCTCGTTCCAGGTCGCGATGAAGCGCTTGGGTGGTGATTCCTTCGTGATCACGCCGGGCCAGGGCACCTGGCAGCTCGAGACGCGCGTCGGCGCTGTGATGAGCGGCGCGGCCGCCGAACACGTGCGCGAAGGCATCCCCGTGCTCGCCTCCTATTGCGACGCGCTCGGCATTCGCGCGTTCGCGGAGGGCAAGGACCTGCGCGCCGACCTCGCGGATACACAGTTCAGGGCGATGGCGGAAAGCTGCGACAAGCCGCTCATCAATCTCGAGTCGGCCATCAGTCATCCGTGCCAGGCGCTCGCCGACTGGAAGACGCTCGACGACCTGGACGTGCCCGCGCGCGCCAAGTTCGTGCTCTCCTGGGTGTACCATCCGCGCGCGTTACCGCTTGCGGTGCCGGCGGCGGTGCTGCACATGGCGGCATTGCGCGGCCTGCAGGTCACCGTGTTGCGCCCGGAGGGCTATGCGCTGCCCGCAGAGCTCATGAGCAAAGCGAAGGCCGCGGCCGCGAGCTCCGGAGGCTCGGTCGAGGAGACCGACGATCGCGAGGCGGCGCTCGCCGGCGCTCATGTGCTCTATGCCAAGGAATGGGGCAGCACCAGCCACTACGGCGACGCCGAAGGCGATGCGCGCCTGCGCGCCGGGCTCAGCGACTGGTGCGCTCGCGAGAGCTGGTTCGCCGGCGCACGCGCCGATTGCCGCTTCATGCACTGCCTGCCGGTCCGCCGCAACGTGGCAGTGGCCGACGAGGTGCTCGACGGAGCGCGCAGCGTGGTGAAGCAGCAAGCCTACAATCGACTGGTGGCACAGATGGCTGTGCTGCACCGAATGTTGAGTGACACACGAGCCGGAGGCCGGAACAGTCAATGAACTATCGTCCTGACCAAACCGTCGCGGTGCGCGCGTTGCGCAATGCCGCGCCCTACATCCGCATGTTCAAGGGCAAGGTGTTCGTCATCAAGGCGGGCGGCGCCGTGTTCGGCGATCTCGAGTCGACGCGCACGCTGATCGAGCAGGTGGCGATCCTGCACCAGGTCGGCATCAAGGTCGTGCTGGTGCACGGCGGCGGGCCGCAGCTCAACGAGCTGTCCGATGCGCTCGGCATCGAGACGCGCATGGTGCAGGGCCGGCGCATCACCGACGCCAAGTCCATCGACGTCACCACGATGGTGCTCAACGGCCTCATAAACACGCGGATTCTCGCGATCTGCCGCGACCTCGACATTGATGCCGTGGGCATCAGCGGCGTGGATGCCGGCCTGGTGCGCGCGCACCGCCGTCCGCCGGTGCGGCTCGAGGGCCACAACTCCGAGCCGGTCGATTTCGGCTTCGTCGGCGACATCGATGCGGTGGATGTCGATGTGCTGCGCAAGCAGCTCGACAACGGCCTCATGCCCGTGGTGAGCCCGCTGTCCGCGGATGCGAACGGCGTGCTGCTCAACATCAACGCCGACACCGTCGCCGCGGCAATCGGCGCAGCACTCAGCGCCGAGAAGCTCATCCTGTGCACCGGCGCGCCGGGCATCCTCGAGCGCGTGGAAGATCCGACGTCGGTGGTCTCGTTCACCGATCTCAATGGCCTCAAGCGCCTGCGCGACAGCGGCTCGCTCAACGACGGCATGTTGCCGAAGGCGACCGCGATCGAGCACGCGATCCGCGGGGGTGTGCGGCGCGTGCATGTGATTTCCTACAAGGCGCCAGACAGTGTGCTGGCCGAGGTGTTCACCAATGAAGGCACCGGCACACTCATCGTCGCGGACGTGAACGCCTTGAGCGCGGCCGAGCAGCAGAGCGGCGCTCGATGACGCGACTGTGGGACAAGGGCGCGCCGCTCGATCAGCGCGTGCTCGCCTACACGGCGGGTGAGGATCACGCGCTCGATGAGCGCCTGGTGAAGTACGACGTGCTCGCCTCGCTCGCGCACGCTGAGGCGCTCCATCTCGCAAAGCACTTGTCCGTTGCCGATCTCAAGCTGATCCGCGATGCACTCACCGAGATCGGGGTGGCGCATGCGCGCGGCGAGTGGCACGTGTTGCTGGCGGAAGAGGACGGGCAGACGGCACTCGAAGCGCGGCTGATCCAACGCATCGGCGACGCCGGCGGTCGATTGCATCTCGGCCGCTCGCGCAACGACCAGGTGCTGGCGGCGCTGCGCCTGTACTTGCGCGATGCCGTGCAACATCTCGCCGGCGGTGCCGTCGCGGTCGCGGATGCCCTCGACGCACTCGCCGGGCGTGAAGCCACCACGCCGCTCCCGGGCTACACGCACATGCAGCCGGCGATGCCGAGCTCGGTCGCGCTGTGGTCCAGCGGCTTCGCCGCAGAGTTGCGTGACGATGCCGAAGGTCTCGCCCAGTCTCAGCGACGCATCGACAAGAACCCGCTCGGCTCCGCCGCCGGTTACGGCACCCCCAACCTGTCGATCAGCCGCGAAGCGACGCGCTCTGCCCTCGAGTTCGCGAGCACGCACGAGCCGGTGACGGCGGTACAGCTGTCGCGCGGCAAGGCGGAAGCGCAGGTGTTGTTCGAGATCTGCCTGCTGATGCAGGACCTCGGCCGCCTGGCTTCCGACCTGCTCCTCTTCTATACGCAGGAATTCGCGTTCGTCTCGCTGCCCGACGAGTTCACGACCGGCTCATCGATCATGCCGCAGAAGCGCAACCCGGATGTGTTCGAGCTCATCCGCGGCCGTTCGGCGACGGCGCAGGCCTGTCTGCTCGAAGCGCTGGCGGTGACCGCAAAGCTTCCCTCGGGCTATCACCGCGACCTGCAGCTCCTCAAGGCACCGCTGTTCCGCGGCATCGACCTGTGTCAGCAGACGCTCGACATCCTTCCGGCCGCGCTTGCCGGCGTGCGCTTTCGTGCGGAGAACATCCAGCTCGATCCGTCTCTCGACGCGGCCGCCGAGGCGAACGCGCTGGCCGTCAAGGAAGGTATCCCGTTTCGCGACGCCTATCGGCGGGTCGCGCAGAAGTTCCGTCCGAAAAGCTGAGGGTCGGCTGCGAGGACTGTCAGTGCTCGCCAGAAGGCGCGCAAGTGCCGGGTCGGCGAGTGCTGCACGCGGCCCCGGAATACCAGCGCTATTGCGCGTCGGGCTGAACTTCCGGCCGCGCCGCCACGAATGGCGGCAGCTTCTCGAGGAATGCGCTGATCGCGCACAGCGTCGGATAGGGCGTCACGTCGCACTTGAAACGCCGCGCGTTGAACATCTGCGGCACCAGGAACACGTCCGCCATCGTCACTTCTGAGCCGAAGCAATGCTGGCCGTCGCCGCTATGAAGCTTCGCCAGCACTTCAAGCGCGCCGAATCCGGTCGCGATCCAGTGCGCATACCAGCGATCGACCGCGGCCTGATCGAGATGCATCACATCGCGCAGGAAGTTGAGCACGCGCAGGTTGTTGAGCGGATGAATCTCGCAGGCGATGTGCAGCGCCATCGACCGCACGTGCGCGCGCGCCAGCGAATCCTTCGGCAGGAGCGGCGGTGACGGGTAGCGCTCCTCGAGGTATTCGACGATCGCCACCGACTGCGCGATCAAAGCCTTGCCGTCCTCGATGGCGGGCACGAGTCCTTGCGGATTGAGCCCGAGATACCCGGGCTTGCGGTGCGCGCCCTCGCGCAGGCTGTGCGGAATCGCTTCGTACGGGATGCCCTTGAAGTTGAGCGCGATACGCGCGCGGTACGCGGCGGAGCTGCGCCAGAACGTGTGCAGTTTCATGCGGGTCGTCCCGCAGGCGGACCGATCGTGATCGCGACGGTCCCGAGGCCGTCGATCCCGCCTTCGACGCTGTCGCCGGGTTGCAGCGGGCCGACGCCCGCCGGCGTGCCGGTGTAGATGAGATCGCCCGGTCGCAACTCCCAGAGCGTCGAGAGCTCGGCAACCACTTCCGGCACGTTGCTGATCATCTCCGACACGTTCGCCTGCTGGCGCACCGTGCCGTTGACCTTGAGCCAGATGGCCGCGCGCGTCACATGACCGACCGCGGCCACCGGCCGGATCGCACCGATCGGCGCCGAATGGTCGAAGCCCTTGGAGAGATCCCAGGGGCGTCCCTGCTTGCGCGCTTCCGACTGCAGATCACGGCGCGTGAGGTCGATGCCGACGGCATAGCCGAAGATGTGATCGTTCGCCTCCTGCACCGGGATGTCACGACCGGCGCTGCGAATCGCGACCACGAGCTCGATCTCGTGATGAAAATCCTTCGTGCGCGAGGGGTACGGAATCATGGAGCCGCTCGCCACCACGGCGTCCGCCGGCTTGGTGAAAAAGAACGGCGCTTCGCGCTTCGCACTCGGATCCATCTCGCGCGCGTGCGATTCGTAATTGCGGCCGACGCAGAAGATCCGGCGCACCGGAAAGCGCACGTCACTCTCGGCGATGGCAACCGCTGGCTGGGCTGCCGGGGGAAATACGTACTGCATTGCAAAGTCCTCGAGGAATGGATGGCGCGAAACGCCCGCGCCGCTCAGAACTGATCTTCTTCCAGCTCCATGATCGAACCACTGCCCGCCTGCACCGCGCTCGCGTAGGTCTGCGCACGCGGCAGGATGTGATCCGAGTAGAAACGCGCGGTCGCGAGCTTGGCACGCAGGAACGGCGCATCGCCCTGCTTCGCCTTGAGCTTGCGCGTCGCGACCAGTGCGGCGCGCGCCATCTGCCAGCCGCCGGTCACGATGCCGATCAGCATCAGGAAGTTGAAGGCCACGGCACCCGCGAAATTCTGGTCCTTGGCCGCATTGTGCAGGAGCAGGCGGCCGCACTCGCCGGTCACGCGAATCGCCGCACCCAGCGCTCGCCCCATGGGCTCGAGCGTCGCGTCCGTCTCCAAGGCCTTCTCGTCAGTGCGCATCTCGCTCAGCAGGTCTTCGAGCGCGCCACCGCCGTCACGCAGGATCTTGCGCCCGACGAGATCGAGTGCCTGGATGCCGTTGGTGCCTTCGTAAATCGTCGTGATCCGCGCATCCCGCAGGTACTGCGCGACGCCCGTTTCCTCGATGTAGCCGCTGCCGCCGTGCGTCTGTACGCAAAGTGCCGTCACTTCCTGTGCGAGCTCGCTGCCCCAGCCTTTCACGACCGGCGTGAGCAGTTCCGCGCGCGCCAGCTGGCGGCGGCGCTCTTCCGGATCTTCAGCGTGTCTCGCGAAGTCGAGGTTCACCGCCGCGGCGTAAGCGACCGCGCGGCACGCCTCGGTGAGCGCACGCATGGTGAGGAGCATGCGCCGCACGTCCGGGTGACGAATGATCGCCACGCGTTCCTTGCCGTCGGCGGAGCGTCCCTGCACGCGTTCGCGCGCATAGGCGACCGCGTGCTGGTAGGCGCGATCGGCGATGCCGATGCCTTGCAGCCCGACCCCGAGGCGCATGCAGTTCATCATCGTGAACATGCACGCGAGTCCCTCGTGGAGCTTCCCGACCAGGAACCCTTCCGCGCCGCCGTGGTCGCCGAGCGCGAGCACGCAGGTCGGCGCCGCGTGCAGCCCGAGCTTGTGTTCGAGCGACACCGGGTGAATGTCGTTGCGCGCGCCGAGCTTGCCGTCGGCGCCGACGAGATACTTGGGCACGAGGAACAGCGAGATGCCGCGCACGCCGGGCGGCGCGTTCGGCGCTTTCGCGAGCACCAGGTGCACGATGTTGGGCGTCAGCTCGTGATCGCCCCAGGTGATGAAAATCTTGCGGCCGAAGAGACGGAAGCGATCGCCGCGCGGTTCGGCGCGCGTCTGGATCAATGCGAGATCGGACCCCGCCTGCGGCTCCGTGAGACACATGGTGACGGCCCACTCGCCACTCAGCACGTGCGGCAAGTATTGCGCGCGCAGCTCCGGCGTCGCGTACGCTTCGAGCGCTTCGATCGCTCCGGATGACAACTCCGGGCAGGTGGCAAATGCCACATTGGCCGCCGCCCACATCTCGCTGGTCGGCGCGGAAACCGCGTGCGGCAATCCCTGGCCGCCGAACTCGGGCTCGCCCCGCAGCCCGACCCAGCCGCCCTCGGCAACGGCTCGGTACGCGTCGGCGAAACCGTCCGGGACGCGCACTTTCCCGTCGCGCAGTTCGACGCCGGTCACGTCGCCGCGACGATTGAGCGGACTGATCACTTCGTTGGCGAGTCTGGCGGCCTCGCCCAGGATCGAATCCACGACGTCCGGAGTCGTCGCCGAGTATTGCGGAACCGCCGCAGCGAGCTGCGGCAGCCCGGCCAGCTCGTTGAGCACGAAGCGGATGTCGTCGACGGGTGCGCGGTATTCGGGCATCGGAGGGGTTCCCGGGGCTGCCAATCGTAGCAGGGTGGCAGTGCTATGATCTGCCCTCGCCGACTTCCCCCCGGTTTTCGCATGAGCACCTGGTTCCGACCGTTCACGATCGAAAGCCTCGCCCAGTGGGTGCCCGGCACCATGGTCGAGCATCTCGGCATCCGCTTCACCGAGATCGGCGAGGATTTCCTGCGCGCCACCATGCCCGTCGACCATCGCACGCAGCAGGCAATGGGCATCCTGCACGGCGGCGCCTCGGTCGCGCTCGCGGAGACGCTGGGGAGCGTCGCCGGCAACATGTGCCTCGATCTCGAGAAGCACGTGTGCGTCGGGCAGGAGATCAACGCCAACCACCTGCGGCCGGCCTCCGCGGGCGTCGTCACCGGCACGGCGCGGCCGCTCCATCTCGGGCATCGCACCCAGGTGTGGCAGATCGAGATCCGTGACGCGCGCGACCGCCTGGTGTGCATCTCGCGCATCACGCTTGCAGTCATCGACCGTGACCCGCGCGTTTCGGTGCCCGGGAAGTCTTCCGCCTCATGACGCGCAACGCTCTCGGCATCCGCACTGGTGCGCGGAGCGGTCGGCGCTCACGCATCGCCCTGGCTCTCGCACCTGCAATGCTCGCGATCCTGCTCGCGGGCTGCGGCCAGAAGGGCCCGCTCTACCTGCCGGACCAGCCGCGCCAGGCCGTGAAGAAGAACGTCACGCTGCCCGGCGAATCCAAGGAAGAGAAGCAAGAGAAGAAAGAGAAGGAGTCCAGCAAGGAAGAGCCCAAGGCTCCCTGAGCCGCGCTGCGCATGAGCGAGCCCCGCACTCTCGTCCTGGTCGACGCTTCCTCGTACCTGTACCGCGCCTTCCACGCGCTGCCGCAGTTCAGCAGCTCGCGCGGCGAGCCGACCGGCGCCGTACTCGGCGTCATCAACATGCTCCTCAAGCTCATCAAGGAGCAGTCGCCGCAGCTCATCGGCGTGGTGTTCGACGCGCCCGGCAAGACCTTTCGCGACGAGCTGTTCGCGGAATACAAGGCGCACCGCACGCCGATGCCCGACGACCTGCGCCGCCAGGTCGGTCCGGTGCTCGAGGCGGTCGAAGCGCTCGGCCTGCCGCTCCTGCGCATCGATGGCGTGGAGGCGGACGATGTCATCGGCACGCTCGCGTGTCGCGCGGCGAGCGAGAACTGCCGCGTGCTGATTTCGACCGGCGACAAGGACATGACGCAGCTGGTCAACCAGTTCATCACCTGCGTCAACACGATGACCGGGAGCGTCCTCGACCGCGCGGGTGTGAAAGCGAAGTTCGATGTGTACCCGGAACAGATCGTCGACTATCTCGCGCTCGTCGGCGACACGATCGACAACATCCCAGGCGTGCCCAAGGTCGGGCCGAAGACCGCCGCGAAGTGGCTCAACGAATATTCGACGCTCGACAACCTGATCGCGAACGCGGCCAAGGTCGAGGGCAAGGTCGGCGAGAGCCTGCGCGAGCACCTGTCGACCCTCGAGCTGTCGCGCAAGCTGGCGAAGATCGAGACCGACCTGAAGCTCGACCTGACAACCGCAGCGCTCGCGCCACGACCGCCCGACAACGAGCGGCTGCGCGCGCTCTACACGCGGCTCGAGCTCAAGACGCTGTTGCGCCAGTTGTCCCCGGGCGAAGCCCCAGCGGCACCCGAACCGGTTCGCATTCGGGGAGCGGCCGCGGCGCCGGCGCCGCCCGCGGCACCGCCAGTAGTCGCGCCGACGCTTCCCAAGAACTACGACACCGTCTCGACTCAAGCGGACCTTGATCGCTGGCTCGAGGTGCTGCGCACGGCGCCGCTCTTCGCGTTCGACACCGAGACCACGAGTCTCGACTACATGGCGGCACAGATCGTCGGCGTCTCGTTCTGCGCGGAGCCGGGTCGCGCCGCCTACGTGCCCGTGGGCCACGACTACGCGGGTGCACCGGATCAGCTCGATCGCAACCTGGTGCTGGAGAAGCTCAAGCCGATCCTCGAGGATCCTGCGCGCGCCAAGCTCGGCCATCACCTCAAGTACGACTCCCACGTGCTCGCCAATCACGGCATCGAGCTCAAGGGCATGCGCTTCGACTCGATGCTGGAGTCGTACGTGCTCAACAGCACTGCGACCAACCACAACATGGACTCGACCGCCGAGCGCTATCTGGGCCTGAAGACCATCCGCTACGAGGACGTGGCCGGCCGCGGCGCGAAGCAGCTCACCTTCAACCAGGTGCCGGTCGACTCGGCCGCGGCCTACTCGGCCGAAGATGCCGATGTCACGCTGCAACTGCACCGCGTGCTGTGGCCGCAGATCGAGGCCGTGCCGCAGCTCAAGCGCCTGTACGAGGAGATCGAGCAGCCGCTGGTGGTCGTGCTCGAGCAGATGGAAGAGTACGGCGTCCTCATCGATCGCGACATGCTCAAGCGCCAGAGCGGTGAGCTCGCGAAGCGCATGCGCGAGATCGAGGAGCAGGCGCACAAGGAAGCCGGCGCGCCGTTCAATCTCGATTCACCGCGCCAGCTGCAGGAACTGCTGTTCACCAAGCTCCAGCTGCCGGTGATGAGCCGCACGTCCACCGGCCAGCCCTCGACCGCGGAGAACGTGCTCGAGGAGCTCGCCGAGACCTACGCGTTGCCGCGTCTCATCATGGAGTACCGCGGATTCGCCAAGCTGAAGTCGACCTACACGGACAAGCTGCCGCTGCAGATCGATCCGCGCACCGGCCGCGTGCACACCTCGTATCACCAGGCGGTCGCCGCGACGGGACGTTTGTCGTCGAGCGACCCGAACCTGCAGAACATCCCGATCCGCACGCCCGAGGGCCGGCGCATCCGCCAGGCCTTCATCGCGCCCCCGGGGCACGTGCTGATGGCGGCCGACTATTCGCAGATCGAGCTGCGCATCATGGCGCACCTCTCGGGCGATGAGGGTCTGCTCGAGGCTTTTGCGCAGGACCGTGACATTCACCAGGCGACAGCCGCGGAAGTCTTCAGCGTCGCGCTCGACCAGGTGTCGCACGACCAGCGTCGCTCCGCCAAGGCAATCAACTTCGGCTTGATCTACGGGATGTCGGCCTTCGGCCTCGCGCGCCAGCTCGGCATCGAGCGCGGCGCGGCGCAGCGTTACGTGGAGCTCTACTTCCAGCGCTACCCGCAAGTGAAGCGCTTCATGGATAGCACCCGTGCGCAGGCGCGCCAGCAGGGGTACGTCGAGACCGTGTTCGGGCGCCGCCTGTATCTCAACTCCATCAACTCGCCGCGTCCGCAGGACCGCCAGTACGCCGAGCGCAGCGCCATCAATGCGCCGATGCAGGGCACCGCCGCGGACATCATCAAGCGCGCGATGATCAGCGCGCATGACTGGATCGAGACCGACAAGGTGCCGGCCCGCATCATCATGCAAGTGCACGACGAGCTCGTGTTCGAGGTCGCGAGCGAAGCGGTGGATGCCGTGCGCGAAGGCGTGATCCGGCACATGAGCAGCGCGGCCGAGCTGCGCGTGCCGCTCAAGGTCGAAGTCGGCGTCGGTGGCAACTGGGACCAGGCCCACTGATTGTCGGCCACGCGCGACAGGTGCGCGCGCGGCAGAAGTTACACTCGGCGCCTGCAACCAGCCGCCTTGGCTCCTTCAACCCGCCGGGACGCTGAACTCTGGCGGGCAATCCATGCTCTGAGATTGTCAGGCCGCTCCGCCGAGCGGCGCGCTGCAAGAATGTCCCGTTTGCTTCAAGGAGGTTTCTGCATGTCTCGCGCAATGATTGCTGTGCTTGCTCTCTGCGCATTGTTTGCTACGCCCGCCTTCGCCGCCGACAACGGTTTCTACCTCGGCGCCGGCATCGGCCAGGGCTACGTGAAGTTCGACAACGACCAGTTCCTCGGCCTCGACAACTTCGACGGCGACGACACCGGGTTCAAGGTGATTGCCGGCTTCCGGCCCATCAAGCTGTTCTCGATCGAGGCCAACTACGTCGATCTCGGCAGCGCCCAGGACAACGTCGCCGGTGTGAGCACCAAGGCCGACACGACCGGCATCGACGCTTTCGCCGTGGGTTATCTGCCGATCCCGTTCGTCGACATCTTCGCCAAGGTCGGCGTGATCTCGTGGGACCAGGACCTGCACTTTTCGAACCTCGGCTCCTCCAGCGACAGCGGCACTGACATGGCCTACGGTGTGGGCGTCGGTTTCGCCTTCGGTAACGCGGGGCTGCGGGCTGAATACGAGCGGTTCGAGATCCCCGATACCGATCACGTCGACATGCTGTCGCTCAGCTTCACGTGGACTTTCCTCTGACAGTCCCGTGACATTTCTTTACGTGTTTAATATTCGCGGGGCTGGAACTTCGGGATGGGGCCCCTATCTAACTTCCCGAGCGTGTAACAGCGCTCCCCGCTTTCCTCCCTGAGCGGGTTTACCCGGTTTGTCATCCCCATGCCGGGTTAGTCTGACCCGGTGGCTCGGCCCCCCGAACCACCGGGTTTTTTGTTTTCCAGCAGCGCCTCGAGCACGCGCCGCGCGTGTTCAGCCCCGGTTTGGTTCAGCGATGAAAAAAGCTGCACCGAGGCGCGCTCGCCGAGTTCGCGCTCCGCCGACTGCAACGCCTTGCTCGCATCGTTGCGGCCGAGCTTGTCGGACTTGCTGAGCAGCACGTGCACCGGCAGCGCGCGCTGGTTGCTCCAGTCGAGCAGCGCGCGATCCTCGTCCTTCAACCCACGTCGCACATCCACGATCAGGAGCAACCCCGTCAGGGAGTTGCGAGTGGCGAAATACTCACCGACCAGCTGGTGCCAGCGCGCCTGTACTTTTGGTGGCACCTTCGCGAATCCATAGCCGGGCAGATCGACCAGCCGGCGCCCTGCATCGAGCTCGAAGAAGTTGATCAGCTGCGTGAGCCCCGGCGTCTTGCCGCTGCGCGCCAGGTTGTTGCGCTGGGTGAGTGAGTTGATCGCGCTCGATTTGCCCGCGTTCGAGCGTCCCGCGACGGCGACTTCGCCGCCGACATCGGCTGGAAACTGCGACGCGCTGGCAGCGCTCAGCAGAAAGCGGACCCGCGGATAGCTGGACATGACCGCTCGCTTGGACTTAAACCGTTGAGTTTAGTGTACAATTCGCCGCCCGTCGGTGGCGTGCCCGAGAGGCAGGCACCGATAGCCAGACCGCAAGGGAGCTCCTGGAATGAAGTTGTGGCGACTCGTGGCCGTCGCGGCCGGTTTGAGCATGTCCGCCTCCGCCTTCTCCGGCGGCACGGTCGAGGCCGGCAGCACCAAGGCTGCAGTGTGCACGGCTTGCCATGGACCGAACGGCAACAGCACCAACCCGGAGTGGCCGAACCTGGCGGGCCAGGGCGAGCGGTACATCGCCGAGCAGCTCAAGTTCTTCAAGGAAGGCAAGCGCAACAATCCAGTGATGCAGCCGATGGCGAGCCCGCTCTCGGAGCAGGACATGGCGGACCTCGGTGCTTATTTCGCCGTGCAGAAATCGACCGGGCTCGAAGCCGATCCTTCGTACTGGGAAGCCGGGCAGAAGCTCTATCGAAGCGGCGACGCGGAGCGCAATGTGCCGGCCTGCATCGCCTGTCACGGCCCCGTCGGCCGCGGCAATGCACCGGCGGGCTATCCGGCTTTGCGCGGCCAGCACTCGGTGTACACGCAGAAGCAGCTCAATGATTACGCCGCGGGCGCACGGCCCGGCGCCAATGCTGAAATCATGCACACCATCGCCTCGCGTCTCACCGCGGATGAAATCCGCAACGTCTCCTCGTATATCCAGGGCATGCGCTAAGGGCCTCGCGCAACCGGGCCGCGCCGCCGCGGTCGAAGTCCCGCGTCCTCGAGGCTCTCCGGAGTGACTGAATGAAGAAGATTGCTGCGTTTGTCGCCTTGCTGCTGGTGGCCACCGTCGGTTGCGGTGGACAGCAGCCGCCCGCCACTGCCGCGAATCCGCCGCCCCAGGCTGCGGCACCGGCCACGCCGGCACCCGCCACTGCCGCGCCAGCCGCGAAGACACCGGCGCCCGAGGCGCGCACGCCGTCAGCGGAATCCGGATCCGCAATCGAGGCCGGCGAAGCCGTGGACGAGGCGGTCGACGAACCCGCGGCGACGCGCGCCAACACACTGCTCGCGCAGGCGATGACTCAGCCCAAGCCCGAGGCCGCACCCGCGTCCGGGTCGCACTGGGCGCAAGGCGTGAACTACAACGTGCTGGTGCCCGCGCAGCCGACCAACGTCGCGCCTGACAAGGTCGAGGTGGTCGAAGTGTTCTGGTACGCGTGCCCGCATTGCTACGCGCTCGAGCCCTTCCTCCAGAGCTGGAAGACGAAGAAGCCGGTCTACGTGCAGTTCGTGCCGGTGCCCGTGATGTGGGGCCCGGTGCATCGCGCGCACGCCAAGCTCTTCTACACGCTGCAGGCGCTCGGCAAGGAAGAGGAACTGCACAGCGCCGTGATGCGCGAGATCCAGACCAACCACAACATGCTCGCGAGCAACGACCCGATCGAGACCGAGCAGATGCAGATGGAATTCGCACGCCACAACGGCATCAAGGAAGAAGACTTCCGCAAGGCCTACGAGTCGTTCGCGGTGGAGACCAACCTGCAGCGCGCCGAGCAGCTCACGCGCCGCTACCAGGTGAGCGGCGTGCCGCTGTTCGTGGTCAACGGCAAGTACACGACAGATGTCGGCGCAGCGGGCGGCCAAAGCCAGGTCATCGACCTCATCAGCGATCTCGCCGCGCGCGAGCAGAAGAAGCAGTAGCCACGCCGGGGAAGGCCCGTGCTCAACTCGTATGTCGCGCGGCCGCAGGGACTCACACGTCTCGACGTCCCGGCGGGCACGATCCCGCCCGAGGCGCTCTGGCTCGACCTGATCGACCCGACGCCCGACGAGGAGCGCCTGGTCGAGACCACGTTCGCGATCGACGTCCCGACGCGCGAGGAAATGCGCGAGATCGAGGCTTCGAGCCGGCTGTACGAGGAAGCCGGCGCGATCTACATGACGATCACCATCGTCACGCGCCTCGACACGGATCTCCCCGAGAGCGCGCAGATCACCTTCATCGTGGCGCAGGATCGCATCATCACCAACCGTTACGTCGATCCGCTGCCGTTCCAGCGCTTCATCGCGTTTGCCGAGCGCCATCCGAACAGCTGCACCTCGGCGCCGATGATCCTCGCCGGGCTGATCGAAGCCATCATCAACCGCATGGCGGATGTACTCGAGCGGGTCGGCGCGGATCTCGATCAGCTTTCCACCGATGTGTTCACGCCGCCCAAGAAGCGGCGCTCGGCACGCACCCAGACACGCGACTCGCGCGCCGTACTCGCCCGAGTCGGCCAGGATGGCGATCTGACCTCGCGAGCGCGTGAATCGCTGGTGAGCGTGAACCGCCTGCTCACCTTCGTGCAGCAGACGACCGCCCTCACGCTGCAGAACGACGTGCGCTCGCGCTTTCGCACGCTGAGCCGCGATGTGCTGGCGCTCTCCGATCACGCGTCCTTCCTCGCCAGCAAGATGAACTTCCTGCTGGAAGCGACGCTCGGCATGATCAACATCGAGCAGAACAACATCATTAAGATTTTTTCAGTTGCCGCGGTGGTGTTCCTGCCCCCGACACTCATCGCGAGCATCTATGGCATGAATTTCCACTTCATGCCGGAGCTCGCCTGGATCGGCGGTTACCCGCTGGCGATCGTGCTGATGATCATCTCCGCCATCCTGCCGTACGTGTACTTCAAGCGCCGCGGCTGGCTGTAGCCGACGCGAATCCGCGACAAGTGCGCTGAAATTCCCGGGCTCGCCTCGATCCGCGGGCCCTGTCCGGTTGATTTCCGACCGGCCGAGCGTCTTTCTCCTGAGATGGGTACGAGCGCCACAACCTGGGCTGCCACTGGCGCGCTCGCCCTTCTTCTTGCCGGGTGCGGCACGCTCCCGAACGGGCATGCGTGGGGCGCTGGCGCGACCCTTTCGCCCGGTTGGGAACG
>Ga0126377_10001276_pt1 | contig 16357 bp, 15 predicted proteins | sample PanSoiMetPlot_22_FD_92647 | JGI IMG/M metagenome (GOLD analysis project Ga0126377, IMG submission 92647) | Tropical forest soil microbial communities from Panama - MetaG Plot_22 | ecosystem: Environmental > Terrestrial > Soil > Tropical forest > Bulk soil | place: Panama | collected 2016-02-17 | reverse complement strand
CTGGCCGTTTCTCCTCGAGATGATGGGCCGCGCGTGCGAGGAGGAGTCGATCGCCGTCGTCGATCGGCTGGTCGACCGCGAGGCGCCGCGCGTCCTCGGCGGCGCCCAGATCGCGCGCGAGGCGAAGGAGAAGGCGCGCCTGTGCGTGGCCTTCAGGAAGCGCGTCTCCGCCGATCTGCACGCGTCTCTGCAGAGCGCCGCCCGCTGACCGCGGCGCCCGGTCACCGCATCGGCCGGCGGCGCGCCGTCCAGGCGGTATACAGTGCGGGCATGTCCGACGATGCCGATGTCCTGTCCGCCAACGCGTCGTTCTACGAGGTGTTCCGCGTCGGGAGCTTCGCGGCCATGGATGCCCTGTGGGCGCGGCGGGAGCCTGTCGCCTGCATCCACCCTGGCTGGCCGGCGCTGGTCGGCCGCGCCCGCGTGATGGCCAGCTGGAAGGCGATCTTCGAGTCCGGCGCGCCGGCGATCGCGTGCACCGCCGCGGAGGCGCACGTGCTCGGCGACGTCGCGTTCGTCACATGCACCGAGCTGGTCGACGACGGCCAGCTGGTGGCGACCAACCTGTTCGCGCGCGAGGACGGCAGCTGGCGGATGGTGCATCACCACGCCGGACCGGTGGCCGGACCCGAGCCCGAGCGCATCCGGCGCCGGACGCCCACCGATGCCGGTCCGAACTGACGTGCCGCTACTGCCCGGCCGCAATGCTTGCGGGTGCGCACGTCGATCGCGACGCGTCATGCGTAGAGGAGGAGATGGCTTCCCGGCGGGAACGACATCAGGACCGGCCGCCGACCGCGGGGCGGCGAGGAGCCGAGTGCATCGTGATCGCGCGCTGGACCGCCGCCCTGCTCCTGGCGATCGGCTGTCGCGGCCAGGAGCCTGCCCGTCCGGGCGTGGCTGCGATCCTGCGCGCCCTGCCGCAGCTGCCGATGGGCGGGCCGATCACGCCGGCGCGCCTCCACGCGTGGGGGCGTCCGCTCGGCCTTCCCGCGTGCGAGGTGCACGGCTGGGACAGTGACGAGGTCGGGGTCGGCCACGGCGTCTGCTCGATCGATCGGGTCGTGCTCGACGGCGGCGAGATGTGGCTGGCGTTCGAGCTGCGCCGCGAGCAGTGGACCGGGCACGACGCGCTCTTCCTGACCGGCCTCCGCCTCGCCCAGACGGACGTCGAGCTCATGTCGCCCGACGGCCGTCGCCCCGACGGCATCGTGCCGCGCGCCGCCCGCGAGGTCTGGGGCGCGCCGACCGCGACATGCGACGGTCTGTCCGCGTGGGCCCTGCTCGACCGGGTCGCGTTCCTGTCGGCGGTCGCCCCCGACCACGAGCCGGACCTGGTGGTCGAGGCGCCGCCACGCATCGACGGCCGCGCACTGGCGTGTCTGGCCTCCGGTCAGTCGCCGACCAGGACGAACGGCGCCCGGTAGGCCGTGGACGCCGGAGCGGGCCGCCCTCGATCTAGTCGGAGCACTGCTGCCTGACGATCGTGCAATGTCCGAGGCAGTTGCTGTAGACGTAGCAGTTCCAGCCGTTCACGGGGAGGCATCAGCAGAACTCCGACGCAGCGCGGCGCAGGCCGGGCAGCCGGTGGCGAAGAACCCGACGATGGTCGAGCGCGCGGCGACCAGCTTGTCGGTGAGCACAGTGCCGTCGGTCGCGGTGACCTCGAACGCGCCGATGACGCGGCCGAGCAGCCGCGAGGGCGCCCACGCGGGCGCCGCCGGCGCGATCTCGCGCAGCCGGGCGATGAGACCGAACGTGAGCAGCAGGTTCAAGGCGACGGCGATCGCCAGGCCGATCGTCGCGGCGACGAGAATCATCAGGACGCACCTCTCGAGGCGGGCCGGTTGGTGAAGCCGAGCACGTAGGCGACGTCGTCCCAGCGCGTCATGACGGCGCCGGCCGCGCCGCCCGCGATCGTCGCGGCGCACCAGGACGAGACATCGATGTGCCCGGCGCCCGTGCCCGCCGCCGCCATCGCGGCGCCCGCGACGGCGACGGCGAGGAGCAGCGCGTTGCGCACCGCGTGACCGGGTCCCAGCGCCGCGCCCGAGCTGCCGAAGCAGCGGCACGCGACTCGCTTGCCGGTCCGCAGCGCGCGCGCGATCGCGACGGTGAAGACGGCGAGGAGCGCGACGCAGGCGGTGAAGCCGGGGGCCGGCGCCGCGCACAGCAGCGCGACGGCCGCGAGCTCGCTCGCCACGACCGCCGCCGCCGTCGGTCGGAGCGCCCGGCGGATGCCGAACGCGGCCACCGCCGACGTGAACGCGCGGCGCCGCGCCGCCGTGGCGGTCTTGGACAGCACGGCGACGGCGAACACGACGAGCAGGAAGGCGCGACAGGCGGCGACGGCGACGATCATGGCGATCACGGACGCGAGCAGGGAACGGACGCGTGCGCGCCCGGGCCCGGGCGAGGACAGAGAACCGGCAGCCGGCGATCCGGCCGCTGCCCGGGCGGGGATGCCACATCGACGTCCTCCGGCAGGGAAACCGCGGCGCGGGGGCGATGTCGCATTCGCGGCCCGATCTTTTCCACGGGCGGCGAGCGGGTGGCCGAGCCCCCGCGGCACCCGGCGCGATCCCTCAGCCGACCTCGACCTGCGCGATGGCGGCGAGCCAGGCGAGGATCTCGAGCAGGAGGCAGACGAGGGCCAGCTGGAGGGCCACCCGGATGCGCTGGATGACGCGCCAGTTGTTCATCATGTCGCGGTTGATGCGAACCGCGAGGCTCCGGTGCATGGTGGAGAGGGTCGCGCTCGAGTCGCCGTCGATGTACCGGGCGAGCAGCTCCTCGGGGTCGAAGCGAAACGTGAAGTTGTAATAGGGCCAGAGCATGAAGGCGACGAGGGCACCGACCACGAAGAGCAGCGACACCGCGGCCCAGTCCCAGACTCCCAGTCCATCGGACAGCGCTCTCGTGCCCAGGAGCGAGGTGGCGAACGCGGCCGCGAAGATCAGGTTGCCGGCGCGGCTGTTCAACGACTCGACCACGCCCTGCTGGTGCGAGAGGCCGCGAACCGCCTCGTCATAGATGAATGCCAGGCGCGGATCGTCGTCGTCGACCATCACGTCTTTCTACCAGCTGCAGGCCCGCCGGAGCTGCGTCGAGAAGTGCCCTCGGCCCGGAGAATCGCGGAACCCAACCGGCCTCCTCCCGCCAGGTGCGACATCGGGCTCGGTCGCCGGTTCCCGTCCCGCCACCGTCGCCCGAGCCCATGTCCGACCGGCTCGCCCGGCGGGTGCGGCGGTCAGAACGCGATCGCGCAGACCATGCACCTCGTCCTGGGTGCGAGGGGCGCCGGTCCGCCCGGGCCGGGCCCGTCCGGCCCGTCCGGAACGTCGTCCCAGCAGATCGGCTGGGGGTTCGCCGGGTCGATCGGCTCGAACGCGGCGCTGTACGAGCTCTGATCGGCCGACGTGGTCTCGTCGTACGTGCCGACCAGGTCGTAGGGAACGGTGCACGTCGCCGACGTCGAGCCGCCGCACGGAGCATCGCCGACCCACCGGACGAACCGATAGCCGGGGAACGGGGTCGCGGTCAGCGTGATGGACTGGTTGGCGTGGATGATCTCCTCGCAGTCGATGGCCTCATCGAGCGTCGGGTCGCAGTCGAACCCGTCGTTCATCTGCGGAGACTCCGTGTACTTCTGTCCGGGCGAGATGCTGCCGGTGACCTTCCCGCCGCAACCCGGGTTCGCATCGACCTTCTTGCTGCACGTCTTCTCGATCGTCTTGTCGAGCCAGGCCCAGTTGCTCGTCCCTCCGTTCGGCGCACCATCGTCGAACCCGGTGACGCCGGTGAGGTGGACCGTCGTGCAGTCGTTTCCCCTGCCCTGGCTGATGACCCCGAAGTAGGTACCGTCCTCGAAGAACGCGGGGCCGCCGCTGTCCCCGTCGCACGCGTTCTCGCCCTCCACGATGTAGAAGCTGCCGGCGCGCGCCGTATCCTGTAGAGAGCCCTGGATGTACCAGTAGATCCAGTTCAGGCCCTCGCGCAGGATTCCGAGGCCGGCGTTGTTGGCGTTCTGCCCGTAGCCCTGGAGCCAGGCGGCCGGCGGCGGATCGAACGCGGGGCCCTTGGGCGTCTGCGTGGCATCGACCTTGGTCGAGGTCAGCCCGAGATGCGCCGGCTCCACCGGAGAGTAGCCCGCCGGTTCGACGATCTTGTCGGCGCCCTTGACGTTGTTGGCCCAGAACACCCTCAGATCGATCCACACGCCGTCCTTGCCGAGGTTGGCGGCCCAGTCGGGCCGGACGGCGTTCCTGGCCACGGTCTGCGACTTCGGTGAATCGTCGGGGCCGGCGATGATGAGCCCCACGTCTCCGACATGGGCGGCGCTGACGAAGCAGCGCGGATAGCGCGCGTTCGTCGCCGATCCCATCTCCAGCGCGTTCGAGAAGGTCGAAACGACGGTCTGGTAGTTGCTGACCCCGCGCCCGGCGCGGATCTCCTGTGACGCGCTGTCCACCAGGTCGTCCGTCGAACAGGCGGCGCCGCTCAGCAGCGACACCGCCACGGCCACGGGCAAGAGCGATCCTCGGTCGAGCACAAGGCGATCAGACATGGCGTCCACCTCCGCGAGCACCTCGGGTGACGTCGTTGCGGCGCAACGACTCCGACCGGCGCTGCGGTGCAACTCGCTCGCCACGCCGAACGGGTCGCCATCGAGCCGTCGGGCCCGACGAGACGCAGACTTGACGCGCACGAGCGCGACGAGGCCGGAGGGCTGCCGCGTCCGCCAGGCGGCAGGTGCCTGGTCCGGCCAGCGAACGGCGCCACGACGCGCCGCTCAGCGGCCCGCCGAGGTCATTCTCCGGACGGCTTCGCCCAGATGTCGCGCTCGTGCATGAGGGCGACCTGCTTGTCGATGACCTCGCGCCGGTACTCGGCGTGCTTCATCGGCGCCCGATCCAGGTAGAGGTTCTTCGGGTAGATGGGCCTCTCGTAGATGACCTGGTACTGCTCGGTCATGAGATCCTTCATCCAGTTGTCCCACTGCGCGCTGGCCCGGAAGCTCCGCAGCGCCTCGATGTCGATCGTGCCGACCACGTAGGCCGAGCCGCCGCTGTGGGCGTGCTGGCCCACGAGCTGCCCCTTGTAGTCGACGATCATGTTGCCGCCGCCGAAGGTGTCGATGGGCACGGTGGAGGCGCCGTCGAGGTAGTACGTGCCCAGGTTGTTGCCGATGACGTACATGTTGTTGTCGAGAGCGCGCGCCCGGTTCTGGATCTCGAGGAAGTTGCCGGCGTGCGGCGCCGGATACGGTCCGCGATGCGCCACCTCGCAGCCGTTCATGGCCAGCCCGCGCGCGTTCTCGGGATAGGAGCCCTCGTTGGCCATGAGGATCCCGAGCCGTCCGATCTCGGTGTCGGCCACCGGGTAGAACGCGGACAGGCTGTTTCCGTTCAGCTCGATCCAGCGGTCCCAGACGTTGTGCGGGACCACCGAGTGCTCGACCGGCAGCAGCGGCACGGTCTTGTAGTGCTTGAGGACGATGGCGCCGGCCGGATCGATGACGAAGCCGACGTTGAAGAAGCGGCCCGGGAACTCCGGGTGACGCGCCTTGGCCTGCGCCATGACGTACGCATTCCACTGCGCGGCGATGGTGGCGAGCCCGTCGGTCTCCGGGCCGGGGATGTCGATGGCCACCTCGCGCGCGTAGGTCTCGTGATCGACGTCCATCACCTCGTCGGTGAACCCCTGCAGCGCTCCCTCCGGGACGGCGATCAGGCGGACCGGGATGTCGAGCCCGGAGAGCCACATCGCCGCCTTGACGAGGTGATGCAGGTGATCGAGGTTGCGCGCGATCTCCTCGCGCCGGCGAACGCCGACGACCGTGGGGATCAGGCCGATGGCTTGATAGGGTCGGATCATGTGGCCTCCTCCGGGTTCCCGCAGAAGAGGCGGATCGCTGCGAGCCCACCGCGGAATTCCCGCCGCGCGGCCGCTCCCCTGTTCGTGGACAGGATAGGGCCAGAACGCCGGCGATTTCCAGAGTCGTCGGAGCCCCGGGCCGGGCCAGGCCACATCATGTCCGTCCGGAGCGACTCGACGACTCAGCGCATCAAGCCCTGGCGATCAGGTCGGCGAGCGCTTCGCGACGCCCAGCTTCTCGAGGTGCTGGGCCACGTCCGGCGCCGCGGTGGCCGGCTTCACCTCGCGGTCGACGTCGCGGACGGTGCCGTCCTTGTCGATGTAGAAGGTCCAGCGCCTGGCGTGCTTGCCGTCCGCGCCGAGCACGCCGAACGCCTTCGCCGTCTCGCCGGTCGGGTCGGCCAGGATCGGGAAGTCGGCGCTGAGCTGCTCGGCGAACTTCTTGTTGTCCTCGGGCGTGTCGGTGCTGACCGCGAAGTAGGCGGCGTCGTACTTGCGGATCTCGTCGCCGCCCTCCTTGAGCGACTTGCACTCCGCGGTGCAGCCTCCCGTGAAGGCCTTCGGGAACCAGGCCAGGACGACGGCCTGCTTGCCGCGGATCTCGGCCAGGGTGTGGGTCTTGCCGTCGGAGCCGCGCAGCGAGAAGTCGGGCGCGGGCGTGCCGACCGCGAGCTTCATCTCCGGTTCGGCGGCCCCCGCGTCGGCCGGCTTCGCCGCTTGGACGCTGGCCGGTTCGGTCGCCGCCGGCTCGACGGTCTTCGCCGGTTCGGTCGCCTTGGCCGGTTCCACCGGCTTGCTGTTGTTGCACGCGAGGAGGAGCAGGAGTGGGAGTGGGTGGATACGCATCGGCCGGGATTCTAGCGCAGCCGATCCGGCCGTTGAAGGGCGCGGCCGTCGACGTCGATGCTCGTGTCTGTGGGTCTCACTCAGCGGCACATCGCATCGCATCGTCCCTGCTTCGTCGGGGGGCGCACAGTTCGCACCCGCCGAGTAGGCGTCTCGCCGGCGCGGTCATCGGCCGTCAATCACCGCGATCGGTCCTGTCGCTGGAGTGATGCTGTCGCCAGCTGTCGCCGCCAACCTGCTCCACCATGGCCGGCGTGGAGGTTGCGCGAGCCAGCGCCGTCGCAGGTCGCACTGCGACGCGACGCTGGTGTCGCACCCGGGGCGGTGAGTCTTCATCCTCGCGATCGAGGGGCCCGGCGGCAAGCGGGGTCCATGGATCGCCGCTTGCTACCAGCCAGTGCGCGATGACAACGACCTTGTATCCAGTTCGCTACCACGTCGAGAAGCCGGCGCGCTTCGCGCGGCTTCGTCTGCTCATCAGGCTCCTGGCCTTCGTCGTGCTCGGCCTGCTCGGTCTCTCGCTCGGGCTCCTGTTCTGGGCGGCGTACATCGGCCTGGCGATCTTCGCGGCGGCTCGCACGTCGGAGCCGCGCGATGCCGCGGCCTACCTGGAGGAGGACGGTCCGCGCGTGCTGCGCGGCCTCGCCTGGTTCGCGGCCGTGTCCGCCTGGCTGGGGCTGGTGACGGACCGGCTGCCCGATCGCTCGCCCGAGGAGGTGGTGCGCATCGACATCGAGCGGTCCGGATCGCCGACCGCCGGCTCGGCCCTGTGGCGCCTGCTCCTCGGTCTGCCCAGCGCGCTGGTCCTGTGCCTGCTCGGCGTGATCGGCTGGTTCGTGTGGGTGTGGGCCGCGCTGTGCGTGCTCGTCAACGAGCGCGTGGGCGACGGCGCGCTCGCGTACTTGACCGGACTGCAGCGCTGGACCGTGCGGCTGCTGGCCTATCAGGCCTCGCTGGTCGAGGCCTACCCGCCGTTCTCGTTCGCGGAGTCGCCGGCGCAGCAGCTGCCAGCCGGCCCGGTCGTGTAGTCGGGCCGGCAGGCCCGTGGGGACGCCACGGCATCCGGTCGGTGCGGACGCCGCCACGCCGCCGTCACTCCCCCCGGGCCATCCGCTGGTGCACGGCGGTGTCGGTCACGTGCTCGAAGTCGACGATCGTGCCGCCGGCGTCGAACGTCCACAGGTGTCCCTCGTTGCGGATGCGGTACTGCTTGCCGTGCACGGTGGCCTCGATGTGGACGAGCGAGAGCACCTGGTTCCCCTCTCGAAAGAACGTGTGCGGCTCGAACCGCGTGAACTGCATCGGCGCCAGGCTCTCGAAGAAGGCGGGGATGTTGCGCCGGCCCCGCCTCGGCTGCAGCCACGGCACTCCGGGCACGTCCAGCTCCGCGTCCCACCGCACATCCTCGGCCAGCCGCCCCAGAATGGCCGCAATGTCCCCCCGCCCGAACGCGGCGTAGATCTCCTTGACGGTCTCGACGTTGCCCATGGCTCCCTCCTCCTCTCTTCACCCGGCGCCCGCGGCCGCGGTCGCGCCCACCCATCATCATACGGGTATACGGGCCGCGCCATCATGCCGAGTCATGCTCCGTCGTCATGCTCCGTCGTCATGCACCGCCGTCCGCGCCGGGGCGAGTCTGCTAGGCTGCGGCCTCGACTGCTCGGAGCGCGCCATGCGACGCAGGTGGAAGATCCCGCTCTTCGTCCTCCTCGGCCTGGTGGTCGTGGTCGGAGGCTACGTCGCCTACATCTACTGGCGGGCCGGTGAGCTGCGGACGATCGAGCCGCACTTCGCCGGCACCTGCCGGCGCGTCGCCGGTGTGGTCGGCCCCGAGGACATCACCTTCGATCCGCGCTCCACGCTGGCCTACATCTCGTCCGACGACCGCCGCGCCACGCTGGCCGGTCGCCCGGTCCCGGGCGCGATCTTCGGCTACGATCCGGCCCACCCCGAGGCCGCCCCGCGCAAGCTGACCCCGGCGGCCGATGGCAGCTTCCACCCGCACGGCATCGGCCTCCGGGTCACGCCCGACGGGCGGACGCTGCTGTTCGTCGTGAACCACCCGGGCGCATCGCTGTTCGGCAAGAACCCCGGCTCCGGTCCGGACCACGCGATCGAGATCTTCGAGAGGGCCGCCGACGGCACGTTCGTCCACAGGCGCCGCATCGTCAGCGACCTCCTCATCAGCCCCAACGACGTCGCGCCGGTCGGCGACGATCGCTTCTACGTGACCAACGACCACGGCTCCGGCCCGGGGCTGGGCCGCACCGTCGAGGAGTACCTCCGCCTCCGCCGCGCCAACGTCCTCTACTTCGACGGCCAGCGCTTCACCGTCGCGGCGGACGATATCCGCTTCGCCAACGGCATCGCGGTCAGCCCCGACGGGACCAGGGTGTACGTCTCCTCGGTCCTGAGCTTCGCCGTCGAGGTGTACCGGCGCGACCCGGCCACCTCCGCCCTCACCCACGTGGACGAGATCGACGTCGACAGCGGGCCCGACAACATCGACATCGACGCCGCCGGCGACCTGTGGATCGGAGCGCACCCCAGGCTCCTGACCTTCGTCGCCTACGCCAAGGACGCCGACAAGCGCTCGCCGTCACAGGTCCTGCGCGTGACGCCGGGCAAGACGGGCTTCGGGGTCTCCGAGGTCTTCCTCGGCCAGGGCGACGACATCTCCGGTTCGTCGACGGCGGCCTTCCGTGACGGCCACCTGCTCATCGGATCGGTCTTCGACCCGCACATCCTCGACTGCCGCCTGCGCTGACGTGAGCCGCGACATCCCCGACACTGCGCTGCGCCTGGTCGCCGCCTTCTTCGACGCCGGCACGGTGCGGAGCGCGGTCGACTGTGCCCGCAACGGCCGGGTCCACCTGGTGAAGCCACCGCCCTGGCCGGTGGTGGCGCAGGTGCGCGGCACCGAGGGCTACGTGGTCACCGTCCACTACACGGCGGCGACGGGTCAGCTGCGCGGTGACTGCTCGTGTCCCGCCGGCGGGGACTGCAAGCATGCCGCCGCCACCGCGCTGGTCGCGTTCGCTCGCGAGGGGGAGCACGCCGCCCGCCGACTCGATTCGGCCAGGCAGGTGGTCGTGGGGAAGTGGCTGGCGGATTTCGGCCGCGAGGAGAGGCGCGACGGAGCGGTTGCGACCGCCGAGCGCGTGGTCGCGTACGTCATCGACGCGCGCGACGGAAGCGTCGGCATCACGGCGCTGCAGTGCGCGCGCCTCAAGCGCGGCGGCCTCGGCAACGGCGCGGTGATCGCGGCGCTGGGAGATCCCAGCCGCGGGCCGCCCGCCTGGGTCGACGTCGACGATCTGCGCCGGATCGCGATGCTGCGGGCGGTGGCTCGCGCGGCGCCGCACAGCGCGCGGCTCTCCCTCGCCCGCGTCCACGGCGAGCTCCTGCGCGACCTCGCGGCCAGCGGCCACCTCTTCTGGGAGAGCACGCGCACGGCGCCGCTCGCCTACGGGCCGACGGTGACCGACGCGCTGCGCTGGCAGCCCTCACCCGACGATCCGGACGCGTGCCGGCTCGGACTGGACTCGCACCTCGTGATCGTGCCGGCCCACGAGTGTCACTACATCGATCCGGTCGCCTCCGCGATCGGCCCCCTCGATCTCGGCCTGCCCGCGGAGCTGGTACAGCGGCTCATGATGGGGCCGCCGGTGCCGGCCGCCATGCGCGAGACGGTCGAGCGCAGCTTGCGCCCGCTCATGACCGCGGCCGCCGGGCCGCTGTGGGAGTCGCCCTCCTCGCCCGGGCCTGAACGCGACGCTGGCGAGGAGCCAGCAGGCGACGTGCCCTTCGAGTCGATGCGCCCGCGCATGCACGCGAGCGTGGCTGTCGACGAGTCGGCCGGCCCGACGGTCCGCATCGCCGGCGAGGCGCAGTACGGCGACGAGCGGTTTCCGCTCGCCGAGTGGGATCCGGACCGCCCGCGGCCGCGCGATCTGGTGGCCGAGGGCCGCTGCCACGCGCGCCTGCAGTCGCTGGTGGCCGGCCTGCCGCACCGGGGCGGACCGGCGAGCAGCCTCGCGCTGCTCGCCGACGCGCGCCACGTCGCGCACGTGATCGTACCGACGCTGCTCGGCGAGGGCTGGGATTGCGAGCTCGACCCGGACTTTCCGCACGAGGCGCCCATGGTCGGGGTCGAGTGGGTGGAGCGCCTGCGGCCGCTCGCCGGCTCGCGCGGCTGGTTCTCCGTCGAGCTCGGCGTGTGCGTGGCCGGCCGCACCATCCCGCTCCTGCCCGTTCTCCTGCAGGCCATCCGCGGCGGGCAGCTCGTCATCCAGGCGGACGGCTCGGCCGCACCGGTCGGCGCGGGACTCAACCTCCGCATGCCGGATGGGGAGCTGGTGCATGTCCCGGCCGACCGGGTGCAGCGATGGCTGCGGCCGCTGGTCGAGCTCGAGCTCGCCGGTCTCGATGGCTCGGGCGAGCTGGTCGTGCCGGCGCCGGTGGCCGCCGCGATCGCCGGCGACGCGCGCGGCCGCTTCGCCGCGCCCGCCGAGCTGGCCGCCGCCAGCCGGCGACTGGCAGCGCTGCTCGAGCTCGAGCCGCGCCGCGAGGGCACGGACTTCGCCGGCAGCCTGCGCCACTACCAGCGGATCGGCCTGGCCTGGCTCCGCCTGCTCCACGATGCCGGTCACGGCGGTCTTCTGGCCGACGAGATGGGTCTGGGCAAGACGGTGCAGGTGCTCGCCTTCCTCGACGGCCTGCGCGCCGACGGCCGGCTCGGCTCCGCACCGGCTCTCGTCGTGGCGCCGCGCAGCGTGGTCGGCACCTGGGCGCGCGAGGCGTCGCGCTTCACGCCGGGCCTGCGCGCGATCGTTCACCTCGGCGCCGATCGCGCCGAGCGCGCGGCATCGCTCACCGGCGCGCCTCTGCTGGTCACCTCCTACCAGACGCTCCTGCGCGACATCGAGCTCTTTGGTGAGGTCGCCTGGACGACCATCGTCTTCGACGAGGCCCAGGCGCTCAAGAACGCGAGCACGCAGCTCAGGAGCGCGGCCGCCTCGCTCCGCGCCGGCAGCCGCTTCTGCGTCACCGGCACGCCGATCGAGAACCACCTGGGCGAGCTGTGGTCGCAGATCGATCTCGCGGTGCCCGGCCTGCTCGGGCGCCGGTCGTCGTTCGATGCCATCTTCCGCCGGCCGATCGAGAAGTACGGCGAGGTGGCGCCGCTCGAGCGCCTGCGCCAGCGCATCCGGCCCTTCCTCCTGCGCCGCACCAAGGAGGGCGTCGAGCTCGACCTGCCGCCCAGGACCGAGATCGTCGAGCGGATCGATCTCGACACCGCCCAGCGCGACCTGTACGAGACGCTGCGACTCAGCCTCGACAGGCGGGTCGGCGAGGCGCTGGTCCAGCAGGGCATCCAGGGAGCGTCGATGATGATCCTCGACGCCCTGCTCGTGCTGCGCCAGTGCTGCTGCGATCCGCGCCTGCTCAAGCTCCCGGCGGCGCGCCGAGTCGAGGGCTCCGCCAAGCTCGAGCGGCTCATGGACATGCTGGAGGAGCTCACCGACAGCGGGCGCTCGACACTGGTCTTCTCGCAGTTCACGTCCATGCTCCGCCTGATCGAGAAGGCGTGCGCGCAGGCCGGGATCTCGTACGTGGTGCTGACCGGAGCCACCCGAGACCGCGACGAGGTCATCGACCGGTTCCAGGCCGGCGAGGCCTCCGTCTTCCTCATCAGCCTCAAGGCGGGCGGGGTCGGGCTCAACCTCACGCGCGCCGACACCGTCATCCACTACGACCCGTGGTGGAACCCGGCGGCCGAGGCCCAGGCCACCGATCGCGCCCACCGCATCGGCCAGGACAAGCACGTCATGGTCTACAAGCTGGTCGCCCAGGGCACTCTCGAGGAGGCCATCTGCACGCTGCAGGAGGAGAAGCGGCAGCTCACCGCGGCCGCCCTGCGCGGGGGCGACGTCACCAAGCTGTCCGCCGGCGACCTCGAGGCGCTCTACCGCCGCATCGTGTGAGGCGGGGCGCCGTGGTGCGCGCCCGACCGCGAAGCCAGCCAGCTCAGACCTGCTCGTGCGCGTACGCCGGGACGTCGCGGCGAACGCCGAACCGCCGAGGCGGTGGCGCCGTCAGTCCGCGTCGGTCACGATGGGCCAGTCGTCGTGCCAGCGGATGGTCCGGATCGCCAGGCGGAAGTCGCCGTTCGCGGTTGCGTCGTAGAAGTGATGGACGAGCAGGTCGTCGCCGACGACCGACTGGCCGCCGGGGCCGAACATCGCGCCGTTCTCGGACAGGATGACCGTCCCGCCGCCGTGCTGGAGGGGCGTACCGAGTCGGTCGAGATACGGACCGTCGACGTTGCGCGACCGCCCGACCGCGATCTTGTAGGTGCTGTTGACGCCGGCACAGCAGAAGTCGAGCGACACGAAGAGGTAGTACCAGCCGTGCCGCCTCGTGATGGCCGGCGCCTCGATCGCGTTGGGCGGGACGAAGCGATCGGCGAGCCGCAGCGGCGTCATCCCGGTCGCGGGCGGCTTGCCCGACGGCCACTCGAGGCGAATCATGCGGACACCGCTCCAGAACGAGCCGAAGGCGAGCCACGGCGTGTCGGTCTGGTCGTCGACGACGGCAGGATCGATCGCGTTGTAGTCGTCGGTGGGCAGCGACCTCGTCACCAGCCCCTGGTCGACCCACTGGTAGCTGGGGCTGGTGGGGTCGAGCGTGACGTTGGTGGCCAGGCCGATGACCGACCGGTTCGAGCCGAACGTCGAACCCGAGTAGTAGAGATAGAAGACGCCGGCGTGCTCGTGGATCTCGGGCGCCCACAGGGAGAGGACACCGGGAACCGCCTCGGTGACCCACGCGGGGATCTGCGAGAACAGCGCGCCGGCGTACGTCCAGTGGCGGAGGTCGCTCGAGCGGCGGATCTGGATCGCGCCGCCCGACACGGCCGGGTCCCCCGTCGAGAACACGTACCAGTCACCGCCCTCTTGCCGGATGAGGACGGGATCGTGTGCTCGCAGGTCTCCGGTGAGCGGCAACGCGAAGCCGGGCTTCCGGCCCTCGCCGCGGGCGACGCCACCTCCAGCCAGGACCGGGACCATCGCTGCGCATGCAAGAAGCACCGAACGGCGGATGAAACTCCGTGTCATTGAGCCTCCCTGAAGGCAGAGCGGACGAGCTCGCCTTTCAACTCGTTTCGATATCGCGAGCAGTGCGCCGGGCACAACATCCCGTCCGCTCGACGGCCTCGTCGGGCGGAGGGTCACACTGTTCTTGCGCACAGGCCGCGCGGTCGGCCGACCGCGTGCGACCAGTGCAGCTGTCCCGGACGATCGGGCCGATCCATGCGCGTCCGGGACGAAAGGCCCATGGGCACGACGCGGAGTCGGCGCCATCGTGGCTCCCGAAAGGAGAATCCACATGGTCGAACCGACATACTCGTACGCGGATGTGCTCAGGAGCTCTCTGAAGACCACCTGGACGGAGCGCCAGGTGCTCGACGGAAAGGACTTCGACTTCGCTCGGCGGTTCCTGCCCCAGCGGCTCTCGGGAGTGGACGACATCGGCTGTCTGGACGAATCGGAGAAGCTGAGACTCAACCAGATCATGGGAAATGCGTACTGCCACATCTTCGCCTACGTGGAGGAGTACATCATCCCGCAGGCGCTCGAGGCCGCGCAGCGCGACATCTACGGCGAGGAGACGCGGCTGCGCACGCTGCTGCGCTTCGCCGAGGAGGAGTCCAAGCACCAGGCGCTGTTCCGCGGCTCGATGAGGCTGTTCGAGAAGGGGTTCGGCGTGGAGTGCGGGCTGATCCCGGGCCGGGAGGAGGTGGCCAGGGTCGTGCTCGGCAAGTCGCGGCTGTGCAGCTACCTCCTGACGAGCATGATCGAGTGGTTCACGCAGCTGCATTACGTGGAGCACGTCAAGGACCGGCGCGACCTCGATCCGCTCTTCCAGGACCTGCTCCGCTACCACTGGATGGACGAGTCCCAGCACGCCAGGATCGACTCGCTCCTCATCGCCGAGCTGTGCGACGAGATCAGCGCGGCGGACCGCGAGAAGGCCATCGACGAGCTGCTCGATCTCGGCGGCGCGGTCGACGGGCTCCTGTCGCAGCAGGCGGACCTGGACATCGACAGCCTCGAGCGCGCCACCGGCAGGACCTTCGATGAGGCGGAGCGGAGCGAGATCGTGCGGCACACGCTTCGCGCGTACCGCTGGACGTTTCTCGTGTCCGGGCTGGAGCACCCGAGCTTCGTGACGATCGTGTCCGAGCTGACGCGCGACGGGCGCGCCAAGCTCGAAGCCGCCGCCAGGGCGCTCTCCTGCTGACACGGCGCGCGATCGGGCTCGTCCTCAGGCGCGGAATCCGCGGTCCCGCGCGAACACGATCGCCTGCGCCCGCGTCCACACGCCGAGCTTGTCGAACAGGCTGGAGACGTGGTTCCGGACCGTCTTCTCGCTGATCGCCAGGCTCTCCGCGATGTCTGCGTTGCCGAGCCCGCGCGCGACCAGCGCGAGCACCTCGCGCTCGCGGGTCGTGAGGGAGTCGAACGCGGCGTCCGGCGCAGCGGGCTCCGGCACACCCATGAAGTCGAGGACGACGTCCTGGAAGCGGCCCCAGGCCGGCTCATCCTCGAGGAGGATGTGGTTGCGCGAGTCCAGCTCGACGAACTGTGCGTCCGGGATGCCGGCGGCGAGCGCGCGGCCCTCGGCGACGGGGCACACCTCGTCGCCGCGCGCGTGGAGGACCAGCGTCGGCGCCTTGATCCGACCGAGCAGCGCGGACACGTCGACGTGCGCGCGAGACTCGAGCAACCTCGCCGCCATCTCCCCCGTGCTGGTGCGGCGGCACAGCTCGTTGAACCAGGCGATCTGCGCGTCGCTTGCCCCCGGCATGAAGCGCGCGGTGAAGACCTGCCGGAACGCGGGGTTCTCCTTGCCCCAGCCGGCGCGGATCACCTCGCACACGGCGCGGAACTCTCGCTCCTCGGCGGCGTCGCCGCGGCGCCCCCAGCCCCGGGCGTAGCCGCCGTAGAGGATCATCCGGGAGACGCGCTCGGGGTTGAGCGCCGCGTAGCGGATGCAGATCGCGGCGCCCTGCGAGATCCCGAGCAGGGAGACGGGCCCGACGACACCTGCTGCCGAGACCACGGCGACGACATCGTCGATCCAGCGGTCGGTCGAGAGATCGTCGACCTGCCAGCTCGTCAGCCCGCAGCCGCGCTGATCGAAGCGCAAGAAGCGGAAGTGCTCGCCGAAGAAACGGATCCAGTGGCCCCAGGCGGGGCTCTCCAGCTCGAACTCGAGGTGAGACAGCCAGTTTGCCGCCTTGACCAGAACCGCTCCCCCGCCCATCTCCGCCCAGGCCAGCTGGATGCCGTCGCTGGTGCGCAGGTAGCGAATGCGCTGGCGAGGCGTCTTCTCCATGGCTGGCCGCCGCATCGATTATAGACGTCGTCCACATTGCCCTGCCACTACTGGAAAACGCGCGCGAACTCGGTGTCGACCACCTCCAGGAACGTTCGAACCCTGGGCGAGAGATGGCGCGAGCTCGGGTAGAGAGCGTGGAAGGATTGCGCCAGCCCGTAACCGCGCAGGATGGCGCGCAGGCTCCCCTCCGCGAGGGCGGGCGCCGCCACGAACCTCGGCAGGCGCG
>Ga0126377_10001275_pt1 | contig 16360 bp, 12 predicted proteins | sample PanSoiMetPlot_22_FD_92647 | JGI IMG/M metagenome (GOLD analysis project Ga0126377, IMG submission 92647) | Tropical forest soil microbial communities from Panama - MetaG Plot_22 | ecosystem: Environmental > Terrestrial > Soil > Tropical forest > Bulk soil | place: Panama | collected 2016-02-17 | reverse complement strand
GTCACGGTAGTTCGCGACGGCGACTTTATCGGACTGGCAGCGCCGGACCAATTAACTGCGAAAAAGGCCGTCGAGGCCATCGCGGTGCATTGGAAAGCGCCTGGCCAACCTGGGGAAGCGACTCTGTTTGATGATCTGAGAAAGACCGTGGCACAGGGCGGTCGTGGCGGTGGTGGACGCCCCGTTGGATCCATTGCTGATGGAATGGCTGCGGCTGATAAGAAATTGGAACAGACGTACACGGTCGCTTACATCGCTCACGCGCCACTTGAGCCGCGCGCCGCCGTCGCCGAGTGGAAGGGCGACACGCTGACAGTCTGGACTGGAACGCAGCGACCATTCGGGGTGCGTGATGAGTTGGCGGAAGCGTTACATATTCCGAACGAGAAAGTGCGGGTGATAGTGCCTGATACTGGTTCTGGTTACGGCGGCAAGCACACGGGGGAAACTGCGATTGAAGCGGCGCGTCTGGCAAAGGCTGCCAATAAGCCGGTGAAGTTGGTCTGGTCCCGTGAAGAAGAATTTACCTGGGCCTACTTTCGCCCGGCAGGAGTGATTGACGTCAAGAGTGGCGTAAAGAACGACGGCACAATCACGGCCTGGGAGTTTCACAACTACAACTCGGGCGGCTCCGGGATCGATCTCAAGTACGACATCCCAAACAAGAACATTCAATTTCATTCCAGCCAGTCGCCTTTGCGCCAGGGTTCATATCGAGGTCTCGCCGCGACTGCCAATCACTTTGCCCGGGAAACGCACATTGATGAGCTGGCGGCGAGTGTGAACATCGATCCGCTAACTTTTCGCTTGCGCAATCTGAAGGACGAAAGAATGCGGGCTGTGTTGGAAGCGGCGACGAAGAAGTTTGGTTGGGATCCGAAGAAGTCCGGCGGCGAAGGTCGCGGAGTCGGTCTTTCCTGTGGTTTTGAAAAGGGCGGCTACGTGGCCACTTGCGCCGAGGTAGCAGTTGATAAAACTACCGGGAAAATCAGGATCGTGCGCGTTGTGGAATCGTTTGAATGTGGCGCAGTCGTGAATCCGCTGCATCTCGAGAATCAGATTGAAGGTGCGGTGGTGATGGCGATCGGTGGGGCAATGTTTGAGGCCATTCACTTCGACAACGGCAAAATCCTGAACGCACGCTTTTCACGTTATCGTGTGCCGCGGTTTAGTGACATGCCGGTGGTCGAAGTGGTGTTAGTTGATCGGAAGGACTTGCCTTCAGAAGGTGCGGGTGAAACTCCGATTGTCGGCCTGGCCCCCGCGGTGGGCAACGCGATCTTTGCGGCGACGGGGACACGATTGCGATCCTTGCCGTTGGTTCCCGAGGGAAGTCCGCTGCAGTTCAAAATTAAGAGCGGGGAGTGAACCTGGGAGCGCAGGCGCCTCGCCTGCATTTGATGGGAGCGCGGCGGCTCGCCTGCATTGCCCGCCGTATTGGAGTCTCCCCGAGTGCGGCACATCATGTAACTCTTGTAATCCTGTCCTTGGGAGAGAATTTGGAGCGCGATAGACTATGGTCATTGTCGCGTTGAAAAAAGCTTGACGGACGGTTCCGCGATTCAGTGGTTTTCCTTGTAAGCCTCATCAACCCGGGTTGCGCCGGAAACGATCTCACGACGCAACCCTTTGGGGTTGAAGAAAACCTCGCTGGATGCGATCCCAGGGTAGCTCCTTCGTCGCAACCATGGGGCTTTGAGACTCAACCGCTTCGCGGTACGCGCGGCTGACAGCAAACCAATATGAATAAAATTGAATTGTCCCTCGTGGTTCTCTTTGTGCTTTGTCTGTCGGTGATGGCGCAGTCGCCGTCACCTTCACCATCTCCGGCGGCGCCGCCGCCGGTGAGTGATATTTACCTGATGCCACTGCAAACAAAAGGTGGCGAGCTGAAACTGGGTCAGCCCAACAAGATTACTGACTGGAATGGCTACAACAATCAGCCCTTCTTTCTCCCTGATAACAAGAATTTGTTCTACACCTCGATCAGGGAAGACAAGCAGGCGGATATCTTTCGTTACGATGTGACAAGGCAAGTCAACGAGCGTCTGACTTTTGACCCCGAGAGCGAGTTCTCACCAACGCTGACTCCTGATGGCAAGTTCTTTTCGGTAATTCGCGTGGAAGCAGATAACACGCAACGCTTGTGGAAGTTTCCGCTGGATAAGGTAGCGCCGGTGTTGGTGCTGAAGGACATCAAGCCTGTTGGTTACCACTGCTGGATCGATCAAAACAAAGTCGCGTTGTTTATCCTGGGCCAACCAAATACTCTGCAGATCGTTGACGTGAATACCGGTAGGGCAGAGGTGGTGGCCCAGAACATCGGTCGCACGCTGCGACTGATTCCCAAACAGGACAAGCTGAGTTTTGTGCACAAGGTCTCTGCCCAGGAGTGGGTCATCAAGGCAGTTGATCTAAAGACTCGTCAGATCAGCACGGTGATTAAGACGCTCCCAGGCAGCGAGGATTATGCGTGGACCCCGAGTGGAATCTTGTTGGCTACCAGGGAAGCAAAAATCTACAAGTGGGATCCGCAGAAAGATTCCGATTGGGTGCAAGTTGCGGATTTGTCGGGCGCGGGCTTGAAGACACTCACCCGACTGGCAGTCAGCCCCAAGAGTGATTGGCTGGCGGTAGTTGGTGCTAAGTGAGTACCGGGCACGAATCCCACCAACGGCAGTTGGTGGATGGTTCAAGTCCTTTCTACCAAAACCGGCGTCAACAAAGCAGCAAGAATCCCACCAACGGGAGTTGGTGGATAGTTCACGTCCGACCTACCAGCAATGTCCTTTGACGGGTTCCTTTATGGGCTGGACATGAAGGGACCACTAACTGCCGTTAGTGGGATTCGATCTAGGGTTGGGCAATGAAAAAGTAGGTCGGACGTGAACTGACCACTAACTGCCGTTAGTGGGATTGGCCCTCAAACAACTTCCGAAAAGCTGCGCGCAGAATACTCGTCACGCTGCCCACTTCCACCGCGTAGCGGCGAAAATCAAAAGTGGTGACCGGCGCCAGTCCCAACGCTGCGGAAGTCAGAAATATCTCATCCGCATCAGTCAAGTCCGTAATTTCATACACCCCTTCAACCAGCGGAATAAAGTGCTTCGCCGCCAGTTCAATAATGCAGGCCCGCGTAATTCCCGACATTGCCCCGGTACTCAACGTGGGCGTGTGGACTGTGCCGTTCTTCACCCAAAACAGATTGGCCTTCGCAGCTGAGGCAATTTCACCACGCTCATTGAGCATCAAAGCCTCATCAAAGTCGCGACTGCAAGCTTCTTCCCAGGCGAGGCGATGGTCCAAATAGTTAAGAGTCTTGATGCCACTCAATGGTGAGAAAGTGTTGAGTCGATACGGTGACACAGCCAGAGACAGTCCATGAGGGGAAACCTGTTGCGGGTCACCGGTCATGATCAGGACATCGGTTTTGCGCGTGCCTGGTACTTTGGCTTTCCACACCTCGGGACCACTGCGCGCGAGAAAGATCACCCGGCCGCGTCCCTGCGTTACCCGGTTCACCGCGATCAGTTTCTGGAGCGCCTCGCCGACATTCTTTTCCGTGAGCCCGGTGAGATCGATGGTTAGCCTGGCGGCGTGGGCGGAGAGACGTTCCCAGTGCCTGGACCAGAGAAAAGGCTTTTCTTTATGGACGGCAACCGTGGTGAAGACGCCGCGACCGTAAAGCATCGCCGACGAGACTGGTGCGACGCGCGCTTTCGTCGCTTCGACCATCGTCCTGTTGAGGTAGATGACAGGATGCACGGGCGTGTCAACGAACTGTCTGTGGCTTTTGGCCTTTGATCTTCGGCCTTAGTAGTTGAATACCTTGCCCGGGTAGCAAACTATTCCATGCCGGCGACCATGGCCTCGGCTTGGAGTTTTCGGGAGAGAGCGCTACGCCAATTCGCTTCCAAATCAGATACGGCAGCTCTTACCGCCTCTTTGCCGTTAGTTTTGATCTGCAACTGTGTTCCGCCCACTTGCCCGATTATCTTGAATGGAGCCCCCGTGCGCGCGGCAATCTTCTCGATTTCGGACTGCGAAGACTCAGCAAAACTCAGAATTATGCGCGAGGGTGATTCGCTAAATAGGATACTGGTAGGTGATAAAGATCCTGAAAGATCCACGTCGGCGCCAATTGCTTCGCGTCCGAGCGAGGAAAAGCACGACTCAGCCAAGGTCACGGCCAGACCGCCATCGGAACAATCATGCGCCGAATGGAGCAAACCCATCTCTGCTGCCTCCAGGCAAGCTCGCTGTACCGCGAGTTCTTGTTCCAGGTTCAGTTCCGGGACTACGCCACTGTTGACTATTTCCTCGGTCGTAGTTCCGCCTACAGTGACCGCGTACTCGCTCATCGCGAGATCGTCGTTGGTAGTGCCCAGTAACGCGATCACGTCCCCTTCCTGTTTGAAACCGGGTTGGACCACTCGTTTTGCATCTTCGACCAGTCCTACCATGCCAATCACTGGAGTCGGCAAAATGCCTCGGCCTTCGGTTTCGTTGTAGAACGAGACATTGCCCGACACCACTGGCGTCTCAAATACTCTGCAAGCCTCGGCCATGCCATCCACCACTTCCGAGAATGACCACATCACTTCTGGCCGTTCCGGCGAGGCGAAGTTCAGACAGTTGGTGATGGCTATTGGACGGGCGCCCACGCAAACAACGTTGCGCGCGGCTTCAGCAACAATCAGTTTGGCTCCAGCTCGTGGATTGGCGGCGCAGAAACGGCCGTTGCCATCAAGCGTCATGGCCAGGGCGCGCCGGGTTTCCTTGAGACGGACCACCGCGGCGTCAGCACCCGGCAGGATCGCGGTGTTTGTGCGCACCATGTGATCGTACTGGCGATAGACCCAATGTTTGGACGCGATGTTGCCGGAAGAGAGCAGTTGGACCAGGGCGGCATTGTGATCCTGAGCTTCGTGCTTTGTGTTTTGTGCTTGGCTGGCTGCCCGGGCAGGAGCCGTCATTGGTCGATCGTACTTGGGGGCTTCGTCAGTTAACGCTTCCACCGGGATATCGGCGACCATCACTCCATTGTGCAGCACCTGCATGCGCCCGGTGTCCCGCACGCGACCAATCACTACGGCGTCCAGGTCCCACTTGCGAAAGATATCTACCACTTCTCGCTCGCGCCCCGAGTGAGCCACGATCAACATGCGCTCCTGCGATTCAGAGAGCAACATCTCGTAGGCAGTCATGTTTTGCTCTCGTTGTGGCACCAAAGAAAGATCCAGCTCGATGCCAGTGCCCGCGCGGGCTGCCATTTCACACGACGAAGACGTGAGGCCGGCGGCGCCCATGTCCTGGATGCCCGCCACTGCGCCACTACGCATCGCTTCCAGACAGGCCTCAAGCAACAGTTTTTCCAGGAAGGGATCGCCGACCTGGACCGTTGGACGTTTCTCCAGCGCTTCTTCATCAAACTCAGCGGAAGCCATGGTCGCGCCATGGATTCCGTCACGGCCGGTCTTGGCGCCCACGTAGAGAACAGGGTTGCCGATGCCGGTAGCCTTGCCAAAGAAGATTTGATCGTGACGAACGAGTCCCAGCGCAAACGCGTTCACGAGTGGGTTGAGCGCGTAAGCATCATCAAACGCCACTTCGCCACCAACCGTGGCCACTCCGAAAGCATTGCCGTAGTGCGCGATGCCGGCAACGACTCCCGCCAGTAGCGAGTGATTGCGGCGTCCGTGCTGTGGATGGTCCAGTGAACCGAAGCGCAGGCTGTTCATCGAAGCAACCGGTCGCGCCCCCATGGTGAAGATGTCGCGCAAAATACCGCCGACACCAGTGGCAGCGCCTTGAAACGGTTCGATGAACGAGGGGTGATTGTGCGATTCGATCTTGAACGCGGCGCACCAGCCGTCACCCAGGTCGACCACGCCGGCATTCTCGCCGGGCGGAACGATGACTCGTTCACCGGTGGTTGGTAAACGTTTCAGGTGTACCCGCGACGACTTATAAGAACAGTGTTCGGACCACATCACCGAGAAGATACCAAGTTCATCGAAACTCGGTTCGCGGCCCAAAAGCTCTTTTATTCGTTGGAATTCTTGCTGAGTGAGGTTGTGTGTGGCGACTACTTCCGGAGTGATCATTTCCATCCAAGAATGGCCCGAGCAGCTCAGAAACGTGCTGTAGCTTCCGCCGATCGTATTGTACTGCGGCCTACTGTTTACTGTTGACTAGTTTTTCAATTGCCGAACGTAGCTCTGCCGGATCTACGCGGCCAAAATGTTTGAAAGCAACTTCGCCCTTTGTGTCGTAGAGAATGGTCGCGGGCAGATCTCCTTGCCACTTCGGATCTACCGCCGTGATCGCTGGCTCCGGATCCGGGACATTCAGCAGGTACGCGGGCATGGTGGCCTTCATCTCCTGCAGAAACTTGGGCACCTCAGTCTTGATGTCTTTAAAGTCGTCGAGCGAAACGGTGACAAAATTCAAACCGAGGGACCGATACTGAGCGTCGATCTTTACCAGATCAGGAAATTCATCACGGCAGGGATCACACCAGGTGGCCCAAAAGTTTACCAGCAAAGGATGGGTCGATTCGCGTTTCAGGAGGGCCTTTAACGCGTCAGTATCAAGCTCGGAGACGACTGGCAGGGAAGCAGTCGTTGCCGCTGCGGTGGCAGCCGGCTTCGCGACGCGGGCGCCGGGTTTTTGCGCCGGCGCCGCGCTAATCAGAAGCAGAATGCTCAAACAGAGCGGGACGAATGTTCGTGATAGTCGCAACACTTAGGAACGTTTGATCGAGCAACCGAAAGCGGTGGCGGTGGTCTTCTCTACCGGCTTGCCAGCCAGGGTGGCATCCAACGCATCTCGCAGTTCGCTGGAATTGACGCCCGACTCTTCTTTGCTGTTGTCGATGCGCCCGTGATAGAGGAGCTTGTTGTTCGCATCGAGGAAATAAGCTTCCGGCGTTTTGCTCGCGCCGAGCCTGTCGGCAATCTTGTTACCGGCATCTTTCAGGATAGTGAACGTCAGATGTTTTTCCGCCGCATGGTTCTTAACGGCAGCGGCATCCTCGGTGTTATTGGAGTTGATGCCGACTACGTTAATGCCCTTGGCCCTGTATTCCATGGCCAGCTTTTCCATGCGTTCGTTGTAAGCGTTCGAGACGGGACATTGGACCGCGATAAAGATCAACACAGTACCGTTTTTGCCCTTCAGCGACTTCAACGTGTGGTCCTGCCCGCTTACGTCGGGGAGAGTGAAGTCGTCAATGGTCGCTCCAATTGCCGGTGGCGCTGGGACTTCGCTGTCCAGCATTCGGCCACTGCCCGCCATCACCGCTGCAGTAATTACAAATAGGGCGGCCAACAAGATTGAGACACTCCGCTTCGTCATATCCGATCTCTCCTTTCAGTTAAGTAACAGGTGGAAATCGAAGATTATCAGCCTAAGACGCGAGGTGGCAAGTGAGGCGAGGGTTATCCACAGATTACGCAGATTACACAGAGAGCGAGCAAAACAGTTTAGTTGAGTTAGTTGGTTTCCCGTGGGACTTAGTTGAGTTAGCGGTTTCAGGCGGAGTTTAGTTCAAGTAGAGGCTGGCCCCGGGAGTTTACTGCCTCGCCGCTTGAGGAACTGGCAAGCCTCAAGAACGCTAAGGGCCACAAAAGATCGAAAACGGGGGCTGAACTTCTCTCCCAACTTCTGTGTAATCTGCGTAATCTGTGGATCACCTGCCGAAGCACTCAACCATTCGCTGGTAAATTTTGCGCGTGAGGCGAACGTCGTTGAGGTTGTATTCGCGAATTTCCCGGAGCTTGCCGGCCTGGTAAAGATCAAAGACCTTGCTACCTTCAACCTCGGCAGTCTTACTGGATTCAATTCCCAGGGTCCAGGCAAGGTCGTCCAGGCTGACGCGTCCACGCCTGTTGCCCAACCACCACTGATGCATGGTGTCGTAAACATGACGTACGTTCAGTGCGCCGTAGTTAACAAACGGTTGGGCGGGAATGCGATGGACCAGGCAACGCTGAAAAATATAGGGCAGGTCGAAACTGATGAGGTTGTGACCTACTATTTCGTCCGCCTCCACGTCAAAGTCTTTCATGAAGGCAAGAAAATCGAGCAGGAGTCCTTTTTCATCCTGCTCGTTACCCTCTTCATCGATACCAAACACGCATTCAACCGGTCGCTCTTCAAGTTCGGCGGTATCAAACCCGGGAATTCCTGCCACCAGGACCGCGATCGATAGCACGCGTCCGGAAGTCGCACTCAGCGAGCCTAGTTGATAACAACGCTCCTCTTCGGCGGCGATGTCTTCGAGGTAACGCTCTTGTTGTTCGAGACGCATACTTCCCAGGCGGAGCTGTCGCTCGAGTTGCGGTCCGATGCGTTCACGGAAATCCGGAAGAGTGAGGGTCTCAATATCGAGGGTGTAGGCGCGTGGTGGCCGGGGAGCAGCAGTCTGCATGGGAAGTAATCAAACTTGTATTGAGATTCTAGTAAGTCAGGGCTCAATCATTGGTCATATATCATTGGACATTTCTCATTTGATATTTGGAAGTGCTCTATTGAGCACTCAGTCTTTGAAGTTGCGTTTGAGGAGCGTCTTTGCGAGATCTCAAAATTTTAGATCTCAGATCTCAACTCCGATCCCAAAAATGACAAATGATAAATGTCAAATGATATATGACCAATGAAGGAGAAACGCCTCTCACCAGCCGAGATCAGCAAAGTCAATTGCTCTAGTCGCGGTGACTGCAATCGTAAAGCTTTCTCGCCGTCTCCAATTCCTGGTCCATCTCACCGCGGATCATCTTGGCCATCATCTTGTAGTCGCCCATCAGCGACCATAGCGGATACTGAAACGTCGCCGGCTGGTTCTTCTCCACAAAGAAATGGCCCACCCAGGCCGCCGCGTAGCCCGGTACCAGGGCCAGTGGCAACAACCGCCATTTTCGCGCCGCAATGAAGTACAACAGTGACGCTGTAGCCGCGGTGGTGCCAACCAGGTGGAGTAATCGTGTGCCCGGTTGGCTGTGCTCAGCGACGTAATAGGGCCAGAACTCGTCGAACGATTTAAAACGTTCCGGTTGCGCTGGTTCGCTTTGCTCTAGTTCAAGTTCAGACATCAGTTTTCTGGCCTCACCAATTGTTCTTCACCGTGTCAATATCCCTGAGTTGCAGATTCTCAACCACGTGTTCGACTCGGCTCATGCCCACCAAGGCCGTGGTGATGCCAGGCGTTGAACGCACAAATTGAATCGCTGTCTGCGCGTCAGTGGCGAGCGAGCCCAACTGCTCCCTGATGTCCTCCGGTAAATCTCGCGCTACTTTACCTTGCAGTATAGACGCGCTCGCTACCACTGTTACACCCAGCGCGGCGGCAGCTTCGACCAGCGGCACCTCATCGTTTCCCAGCCTCTGATTCGGTAACGTTAGGGCCTCCGACATTGCCAGATTGAAGGGCAGTTGAACAAAACGAAAGGCGTGCTGCTCGCCACCAACTTGCCGGGCGAGTTCTACCATGCGGGGCAAAGAGTGATACGTGTCCGAATCAATCTCGACGCGAAAGCCATTCCAGGTCGCAACGCCGTACATTCTCAGTTTGCCCTGAGCGCGATTCTGCTCGAGCAAGGCGAAAGCTGCGCTAAGGCGGTGTTCAAATTCAGCAGTTGGCACATAGTTCAACTGCGACTCCGGGTTATGAATGTAATAGACGTCCAAACAATCGAGCTGCAAGTTGCGCAGCGATTGGTCGATCTGATTTTGCAGGTAACGAGGCGTCATGCAGTGACTACCACCAACAAAGTCATCGAAGTTGGCGATTCCCGGCTGCACGAACGTCTCCTCAAGGTAGGCCCGGATGTTCCTTGGTGGCGCACCGTCAAACGGCAGGTAGCCACCCTTGGTGCAGATGATTAACTCATCCCGGCGAAAGCCTTGTTCGTTGATGAGTATCTGTAACGCCTCGCCAATTGAGCGTTCGCTTCTTTGAAACCGGTAGTTTGCGGCCGAGTCGATGACATTCGCGCCCAGCTGAACTGCGCGCACTACTGCCTCGGTGTAGTTCTGGTCTGTAGCTCGGTCGGCGTTGCCGAGATACGTGCCAATACCAATAGATGAAAGCAGCAACTGTTGTTGCTCACGAAAATGATGGGCTGCAGCAGTGGGAAATCGATTGCGATAGTTAGTGGTGCCCTCAAGAGTTGCGTAGCCTGAAATTGACATGGTGGTCGGGGATGTTAGCCTCTCTGATTGTCGATTGCCAATGGCCAATTGCCGAATGGTCGCAATCAGCAATCGGCAATTGGCAATCGGTATTTCCATCTGTTAGTTTGAATCCAGACCTGTTAAAGAGAGCACTCCAATGACTCACTTTCTTAACTGGCGCGAGTACGAAGGTGCAAACGCCGAAAAGTTTCACAAGGCAACACTCTGGCAGGGCGAGCATGTGATGATTGGACTGAACTGCCTCGAGCCGGGCCAGACTCAGTCGACTCATGCACACAGCGGCGCAGATAAATTCTATTTTGTGTTGACCGGCAGTGGCAGTTTTATCGTCGGCGAAGAGCAGAAGACAGTTGCTTCGGGCGCGGTAGTTGTCGCTCCCGCGGGTGTTCCCCATGGTGTGACCAACAGCGGAGCCGAACGCCTCTCTCTCTTGGTCGCTATCGCGCCGGGAGTCAAATGACTGAGCGCGACACCAGCCAACGAAAATCCTCACTAGACGTATCGCCGGAGGCCTTTGCCCAGATCTCGTCCGGTGCGGTCTCACTCGTCCAGGAATACTTTGCCCACATTGCCGAACGACCCGTGCGCGCGCCGAACCACGCCGGTAAGACGCTGGCCCAAATTGAGACTGAGCTGGGGAACGAAGGAGTGCCACTTGAGAAACTGTTCGATGAATGCCGCACGGTGCTCGACCTCAGCCGCCACAACGGTCACCCGCGTTTCTTTGGTTACGTAGCTTCTCCTGCCACGCCGATTGGTGCCTTTTCAGATTTGATTGCCTCCGCACTCAACGCCAACATCACATGCTGGCGCTCCGGACCCGCCGGCACCGAGATCGAAAGAATGGTAGTGCAATGGCTGGGGTCATTAATCCGTTACGACGACAACGCGCAAGGTCTGCTCACCAGCGGGGGCTCAATGGCGAACATGATCGCCTTGCTGATTGCCGCTCGCCGGACCACCGGCGTTAGTACAGCAAGCACTGGACTCTGGCAGTCAGGTCCGCCACTGACAATCTACGCTTCGTCAGAAATACACATGTCGATTCCCAAGGCTGCTGATATTCTCGGCCTGGGTCGCGACCATGTACGCACCGTTGAGTGCGACGCCGAGTTACGCCTGGACCCTGCTCATTTGCGTCAACTTATCGAACAAGATCTGCGCGACGGCTTCCGTCCCAGCTGTGTCGTTGCGAGTGCCGGCACGGTGGCCACCGGTATCGTTGATCCACTCACCGAGATTGCGGACATCGCCCGGGAGTTCAAACTCTGGTTTCATGTTGACGGCGCGTACGGCGCGCCTGGAGTCTTGGACCCCGGTAAAAAAGATTTGTTTGCCGGACTCGAACGAGCTGACTCTGTCTCGCTGGATCCACACAAATGGCTTTATGTGCCGGTTGACGCGGGTTGTTTGTTGTTCCGCGATGAAGCGGCGGCCCGGGCCGCCTTTAGTACCGATGATGCTGACTACATCAAGGTTCATGGACATATTGACGACGAGGCTTTTGCGTTTTGGGACTACGGAGTTGAGTTGTCGCGTCGGTTTCGGGCTCTGAAGGTCTGGTTGACGCTACGCTACTACGGGAGGCGCCGGATTGCTGCTGCTATAAGCGACGATATTGCCCTGGCGCATTACCTGACCGAGATTGTTGCTGCCGCGGACGATTTGGAGTTATTGGCGCCGGCGGAGTTGAGCATTTGTTGTTTTCGCTACGTTCCACCGCACTTAAAAACACAACTAGCCGGCGACACAGATCTCACAGCGCTCAATAAACATTTGGATCAACTAAACGAACACATTATGAGCCTGGTGCAAACTGGCGGCCTGGCTTACCTCTCAAACGCCAACGTAAAAGGTCGCTTTGCGTTGCGAGTCTGTATCACAAACTTCCGCACGACCAGGAACGATATCGAAAGAACAGTTGAGATTGTGCGGGAAGCGGGTCGGAAGCTGAGTTCCGAATGATGTTTTACCAGGAAGAGATTCGCATTGCGGTGGAGCTGGCACGGGAAGCGGGTGCCGCAATTCTCGAGCACTACGAAGGCCCGCTCGAGATACAGCAAAAGAACGATGCTGACGATCTCGAACCCGTCACCCAGGCAGACAAGATTGCGAATGAGTTAATTGTTAGTCGCCTCTCTCGCGAATTTCCCGAGGACGGCATCCTGGCGGAGGAGTCCGTCGACACAGGGCACCGGTTGCAGAAATCGCGCGTCTGGATGGTCGATCCGCTCGATGGAACCACGGGGTTTATCGGCGGGAACGGAGATTTCGCAGTGCAGATCGGGCTCGTCGAGAATGGCGAATGTGTGGTGGGCGTTGTTTATCAACCCCTCAGCGGCGTGCTGTATCGGGCTGTACTCGGGGAAGGCACCTGGATCGAACGTCCGGAGTATCAACCGCAGAAAGCAATGGTATCCTCACAGCGAGATCTGTCGCGGATGAGGCTAGCGGCGAGTAGATCGCACCGCAGTCCGCGGATGAACAAGGTCGTCACCAGGCTGGGAGTCAGCGAAGAGGTTCAACGCGGCTCAGTAGGTATCAAGATAGGTTTGATTATCGAACAGCAGTGCGATCTATATGTGCACCTCTCGCCGCGCACAAAACAGTGGGATACTTGTGCGCCGCAGTTAATCTTGACGGAAGCCGGTGGTCGCCTGACCGATCTGTTTGGCGCTCCGCTCAACTACAATGTAGCCGAAGTACAGAATCGCAACGGGTTGGTAGCCAGCAATGGCGTGGCGCATAGCGGCATCATCAAAACGCTCGCGCCTCTGCTGGATGAATTTGGTAGACGACCCGTATAGCACCAGTTTCAGAGTTGTCGACGTATTAGTATTGGTAAGCAGCCGATAAATCGTTCGACACTATCCTAATGCTGACTCGACAGAAACTATTTTTCCTCTACCTGCTCATTCCGCTCCTGCTGCTTGGCGGCCTCAATTACTGGAATAGTGTAAGAGCCACCAGTGCAGCCGTTAGTACAGAACTGCAGCGGGACCTGGCCGGTTTCAACATCGCTGTGGCGAATGCTGTGCAAGACCAGGAGAACAGCGCGATGAGCCTGGCGCTCTCGCCCCAGGTCCAGGACTTCGGCACCTCGCCTGGCATGTTGGAAGGGACCCCACCCGATCTACCCGTTTCTGAGACAGCAGCGCAGGAGTCTCAGGCGGTGGACGTTCCCGACGCCCTAAAAACCGCTGTCGACGGATTCTTGCGCAGCCACCCTTATTTTAAGAGCCTCACTGTTTTTGATAGCCGAAAACGTCCCCGGATATCAGTCGCGGCTGACACTAGTTCAACTCACCTTCCTTTCACGGTGGTGCAAACTAAAGATTTTAGTAGTCCCTTACCAACACCTGATGAGCGCGTCTGGCAGTACCAACGAAGCGAGCTGTTGACTGGTCCAGTTGCGAGCGATACTGCCGGTCCAAAGGTTGTCGAAAGCATTCCGCTTACAACCAAGAGTGGTCGCGTCTCCTCCGTCCTGGTGGCAGAGATCGACATGGAGAAGGTGTTCCGCGAAATGGGCACGGTGCTGCAACCATTGAGCAGCAACGAGAACAATCCGAAGGCGATGATCATGGTGCTCGATGGCTCGGGCAAGATCATTTACCACTCAAATCGGGTTTTCGCTCAGCAGCAAGTGCGAAATGTGATGCCGGAACTGACGTCGGTCGCTGAAGAAATGCAGGCTGGTAAAAGTGGCGTCCGGGAATTCTGGGTGCCCTCGGGTGGTCGTTACGTTTCCGCCTTCGCCCCGCTGCCGCAACTGGGGATTAGCCTGGCGTTTGCTCGCGATCTCAGCGATCAATTTATTGCCGCGCATTTGCGGGGAGTTGCCGGCCTGGTGGTGGCCGTGTTTTTGGCGTTGCTCGGCGGACTATTGTTGGAGCGTCAGTTCCAACGGCGGTCCCGCGGCATTGCGCAAGTTACTGAAGGATTGTCGGCCATCGCCAAGGGAGAGTTAGACCGTCGCATCGAGTTAATGTCCACTGATGACGCGCGCGGGATTGCCGACAACATCAACGTGGTTACCGAACGTCTCCGCGCCCAACTGGCCCGCGAAGCGGAGTCGCGACAATTGGAATCATTCGTCAAACTGTCGGCCATGCTCACTCACGATCTCAAGAACGCGATCGAAACTCTTTCTCTGATCGTGGGCAACATGGAACGACACTTTGACAACGAGCAGTTTCGCACCGATGCGATGAGGGCGTTGACGGGCGCGACTGACAAACTCAAAGGCTTGGTCGCGCGTTTAAGTAAACCGATCACTACTCTCAGCGGGGAACACAAGAAACCTATGCCCACTGACCTGGTACCGATCCTCAAGCGAGTGGTGTCTCTTACCGTGGAACCCGTTCGCGAGAAACACACTATTGAAATCAACCTGCCAGCCAACCTGATGGCCCTGGTCGACGCCGAGCGAATTGAGAAGGTGATTGACAACCTGGTAATAAATGCCCTCGAAGCAATGTCGGAAAAGCGAGGCACCCTCACTATTGCCGCCGAGGCGCCAGACATCTCCCGAGTGGCCTTTAGTGTTACAGATACCGGGGCGGGAATGAGTAAGTATTTCATGGATAACAGGCTTTTTCACCCATTTGCCACGACTAAGAGACGCGGGGTGGGCTTGGGCCTGTACACCTGCCGGGAAGTTGTTCAGGCCAATGGGGGATCGATTGAAGTCCAGTCCCTAGAAGGTGTTGGTACGACATTTCGCGTCGTGCTACCATCCCCACAAACGACGAGCGCAATTCATTAAGAAAGCGCGGCATGCTTTCACCATTGATTTCGGAGTTGCGCATTCCCTCTCAAGTAAAGCCCAGGAGCTGTTCAGCAAGGGGGCAGGTGTGTTCAGATCGAGATTCGGATGGGGCAAGCCAACTGAGCGACTATGGTAAAGGACTCTCAAGTTAAGGGAACGGTGCTGGTTGTCGATGATGACGACTCGGTGCGGAGTGGACTTTACTGGGCGCTGACTTCTGACTACCAGGTTTTGCAAGCATCTCGCCGCGACGACGCCTGCGCGCTTATCAATGACGAAAAAATCGAGGTCGTGGTCAGCGACCTACACTTACCACCCAATGAAGACGATATCACCGAAGGGTTGGCCTTAATTGACGTAGCGCGCACCCAGGATCCGCCATTACAGGTGGTAGTGATCACCGGCAGTGATTCAAGTCGGGCCTCGCTCGAGGCGGTGCGACACGGCGCGTACGGATTCTTTGAGAAGCCATTAGATCCAGCGGAAGTCCTACATATTGTGAATCAAGCCGCGCGCATGCGGCAGTTGGAGATTGAAAACCGCAAACTGCGCGATGAAATGTCGCGGCCTCCTGCCTTTGCCAATCTGCTTGGTGGCAGCCCGGCGCTTTCCCAAATTTTGAAGCAAGCTCGCGCGGTGGCCGCCACCAGTGTGACGGTGTTGTTGATGGGAGAAAACGGCACCGGCAAGGAAGTGTTAGCCCGGGCCATTCATGAAGAGAGTCCGCGCGCCGGCGGTCCATTCGTGGCGGTGAGTTGTGCAGCATTGCCGGAAACGTTGATTGAATCTGAATTGTTCGGCCACGAGAAAGGCTCCTTCACCTCTGCTACGCAAACCCGAAAAGGAAGATTTGAACTCGCCGATGGCGGCACTTTGTTTCTTGATGAAATTGGCGAGTTGAGTGCCGCAGTGCAGGTGAAACTGTTGCGTGTATTGCAGGAACGTTCGTTTGAGCGACTCGGCGGCACTAAGACACTGAATGTTGATATTCGTCTCATTGCTGCCAGCAATCGCGATTTGGAGAAAGAGGTTGCTGAAGGACGTTTTCGCCAGGACCTGTTTTATCGACTCAATGTAGTGCCACTGGTGTTGCCACCTTTGCGTGAGCGCGACGAAGACATTCCGCTTCTGGCAGTACACTTTGCTCGCAACTTCGCGCAAAAATATGGTCAGCCCGCACCTGAGTTGGAGCCGGCGTTGATCGATATGCTGCATGAATACGACTGGCCCGGTAACGTGCGCGAGTTGGAGAACCTGATGGAGCGGCTGGTAGTGTTGCACCGGAGTCCAACGCTTGGCCTGGAGTTTTTACCTGAGAAGATGTTGCGCGTCCTGCCGGGTGTGAGTGCCAGTGACGAGTCGACGCTTGAAGGTGCGGTGGCTTCAGTGAAG